>Ga0255052_10000132_pt1 | contig 55585 bp, 51 predicted proteins | sample JV7_2_21_MG_FD_188632 | JGI IMG/M metagenome (GOLD analysis project Ga0255052, IMG submission 188632) | Seawater microbial communities from Jervis Inlet, British Columbia, Canada - JV7_2_21 | ecosystem: Environmental > Aquatic > Marine > Inlet | place: Canada: British Columbia | collected...
CAGCTTTCGAAGCATATGCAGACTGGACTAAACACCGCGACCGATAAAGATAAAATCAAATGATGCCAAAAAATATTCTGTCTATACCCGCCGATTGAACCAATTCTCTATGGCTGCTTCTGGCCGTAAGCAGCCACTCATTGGGTAGCCGGTGAGCGTCCGCTTTACCCCCGAAACCGGACATTGGGCTACTATTGTCCTGAACGGCCGCTTGTGACCCAAAGCGGACATCAGCCGAGCGATCGTGGGGCACAACAACAATGACGTCATTTTTCGCAGATCTTAGGAGACGTAACGTGTTTCGGGTGGCCGCCGGCTACGTGGTCGCAGGTTGGCTGGTTGTCCAAGTGGTGGAGACCATCTTCCCTGCTTTTGGTTTCGGTGATGCGGCTGTCCGCATCGTCGTCATCGTGCTGGGTATCGGCTTCGTCCCTGTACTGATCTTTGCCTGGGTTTTTGAACTGACACCCGAAGGTTTAAAGAAAGAAAAGGACATTGACCGCTCCAAACCCATTGCCGGTGGAAGTGGCAACAGGCTGAATTTTGTCATTATTGGCTTGTTTGCTCTGTCGTTGGGCTATTTTGCCTATGATAAGTTAGTGCTTGAGCCTGGCCGGATCGCGGCAGCATCATTAATTGCCGTCGAGGGTCTGGCCGAGGTGCGTGAACTCATGGAAGAAAGACTGTTCGCGGAGGCTTACGGCCGTGCCCGGGAACTTGAGTCATCTTTTACAGACGAATCTCTCCTCAATGAGTTGTGGCATTCCGTCTCTCGTAGGGTAAGCCTGACATCTAATCCCCCAGGGGCTCATGTCTGGGTACGACCGTACAACAGTGAAGAAGAGGATTGGGAAGACCTCGGCCAAACACCTCTGGAGGACGTGCGCGTCCCGGGGGGCATCGGGGGCATGCTACGAATCAGGCTGGAGCTGGACGGATACCAGGCGTTATACGTGGCCGGTACGGGGGGCGGGGACTATCGCCTGGAGGCGGTGGACTCACTCCCGCAGGAAATGTTGCGTGTCCAGGGAGGGGAGTTCAAGAACCTACTGCCGGAGCTTGGGAACCCGACCGTCGATCTTCCCGACTACCTGATCGACGCTACCGAGGTTACAAACCAAAAATACAAGCAGTTCGTCGACGCAGACGGATACGGCAACCCGGAGTACTGGGAGCATCCGTTTATGCAGGGTGGGCGTGAGCTATCGTTCAAAGATGCGATGGATCTATTCAAAGATCAAACCGGTCGTGCAGGACCGAGCTCGTGGGAATTTGGTACTTACCCTGATGGAATGGCAACCCACCCGGTTGGGGGTGTCAGCTGGTATGAAGCGGCAGCTTATGCACGGTTTGCAGGCAAGCAACTCCCAACCCTGTTTCATTGGTACTGGGCGGCCTTTGTTGGTGAGTGGCCGCCCATCGTGAGTGAGTACATCATACCGGGCAGTAACTTCGGTGGTGAGGGTACAGCTCCTGTTGGGACGTTTGACAGGATCAGTCCGGTCGGGGCGTTCGATATGGCGGGGAATGTGCGTGAGTGGGTTTGGAATAAGAGCGGTGAAACCCGTTTCCTGCTCGGGGGGGGCTGGGATGATCCAGAATATTACTTCAATGATCGTAACAGCAGTTCACCCTTCAGCCGTGAAGAGCTTAACGGATTCCGGCTCTTTACCCCGCTGGACAAGCCGGACCTGACACCGGCTCATAACCCGCTCGAAAAATTGAGTCGCGACTACCTGTTGGAACAGCCGGTCTCGGACGAGATCTTCGAGGTATACCGTCGTTTGTATGCCTATGATGCGTCCCCACTGAATGCAGAGCTTATTAAACGTGAAGATGCAGAGCACTGGATGCGGGAGGAGATTGAGATTGATGCCGCGTATGGGAACGAGCGCCTGACCGCTTTTCTGTATCTGCCTCACGACGTTGAACCGCCTTACGAGCCCATCGTGTATTTCCCAGGTGGATACGCCATCTTCCGGAGACAGAATCCTTCGGTTGCAGAAGACCATTTTGCCCTTTTCCTCTTGAGAAGTGGTTATGCAGTCCTGTTCCCGGTGTACAAAGGAACCTTTGAACGGGGGACGGATCTCGCGGCGCTCGCTCGCGACTATCAGTTAACGACGAATTCCTATCGCGAGCACGCGATTCAGTGGTCCCAAGATCTTGGACGTTCGCTTGACTACCTCGAAACCCGTTCCGACATCACGATGGACAGGCTCGGCTACTTCGGAATCAGTTGGGGTGCAAACTGCGCACCCATCATGATTGCGGTAGAGCCACGCATCAAGGCGGCTGTGCTGGTAGCGGGTGGGCTGTTGGCCATTCCGATTCAACCGGAAGGTGACCCGCTTAACTTCCTAACGCGTGTCAGGGTTCCCACCCGTATGGTCAACCTTTCGAATGACTACATTTACCCGTTAGAGACTACGGTAAAACCGTTCTACAAGTTGCTGGGGGGTGCGCCCAAAGACCTGATCGTGATCGAGGGAGCCGGCCATTACACTCCGAGGAAACGCATCTACAGTGAAACGCTGGACTGGTTCGATCGATTTCCGGCACCAAAGCCATAATTTCGAGTAGGCGCGAACGGCGAACAGGGGAATACCGAATGGCCGCTTTTGGCCGAAAGCAGCCGTTCAAATCGGCCCTATTTCACCAATCTGAATGACCGCTTTAGGGAAAAGCGGACATTCGCAGTTTGCCCGAAGAAGCTGGAAATTTTGAATTGGGATTACAGCCGCTGAACGTCCGCTTTGCACCCGGAAGCGGCCTCTCGCCTAGTTGTATACTGAGCGTCTGGTAATGACCCAAAGCGGTCATCGGTGGCCGGTCATCGATTTGCTCTCCAGACCTGTCCTTCGCCTGCACTTTCTTTCAGTCATGACTTCATGGTTCTGTTGTGATGGACTAGACTGGCGTGATGACTCGACTTCAGCAGCTGGTCACGGAACTGCGACGTAGAAGGATCTTTCGAGCGGCAGGAATTTACATAGTGGCCGCGTGGGTAGCTGTGCAAGTAGCAAGCTTGGTATTCCCAGCCGTTAACGTGCCTGATGTAGCTTTACGCTATGTTTGGATAGCCGCGATTCTATTGTTTCCATTGGTCATAGTCTTCGCGTGGTTTTACGATCTCACGTTGGCCGGGCTGGTGCGCACGCCGCCTGCGCATGCTTCTGACGATTTTGATTTATCATTGCGCAGGGCCGACTACGTCATCCTCAGTGCACTGGTGGTTGTCAGTGTCGCCATCACCATGCAGCTTACCGCAAGCATTCGTGACACTGAGCCCGTTACTACACTCGAATACAGCAACGACGACATCAATCCCAATTCGATTGCGGTACTCCCGCTCGAGAACTTATCCGGAGATCCGGAGCAACAGTACTTCGTCTCGGGAATGCAGGATGCATTGATCGCGGGCCTATCTCGTATCAGCGCGCTGAAAGTAACGTCGAAGACATCCACGATGCGCTACAGAGATGCAGTCGAAGCGTTACCAAGGATTGCGGCACAGTTGGGTGTGGCCAAACTGATCGAGGGATCAATCTTCAGGGTAGATGATCGGGTACGCATTACCGTCAAACTGATGGATGCCAGGGCCGACGAGCATATCTGGTCGCAGACTTTCGAGAACGAAGTCACGGATGTGATGGTGCTGCAAAACGAGGTCGCGCAGGCCATCGCAGAGCAGGTTGAAGTTACGATTACGCCAAATGAAAAGGCTCGTTTGCTGAGCGCCAAAAGCATCAATCCGGCTGCGTACGAAGCGTATTTGAAGGGCGAGTTTCACGTCGAACGCTACACGCCGCAGGACACAAAGCTGGCGGCACAGTATTACCAGCAGGCCGTGGAGCTTGATCCCGATTACGCGTTGGCGCATTGGGGACTGTCCAAATTATGTTCGGTTCAGGCACAGACTGGTCTGATTACGCCGGAGGAGGCGCGTCAGCGGTGTTTGCCGCCGATCGAGAAGGCGCTGGAACTCGATGATTCTTTACCTGAAGCCCATCTGGGATATGCCCTTGAAATGGTGTGGCGGCAGTTCAACTGGGAGGAAGGGGGTGCCGCATTCCGACGAGCAATCGACCTGAACCCTAGTTATTCCGAGGCACACATGTTTTATTCGCATTACCTGGCGATAATAGGGCGCGCTAAAGAAAGCACGGCGCAAATGCGGCTGGCGCTGGAACTCGACCCGTTGAATCCCTTCGTGCAGGGCCTGCACGGGGCGCAATTATTTTTTATTGATGACTTCCAAGGAGCCGTCAAAGTGATAGAGGATGTCTTGGCGTCCACGCCCGGGTCTGGTTTTGGCTACGATATTACCTGGGCGTCCTATCACTACCTCGGCGAAAATGACAAAGCGATCGCTGCTGCGGCCAACCACTTTCGCGTCACCCGGGGTGATCCAACCGGGGCGCTAGCACTCGAAGAAGCGTACGCCGATGGGGACTATGCGGGCGCGTCACTGCACGCGGCCGAGGTTCTCACTGAACATTCCAATACCGTCTTCGTGCCACCATTAGACATTGGGGTGCTCTATGAGGCCGCCGGCGAGGTAGAGAAAGCCGTTGACTGGTATGAAATTGCGTATCGCGAGCACGACAGCGGCATGCCCTACATGGGCGTCGGGACTAAGTCGCCATCAATACGGTCAAACCCGCGTTTCATAAAATTATTAAGGGACATGAAGCTCGACTACTGGGCCGACAAATATTCGCAGCCCGAGGCGTAAATATAGAGATACTCGTTTTGGACGAAGTCGGTCGCCTGCTCGACACGGGCTTTTTAGGCGATATGCGCAAGATCTTCGTTATAATTATTTTGGTGGTATTTGCGTTCGTAGTAGTTGCGCGATTGTAGATTCCTCGCTGAGCTGATGTCCGCTTGTGGCCGAAAGCTGCCGGTCAAAATTGCCGATTCCCAGGGTGCTGAACGTCCGCTATTGGGAAAAGCAGACATTCCACCAATCCTTACTTAGACCAACTCCAGTTTTAAGTACATCCCCGAATTGACGCGATTCGGTCACTCCCCCATAAACGGTGGTCACATCCGACAAAGGCAAACCTGACTAAAATCAGGGACGCAAAGCCACGGGTCCTCGCTTCCTCCGCCACGCCTTCTGCGACGCGACGAAGGGCCCCAAGATCGCCGGGCTGCCAATTATCCTGTTCGTGGGCGCACTTATCGTGCAACCCAGCATCGCCGAATTGTGAGATAAGCGCATGAGCAACTTCATCTGCAAAGGCAACCGAACTCCCCGCCTGTCGTCGGCCTTCGTCTTGATGGCCCTGCTGTCGGCATGCGGTGGCGGGTCGAGCGATGGGACAGGTCTGCCGTCAGACTCCGGGCCACCGGCGCAAAATCAACCGCCTGGCCTGTCAATGCTGACCTTTGATCACAACGGCACCGAGCGCGAGTACCACCTTTACATTCCGGCAAGCTATGATGGCAGTGACGCTGTTCCGCTGTTGTTCCAATTCCATGGCCTGAACGGAACCTCCGAGTCGCAGTTCAACCGCTCTCGGTTTGACCTCATCGCAGATCGAGAAGGATTCATCCTGGTAACGCCACAGGCTCTGGACAGAAGCTGGCAGCTTACAACACAGGACAATCCACAGCCGTTCCAAAATCGGGATATCGACTACGTGTTGTCCTTGCTGGACCAGCTAACGGCTGAGTTCAATGTGAACGAAGAACGGCTCTATCTCGCGGGCGGTTCGCGAGGGGCTTTGTTTGCGTTCGAGATCGCCTGCCAAAGAAGCGATGTCTTCGCAGCGGTGGCGGCGATCATGGCCGGCATGCTCGATACCCAGATCGACGTCTGTTTCCCGCCGTCGGCAATGCCGGTCCTGCAGATTCAAGGTACGGAAGACAACTACTCCGAAGCCCTGGCCGCACTGGATCTGTGGATTATCGTGAACCAGACAAATCCGGAGCCAATCGTCTCAGGCATACCTGGCGGCGATGATAACGACGGCATTACGGTTGAGTACTACCTTTACGATGCCGGTATCAACATGTTTACTGTTGAACACTTCAAGGTTATCGGCGGTGGACACGACTGGCCGGGCTTTTCCGGCAATAACGACATCAACGCAAGCCAGGTAGCCTGGGCGTTTTTTAGCAAGTTCGATAACAACGGCTTGAATTGACTAACGATTGAGCCTCACGGACCCGGCCGTGACGCTGGGCGAAGGAGTGATTGCCAACTTCGATGTGGCTCAATTCTACAAGGATCTGCCAAATTGACTGGCTGCTTCTGGCCGAAAGCTGCCGTTCAAATCAACGTAATTTGATCAGGTTTAATGTCCGCTTTTGGTGAAAGCAGACATTCGGCTGTTATTGCTGCGAACGGCCGCGATTGCTAACAACGGACGCTCGCATTAGGGGATTGAGTGGGGGATTGAGTGGGGGATTGAGTCGCTGACTTCGTCAGCTCCTCGCCAATAGCTTCGCGATTGGTCGAACAGGATTCAAATCCTCCACAGGAAGAACGAAACAAACAAGAAGACCCGCACAAGGCGGGTCTCTCGTTTGTTTGGTACTCCCTAGGGGATTCGAACCCCTGTTACCGCCGTGAGAGGGCGGCGTCCTAAACCACTAGACGAAGGGAGCGGAGTAGTGTCCCTGTATTGCAGGGGCGGCCATTATACGACCAGATTTTTGTTCCACAAGCCGGAATATGCCGAATTCCCCAGGGGATGGACTCGCTTGCTTCACAAGCTCGCCCCTTCGGGGCGCATTCGCTGCGCTCATGCGTCTGTCGGTTGGCTGCGCCAACCTCGGTTCGAACCCTGGTTGAATGCCGTGAGAGGGCGGCGTCCTGAACCACTAGGCGAAGGGAGCGGAGTTCAGGTATTTACCTGCCCCGGTTCTGCGGGGGCTGCTATTATACGGCCGCATATCCAATGCTCAAGCGGAATTTCGATTGAAAAACAGCGGGACTAAAAAGTCCAAAGCTCCCAAGATCATTCCCCGCGCCGCTCACAATGTCTCCAGGGACGAGTTCTCGAAAAGCGCGTTGAAAGTGCTCTACCGGCTCCACAAGTCGGGTTACCAGGCATTTCTGGTAGGCGGCTGTGTGCGTGACGCGATGCTGGAGCTGCATCCCAAGGACTTTGATGTTGCCACCGACGCGACGCCCGAAGAGGTTCGTGCGTTGTTCGGTAATTGTCGGCTTATTGGCCGCCGTTTTCGGCTGGCGCACGTCCGTTTTGGTCGTGAGATTATTGAAGTAGCGACGTTCCGTGCGGCGGCGAATCACGCCGACGACGATCATGCACACGATGACGAAGGTCGTATCGTTCGTGACAACGTGTACGGGACGATTGACGAGGACGTCTGGCGCCGCGACTTCACGTGCAATTCGCTGTATTACAACATTGCCGATTTCAGCATCTGGGACTACACGGGCGGTGTAAAGGACATCGAGCAACGGCACATCGTCCTGATCGGTGATCCTGACAAGCGACTGCGTGAGGATCCTGTGCGTATGCTGCGAGCCGTTCGATTCGCGGCTAAACTGGATTTCACAATTGAGGACACGGTTGTTAAAGCCATCAAGCAGGATCGGCCGTTGCTGGCCAATGTGCCGTCCGCTCGTCTGTTTGACGAGTTCCTGAAACTTTTCCAATCGGGCCACGCGGAGAAGACTTTCGAATTGTTGCGCGAGCATGACCTTTTCGGCCAGTTGTTCCCGGTAACGGACGAAGAGCTGAACCGGGACGACGGCTTCCTGGCGTTTGTTCGAGCTGCACTGAGAAATACCGATCGGCGCGTGAGCAGCGGTAAATCAGTGACACCGATGTTTCTTATTGGCGTTTTCTTATGGAACCCGATCAAGAAACTGGCAGCGGCGCGTCGGGCCGAGGAAAGAATGTCCGAGTCTCAGTCGCTCAGTCTCGCGGCTTATGAACTGAGCATGCAGCAACAAAAGCGCATCGCCATCCCGCGCCGGTTCACGGTACCGATGCGCGAGATGTTGGCTTTGCAGCCTCGTTTTATGCAGACACGCGGCAAGAGGGCACTCAAACTGCTGCAGCACAGGCAGTTCCGGGCGGCCTATGACTTCATGGTCTTGCTTTCCGAAGTACGGCAGTTCGATGAGGATAAGGCGAAGTTCTGGACCGACGTCCAGGGCAAGTCGGCCGAACAGCGCAACTCGAGCTTCCAGATCGACACTCCCGCCAAGAGCAAGTCACGCCGTCGCCGCCGCAGGCGTCGGCCGCCGCCGCAAAAGTGACTTCTGGCTCCGGTGCCGAGGTCAGCGCATTTGTCGGCCTTGGCAGCAACTTGGACAGGCCCTCTCGCCAGATTCAGCGTGCCTTGCGTCGACTCGAGACCGTGCTGGACACGAGGATCCTTGCTGTTTCATCCCTGTATCGCTCGGCGCCCTTTGGCAGAGCCGAGCAGCCGGATTTCGTCAATGCAGTCGCGCAATTGCAAACCCGCCTCGACGCCGAGTCTTTGCTGCAGCAGCTGCTGAGTATCGAGCGCGCGCAGGGCAGGGTTCGGGGCGATCGCTGGGGTCCACGCATCATTGACCTGGACCTCCTGGTCCACGGCGACACCATCAGCAACTCCGGAGAACTCAATTTGCCGCACCCGGGCATCGCCGAGCGAAATTTTGTATTGTTGCCTCTGCAGGAGATCGCGCCTGAGTTCGTGATCCCCGGCCTGGGCAAAGTTGCCGACATCGCGGTCAACCGGAACGAACCGCGAATTTCCCGAATGGACTAAACAGGACTCAACGTGGCAGTCAGCTCGATCAATCGCAATGGCGACACTTCGCGCTATATCGTAGTTGAAGGGCCGATAGGCGTTGGCAAGACCAGCCTGGCGAAACGGCTTGCCGAGAGTCTTGCCGCGGACCTCATGCTCGAAGAGGTTTATGAGAATCCGTTTCTGGAACGCTTCTACCGGGAGGGCCAATCGGCAGCATTGCCGGCACAAATGTTTTTCCTGTTCGCGAGGGCGCGACAGATCGAAGACTTGCGACAGGCGGACCTGTTTGCAAGCGTGCGTGTGTCCGATTACCTGTTTGCCAAGGACCAGCTGTTTGCCGAACTAAACCTGAGCCCGGATGAACTCAATTTGTATAACCAGGTTACACAGTCGCTAAACGTGGAGGCGCCAACGCCTGATCTCGTGATTTACCTGCAATCGTCGGTCGATGCGTTGCTCGAACGTATTGCTCGCCGAGGGATCTCATTTGAACGTGCCATCGACAGGCGCTATCTGGAAACGGTGACCGATGCCTATGCGAGATTTTTCCATGCGTATGACGACGGACCGCTGCTCATCGTCAACGCATCACAAATCGACCCCATTAATAATGAAGCAGATTATGAGCAACTGTTTCAGCAGATTGAACGCACGACCGGTGGTCGGCATTTTTTCAACCCGGTAGCTGCAGCACTCGCCTGAGAGCCATCTGAATGTATACGCAACTCGAACAACGTAGCATGTCCGCGCCACCCATCAATGTATCCACGCTGAGGAAGATGAAGCAGGAGGGCGAGCCTATCGCCTGCCTGACAGCATACGACGCAAGTTATGCGGCTCTCGTCGATGCAGCTGGTACCGATCTTGTGCTTGTTGGCGACTCATTGGGCATGGTTATTCAGGGGCACGATACGACCGTCCCGGTGACGGTGGATGACGTTGTTTATCACACTCGTGCAGTTGCACGTGGTGTACGTCACGCATTCCTCGTTGCCGATATGCCCTTCATGAGCTACACAGACCCGGCGCAAGCGCTCGATAACTCGGTCCGCATGATGCAGGAAGGCGGCGCCATGATGATCAAACTCGAAAGTGGTGGTGGCCAACTCGATATCGTCAGGCACCTCGCCAACCACGATATCCCGGTATGTGCGCACCTGGGACTGAAGCCGCAGTCGGTACACAAACTCGGCGGATTCAAGGTGCAGGGCCGGGAGCCCGATCGTGCCCGCGAAATGATCGATTCCGCCAAACAATTACAGGATGCCGGGGCAGACATCGTTCTGCTCGAGTGCGTTCCCAACGAGGTCGGGCAGGAAATGACCCGGACTCTCGACGTTCCGGTCATCGGTATCGGGGCGGGTCCCGATGTCGACGGCCAGATTCTTGTGCTCTATGACATTCTCGATATCACGCAGGGACGTACACCGAAATTCGTCAGAAACTTCCAGCGAGGACATGATTCACCGCTGGCCGCCCTCGAGGCTTACGTCAAGGCCGTGAAGGAGCGCGATTACCCGGCACCTGAGCACTGTTTCTCCTGACCTGACGCAATGAAAGTCGTTCAGGACAAATACGAGCTTCGAGAGTTGCTCGCCGAGTGGCGGCTCGCTGGCGAGCATGTAGCCATAGTGCCTACAATGGGCAACCTCCATGCCGGACACATCAGTCTCGTCGATGCCGCCCGCAGGCAAGCTGAGCGCGTCGTCGTTACAGTGTTCGTCAATCCTACGCAGTTCTGTCAGGGCGAGGACTTCGACAGCTATCCGCGCACGTTCGACAAGGACACGCGTAAGCTCAGGAAGGTAACGGCCGACGTGCTGTTCGCGCCCGACGTCGATACCGTATATCCGTTCGGCCTGGACAACGCCACTCGCATCATGGTGCCGGGGCTGACGGAACACCTTTGCGGTTCGTTTCGGCCCGGTCATTTCGATGGTGTGACGACGGTTGTTGCGCGGTTATTTGCGCTGGTTCAACCCGACATCGCCGTCTTTGGCCAAAAGGACTACCAGCAGCAGCTGGTGATTCGCCGCATGGCTGAGGACCTGAATCTACCAGTGAACATTGTGATGGCGCCGACGATCCGTGAGGAAGATGGGCTCGCCATGAGTTCGCGCAATGCCTACCTGACTGATGATGAGCGGCAACGTGCGCCGGCGCTGTACCGATCTCTTACCGGTATCGAAGCTGAGTTGCGTGGCGGTGCGAGAAATTTCGATGAACTCGAAGGTCGGGCGAGACTTGCGCTCGAGGGTGCAGGGATCGCGCCGGAGTACGTGGCGATCCGGCGCGCTGTGGATTTGAGTCCGCCGCAGCAGGGGTGTCACGAGTACGTGGTTCTCGCCGCGGCGAAACTCGGCAAGGCGCGGCTGATCGACAACGTGCTGATCAGGGTCTAGTTCGAAACGACGTTTCGACCGGCATTCTTGGCGCGGTACAGGGCTGCGTCCGCCGCACGCAGAAGGGAGGAGAGCGTTGATTCGCGTTTGTGTTCCGCGACTCCCATCGATATCTGAATCGGAATCTGGATCAGGGAATCGCTACCATCACCAGTGTCGCCGCAAACGACTTGCCTGACCCGGTCCGCGATCGTCATCGCCTGCTTCTCGCCGACCTCGGGAAGCAGAATCGCAAATTCATCGCCACCAAAGCGCACGAGTACATCTCGGGGACGAAACTGGTGCTTGAGAATGCTGGCGACAGCTGACAGTGCGCGGTCGCCGGCGACGTGACCAAATTGATCGTTGAATACCTTGAAATTGTCGATATCGATCATGATCAGCGAGACAGGCGCCTGATCCTTGTCGCAGCGTGTTATCTCACGCTCGAATTTCTCTTCCATCGTGTGGCGATTGCTGAGTCCGGTTAATGCATCGGTGGTCGCATGGCGTTCGAATTTTCGTAGCTCCCCGTAGCTGTCGGCGATAACACGGTTATGGCTGCGAACCCTTTCCGATAAAACAATAAGCAAGTTTTTGGCAAATTCGTGTGACGCGTTAACCATATCCCATAGCACTGCCTGGTGAATCAGAAGCACATGTGCGGGCTCCGCGGCAATGACATAGGCAGACGGGTCGCGGTCTTCGATGATCGACATTTCACCGACGCAAGCGCCGACATCCATTGTGCACAGCACGGGCGCCTCGCGCGACCCCACATGCACATTGAGACTCCCGGACAAAACGATGAAAACATGCTCGTTCTTCTCGACCGGTGACAGAAGCGTTTCGCCTGCTTCGAAATCGCATCGATCACAGTTTTGCAGCAGGTCCTGCACATCATCGGGACGAACGCCCTGGAACAGCTCGAGTCCCTCGAGCAATGAGCGCTTGTAGTCCGAATTCATGGCCAGTGACTGCGACAAATCGTTGTCTCCCGTAAAGGCCTGATTCTTGCCGTTTTGCAGCCACAAGAATATCGACTGGGCCACAGTATTAAGGTAAATCAGCGGCTCAGGACAGCTCTTGGCGCGCCTCTGCGAACTCGGCACGGTCCTCATCGGAGGGTTCCGGGTATTCGAGGCCGATGCTCTGCAGGGTGTCAATAATGATGCCGGCAACCCGAGCCTGCAAATAGGGCTTGTCGTCTGCCGGTATCGCGTACCAGGGTGCCCACGGACGCGATGTGGCATTCATTGCCGCTTCATAGGCACGCATGTAATCGTCCCAATGGCGTCGTTCGACTACATCACCGGGTTCGAACTTCCAGTTCTTGGCCGGGTCATCGAGTCGCGCCAGAAAACGTCGTTTCTGTTCTTCTTTCGACACGTTAAGCCAGAACTTCAGAATGACCGTGCCATTGCGGGCGAGATGTTCTTCCTGCTCCCGAATCGATCGCAACCGGTCGTCCCAGACCGTCTCGAGATCGACAGGGTCGGGCAGCTTCTGGTCGTCGAGGATTTTCGGGTGCACGCGCGCGACCAGTACTTCCTCGTACTGGCTGCGGTTGAATATGCCGATGCGGCCGCGCTCGGGCAGGCGGCATGTCGTTCGCCACAGGAAGTCGTGATCCCGTTCGAGGCTCGATGGTTTCTTGAAACTGAACACCTGGCAGCCCGATGGATCCACTCCCTGCATGACTGCCCGAATCGTGCTGTCCTTGCCAGCCGCATCCATGGCCTGGAAAATCAACAAAATTGCGTGTCGGTCGCCGGCCGCCAGTAAGCGTTGGCACCTGTTGAGCACACGCCGCGCATCCTTGCGATGTTGACCCTTGTGGCCATGGCCATCGGTTAACGGCTTGGTACTGGCATTGGCGACGCGAAAGCTGCCGTCGAACGGTATGAGATAAGGTGATGCCGGCGCATCAAACATTGCTGTGTTCCTCATGTCTTGCCAGTGCCCACTGGACATGTTCGGTAACCAAGTGTGAATCGTAATCCAGCCGTGACTGCAGCGCTTGAATTATCTCCGGAGTCGTCTGTGCATTGCCGAGAGCAATGGCGATATTGCGTAACCAACACTCGTAGCCGATACGGCGAATTGCGCTGCCTGCAGTTTGCTCCAGCCACGTGGCCTCACTCCAGGAAAACAACTCGGTCAACTCGACGTCGTCAAGACCGTGCCGGGGCGCAAAGTCACTTTCGCCAGTCGGCTTGGCAAACTTGTTCCAGGGACAGCAGAGTTGACAATCGTCACAGCCGTAAATGCGATTGCCAATAGCCTCCCTGAATTCGGGCGGGATCGAATCGCGCAACTCGATGGTCAGGTAGGAAATGCACTTCCGAGCATCGAGCTCGTAGGGCGCGACAATGGCATTGGTTGGACAGACGTCGATGCATGCGCGACAGGTACCACAATGATCGCTGGCAGTTTCATCGACAGGCAGCGGCAAATCGGTATACAGCTCGCCAAGGAAAAACCACGAGCCCGCTTCCTTGTTGATGATATTCGTGTGCTTGCCCAGCCAGCCGAGTCCAGCCTTTTCGGCAATTGGCTTTTCCAGGACGGGCGCGCTGTCGACGAATGCACGGTAGCCAAAGTTGCCGACTTCCTGTTCGATACGCGTTGCCAGCTTTTGCAACCGGTTACGCAGCACCTTGTGGTAGTCGCGACCCAGGGCATAGCGAGACACATAGGCGCGGGAATCATGGTCAAGCAGTGCGGCCGCCTGTTGCTGCCCTTCGGGTAAGTAGTCCATGCGTGCGGATATGACCCGCAAAGTACCCGGTACGAGGTCGGCGGGCCGGCTGCGCTTGTCTCCATGCTTGTGCATGTAGTGCATTTCGCCGTGGCGACCGTCGTCGAGCCAGCGTTTGAGGCGGTCCTCGGCCCTGGACAGGTCGATATCGCTGACACCGAGCTGCTGGAAGCCCAGTTCGGCGCCCCAGGAAGCAATTTCAGCCTTTAGGCGCACCATATCGGCGCTCGAATGAGTAGGTGGTTGTGGCATTGCAAGTTCCTCGTCCGGGCACAGTATAATCATCGCCATGTCCACGCTACCTGTTGACATCTACGCTGTTGCCACTGTGCGCGAGATCGATCGCACGGCGATCGAGGTTGAGGCGATACCGGGCTACACCTTGATGACGCGTGCCGGCGCCGCGGCCGTCAGCGAAGCGCGGGATCGCTTTCCGGATGCCAGGCGCTGGCAGGTCGTGTGCGGTGCAGGCAACAATGCGGGCGACGGTTATGTCGTGGCTCGGCTCGCGGCTGGCGAAGGCATCATCGTGTCGGTCATTGCACTCGTTGATCCGGAGTCTCTTAACGGTGATGCAGCGACCGCCTACGGGGATTTCGCCGCCGGGGGCGGCATCGTCTCATCATGGTCGGGGCAGCTGGATACAGAGGCCGACCTGATCTTTGACGGGTTACTCGGCAGCGGTCTTGTACGCGACGTCGAGGGAGAGTTCGCCCTGGCCGTTGCGGCGATCAACTCGCATGCCGCGGGCGTTGTCGCCCTCGATATTCCGACTGGAATCCACGGCGATACTGGTCGTGTCATGGGCTTCGCGGTGCGTGCCAATCTCACGGTGACATTCGTTGGTCTGAAAGCCGGTCTCTACCTGACCGATGGCCCCGATTACTGTGGCGAAGTGGTTTTCGCCGATCTTGGCGTTCCGCCAAAGTGCCGCCAGGGGCGAGAAGCCGAGTTCAGGCGTATCGACGATGATCACATGCAACGCACGCTGCCGCATAGGCGCCGTACCGCACACAAGGGGAACTTCGGTCATGTCCTGATCATCGGTGGCGGGCCCGGAATGCCCGGTGCTGTACGCTTGTGCGGTGAGGCGGCATTACGAACCGGTGCTGGGCTGGTGTCGATCGCCACGCACCCGGACCATGCAGGGATGATTGTGGCGTCCCGTCCCGAACTGATGTCGCACGGAATCCGTGACGCAGGCGACCTACAGGCGCTTCTCGAGAATGCCGATGTGGTTGCATTTGGTCCCGGTCTGGGCAAAAGCGAGTGGGCGCGGGGCATTGTCGAGCTGCTGCGGGGAGATGCCAGGCCAGCCGTATGGGACGCGGACGCCCTGAACTGGCTGGCCGAATCGCCCGGGTTTGCGGATCAGCGGGTTTTGACGCCGCACCCGGGTGAAGCGGGGCGCCTGCTCGAGTGTTCGACATCCCAGGTGCAGGCCGACCGGCGCCAGGCGTTGACCGACCTGCGCGGGCGATTCGGTGGCGTTGCCGTGCTGAAGGGCTCCGGGACACTCGTTTCCTCATCCTCAGGAGTCCCATGGCTGTGCACAGCCGGTAATCCGGGAATGGCGGCGCCAGGGATGGGTGATGTGTTGACCGGCATCGTCGCGGGCTTGTTGGCACAGGGCCTCAACCTTGAGGATGCTGCAGCTGTCGGAGTGACTGTTCACGCACAAGCCGGGGACCTGGCGGCGCAAGCTGGCGAGCGCGGCCTTATGGCGTCGGACCTGTTGGCTGAACTACGGTGCGTCATCAATCCATGAAGCTCTTTCTGGGCGATGCCGAGGCGACCGCGACGCTCGCCGAGCGCCTGAATTCCGTACTGCCGGCTGATACGGCGGGTTGGACGCTGTTGCTCGAGGGTGAGCTCGGCGCGGGCAAATCAACATTTGCCCGCGCGCTGGTGCGCGCAATGGGGTATCGCGGGGCCGTGCCGAGTCCGACCTACACGCTCATCGAGCCCTACGAATTGCCCGGCCGGATGATTTATCACGTTGATTTGTATAGAGTTTCCGACGAAGAAGAGTTGCGCTACCTGGGCTGGACCGAGATCGATGACGGCCTGAGGTTGGTCGAGTGGCCGGAACGGGCGCCCGAGCTGTTGTCATCGGCCGACCTGCGGCTGACGTTAAGCTACGCGGAATCAGGTCGTGATGCCGAATTGTCGGCCCTGAGTGCGCGGGGAAGTGACTTGCTGCTGCAGCTGGCCTCCGACACCGATATTCAATAGCAGGATTAACTAAGACTCATATCCTCATAATTTTGCACAGAAAAATCTTGGATTTTGCACAATCGGCGGTATACTCACCGGACATAATCCCTGGATATGAGCCCGATTTTTGCGATGCCCCGTCAACGCCTGAGCCTGATTGCCCTTTTTGCGCTGTTCACATCAACAGTGCAGGCTGGCACGACGGTTGAAAACATCCGCATCTGGGCTGAAGGTGGCAAGACCCGGGTCGTCCTGGACCTGAGCCATCCGGTTGAACACACAATATTCACCTTACGAGGCCCCGATCGGCTCGTTGTCGATCTCAAGCGGGGCAGGCTTGCATCGGCGCTGACTTCGGGTATGCCCGATACGACCGGCTCGGTGAAAGGCATCCGGACCGCGATCAAGGCAGACGGGCAGCTGCGCGTGGTCCTGGATCTGAACGAAAATGTCCGGTCGCGGAGTTTTACGGCCGGGCCGAATAACACCTATGGTGACCGGCTGGTCATCGACCTGCAGCGTACCGGCAGTTTGCAGACGGTGAAGCGAGCCTCCGAGTCTTATAAGCTGGGGCGCGACATCGTGATCGCGATAGATGCCGGCCACGGTGGTCATGATCCTGGTGCGGTCGGCAAGGCACGCACCCGTGAAAAGGACGTTGCGTTGTCGATATCGAAACGCCTCGCCGCGAAGATCAACGCCGAGCATGGCATGCGAGCCGTGCTGATTCGTGACGGCGATTACTACGTGGGCCACCGGCGGCGCATGGAAATCGCGCACAAGCACGATGCCGATCTGTTCGTTTCCGTTCATGCGGATGCAGTAGACGATCGGCGTGCCAACGGCGCTACTGTCTACGCGTTGTCTCTTAAAGGCGCAAGTGACGAGGAAGCGCGGTTGCTGGCTGAGCGCGAGAACGCATCGGTGCAGGTTGGTGGAGTATCACTCGATGACAAGGACCAGGTGCTCGCGGAAGTGCTGCTCGACCTGTCGCAAAATGCGGCGTTGAGTGCCAGCCTCGATGTCGGCGGCAAGGTCATCGGTGAACTTGCCAGCGTGGTGCGGGTGCGACGCAAGAGCGTGCAGCAGGCAGGTCTGATCGTGCTCAAGTCGCCCGACATGCCATCAATCCTGGTCGAGACGGCTTACATATCGAATCCCACCGAAGAAAAGAGGCTCAGGGATTCGAAGCATCAGTCCAAGCTGGCCGGTGCCATTCTTGGCGGAATTCGCAATTATTTCTATACAAACCCGCCACCGGACACGCAGATCGCCATGGATGTGCGTCGCAACCCGGCGCGCCAGGTACGGCATGTGATTGCGCGCGGTGACACGTTGTCTGAGATTGCGGCGCGCTACAACACGAGCATGGCGGCGATACGTGCGGCCAACCGACTCAACAATGACAACATCCGCGTCGGTCAGACGCTGTCGATTCCGATCTTCCCGGGCAGCTAAGTGTCCTGTCCTACAGGTTTTAACCTGTAGGACAGGACACCAGCTTGGCTTTAGAATGGTGGGCCGTCTTCGAGGCCCGTCATGCCCATTCAGCAACTTCCGAGTCACCTGGTTAACCAGATCGCCGCCGGCGAGGTGGTCGAGCGGCCGGCGTCAGTCGTCAAGGAACTCGTCGAGAACAGCCTGGATGCTGGTGCAAGCAGCGTGCACATCGACATCATGGCGGGTGGCCAGAAGTTGATTCGAATTCGGGACGACGGCTCGGGCGTTGCCAGGGACGAGCTGGCGCTGGCGTTGTCGCGGCACGCCACGAGTAAGATTTCCAGTCTCGAGGATCTCGAAGCTGTGGCGTCGCTCGGATTTCGTGGCGAGGCGCTGCCCAGTATCGCCTCCGTCGCGCGCCTGACGTTGTGCTCGCGACATCGTGACGCTGACTCGGCATGGCAGGTCGAGGCCGATGATGGGTCTATCTCTGAGCCTCGACCCGCGGCGCACCCGACAGGCACAACGGTCGAGGTCCACGATCTCTTCTACAACACGCCGGCCAGGCGTCGATTCCTGCGTACCGAAAGAACCGAGTTCGGCCATATCGACAAGTGGATTCGACGACTGGCACTTTCGCGCCAGGATGTAGCGTTTACACTGACGCACAACCGGCGTGCGGTATTTCAGCTCTCGCCTGCGACGACTGATGATGCGCGAAGGCAACGCATCGCCCGAATCTGTGGCGACGCTTTTGCCGAACAGGCCGTATTGCTGTCCCACGAGACCGACGGCATCGCATTGACCGGCTGGATCGGCCTGCCAACTTACAATCGCAGTCAACCTGATATGCAGTACTGGTTCGTCAACGGCCGCAGTATTTCGGACAAGACCCTGTCTCATGCCGTGCGTCATGCCTATCGCGATGTCTTGTTCCACGGCCGATTTCCAGCTTACGCGCTCGGGATAACAATGGACCCGGCGGGCGTCGACGCTAACGCGCATCCGGCGAAGCACGAAGTACGTTTTCGGGATGGCCGGCGCATTCATGGTGTGGTGTCCCAGGCAATTGAGGCTGCGTTGAGCGAAACGCGGCCCGGTGGCCAGGCTGCGTCAACTACATCAGCGGCATACGTCTTACCGCAAACTCAGACCGCCATGCCGCTGCCCAATGCCGTGCGCGAATCACTAGCGGCCTATCAATCATTATCGGGGCGTTCGTCGTCATCGGCCGCCGTCGATGTAAACCGTACGGCGGCGGAAATACCCCCTTTGGGCTTCGCTGTCGCACAGATCGGTGGCGTGTATGTTCTGGCCGAAAACGCAAACGGTCTGATCATCGTCGATATGCACGCGGCACACGAACGAATTCTGTATGAAAAACTCAAACACAGTTATGAAGACAAGGCCGTCGTTCGTCAGCCGCTGTTGGTACCGGCCAGTGTGGCGGTGGCCCAAAGCGAGGCCGATCTTGTCGAACAGTCCGCAGGCGTCTTTGAAGGTATTGGGCTGATTATCGATCGCAGCGGTCCGACCAGTCTCGTGATCCGAGAAGTACCGGCGTTGTTGCGCAATGCCGATGCCGAGACCCTGCTGCGTGACGTTGTCGCCGACTTGTCACAGGCCGGGCAGAGCAACCGCGTCGAGGACATGTGCCACGATTTCCTCGCCACGATGGCTTGCCATCACTCCGTGCGTGCAAATCGGATGCTGACCCTGGATGAAATGAACGCGTTGCTCAGGGAAATGGAGACGACAGATCGTGCGGATCAGTGCAACCACGGCCGGCCGACCTGGACTGCCATACCGATGGCGGAACTCGACAAGCTGTTTATGCGCGGCCAGTAGCAGCGGCGCGGCATGAAAACCGTTATCTGCCTCATGGGAGCCACCGCGTCCGGCAAGACGGATGTGGCAGTCAGCCTGTGCAAGCGATTTCCATTCGACGTGATCAGCGTCGACTCGGCACTCGTGTATCGAGGCATGGATATCGGCACGGCGAAACCGGATGCTGGCACGCTGCGGCGCACGCCACACCGCCTCATCGACATCCGTGATCCCGAGGAGCGCTATTCGGCCGGCGATTTTGTGCGCGATGCGCGTGCTGAAATTGACAACATTCTGGCGATGGGTCGTGTGCCCCTTTTGGCTGGCGGCACGATGATGTACTTCCGGGCGCTGACCGGTGGCATCGCCGAATTACCCGCGGCTGACGCCGAAATTCGCGCATCGATTGACGCAGATGCGGAAAAATTGGGGTGGCCGGCGCTGCATGAGCGCTTGCGGGCGGTCGACCCGGGAGCTGCTGAGCGAATCAAACCCAACGACCGGCAACGTATCCAGCGAGCGCTTGAAGTCTATTTAGCAAGCGGCAAAGCGCTTAGCGAGTGGCAATCTGTGGCCGAATCTCACGACAACGCTGACCTCACATTCGTCAAAATTGCGCTGCAGCCAGCGACGCGACAGATCCTTCATGAGCGCATCGAGAAGCGACTAAAACTGATGTTAAACAATGGCTTTATTGATGAAATGAAAGTGCTTTATGAACGTCCTGGTCTGACGGCTGAGCACCCGTCGATGCGCTCGGTAGGTTATCGACAGTTTTGGCAGCACCTGCAAGGCCTGACAAGCCTCGAGGAGGCCTCCAGACGAGCGCTATATGCTACCCGGCAGCTCGCCAAGCGGCAGATCACCTGGCTGCGTAGCGAAACCGACCTGCGGAACTTTGATCCCCTTGAAGCCGGTACGATCGACGCCATATCAGCGTCTCTGATAGAATTTTTCAACGCTTAGGCTGAACTCGTGTGGGCAACCGGCGCCACCGGTATGCGGTGTTTAAAAAATAATCATAAAAATAAGGAGACCCAATCATGGCTAAAGGGCAATCACTGCAGGACCCATTTCTGAATATTCTTCGGAAAGAAAAGGTCCCGGTTTCGATTTACCTCGTAAACGGCATCAAATTACAGGGCCAGGTGGATTCATTTGACCAGTTTGTCGTACTGCTCAAGAACAGCGTCAATCAAATGGTTTACAAGCATGCGATATCGACAGTTGTGCCATCGCGCAACGTCCGCCTGCCATTGCCAGACGACGAAGCGGGAGACGAGTAGCTTGATGTCGACATCGCCGCGGGAGTTCATGTTTGTTTGAACGACCGCAAAGCGGCGAACGTGCAATTCTCGTCCACGCAGGCCCCGATGGCGCACCGGACGACTCAGAACGCGAAGAGTTCAGGGAACTGGCTGTCTCGGCAGGCGCTGTCGTTGCCGGCGAAATCGTCAGCAACCGCCGTCGCGCGGTCCCACGGTATTTCATCGGCAAGGGAAAACTCGACGAGTTGGCGCAAAGCGTCGATGAAAACGCGGCGGAGCTCGTCATTTCGTCCGCGGCGTTATCGCCGAGCCAGGAACGCAATCTCGAACGGCAGTTGAAGTGTCGCGTGCTCGACCGCGCCGGCCTGATCCTCGATATCTTTGCGCAGCGTGCGCGCAGCTTCGAAGGCAAGTTGCAAGTAGAGCTGGCGCAGCTGCGTCACCTGTCCACGCGGCTGGTTCGAGGCTGGACGCACCTGGAGAGGCAGAAGGGTGGTATCGGGCTGCGTGGGCCGGGTGAAACGCAGCTTGAAACGGACAGGCGACTCATCGGGGCGCGCATTAAGCAGCTCAAGGAACGCCTGGAACACGTTGATGCGCGGCGTACGATGAATCGCCAGAACCGGGTCCGTGCCGAGGTTCCGACAGTTGCACTTGTGGGCTATACGAACGCCGGCAAGTCGACCTTGTTCAATGCCATGACCGATGCAAACGTCTATGTGAAGGACCAGTTGTTCGCGACGCTGGATCCGATCGTGCGGCGTCTCGAGTTGCCGGATGGCCGGGAAGTGGTACTTGCAGACACGGTCGGCTTTGTACGGGATTTGCCCCACGAGCTGATTGCGGCATTTCGTTCGACTTTACAAGAGGCGCGCGAGGCGGACCTGATCCTGCACCTGATCGATGCGAGCGACGGCAATCGCTGGCAGCGTGTACGCCAGGTCAATTCGGTGTTGAAGCAGCTCGAGGCAGACCGGGTACCGCAGATCCGGGTGTACAATAAGATCGACATACTTGATCGCAAGCCGCGAGTCACGAATAACCGTGCGGGAGAGGGGCGTGCAGTCTGGTTGTCAGCGATGACAGGGGACGGCATCCCGATGTTGCTCGATGCCATTGGTGAACGCCTGCAGCGCAAGATGATTCATGGTGTCATGCACCTGCAACCGACACAGGGCCGCCAACGTGCAAAACTTTTCGAAATCGGAGCTGTCCTCAAAGAGGAGGCGTGCGATGATGGCGGCTGGACGCTGGAACTGAAGATGGCCGACTCAGACCTGCGACGCTTTTTGAAGCGTGAGAATCTATCGGCTGACCTATTGGAGTCTTTGCCTGTACAAGAAACGGCATAGGCAGGAGTGGAAGTAGAGAACATGTCCTGGAATGAATCGGGGAACGGTAAGGATCCCTGGAAAAGAAAAGACGATGAACCCAACGATCTGGACCAGATCGTTCAAAATTGGCAGAAACGCCTTAGCGCCATGCTGGGCGGTGGCGGCGGTGGCGGCGGTCGCAGTGGTCCGGGCTCGGGAGGCGGATTTTTCCTCGTATTTGTGCTTGTCGTCGCGTGGATCGTAACGGGTTTCTACCGTATCGATGAGGCCGAGCGTGGCGTCGTGCAGCGGTTTGGCGCCTACACCGAAATGACGATGCCGGGCTTGCACTGGCACATTCCGTATCCGATCGAGGTCGTAGACAAGGTCAATGCCAATGCGGTCAGCAATTTTCCGTACAGCACCGAGATGCTGACCGCGGATGAGCAGTACGTGTTCATCGACATGGTTGTGCAATACCGGCGCACGGACCCGGTCAAATACAGCTTCGAAGTGGAGAATCCGGAAGGAACGCTCGAAGACGTCACAGAGAGCGCGCTCAGGGAGGTCGTCGGCACGAGCGAACTTGCGATCATTATTGCAGCACGGCGCGACGAAATCGCAACACGAACTCGTGATGCACTGCAGAACACGCTTGATAGTTATGGCTCGGGTCTGACTGTCACGTCGATATCGCTGGACACGGTCAATTATCCGACAGCGGTGCAGAGTGCCGTTGATGACGCGCAAAAAGCACGCAACGACAGCGAGCGCTATGTGCTCGAGGCCGATGCCTATGCCAGGGACATCATTCCGAAGGCTCGAGGCGACGCTGCCCGAATTCTCGAAGACGCTCGTGGCTATCGCGCACGCGTCACGGCCGATGCCGAAGGTGAAGCGGCGCGTTTCGTAGCCTTGCTGGTTGAGTACGAGAAAGCGCCCGAGGTAACACGTGAGCGCCTTTACATTGATGCAATCGAGGAAGTCTATGGCCGCTCGAACAAGGTGTTGCTGGATACGGAAGGCAGCGGCAACCTGCTATATCTGCCCGTCGACCAGCTCATGAAACGGGGCTCGCGGGCGGCTCCGTCATCGGAAGGAAATCGTTCATCCGATTCGTCGCTTCCACCGGACCAACGCAGTGAGGTTGGTGCGGAACCAGGGGATTCGCGTGAACGGAGGGTAAGAGAATGAACGGCGGTAGATTTGCAGTCGTTGTGATTATGGGCCTGGTCCTGGTCGCTATCGGCCTGTCCGCATTTACCGTGAATGAGCGTGAACTGGCGATCAAGTTGCGGCTTGGCGAAGTCGTGAAGGCGGATTACGAGCCGGGCTTGAACTGGAAGATTCCGGTGGTGCATACCGTGCACAAGTTTCCGAAGCGCATACTGACGATCGCGGACCGGCCTGAGCGAGTGTTCACAGCGGAAAACGAAGCGCTGGAAGTCGACTTCTTCGTCAAGTGGCGCATCGTTGATCCGGTTCGCTTCTACACATCGACCGGGGGCATTCTCGAGGTCGGCAACCGGCGTCTGTCGGAGATCATTAAGAACGCCGTTGTGACCGAGTTCGGCAAGCGGACTGTCACAGAGGCTATTTCGGTCGGGCGCGAGCAGTTGATGCGAGACATGTTGCAAACGGCGGCTGGCACTGCACAAGACCTGGGCGTGGAACTGGTCGACTTCCGCGTGAAGAAGGTAGAGTTCATGGAGGATGTGCGTAACTCTGTCTATGCCCAGATGGCAGCAGAGCGGGCGCGAATTGCGACGGAGCGACGTGCCGAAGGTAGAGAAGTCGAGCGAGAAAGACGTGCGAACGCGGACCGTGAGCGGACCGTTATTCTTGCCGATGCCTATCGTGACGGGCAGAAGATTCGGGGCGAGGGTGATGCTCGTGCGGCGGGAATATACGCCGAGGCTTACAACAAGGACCCTGAATTTTATTCGTTCTACCGTAGCATTGACGCGTATCGGAAATCGATGGGCAAGGAAGGTGATTTACTCGTTCTGGACCCCGATAACGATTTCTTCCGCTACCTGAATCAGTCGGACGGCGAACAGTAACAGAAGGTGTACTGGACTGAAATTCTGACGGCTGTGGCCCTTGTGCTCGTCATTGAGGGCATGCTGCCATTCGTCGGACCCGGCTGGTACCGGCGATTGGTGGCGCAAGTTGCAAGTCTGGGCGACAATCAGTTGCGCATGTTTGGCCTGACTTCGATGATTGCCGGCTTGCTGCTTCTGTTTTTTGTTCGCGGCTAACGATCGGAAGGACCATGGGAAAAAACGTCGTTGTCATCGGCACTCAATGGGGTGACGAAGGCAAGGGAAAAATTGTGGATCTGCTCACGGATCGGGCGGCTGCGGTCGTGCGCTTCCAGGGTGGTCACAATGCCGGACACACACTCGTCATAGGCGGTGAGAAGACAGTATTACACCTGATTCCGTCCGGTATATTGCGTGATGGCGTCAGCTGCCTGATCGGCAACGGTGTCGTGCTGTCGCTCGACGCATTGGTCACGGAGGCAGACGCGCTCGTGGCAAATGGCGTGCCCGTATTTGACCGGCTCAAGATCAGCCCCGGGTGTCCGCTCATTCTGCCGTCGCACGCAGCACTCGACCTGGCGCGCGAAAAAGCGAAAGGGTCGGCCGCGATTGGTACGACGGGAAGAGGTATCGGCCCGGCCTACGAAGACAAGGTTTCGCGGCGGGCCTTGAAGGTTTCCGACCTTTTTGTACGTGAGAAATTCGCGACCAAGCTGGGCGAAGTCCTCGAATATCACAACTTCCTGTTGAAGAACTATTTTCGCGCGGAAACCGTCGACTTCAACAAGACACTCGATGAGTCGCTTGCTGCAGCAGAAGTCATCACCCCGGTCACTGCCGATATTACGCAGATACTCAACGATTTTGCCGAAAACGGGCAAAGTATTCTTTTCGAAGGCGCGCAGGGCACGTTCCTCGACATCGATCACGGTACCTATCCATTTGTCACGTCGTCCAACACAGTTGCCGCAGCGGCAAGTACTGGCACGGGCATTGGGCCGCGAAACCTCGACTATATTCTCGGTATCGTCAAGGCCTATACCACGCGTGTAGGCGCGGGACCATTCCCGACCGAACTGTTCGACGACACCGGCGCACATATCGCGAATGTCGGCGCGGAATTTGGTGCGACAACCGGGCGACCGAGGCGATGCGGCTGGTTCGATGCGGTTGCATTGCGGCGTTCGATTATCAACAGCAGCGTGTCGGGTTTGTGCGTGACGAAACTTGATGTCCTCGACGAACTGGAGACGATCCAGATTTGTGTCGGATATGAGATCGACGGTGAGCCGATCGCAGCAGTACCGGTCGTCGTTGATCGATTTGCTGAGTGCCAACCGGTCTATGAAGAACATGCCGGCTGGCAGGAGTCTACCGTGGGAGTTACGAGCTTCGATGATCTGCCGGCGAAAGCGCGCGATTATCTGGCCAGGATCGAAGAGTTAGCCGGTGTACCGGTGGATATCGTTTCGACGGGCCCCGATCGCGAGCAGACGATAGTCAAGAAACACCCTTTCGATTTGTGAGCGCTGTACTTTGACGACGCGAAACCTGACATTCCGGGCAGGCCCGGGAGCCTTTGATCTTATCCGCCGCCATGGCTTCGCGCCGGAACAAATCGGCACGATTGCCGGGGCGTCCGGTGGCGCCAAATGGCTGGTCCTGAGTCAAATGGACCGGGTTATCGTCGACACCATCATTCCGCGGTTGCACGGGCCGGTGCACCTGCTTGGCACATCGATCGGTGCATGGCGTTTCGCGTGTTATGCGCAGTCGAACCCTCTCGATGCCATCGCGCGATTCGAGCATGCTTATATTCATCAAACTTACAGCGATGCACCCGACATTCATGAGATAACGGCCAAGAGTCGTGAAATCCTCGGCGTGATTCTGGGCGAGGAGGGTGTCGACGAAATCCTGAACCACGCCGTATTTCGCACCCATATCATGACTGTTCGGGCGAGGCATATTGCTGCGTCCGAGCGACACCACCTATTGGCAGCCGCGCTGATCATCGCAGCAAGCTTGAACATGATTAGTCGTCGCACCCTGGGCTGGTTCTTTGAACGGGCGCTGTTTTTTGATGCGCGAGATCTGCCACCGTTTTTCGATGCCGTAGGATTCCCGCTGCAACGCGTAATGATTCGCAGGAATAATATCGAGAGCGCCATTGTTGCCACAGGTTCGATACCACTGGTATTGAATGGCGTCCGTGACATTGAGGGTGCGATGCCCGGTGTCTACCGAGATGGTGGCGTAATTGATTACCACCTCGACCTGCCACAAAGTGACGCTGGGCGCCTGTCCCTGTTCCCGCATTTTTATGATCGCATTGTGCCTGGCTGGTTCGACAAGAAACTCACCTGGCGGACACCGGATCCGGCGCACTTCGATCGCACGATTCTCGTTAGCCCATCGGCCGAGTTTGTAGCCGGGCTCCCCAACGGCAAAATTCCCGACCGCACGGATTTTCGCTCATTTGCGCCCGACGATCGCATGCGACTCTGGCGCAGTGTGGTCGCCGAGTGCGGGCGGCTCGCAGAGGAATTACACGAGGTGATTGAGAGAGGAGAACTCGAGGCCCGGATTACGCCTTTGTAATCGTCGTCAACATCTGCTGCAGGGTAACGACGTCCTCATTCATAAGGTAATCGGCCTGGTCCTTCCAGCCTCGCAGCATTGACAGGCTGCGGTCGTTGACAATCAGATGCTCTTCACTGGCCTGTTCGTGTACGTCCCAGCCCGGGACGGCGATAACTGAGCGCACGCGAACACGGTGATCGAGCAGACGGCGAAATTCGCGTTCGAGCGCTGCCGTGCGTTTAGCGGTTGCGACAATTGACTTTCGCTTGTCTGCCGGCATGAACTGGAGTGAGTTATTGTCGAGTGCAACGCTGCCGCTCTTCGCCGGACGCATCGCGAACACGTTGACGGCATAGGCGCCGTTTGGGCCAACAATCACGTGGTCGATGATGCCGGCACTGGTTTCGACATCGTGATAAACCCGGCCGAACCCCGCAGCAATGCGTTGCAGTTGGTGCCCTATCGCGATATTGGCATCGCGCAGTAGCCTGACATGGTGACGCGTTACAATGGTCTGAACAAGGCGCATCAGTGCAAGCAGGCCGCCAAGACTCAGCACTGCAAGAAACAGGTACAGCTGCCAGTCCGGGTAGCCTGCATACAGTCGTTCTGCCTGCAGAACATATGCAGCAATGAACAACACCACAAAGACAAGTGCTGCGCTGAGGTAGGTCGCCTGGGTGTTGCTAAGCCGATCGAATTCATCGCGGAAGCGCTGCGCCGCTTCTCGCATGATGCTGTCGGAGAACTTGGGTTCGGAATTAACACTGCGAGCGATGAGTTGCCAGGATTTCATGACCAGCACGAAGATGATAGTGCTGGCAAACGCGACTGTTGCAGCGCCGCTGAAACTCTCGATATCCATCTCGAAAACCCGCTTGCAGTATGCAGATGTCAGGGTATCGAGCGGTCACTGCGGTCACTGTGACGCAAGTCACAGTGACCGCTTCTCGAATCGGGACCAGGCCTCAGTTTTCAGCCGGAATTCAGGTTGGTTGCGCTATAGATGATGCAGACTCGAGAAAGTAATTCCGGAGGAATTGAAATGAACAGCAAGAGCTTGAATATCATTGCGGCGGTCGCGGTTCTTGGCCTGAGTGGCTGCGCGACGATGAGTGCCGACGAATGCGTAACCAGCGATTGGACTTCGATCGGCTTCGAAGACGGCTCGCGCGGGTATACCTCTGATCGTCTTGGCAGCCATCGCAAGGCTTGCGCCAAGCACGGGGTTACGCCGGACTTTGCCGCTTATCAGAGCGGTCATGCGCAAGGTGTCGAAGCCTTTTGTCAGCCTGGACGCGCATTTAACTACGGCGTCAACGGTGGCAACTACAACGGTGTTTGCCCCGCTGACATGGAAGCCGAATTCCTCGACGCGTATAGCGCCGGTCACAAGCTGTATTCGCTGCGCGCCAGCGTGAGTACCGCAAGCTCGATGATCTACTCCAAGGAGCAGGAGCTCGATCGGGCTGAGAAGCGCGTCCTCGCCGCGGAACTGGAGATGATCAACGATGAAACGACCTCGGAACAGCGTGTGCAGCTCCTGGTCGAGCTCAAGGACCTGTCAGAGCGAACGGGACAGCTCGAGGCTGAGATCAAGCAGCTGATCGCTGACAGAGCCCGTATTGAGCAGGAATTGCAGTACTACGAATCGACGGTTACGGCGTACCGCTACTAGGTCGAGGCCTCAGAAGTAGTCCTCGTCCTCCTCGCTGGCGCGGCGGTCCTTCCCATGGCGTTGTTCCTGCGCGTACTTCCCGGTGCTGCCGCCGATACCACCCGGTCCGAACGGGCTGCGCCTGTCCTTGCCGGCGCGGCGATCCTTGTGATGCACGAAGCGGCAACTGCAGTCCAGAACATCGCATTCCGGCAACGGCAGCCGCGGTGCGGCCGTTGAAAGAAAACGCCTTCCGTCCAGATCTTGCGCAGCAGTGCAGGCTTTGTCTGAAAATTTGATCGAAACGGCATGGTAGGCCGTATTTTTCTCACCACCGCGTGTGCCTGGTTTCGTCGCGGTCTTTTTTGCTGCACCCCGTTGACGACGGATGAATAGCCAGACAATAAGCAGTGGCACCAGAATTAATGCTGCTAGTTGCAAATTCATGTCTAACTCCCCCAGACAAAAATGTCGCAGTACGCGACATAACTTTAGCTGGCTTTGGTCAATTTCGCACGTATCCAGCTAAAATCAATACGGAATACTCTCTATAATCCGAGACGGTTCTTATAAAGGGGGGGACCCATGAGCAGAGATGGCAAGCTGCTGGACATGCTGACTGGCTATGCCGCGTCGCATCAGCATCCATTTAATATTTTCGTACACATGATCGGCATACCGACGATCATGCTCGGTGTTCTGATTCCGCTTTCCTGGGCCAGCATGAATGTGGGCGATGTGACAGTTAGCCTCGCGCATGTCGCGATGGTCGGGTTCTTTCTTTTCTACCTGACGCTGGACACACTTTTCGCATTCGCATTCCTGATCGTCGCATTGTTGATCGCCCAGTTCGCCGGCTATATCGGGACTATGCCGATGGCTACCTCCGGAACCATTGCCGCGATAGCGTTCTTCGGCGGCTATGCCGCTCAATTTGTGGGCCACGCTGTCGAGAAATCGATGCCCGTACTGGTGAAACACCCGATCCAGGCCAATCTCGCCGCTCCGTTTTTTACGGTTGTGGAGATGTTCAAGATCCTGGGACTGCGGGATGACCTTTTTAATGAGGTGCAAACGCAAATAGAGCAACGCCGGGCCCAGGAAGCCTAGTGGTTGACAACACGCTGCAGCGCTTGCTCGGCAAGGGCTTCTCCATCGCAGCCTGTATTGGCCTCGTAATCGGCCTCGGTATCCTCAGGACGCCGGGAGAGATCGCAACAACGGTCAATGACCCTGTGCCATACATGGCGCTTTGGGTCTGTTGCGGCATTTTCGTACTGCTAAGTCTGTTGGTTGTCGCCGAACTCATTGCAATGACGCCGCGGTCCGGTGGCATTTACGCTCTGGTCGCACATGCCTACGGGCCGTATCCGGGTTTCCTGATTGGCTGGACCGACTGGGTCGCCGCCTGCGCGGCCATGGCGCTGAAAGCCGTCGTCATGCTTGAGTACTTGGTGTTGCTGGAACCACGCCTGGCTCCATATCAAACCGAGACTGCCGTCGCCGTCTCTACATTTTTCGGACTGCTGCAGCTACGTGGCGTCAAGGTTGGCGCCGGCATCCAGCAATTTGCGTCGACAGTCATGGGATTGATCATGATCGGACTTGCCATCGCGCTGTACGTCGCATTCTTCAGTAATGGCGGCACCGTTGAAGCGCCGAATGCGGTGGCGCCGGTCGGGGCCCCCGGAATTGCGGCATTTGGCCTGGTGATTGCCGCCGTTGTGTTTACGTACGACGGCTGGTACGCAGCGAGTTACTTTAGCGAAGAGGTCAAGTCGGGGGGCAGGGGCGTCGCAATAGGCAGCATCCAGGCTGCACTGATCGTATTCGCGCTCTACGTGCTGCTTAACCTGGCACTCGTTCTGAGTGTTCCACTGGCGGCACTGGTTGGCCACGATCTCGCCCTGGCAGGTGCGCTTGACATGGCCTACGGAGTCGGCGCAGGCACTGTCGTCATTTTCGCAGCGGTCTTCATTCTGCTTTCCCATCAGAACCTGCAGTACATGGTGGCATCGCGAATTCTCTATGCCTTGTCTTCCGACGGCCTGGGCACGCGCCGGGCCACATCGGTCAATGACAGGGGTACTCCGGCCGGCGCAACAATCCTGACCTGGGCGGTAACGGTTCTGTTGATTATTGTCGGCCAGTTCGAGCTGCTATTGAGCCTCGTTACGATCTTTTTTATGGCCATGTACGTCGGTCTCGTCATCGGTGTATTCAAGCTGCGGCAGCAGGAACCTGAGGCGGAGCGCCCGTTCCGTGCATGGGGCTTTCCTGCAACGGGCTACGTTTGTGCTGTTGGCTGGACGGTCGTCGCCGTGTTCGTCGCGGTGACCAATCCGGATTCAGCAATTTCTGGCGTGATACTGACAGCCGCCTCAGTGCCCGTGTACCTGTTCCTGACGCGCCGACGGCGCCACGCGTCGGAATCTTCCCAGACTGATTGAACATAATCTGGAAATTTCCGGTTGCAGGATTGCGAGCCAGAGAATAGGCTATATCCTATCTTTTAGAGGAGATAGACTACAAATGGCCTCAAAATTACAGAGTTTGATGTTTGGGCAGGTCAACAGCGCATTCGCTGACAGACTGCAATCCAGGGCGATTCGGCGTTCGATGGTGCTGGCGCTGTTTGCGTCGGCGGCACTGGTCGGGGTTGGCATCGCCGGCATCGGCGACCGTTTTTGGTGGATGATCATCGTTACGGTGCCGTTCTGGATTGTTGCCGCGTTACTGAACCTGTCTCTGCGCGGCATTTTCGAGCTTAACGACGAGCTGCTCGATGAGCATCAGATCGCGGTACGTAACGCGAGCTACAAATCTGCCTATGGTTACGCGCTCGTGTTCCTTGTCATCGTCGCGACGGTTGCTACGGGACTCGCTCTCGAACGGCGATACGCGTTCGCAGTTGCGGCCTTTGCTTTTCTGACCGGTGCGTTGGCCCCCCGTCTTGTTGCAGCCTGGACATTGGAGGACAGTGATGACCGCGGATAAAGAAGTCGAGTTCCACAATCGCCTCAAGCTGCTACGCGCGGAACGCTCGGTGTCTCGCAAGGAGCTCGCTCAGGCCGTCGGTGTGCACCCGCAGACGATTGGTTACATCGAGCGGCGCCAGTACAATCTGAGCCTGTCCCTGGCTTTTCGCCTGGCCAATTATTTCGGGCTATCGTTGGATGCTGTATTCTCATTCGAGGCATTCAGTCCGCTCAACAATGAGGTATTGAAGGAGTAGTGCGCATGGGCAACGCAGTCTCGACCATCATTAAATTGGGCCTCGTAGTTGCCGCGATCTACATCTATTTGAACTGGAACGAGGGTAATTCGGAGGGAGACGAATTATCCGCATACGCCGAAAAATCCTGCGTGGATGAAATACGCAGCCGATTTGATACGACGACCGTAAGGGCCAACTCGGTCAGGGAAAACGCCAACGGTTTCGTGGTGCGAGCGTCCATGACGCTTGCGCGCGGCAACATCGCCAAGGTTACTTGCCTGACCAACGAGCATGGCAGGGTCAGGGACGTCATGGTTGACGAGCGATAGCGTCAAAGTCACTAGCACCTGAAGCCACTTATCCGGTGGGCGATTCCGCCCATTCTGCAGCCAATACGCATTCATCAGCCTTTCATCAGGCAATCATCAGGTAGCGCTCATGTCATTTAGGCCTTGAGAGCCGATTCTCTGTCCATGTTCAACGAAAAGCTCACTTTACAGGAGCAGCTAATGAACACAGGCAGAGCTGGCAAGTTCGCAGTACTTCACACGTCGAGGGCAGCAGAACTGCCTGATGAGGCAGTCGTCCAGGCGGAACACCGTTGGGCCAGCATCGATGCAAACGGAGCACAGGCCGAGTTGCTTGACGACAAGGCGAGAGCCAATGCGGCGGCGTACCAACTCAATATCGAATCGTACGTTGGCACGGTTAACATTCCGGTAGGTATCGCCGGCCCGTTGCGTGTCCATGGCCGTGATGGAACGTCTGATTACCGGGTGCCGTTGGCAACAACAGAGGCCGCACTGGTCGCTTCCTACAACCGCGGATCGCGGCTGCTTACTGCCGCCGGCGGCTGCAATGCACGAATCGTCGATGAAGCGGTAAATCGAACGCCCATGTTCGCCTTCGATAGTGTGACGGAGGCTGAAGCATTCGCTGATTTTTTCAACGCCTACAGTGAAAATCTGGATGACGTTGTTACTGGTGTCACGTCCCACGGACAGTTGCTCAGCACCCGTACAGTGATCGAAGGAAATCACGTTTACATCGATCTTCGATATCGAACCGAAGATGCCGCAGGCCAGAACATGATTACTTTCGCGTCAGATGCCATCTGCAAAGCCGTTCTTGAGACGACGCCGGTCAACCCAAATTACTGGTATCTGGAGGGGAATTTTTCGGGCGACAAGAAAGCGACCGCACAAGCGCTTGGTGGGGTGCGCGGCAATCGAGTGGTTGCCGATGTCAGGGTTCCACGTGAACTCGTCCGTGAGCAACTGCATACCACGCCGGAGCATATGGTCGACTACTGGTATGCAAGCGCGGTAGGCGCAGTAATGAGCGGCTCAGCCGGTATCCAGGGGCACTTCGCAAATGGCCTGGCCGCCTTGTACCTGGCCTGTGGACAGGACATTGCCTGTGTTGCCGAGTCGGCAAACGGCATCACTCGCCTGGAATTGACACAAGAGGGCGATCTATACGCGAGTGTCACACTGCCCAATATTCTGGTAGGGACAGTCGGTGGCGGTACCGGACTTCCCAGCGCACACGCGTGTTTGAAGATCCTGGGACTCGTCGGTACCGGCAAGAGTATTGCCCTGGCAGAGGTTGCCGCCGCCATTGTCCTGGCCGGTGAACTTTCAATTAGTGGCGCATTTTGTTCAGGCGACTTTTCAGTGGCACACCACTCTTTGTCGCGCGGACTGCCCTCAGGACGGGAGGACTGAAATGAGCAACTTTGTTGCGATCGCGATTCCGCCGGTACTGCTGTTTTCGGCGATGGGAATGCTGAGCCAGATCAGGGACGGCCACGTAATTGTCAAAGAGCTGAAACGCAAGGCGCTGCATATCGGCGTTGGTTTGACCGCTCTTTCGTTTCCACTATTTCTAAACGATACCTGGAAGATAATCGCTGCATTTGGACTGGCAGTGGTATGGCTGCTTGTCGTGAGATACATCCCGGTCTTGCGTCGCCACTTTGGCTCAGTTTTGCATGGAGTCAGGCGCAGGTCTCTCGGCGAAATCTATTTTGCAATATCAATCGCCTGTCTGCTGCTGCTAACCCAGGACAAACCGGTTCTATTTGTCATACCCATTCTGATCCTGACACTAGCGGATGCATTCGCAGCGATCGCAGGCAAGGTCCTCCCAATCGGCCCGTTGAGGGGCTTAGCCAGGGGCAAAACTATGACTGGCTGCGCTGCGTTTTTTGCGGTCGCATTCACCGTTAGCTTTGGGTTACTCGGGCTCCTGGCTGACCTGCAAATAGTACATGCCGTTTCGCTTGCGGCAATTCTTGCTGCTACGACATGTGTTGTTGAGGCGATCAGCCGGCGTGGAATCGACAACCTCGCCGTGCCTGCAGTTGCCTACCTGGTTCTGCTGTTTTCGAACATTCCCGACGCTGCCGGTAACGCGAGCGGACTTCAGTGATGTACGCCGCCAAAATCATCCTCGACGAAAATTGCTCTGCTTCCCAGTTGCCATCGATGGGAGGCAAAGCGGCAAACCTCTACCGATTGAGTTTACAGGGCATTCCGGTACCAGAATGGGTCTGCGTGAGCAGCCATGTCTGCTCCGCGGTATATGCCGAACATCAGAGTGCAATAGATGTCCTTCTAAGCCGAATCGATTACCAGGATCAAGCCAGCATCCATCACGCGAGTGACAGCATTCGTGAATTAGTCGAAAGCTGGCCGATACCTGATCTCATTCGACGAAATGTCGGGCGGGTGCTGAATAAGATGGACGCATCGCACTACGCCGTGCGGTCCTCTGGTTTGGCCGAGGACTCGACTGCAGGTTCGTATGCGGGGCTGTTTGACACATTTCTGTATGTCGCGCGAGCCGATGTTCTTGATCGCATTAAAAGCTGCTGGGCATCGGCCTATTCGGCGAGAAATCTCGTCTATATGCAACGTAATGGCGCGGCAAGAGCACCGCGCCCAGTGGCCGTCGTCATTCAGGTCATGATCGACAGCGAAGCGGCCGGTGTCATGTTCATGGCAAACCCGGCCGGCAGCCTGGACGAAATAGTCGTCGTGTCCGGTTACGGACTCGGAGAAGGGGTCGTGTCGGACCAGGTTGGAACCGACACCTGTGTCTATGATCGAACGAGCAGCGCCTGGCGCTACGATATCGGAGACAAGAGGAGAAGTGTGCGCTTCGATGCTGCAGAGGGGTGTGGCACGTTTTTGGCGGATGTGCCCAAGACGAAACGGCATGAGCCCGTGCTCACCGAGAAACAGCACGAGACGCTCAGAGTGCAGGGCGAGAATATCTCGCGACTTTACGATCAATTTCAAGACATCGAATGGGCTTTCGATGCAGCCGGCGAACTGTTCATCACGCAGAGCCGGCCAATTACCACGATCCCCCGCGGGCAGCAGTTTGTCTTCGACAACAGCAACATAGTGGAGAGTTACCCGGGAATTACCTCGCCGCTAACTGTTTCGCATATTCGGCATTGCTACGAAGTCATATTCAGGAATACGTTGCTGCGGCTTGGCGTGTCGAAAAAGCTCATTCGTCAACACAATCACATATTCAAGAACATGCTCGGATACATCGGCGGACGTGTCTATTACAACCTGAGCAACTGGTATCGGATGTTTCGCCTGGTCCCGGCAGTAGAACCATACCTCCCGGTCTGGGAGGAAATGCTGGGAATCAGCAGGCGAATTGAGCCGGCGCGGCAATCCTGGTTGCAGCGAGTGACACAAGTACCACGGTTCCTCTGGGTGGCGGCCCGCGTGCTTTGGTATTTCCTGTTCTTGAATTTCTACATGAACAGTTGTGCGCGTTCTTTTCGTCGCAGTGAGAGAGAGTTCAGAGCGCGCGAAATGGCAGAGTTGGACAACCATGAGTTGGCCGGATTGCACGATCGTCTCAATGCCGATGTATTGGAGGGTTGGGACATCACACTACTGAACGATCTATACGCTTTCGTATTCACCGCGGCCGTCAGGCGGCAACTTCGTAAGATCGGACTGGACGAGAACGCATTTGGCGGATTGATGGCTGCAGATGACGAGCTGGAAAGCGCAGCTCCTGTCCGTTCGATTATCGTGATGGCAGATGCGGTCAGGCGAGATCCAGGGTTGAGCCAACAGCTGGAGGTTGCGCTGGCTCTACCCGCAGAAGACCAGCGTCTCGAGCAGGTTGAAACACTGTTCGACGACGCTGGGTTCGTGAGCGGCCTGAGACATCATCTGGAACACTTCGGCGATCGGTGCCCGGAAGAACTGAAACTCGAAGCCACTTGTTTTCGCGACGATCCGCAGTCATTACTTCGACTTATCGCGACCTATGCTGCGTCGAATCTCGACCTCAAAAAACTGAACAAGTGCCGCTTCGAGGCCAGGGAAGAAGTATCGGCCAGTCTTCGAACCGCATGGCACGGCAAACCCGTAAGGCGTCTGCTGATCCGTTGCACTATGTCGCTGGCACGCCGTTCGATTCGCTATCGGGAAAGTTCACGACTTGATCGGGCACGCGCATTTGGACTTATCCGAGCAATCTTCTGCGCCATGGGCAGGAACCTGGCTGCTGAGGGTGTGCTGAATGAGCCGCGGGACGTCTTCTACTTGACGTCCGACGAGTTGCTGGGTTTTGTAACTGGCACGACCGTCAACGACAGGCTTCAAACACTTGTCGCCGAGCGCCGGGTAGATCGGGATCGTTACCTGGCGATTACTCCGGCCGGGCGTATACGAACTCAGGGAACTGTTGGCATAAATACAGTGCCGCCGAAACTACGGCCGACAGACGGGCATTCAAGCGGCACGCTGCACGGTACTGGTTGCTCAGCCGGGCTGGCATCGGCAGAAGCAGTGTTGGTGAACAATCCAGCGGACGCAGGCGACGTCACGGGCAAGGTGCTGGTAGCCGAAATGACCGACCCTGGCTGGGTATTTCTTATGGCCTCGGCGGCCGCCCTGGTGGTTGAAAAGGGAAGTCTGTTGTCGCATACGGCCATCATCGGTCGCGAGTTGGGTGTGCCAACCGTTGTAGGCGTCGCGGGGGCAACCGAGTTGATCCGGGGTGGGCAAGTCGTACAGGTGAATGGGCAGACCGGAGAGGTCTGCTTGCAGGACGCGTGCAGCGAATGAGCTCGATACCACAACTCATGTTCCTGATCGCGATCCTGGTCTGCGCCGGCGCGACTAACATGGCTTTCGTAAAGTCATTCGGGAGTGCACCACTACGGCCCATCGACGGCGGGATTCTCCTCAGCGATGGCAAACGATTATTTGGTGACAATAAAACGTGGATGGGCTTTTTCGGCATGATCGCGATAACGGCGATCTGGCTTGCGACTGCAGGATGGCTGGCCACTAATTTCCCTGCCATTGACCGTCTGTCGCTGATTCGCTTCGAGGAACTCAACTCCCCCTTCAACGTGTGGTTCTTCGGCGCCTTGTGGGGACTTGCCTACGTCCTGGCTGAGCTGCCCAACAGCTACCTGAAACGCCGAATCGACATACTACCGGGGCGAAATGGCGAAGGACTCACTGGCCGACTGTTTCTCGTGCTGGACCAGGCGGACTCTGTCATCGGCTGCGTGATTGTTATGCCTTTGTTCTGCAGCATTACCTGGTGGGATGCAGTCGCGCTGGTTGTTCTGGGGTCTTTTGTGCACTACCTGACAAACCTGGGACTGTTCGCCGTGCGATTAAAGAATCAGGCGGGTTAGCAATGAATAACATTCCAGTTCGATCTAACAAGACGCGCGCAGGCGACGCGATCGGGCGCATCTTTTTGGGACAACTCGATCCCGCGACTTGTCTGACATTGACGAGTATCACCTTGAGTATTCTCGCGGTGGTCTTCACTTCTCGCGGGTCCCTTGCAGCAGGCGTCATATGTTTCATGTACGCGGGGCTCTGCGACCTGTTCGACGGTTTCATCGCGAGGCGATCAACGCGGACGACAGAGCAGCAGGCTTTCGGATTGCAGATCGACTCCATTGCCGATATGGCGGCATTCGGTGTAGTCCCGGCGTTTATCGCATTGCATCTCGGTCTGAATTCGCCGGCGGAAGTGGCCGCACTGATTTTTTATGTATGTTGCGCGGCCATGCGGCTGGCTTTCTTCAATGTTCACGGGACGAAGGGGGACGGCAAGAAGCGCTTCTACATCGGGGTTCCGGTCACGTATTCCGCGCTCGTTCTTCCAATATTGCTGTTGTTCGCAACGACACCTGGTGAGCTGCCATTGCTCGGCCTGGTCCAGGCCTACTTCTGGGTCCTTGGGTCATTGTTTGTTCTGCGCATCCAGGTACCGAAGCCGGGCGGGATTTCCTATGTAATTTTCCCGCTTATTGCCGTCGTGCTTACCGTTATGTGGGGTTTGCGGTTATGACCGATGACAACAAAAAGCGTGCCTGCTCAATTGGTGGCGACGAGTCCAATCCTGGTGCCCACCTTGACCAGTGTTTCCAGTCCCTTTGCAGTGGTGTCCAGCAAATCCTTGTCGGCGTTGACCGTTGCGTACTCGGTCAGAAGAATGACCGTGGACCCGCCAAAACGAAAGAAGCCCTTTTCCTGACCTTTTCGAACCGGTCCAGGCTCATAGGTCTGAATGATACTTCCGACAGTCAAAGCACCCACCTCAATCTGCAGGATTCGCCCGCAACGCGTGTCCGACAACATGCTAACCATGCGCTTGTTTTTAAAGCTCGGCGCGCCAGCAGCCAATGCGATCGGGTGAACGGAGTGCAAACTTCGCCCGATGCGCGATGGACAGGACGCAATTCCATCGGCCGGGAAATGGAAGCGGTGATAGTCGCAGGGTGCCAGGCGAAAAACGAAGCAAGCGCCCGGTTTGAATCCTTTCAGCCCGCCAGCAATTTCAGAAATGTCGACGGTGCAACCTTTTACGTTGAGTCCGCCGCGCGGCAACTCGGCGAAGGCCAGCACTCGACCTTCGGCCGGTGCAACCAGGTGCAGCGGGTTTCGATCGATCGGTCGCGATTCAGGTTTGAGCTTACGTGAAAAGAACGCATCCAAAGAACGGTAGGCGGCAACGGGAAACTCCGCTTCTGTGTCATCAATTTCGTAGCGACGAACGAAGGAGGGGATTTCATGCTGACTTATCGACAGTCGTCTCAGAACGCCGGCCAGGTGGCTAAACCACGCTCTCTTGATGACAGTGTGGAGCAACGCAGGTCCCCACCATGTCTCGTAGAGAAGCCGCAGCGCACGTTCGCCGTACACGCGCTCAATGCGGTGTTCCTCGGATTCCCGGTCAACGAATCTAATCTCGTTACGCGACGCAGTCATCTAGCGGACTACAACATAGCGACTATTGACTGCTCGTCGCCTGAGTTTCGACATTTCGCTGAGTTGCCGCATGTTCAGTCTCTGAATCCCCTGGCGCCGTCTGCCGCAGATGTAATCCTGCAACTCGGAGCGGACAGTCTATTCTACAGGCATGGGGAAGCGCGGCTTTTCGGCTGTTACCGCAATGGTGAACTGGTCGGACGAGCGGTGGCTTCGGTCGATGACCGGTTTCCTGATCCGGACGTGGGCCATTTCGGTTACTTCGAAACTTGTCCCGAATGGGCATGCGCAAAGAAACTCATGCAAGCCTGTGAAGAGTGGTTGAGGGAGAAGGGCAAAAAGCGCATCGAAGGTCCGATCAATCTCAACATGCTCGCAGGTTATCGTGTCCAAACGGCAGGTTTTGACACACTCGCGTTTCCTGGGGAGCCGCGCAATCCTGAATACTACCCAGGTCTGCTTGACTCTCTCGATTACCGCGAAGTCGCACGTTGGCAAAGTTGGGATATTTCGCCGTTGGCAATGCTGGGCCTGCATACCATTGACTGGCTGCAACGATCGAGACGGCAAGCCAGCATCGACAGTGGCTATCGAATTGAGGCGCTGCGACCGGATTGCCTCGAGGAAGAGACGCAAAAAATCCATCGCCTGGTGCACGAGATCTTCGCTGACAACTATGGATTCAGTGCGATCGATCTTGCGGAACACGTGCAGATGCAAGGCGCAGCGATGGATGGTTCAGTAAAGGTAAGCGGTGCTTTTCTTTACCACTCCTCACAATGCGAACCCGTAGGTTTCTCTTATGGCTTCAACATCGACCGAATTGCCATCTTGCATACCTTCGGCGTGATCCGGGAGCACCGTGGCACGGGCGGTGCCGATCTGCTCTTTTCCTTCGGTTTGGCTGAGATACGAAGTCTGGGCGTTCGGCGTGCGATTGGAGCTCTTGCAAAGGAGGGCAAGTCGAAATACGAGCGTATCGGCAGGCCCGCAAGAGCTTACAAAATAGTCGGTAAAGACCTGTGACGGCGAGTTCGCGTCTGTCGAGAATATGGCGCTACCTGCTGGTGATGTTCCCGCCTCATTTCATGATGCTGTCCGGTATCGCGAAGTTCTACGCGGTCTATTTTTCCCTTCAGGCTCTTACAGGCAGCGAGCGGGTCTTTATCACGCTGCCATCGATGGCTGGGGCGCTCAGCATCGTGTTGTTCTCGCTGCTCATGCGGATTTACGATGAAATGAAAGACGCGGAGGCCGACACTCGTTTGGGCCGCGCGGGCGATCCCCGGTACAAGGATCGTCCGATCGTCACCGGGGCAGTGACGATCGCAGACCTCGCAGTTCTTCGCTGGACGACAACCGCAGCGTTGATCGCCATCAATGTGCCATTGGGTCGGTGGCCTGTGATCGGCTTTTCGGTTCTATTCGTGGTGACCTGGCTGTCGTTCAAATGGTTCTTCTGGCCGAAGATCTCCAGGCACCTGCTGCTGGCATTCCTCACACATAACCCCATTAGTTTGCTGTTCGGCGCCTACATCGTGACGGTCTACGCCGGGGATTTCGGCAGCAGCAACATTGATGCCTGGGCATTATTGCTGATGTTGGCATTTTGGGCGCCCTTGGGTGCGTGGGAAACAGCACGAAAGATCCGGGCTCCAGTGGACGAAACGGATTACGAGACCTACAGCCAGGTATTTGGCTGGAAGCTGGCCCCATTCGTACCCGTTGCCTTCATAGCTGTGGGCACCGCAAGTGCGATTCTTGTTTCGATCCAGATCGGACTTGGTTGGGTATTTCCGATAGTTGTTGCAGGTGCAAGCCTGGTCCCGGTATATCGTTGTATCGCCTTTCGAGTCTCGCCGAACCGGAAAACAGCGAACATTCAACCCTTTGTTGAGCTGTACTCAGTTGTAATGGACCTGGGCCTATTGGCAGCCGTCCTGGCCTCGCGCGGGATTGATCTAAGTCGGTTGTCTGTGTGATGACAGGCATCGCGGGGACAATCGTTCGGCAACGCCGCTGGGTTGCGGTGGCCTGCTTGGTGATCGCGTTTGTGCTGCTGCCGCTTGCACCGCAAATTTCGGACAAGCTCGAAATCGGCGGGGCAACTGTTCACCAAAGTGACGCCGCGCGTGTCGATGACATTCTGGCGACACACTTCGTGGTTCCGTACGCCAACATCCTGGTGCTGGTGGCGACCGGCATGCCTTCTCTCGAGAAGGTGGCCGGGATTGATATCCTGCTCGAGATTGAAGAGGCAGTGCAAGAAGTTCCCAGTGTTGCAGGTGTGTTGTCCTATCTCGATCAAGTCGACGCAGATTTCCTGTCGGAACACGGCACGTTTCTGGTAGTGGGCATAAGCGCGGACGGGCGTCGCATGGATGAGGTAGTGCTGGAGTTGCGGAGGGCGACACAATCCTTACAGACGCAATTGCGATCAGCCCATCCGGAGATCAAATTGGCGTGGACTGGTGCTGGCGCGCTCGATTATGACCTGCGTCTGACCAGTGCCGTCGATGCGGCGGAGGCGGAACAGCGCGTACTACCAATTGCGCTGGTTCTATTGTATATCGTGTTCGGTAGCGTGGTTTCGGCACTGTGTCCGGTCGTAATCGGCGGGTTTGGCGTGGCACTCAGTCTTGGCGCGGCTGTTCTGATCAGTCCTTACTGGCCAATGACGATACTGCTGCAAAACATTGTGACCATGATTGGCCTTGGAATCGGTATCGACTACTGCCTCTTGATGCTTGGTCGCTTTCGCGAAGAACTGCTCACAGAACCTGACCCGGAGCGGGCCGCAATTAAAGCACTACAGACCGCCGGGCATACGATCGCGCTCTCCGGCAGTGCGGTCGCGATTGGCTTCGCCGCGTTGCTCTTGGTGCCGGCATCGGAGTTGCGATCGATCGCAACAGGGGGGCTGCTCGTTGTCGGTTTTTCAGTGTCTCTTGCAACGATGTTACTGCCCGGGTTCCTTACCTGGCTAGGTCCCCGGGTCGAGGCGGGGCGGCTGTGGCGCCCTCACATCGCATCAGGACCGTCGCGGCGATGGATCGGATGGGGTCAGTGGGTGACGTCTCATCCTGTGCTTGTTCTTATCGTATTCGGCGTGCCGCTGGCGGCGCTTGCGTCGCAGGCGAGGTTTATCAGTACTGACATTCCGTCGGGTACCTGGTTACCGGAACACATGGAATCGACGCAGGGCGCCATTGCTTTACAGACTATTGGCAAGAGCGGCATCGTCCAGGTAATCCGCGTGGTCGTCGAATTCCCGGCGGGGCAGAGCGCCGATTCGGAGCGAGGCTGGCAGGAGCTTCTTCGGCTTACTCGATATTTCGAGCAAGACGACAGAGTTGCGCGCGTCAATTCATTACCGCGTCTGCTTGGCGTTGATACTGCCGAACAGGCCCGAAAAGCGGTCATTCCACCAGAATTACGTGCCGCATACATCGGCCGCGATGGTCAGCTGGCGGCGATCGATATCATTCCAAGTGAGACGGCATCTGCCGGAGCGCTCATGCGATATGTGCGTGAGCTGCGCGACCCGGAGGGTGGTGTTCACAGCGGTGTGGAAGGAATTCGCGTCCTGGTTGGCGGATTGCCCGCGCTCAATACGGATTATCAGGATGCCATCGGTGGCAGCGTCGTAAATATCGTCCTGCTAATTGTGATTGGCTCATTTGTCGCACTGCTGGTCGGATTCCGCTCGTTGCTAGGGGCATTCAAGGCGGTCGCACTGAATCTTTTCTCCGTAGCCGCCGCCATGGGCGTAACCGTGCTCGTCTTTCAACAGGGCTACGGCTCGGAGTGGCTCGGCGTTGCGCACCCACTCGATGGGCTGTTCCCGGCCGTGCCCATCATCGTATTCTGTGTCGTCTTTGGTTTGAGTATGGATTACGAAGTGTTTCTGTTGTCGCGGGTTGCTGAGGCCGTACACCAGGGCATGTCGAATCGTGACGCGATTGTCCACGGATTGGCTCGTACTGCTGGCGTCATTGCCAGCGCCGCGATGGTTATGATTGTCGTATTCACCGGGTTCGCCCTGGGGGACTTTCTGGTAATCAAGATCCTGGGATTTTCCCTGGCGGTCGCGATACTGTTCGATGCGACATTGGTCCGACTGGCGATCGGACCTGCACTTTTGCAGCTCGGTGGCCGTTGCAACTGGTGGCCGGGTATCCGTTGAGTAAAATTTGGTGCCCAGGGCGAGACTCGAACTCGCACATCCATAAGGACACTAGCACCTGAAGCTAGCGCGTCTACCAATTCCGCCACCTGGGCCTGAGGGCTTCTCTTCCAGCCTACCATGAGCCTCGTTGTAGGCCAGACCATGAGAGGCTGGAAGAGAAGCCCTCGCAGGAACCGCGTACAATCACAGCTCCGGCAAGGGGGCGCACTCTACTGAAAGCGGGTGTGGCCTGTCAATCAAGCAATATTACTGGAGCAACATCGCTTGCCCAAGAAGAAAACAAAGAAAACCGCAAAACGTAAAGCCAGACCCTACAAGCACCCGATTCCGGGCCGAAATGACTTACTAGAGTTTCTAGAAAAATCTGGTAAGCCATTGAAATTAAATAACATGATGGCTGATCTGGATCTCAAAGGGCAGCGCATGCGTGCGTTGCTCGAAGAGCAGCTCCACAAAATGGTCAGGGCTGGCCAGATCATCGAGAATCGCCGCGGCGAGTTTTGTCTTACTGCCAAGCTCGACCTGATTACCGGGACCGTCAGCGGTCACAGGGACGGCTTCGGTTTCGTGATCCGTGATGGTGGCGGTGACGATGTTTACCTGTCCGCTCGCGAAATGCGGCCGTTGTTCGATGGCGACCGGGTTGCGATTAAGATCATTGGTAAAGACCGCCGCGGCAAGCCTGAGGGAGACCTGGTCGAGGTGTTGGAACGCGGCGTGCGTGAGGTTGCCGGCCAGTTCATTCGTGAGCGCGGTATCGGTCTGGTTATTCCAGACAACTCAAAAATCTCACATCGAATCCTGATCGCGAAAGGCGAGTCCGGTAAAGCAAAGCCCGGACAGATCGTCGTCGCGGAGATTCTCGACTATCCAAGTCACGTTGAGCAGGCAACCGGGCGTGTCGTTCGGGTACTTGGGGATCCAAAGCAAAAGGGAATTGCGACTGATATCGCGATTGAATCGCACGCGATCCCGACCGGATGGCCAAAGGCGGTTCGCGAGGAGATCAGGAAATTTGGCAAAGACGTTCCTGAAGCCGGCAAGAAAGGGCGCGTCGACCTGCGCGGCGTTGATCTCATTACCATCGACGGCGCAGACGCACGCGATTTTGACGATGCTGTCTACTGCGAGCCGTCTGGCAAAGGCTGGCGCCTGATCGTTGCGATTGCCGACGTAGCGCACTACGTTGAGGTTGGGACTGCTCTTGATAAACAGGCAACGATACGTGGCACATCGGTGTATTTTCCGGATCGCGTCGTGCCAATGCTGCCCGAGGTGTTGTCCAACGGGTTGTGTTCGCTCAATCCAAAAGTCGACCGTCTTTGCATGGTGTGTGACATGCGGATTGATAAGGACGGCAAAGTCAGCAAGTCGACATTCGTCGAAGCGGTCATGAATTCCTCCGCACGGCTAACCTACGGCCAGGTAGGTGATTTCCTGAGCGGCAATGCGAGCAACGAAATACCGAAGAAAATTCACACAGTTCTGCGCAATCTTCATGACCTGTACAACGTCTTTGCAAAGGCGCGGCAGCGCCGCGGTGCCATTGAACTGGATATTCCGGGTACCCGCTTCGAATTGGGTGAGGATGGCTCGATTGCAGCGATAAGGGTCGTCGAGCGCAATGACGGCCACCGTTTGATTGAAGAGTGCATGATCACCGCAAACGTGCAGGCGGCGAAGTTCCTGCGCAAGAACCGCATACCCGGGCTCTACCGGGTGCATGCTAAGCCCGACGCAGATCGCTTTGACGAGTTACGCCTGTTCCTGCTCACCCTCGGGCTCAAGGTGCCGCATCCTGATCACGTCAAGCCGCAACAGTTCAACAGCCTGTTGCAGCAGGTCAAACACCGGCCCGATAGTGCGTCGATCTCAATGACGATGCTGCGCTCCCTGAAGCATGCTGAGTACACCCCGGTCAATATCGGTCACTTCGGGCTGGCACTCGACGCCTACGCGCACTTCACATCGCCCATTCGTCGTTACCCGGACTTGCTTGTGCACCGCGCAATACGGCACATCATTCGCGGAGGCAAAGCGGGTCGCTACCAGTACAAGCCAGGCGATATGGAGCGTCTCGGCATGATTACATCGGCACATGAACGTCGCGCCGAGGAGGCGACACGAGATGTCGAGGCGTGGCTAAAATGCGAGTACATGGAAGGTCATGTTGGTGAAGAGTTTGATGGTGTCATCACGGGCGTCACAAATTTCGGCTTGTTCGTGCAAATTAGTAAATTGATGATTGATGGGCTTGTACACGTGACCAGTCTCGCGAATGACTACTATCACTATGAGTCCGGCTCGCAGCAATTGGTCGGCGAACGCTCTGGCAAGAAATATCGTCTGGGCGAAGCGATACGCGTCAAAGTTCAGCGTGTCGACATGGATACGCGGAAGATCGACTTTCGACCGGTGACCAGGAAATGAGCAAATCGCAATACGTCACAGGCCTCAGAGCCGTTGAGCAGTTGTTGGCGACGCAGGATGCCGACGTACACCGCATATACGCGGAGTACCAGACTGCCAATCCGCGTGTTGAAGCCCTGATTGCTGACGCCAACAGCCGCGGTATCGAGGTTCAGCCGGCGAACCGGGGAAGGCTTGCCCAGATCAGTGGTGAGGTCCGTCACCAGGGCATTGTCGCCGAGGTGCGGCGCTCGACCGTGCTCGACGAGGCAGGATTGCGCTCGATGGTCGAGGAGCGCCTGCAGGCAGGCGATAACCACAAGCTCTTGTTGCTGCTCCTGGACGGGATCCAGGACCCGCACAACCTCGGCGCCTGCATGCGTACAGCGGATGCCGCTGGCGTGGACGCAATTGTGGCGCCGCGACACGGTGCGGCAGGCCTCGGTTCCACGGTTAGCAAGGTGGCAGCGGGCGCGGCCGAAAACCTGCCCTTTGCCAGTGTAGGCAATCTATCGAGGGTCATTCGCTGGCTGAAGGATTACGGTGTATCCATAGTAGGTACCAGTGACAAAGGTTCGCAGTCACTGTATGACAGCCAGCTAGACGGGCCACTCGCCCTGATTATGGGACGGGAGCAAACGGGGCTAGGCCCGCGCATTGAGGGCCTCTGCGACGAGCTCGTCAGCCTGCCCATGCAAGGCAGTGTTTCGAGCCTCAATGTCTCGGTGGCGACCGGTATTTTTCTTTACGAAATCAACCGCCAACGGCTTGCGCCGATCGTTTCGGAAGGGTAGGATTCGCGTCCCTGCCAATAACGGTGGGGCGGTCGAAAGACTGTAACCTCTTGCCACACCGGATAGCCGGGTGGCTGTTATCCGTGAGAGGAAACAATGAGACACTACGAAATCGTGTTTCTGGTCCATCCGGACCAGAGCGAACAGGTACCTGCCATGGTAGAACGCTACCAGGGCATCGTTACCGAATCCGGCGGTGCGGTTCATCGCACCGAAGACTGGGGTCGCCGCCAGCTGGCACATCCCATCCACAAGGTTCACAAGGCCCATTACGTGCTATTGAATGTCGAGTGCGAACAAGCGCCGCTCGATGAAATCAAAGGCGCGTTCCGCTTCAATGACGCCGTGCTGCGCAATCTTGTGATTGCTCGCGATGAGGCTGTTACCGAAGCCTCGCCGATGGCCGTCGCCGTGGCTGAAGAAAAGGCCAAGGAAAAAGAGGCCCAGCAGCGTCGCGAGGCGAAAGCTGCCGCCGAGGCCGCCATGAGGACCGAGAAGCCGAAGGAAGAAGCTGCTCCTGCTGAAGAAGCCGCTCCTGCCGAAGAAGCCGCTCCTGCCGAAGAAGCTGCTCCTGCCGAAGAGCCTGTGGCTGAGGAGCCAGTTGCTGAGGAGCCCGCGGCTGAAGAGAAGGCCGACGAGAAGGCAGAAGAGCCTGCGGCCGAAGAGAAGGCAGAAGAGCCTGCGGCTGAAGAGAAGGCAGAAGAGCCTGCGGCTGAAGAGAAGGCAGAAGAGCCTGCGGCTGAAGAGAAGGCAGAAGAGCCTGCGGCTGAAGAGAAGGCAGAAGAGCCTGCGGCCGAAGAGAAGGCAGAAGAGCCTGCGGCTGAAGAGAAGGCAGAAGTGCCTGCGGCTGAAGAGAAGGCAGAAGAGCCTGCGGCTGAAGAGAAGGTAGAAGAGCCTGCGGCTGAAGAGAAGGCAGAAGAGCCTGCGGCTGAAGAGAAGGTAGAAGAGCCGGCAGAGGAGGCACCTGCTGCCGAAGAGAAAACCGACGATGTGAGCGATGAGCCCGTCGAGAAGAGCGCCTGAGGAGAATTATTATGAGTCGTTATTCACGCAGGCGTAAGTACTGCCGCTTTACGGCAGAGGGAATCGAGGAGATTGACTACAAGGATCTCAATCTCCTGAAGGCATACGTTACCGAGACCGGCAAGATTGTACCGAGCCGGATTACGGGCACAAAGGCACGTTACCAGCGGCAGCTGGCAACGGCCGTTAAGCGCGCTCGTTATCTCGCACTGTTGCCTTACACCGATCGACACTAGCTCGGTCAAAATGGAACACTAGTGCAACCGTTGGCCGCCTGGCTGGTTGCCCGGCCACAAAACGCCGTCATGGCGCTGGCAGTGACGTTGTCGTTGCCGGTGCTGCACGTTTTCAGCGGCATCTTCATGGTGCTGCTGGTCATTCGGCAGGGGCCGAGGCTGGCGGTTGTCGAAGGTGCGATCGCGGGCGCTTTGCTTGCGCTGGTTTACCTGCTTTCAGGGATGGCAGTAATGGAGCCTGTCGTCGCCGCACTGACGACCTGGTTGCCCGCTATAGCGCTGGCGATGGTAATGCAGTCAACGCGATCATTGGCGCTGACATTGCAGGTGTCCGCGCTCGTTGCCGCATTTGCGGTACTGGGTTTCCACATTGCCGTTGATGATCTGACGGCATTCTGGCAGCCGATAATGGACATCATGCTCGAGTGGGCGCAGGCAAACGCCTTAAACGAGCAAGTGCAGATGATGCAGGCGAATCCTGCCATCGTGGCGCACATGCTGACCATCGTCCTCGTGATTTCGAGTTGGACGATGTACGCAGTGTATTTGTTGTTCGGGTACCGCTATGCGTTGGCGGCGCCCGGCGAAACCGGGCCGTATGGCCGGTTTTGTGATTTGAATTTTGGACGCGTGGTTGCGTTGATAATAGCTGTCGTGGCGCCGCTCGCATTTTTTACGGGTATGCCGTGGCTACAGAGCCTCGCGATCGTGTTGTTCGCAGTCTTCTGGTTGCAGGGACTGGCCGTCGTGCACTGGATGTTTGTCGACGGCGAATTGCCACTTTTCGTGGTGATCATGGTTTATGTGCTGTTGCCATTTTTGCATGTGTTTTTGATTATGGCGCTGGCAGTTGTAGGTTATACCGACGCGTGGTTCACATATCGTCGCCGCGTTGTCGCAGGTAACGAAGAGTAAGGGACAGACAATGAACGTCATTTTGTTAGATAACGTCGAAAACCTGGGCAACATCGGCGACCTTGTGAAGGTAAAGCCAGGTTACGGTAGGAATTTCCTGATTCCGCATGGCAAGGCAGCCCTTGCGACGCCCGAGAACATCAAGGCGATCGAGGCACGCCGTGCCGACCTCGAGAAGGCCGCGGCCGAAGAACTGGCGGCCGCCAAGGCCCGCTTTGAAGCCATCAACGGCACTGAGCTCGTGATTACAGCCAACGTCGGTAGCGAGGACAAACTTTTCGGTTCGGTCGGGCCGATTGATATTGTCGACGCTCTGGAAAAACTCCAGGTCGCCGTCGAGCGCAGCGAAGTCCGTATGCCCGATGGCCCAATCCAGGAAGTTGGCGAGTATCCGATCGGCGTACACCTGCATCCGGAAGTCAACGCAGAAATTATTGTTCGCGTCGCTCCCACGGAGTAAGCAGCCACCCACAGCGAAGTGTGCTGTGTTACCTTAATGGCACGAGGAATCAGGTCAGAGAAAGCCCGAAATGGTGCGAGCATTGGATGATGGAGTGACGACCGGTGGCGCCGAGCAGCGCCTCAAGGTACCTCCACATTCGATCGAGGCCGAGCAGTCATTGCTTGGCGGACTCATGCTCGATCACCAGTCCTGGGACAAGATAGCGGACGTCGTAACCGAGTCCGATTTCTACCGCAAGGATCATCGCCTTATCTTTGCGGCCATCGCCAACCTGGCTGAAGAAGCTAATCCGTGCGATGTCGTCACGGTGTCCGAGTGGCTCGATAATCGCAGTGAACTCGAGTCAGCGGGTGGTCTTGAGTACCTGGCATCCCTGGCAAATGAAACACCCGGCGCTGCCAATGCGCGGTCCTATGCCAAGATTCTTCGCGAACGCTCGATGCTGCGGTCATTGATCACTGCGGGTAACGAAATCAGCGGCGCGGCATTTTCCTCTGACGGGCGCACTGCGACCGAGATTGTGGACGAGGCGGAACGTCTCGTTTTTGAAATCGCCGAATCCGGTTCGCGTGGGCGCTCCGGTTTTAAGGCGCTCAAGCAAATCCTTCCCGAGGCCGTCGACCGCATTGACGTATTACACCAGTCTGACGGTGACATCACAGGCATATCGAGTGGCTTTAACGAATTCGACAAGCTTACGGCGGGACTGCAGCCCGGGGACCTGATCATTGTTGCGGGCCGTCCGTCCATGGGTAAATCGACGTTGGCCATCAACATGGCAGAAAACGCGGCCATCGGTGCAAAAGTGCCAACCGCAATATTCTCAATGGAAATGCCGTCGCAGCAGCTGGCATTTCGCATGATTTCGTCACTTGGCCGCGTGGACCAGACACACTTGCGCACCGGCAAGTTCCCGGATGAAGACTGGTCACGTATCAACACGGCGGTACAGCTGATGTCCGAGGCGCCGATCTTCATCGATGACACACCAGGTCTGTCACCTACCGAGATTCGCGCGCGGGCGCGCCGACTGCAACGTGAACATGGCCTCGGCTTGATCGTAGTCGACTACCTGCAACTCATGGCCGTACCGGGCAGCAAGGAGAACCGGGCAACCGAGATTTCCGAGATCTCTCGTTCGCTCAAGGCGCTTGCCAAGGAGCTGTCACTTCCTGTTGTTGCCCTGTCACAGCTCAACCGCGCCGTCGAACAACGAACCGACAAGCGACCCGTCATGTCCGACTTGCGAGAGTCAGGCGCCATCGAACAGGACGCCGATTTGATCCTCTTTATCTATCGCGAAGAGGTCTACAACCAGGACACGCCGCGCAAAGGAGTCGCCGATATTTCGATCGCCAAGCAACGTAATGGCCCGATTGGCGACTTCCCGCTGACCTTTGTCGGGCGATACACCAAGTTCGAAAACTGGGTGCCCGACTCTTACTCGGACGAGGCATATCCGTGACCTTCGGAGCACGAGCACTGATCCGGCTCGGCGCACTCAAAAAGAACCTCCAAGTCATTCGAAATGCCGCGCCAGGCGCCAAGCTCATGGCCGTCATCAAAGCCAACGCATACGGCCATGGCATGGAAGCAGTGGCGCAGACGCTTGATGATGCCGACGCTTTCGCGGTCGCAAGACTCCCTGAGGCGGTACAACTGCACGACTCCGGCATCGAGAAGCCGCTGGTCCTGCTTGCCGGAGTACTGACCGCCGTGGAGCTGAACGAGGCGCTGGCTCGCCGCTTCCAGGTCGTCGTGCATTGCCTGGAGCAGGTCGATTTGCTCGAAGCGTCCAATTCCGGATCTACCGTCGTCTGGCTCAAATTCGACACTGGTATGAACCGCCTTGGTTTCGCTCCGGAGGCGGCGGATACGCTTATCGAAAGGTTGCGTGCGTGCCCGGCCTTGTCGGAATTACGACTGATGACACATCTTGCCAGTGCTGACGAACTCGAAAACCCGATCACGGAGAAACAGTTCGCCCGCTTCCGGGAAATTGTAGCTGGCTTCGATGGCGCGGTTAGCGTCGCGAATACGCCAGCCACTATGGGATGGCCGCAGGTTGCCGATGCCCATGAAAGCCTCGGATTCAAGGGAGATCACTGGGTTCGCCCGGGATTGGCACTCTTCGGAGTATCTCCGTTCGCCGGGCGAACCGGTGCAGAACTTGAACTGGCGCCTGTGATGCAATTCGAGGCCCGTTTGATCGCCACCAAGCCGCTGCCCGAGGGCGCTCGTGTCGGTTACCGCGGGCGTTACCAGGCACAGGCGGATAGTACGCTAGGCATTATCTCGGCGGGATACGGGGACGGTTATACGCGACATTTTCGAACCGGCACGCCCGTGCTCATCAATGGGCGCAAGGTTCCGCTGATCGGGAACGTGTCGATGGACATGATTGCGGTCGACCTTGGGGACGATGCGACAGACCAGGTCGGTGATATCGCCACGCTGTGGGGCGAGGGGCTGCCTGTCGAGGAAGTCGCGCCATGGGCGGATGCGATACCTTACGAACTCGTCTGCGGCATCATGCACCGCGAGAACTCGGAAATCATCGACTAACTGGCAAAAAATCCCATCTTTACGCCCGCCAGCTGCACGACATCATTGTCCGTGAGCTTCCGGGCCTGGGGGCCGATCGGTTGTCCGTTGACGAGCGGGAAGTCACCTTCCGTGCCGGATTCAACGTGCACGATGTAATAACCTTCGGCGCGACGTGTGATAGCAGCCACCTGGACGCCAGGACGACCAAGCGTCGTCAGGGCTTTGGTGAGTTCAAGTTCACGACCGGCAAATGCACCGCTCAGAACCTGTAGTTTGGCGAGGGGCAAGGCATTGGGCACTGAACTCGGGTCGATGCCTGCATGTGTTTCCGAATGGGATACCGGCTCCTCGGCAACCGCCTCGTCCATTGACGGCGGCTCAGGTTCTGCCTCCAGGGCAGCGGCTTCTTCGGCATCCAGTTTGACGCCGGCGGCGGCGTCGTCCTCGACTGCAGCAACGGCTGCATCGGCAGCCTTTTCAGCAGCCGCAAGCTGTTCGGCGTTTTGTTGGCCAGCCGGAATGACCATGGTCTTCTCAAACTCGTCCTGTTCGGTTTCGTTCGTCTGCTGATCCGAAAAACGCAACTGGTGATGGCCAATGGTAATGACGTCGCCGTGTTGCAGTGCATGCTTCTTGATCAGCTTGCCGTTGACGTACGTGCCATTGGTGCTGTTCAAGTCTTCAAGGAAAGAATCGTTAAGGATGTTGATGATTAGGGAGTGGTGACCACTGACGGCGGGATTGTCGATGCGTACATCATTATCGGGCAGGCGCCCAATTGTGTAGCGCTCTTTCGTCATGTTGTATTCAGCCAGAACCTGGTTGTCCAGACTAAGAATTAACCGTGCCATGTCACCGTTCTCAGTGAGACCAAATCAAAAACAGGAAGTCATTTGACAGTAGGAAGGGCTGACTGCGTAGCAGCCGATTCGCTCCAGTACCTGACAATCTCCTAACCCCTGCACCCTTATGTGCGGAACAATTTGGCTAGCTTGGCGAAGAGACCCTTCCTCGCCGCGAATGGGGTGATGACCTGGGCCAACTGCACCGACACATTGTCGCGTCCGCCTTGGTCATTTGCCAATTCAATCAATTGCTTACCAACGATATCAAGACTAGCATTAAAAGTGCTGATAGTTAAGTGAATATCTTCATCTTCAACCATGTCCGGCAGACCGTCTGAGCACAACAGGTAGACGTCGTCCGGCAACACCTCGTATTCGTGCACTTCGACCTCGACCGTCGGCTCTACGCCGAGGGCCCTGGTCACGTAATTGCGATTGGTGGAGCGCTGGGCTTCCTCTGCCGAATAGAAGCCGCGATCGACAAGTTCCTGCAACAGAGAGTGGTCCAGTGTCAGCTGATCGAACGCCCCGCCGCGAAGTCGATAGGCGCGGGAGTCCCCAACATGGGCGACCGAGACCTTGTTGTCATAGAACATGCAGGCGACGATCGTCGTGCCCATTCCTTCGCAGTGCGTCTGGCTCTGGGCCGTCTGGAAGATAATCTTATTGGCACGATACACGGCGTCCCTGAGGACGATGGACTGTCGCATGAGGCCACTGTGTGGATCAATTTCATCACGGTTTTCTCGGGCGGCCCCTTCTATAGCCAGTTCCGAGACAATTTGTACGGCGATCCCGCTGGCGACTTCGCCGGCGTTGTAGCCACCCATGCCGTCGGCGAGCACCAGGAGGCCCAACTCCGTGTCGGAGCCGATCGCATCTTCGTTGTGATCGCGGACCCGTCCGGTGTCCGTGATTTCAGCGAATTCAATTTTTCCGTGCAGGCTCATCTGGGCAATACCAACTCTTCTTGTTCCGGCTTACGAATATCGAGCACAGTTTCGCAATGCAATTGCCATTTCGGTACCGCATGAAAACCGGTCTTGGGGACTCTTTGCAAGGGCTTTTGCGAGGACCGTATCGACAGTCGGCGGAATACCAGCTCGCCGTTTCGAAATCGGAGCCGGATCCTCCGTCGTGATTTTCGTCATTAGCACTGCGATGTTCGTCGCCTGGAACGGCACTTCTCCTGCCAACAGCTCGTATAGGGTAACACCAAGCGAAAACAAGTCCGAATGGCCTGTCAGGTCTTCGGCGTTGAGCTGCTCCGGTGACATGTACATGGGCGTGCCGAGGACTATGCCGGTTTTCGTGCTGTTGTTGTCCGTCATTCGAGCTACGCCGAAATCGGTGATCTTGAGTGAACCTTCCTTCGGGTTGTACATCAGGTTGGCAGGCTTGATATCGCGGTGAATGACGCCCTGGTTGTGGGCGTAGTCGAGGGCCTCGGCTGTCGCTGCGCATAATTCAAGCGCCCGTTTCGGCGCCAGCAATTTTCTCGGGTCTGTAAATTTCTTCAAAGGAATGCCCGGGACGAACTCCATTGCAATGTACGCAAGCCCCTTGTCTTCGCCCGCATCGAATACGGTGATGATATTCGGGTGTGCGAGGCGGCCGGCGGATTCAGCCTCTCGATAGAATCGCAGGCGCGCTTCCCGGAGTTCCTCGTCCTCGAATTCCTTTTCAATCGGAATCGCCTTCAGGGCGACCGGCCGGTTGATGCGTGGGTCCTTGGCAAGATAGACCGCACCCATTGCGCCGCGTCCAATGCGCCGCTCGATGACATAGCGGCCCAGGCGCTGTGGCCCGGTTGTGGACTCCTGCTTGTTCGAGGGGGTGGCGGACGGTGTGCCATGCGTCCGTTTCATCCACTCGAGTACGGCCTCTGCGCGTTCGGGTTTGGCCTGCTCCTCGAAGGCGAGTGACAGCTTGTACATTACGGTTGCCACTGTTTCCGATGGCGGGCAGCGGCGAAACTCGGCAAAGGCTGGTTCGAGCCGTCCGGCGGCCAGGAAGTCGTTGCCTTTTTTAAATGCGTCATTGACTTCTTTGGTCTCGTCTCCGACGAGCCAGATACTCAAAATCGCGACCCCGGAGAAAATCAGCATCGGGCGGCCGAGGTCCATACGAACATGCAGGACGTAGAGCATCAGTGCTTCGAGCAGCAGAAGCGCGACAATTGCGACTCCCGCCAGGACGGCAACGTCCTTACGTGATCGGTCCGGCATGAAAAGCACGGCGACGATGGCGAGCAATGCCGGCGCCAGCCATTCCATTGCCCGCACCCAGCTGGGCGAGATAATGGTCCTGTTCTGCTCAACGTCAGCGAGCAGGGCTGCAGTTATTTCGGACAGCGTCACAAACTGGCCCGAGGGAAGCATCCCGACGGCACCGACCAGTGCTGGCGACGAATCAAGAAATACCGTTGCGTCACGCAACGATGTCTTGTCCGACGCCGGGTTCAACAAATCGTCCACAGCAACGCGGGGCAGTTCCGCATAGTTCGACAAGAAGATGGCATCCTCAGCGCTGGACATGCGGTGATGCGAAGCAGCGTCTTCGTTGTCGAATGCGACCGCCAGTGGCAGGGAGGGTGACATGACCCCGTCGTTGAGTTGCCACAGTTCGGCACGGCGCAGAGTGCCGTCGCTGTCGGCGTTGACATCAACAAACCCATCACGCGTTGCCAGATTGGCGAGTCGATGACGGGTCGGCGTGTAGACCGGGACTTGGACATTCATCGCTGCTGCCCAGCCGGGAAGATTCCTGTCTTCAGGAATTTCGGGCGGCTGCGCCATGATGATGCGCCTGACGCCGGCCATGCTCATGACCTCGACGAGCCGGCCATACAACGTGCTGACTTCCTGCGGGCCGATTCCCGACGGATCAATACTGACGATCACGGCGTTGTCGAGCGGCTGGTTCGGCAGGTGCGACGCCAGTTGGTCGTACAGCACACGATCCGCGGCGACAAACCATTGCGCCAGTGGCCCGTACACGAGCAACAGCAGCACGCTGACGAAACTCAACGCGATCAGTCGGTTACGCTTTTGTTTTTGTTGCGATTTCAACGCCATAAAATCCTTTTCGAGGGCGAAAGTATAGGAAAACACGGGGCCTCGTTATGAGATAGGGTTGGCATTTTTATGTAATAAACTGCCCTGAAAGCGGTGCTATCATTGGGCTGCAGGGCACCTGCACTGTGACGCAGGTCCGTATTGGAGCGGTCAGGTACGCCCGGTACACTATAAAAACTTTATAAAACAAGCGGTTATCTATGGCAAAGGCAAAGACGGCGTACGTGTGCGCTGAGTGTGGCGCGTACAGCGTGAAATGGGCTGGGCAGTGCCCCGATTGCGCCGCCTGGAACACGCTATCTGAGACGCGAATTGCGTCCGCACGGGCGGATCGTGAAACGGGTGCCACCGCGGCAAGTCGCGAC
>Ga0255052_10000133_pt1 | contig 55553 bp, 56 predicted proteins | sample JV7_2_21_MG_FD_188632 | JGI IMG/M metagenome (GOLD analysis project Ga0255052, IMG submission 188632) | Seawater microbial communities from Jervis Inlet, British Columbia, Canada - JV7_2_21 | ecosystem: Environmental > Aquatic > Marine > Inlet | place: Canada: British Columbia | collected...
CTGCAGCGGCGTTGGCAACTTGGGCCGCGGTATCGCTGAGCACATTCCTGATCGCTGCGGCTGTGGAAGCATCCCTATCGGAGTCAGGGGCCGGATTGCTTCTGTCTGTCGGATCGCTCGTCAGCATCGGCACCCGGGTAACCGCCGGGGCTCTTACCGATCGTGGCCGGTCCCGAGGTTTCACTGGTCTCGCAGTGTTGATGGGTGTTGGAGGTCTGGTGTTCTTTGCGCTCGGCGGAGCTGGTGGGGTCTGGTTTGTTGGGCTTGTTCTGCTGGCGTTCGCAACCGGCTGGGGTTGGCCGGGATTGATGACATTCACCGTGGTGAACGCCAACATCGGAACACCGGCCGCCTCTTCGGCAATCACTCAGGCGGGAGTGTTTCTCGGCGCTGGCTTAGGGCCCCTGGTGCTGGGTTGGCTAATCGACAACGTGTCTCAGGCCGCAAGCTGGACAACGGTTGGGGTTTGCCTGGGCATCGCCTCGGTTGTCACACTCGGCGTGGCCCGTTCGACTCGACCGAAATGAGCTGCGACGCTCGGCCCGTTAGACCCGACTAAGAGGTGGGTCGATAATGACGAAGTGGGAAGGTGAATCCGCCCGATCAGCTCCATCACGACTCAAGGAGACCGAACGGGCGGAAATCTCAGCGCTTGTAAGCCTGGGTATGCTCACACAAAGAGAGGTTCCGTATCTGCGTCACAGGTCGACACAATGCGTGAGACGTACGACGCCATCGTGGTCGGAGGAGGGCACAACGGCCTGACCGCCGCCGGCTATCTCGGCAAGGCCGGACTGAAAACCCTGGTGCTCGAACGGCGGCCCATCGTCGGCGGCGCTGCAGTGACTGAAGAGATACATCCCGGCTTTCGCGTCTCCTCGGTTTCGTACGTGGTCAGCCTCCTGCGGAGCGAGGTCATCCGAGACCTCGAATTGAAACGTCACGGATTCGAGATGCTTGCGCTGGATGGAACACTTGCGGTCTGTGGAGATGACTACCTCTTTCTTACCGACGATGAAGAGCACGACCGCAAGGAAGTCGAACGCTTCTCGACCACCGACTACAAAGCCATTGAGCAATTCGACGCCATGATTCAGGAAATCGGCGCGGTCCTTCGGAATCAGATGTTGCGGGAACCTCCCAAACTCGACGCAGGATTGAGGGACATCGCGGCGTTCGCCGGCATGGGTCTGGATATCCGCAAGCTGTCGCCCGAGCAGCGCTACCGCCTGGCGCAGATGCTGACGAGTAGCGCCCGCAACATCATCGAGCGTTGGTTCGAGAGCCCGATGGTCAGGAACATGTACGCCTCGGACTGTTTCTCAGGGAATTTCGCCAGCCTCGGCCAGCCCGGGTCTGCGATCCCGTTCTTTCACATGGCAATCGGTGAACTGGACGGTGAGTCGGGAGCGTGGCGATTGGTGAAGGGCGGCATGGGAGCTATCACCCAGGCGATGGCATCGTTCGCTCGGTCGACGGGTGTCGAAATTCGGACAGACGCGCCCGTTGAGAAGATCCGCGTCGAGAACGGTCGGGCGGTCGGTGTCCGAATGGAGAACGGCAAAGTATTCAACAGTCGCTGCGTGTTGGCGAACACAGATCCGAAGCGAACCTTCATCAAGTTGATCGATCGGAACGATCTGGACGAAGAGTTCGCCAGAGACATTGAGCAGCTACGCATGGGACACAGTTCGATGAAGGTCAACCTGGCGCTCAAAACCCTGCCCGACATTCGATTCCCAGAGCTGCGCGACGGAGGTCGGTGGAGTCGATCGGACATCACAATGTTCCCTGACATCGAGGGCATGGAAGCCAACTACGCAGCCGCAGCCGCAGGACGGCTACCCCAAGAACCACGTCTTGAGATAACGATTCCGTCCACCATCGATGACAGCCTGGCGCCTCCGGGCCAGCACGTCGTGAGTGTCCTCGCCAAGTACTACCCGTACGAATTGGCCGATGGCCTGCACTGGGATGACATCAAGGAGGAGGTTGCCGACAGGATCGTCTCCTACATGGGCAGGGTGATGCCCAATCTCACCGACGTGATCGTCGGACGTCAGACGCTCAGCCCACTGGACCTCGAAACGATCTACGGATTGACAGAGTCTGACATCTTCCACGGCCGCCACGATCTGGACCAACTCTTCAGCCTCCGCCCCCACCCTCGGGCAGCTCAATATCGGACACCCATTCGGAACTTGTACTTGTGCGGCTCGGGAACCCATCCCGGCGGAGGTGTTTCCGGTGCGCCAGGGCACAACGCAGCCCGACGGGTCATCTCTGATCTGAGGAGACGATGAATCCGGCCGGTTGACAACCAAAGCGGGTAGCAACCACCCCGAAGAACCAGGCCGTGTTGGAGTGGAGAGGGACCATCAGCTACTGGGCTGCAGCGACATCGCTGTGTCAAACATGAAGGGACTCAACGACACCAGCCCGAAGTTGTGTTCATACACATCTGTCATCTGCCACACGAAATAACGATCCCCGAACGAAGGAAGCGACACCACATACGGTCCATCATCGAGATCGAACCAGCCGTACGAATACAGGGTGTCCCGATTTGGCCCCCCAGGAAACGCGCCCGGCTCGAAGAGGAGCGGGGTATGGGTCAGCTTGTTATATCCGCCGACCTGGTCGGCCATACCCACCGAATAGCGGTGCATCGCCAGATTCGGAAGACCCTACACATAAGCATCCTCAACCGACTCAGAAGTTATACCCAATTCAGACAACCGCCAGACCATACCGAGGACGAAACAACCGCACATAACGGCACTTATGGGTGGCAGGTGGTGGGTCCGGGTGTGTAGCTTCGATTTAGCTTTGTGAAGGAGGCAGTCTTGTTCTTTCAAGTGGTTACACAGTCGAGGACGTGGAGAAGCGTCGGATATTTGCTGCTGGCGTTCCCTTTGGGAATCTTCTACTTCGTGTTTCTTGTCACCGGTTTCTCACTCGGTTTCGGTCTGCTGATCACCCTGATGGGAATCCCGATCTTGGTAGGCATGGTGGCTGCTAGTTATGGGCTAGGAGAGTTCGAGCGGCTTACCACCAACCAACTGTTGGAAACCTCAATAGCCCACACCGAGAGAATCTCGTTGGCTGAGGGGTTCTGGACCAAGCTCAAAGAGTTGGTGGTCAGTTCCGAAACCTGGAAGCGGGTTTTCTACCTGCTCCTCAAATTCCCGTTCGGGATCGTCGGTTTCGTGTTCGTAGTGGTTGGTTTCTCGATGTTCGCCCAGGTTCTTGCTCCTCTCGTCTATGAGCAAGACTGGTACAACCCAAATATCGGGACCATCTGGGAAGTCGATGAGGTATGGGAGGCCATTGTCGTAGCCGTTATCGGAGTGGGACTCGGTTTCGTGTTTCTTCACTTGATCAACGGCACAGCACGAATCTGGGCGCTAATCGCACAGGCTCTACTAGGTCCCACCAGCACCAGTACCTCCAGCAACGAACAGCATCCCGCCTGAAAGCTATCCGCACATAGCGGCACTTATGGGCGGACTATGGATTGGAGTTGCGGGTCCTTTGGAGGCCTCTCGGCGAGTTTCGTTGTCCGATTGTTAGTCCGATCGTTCCGGGTCAGGGAACCGCCTTTGGACTTTGTGTCCCGTCGGCCGACTTGAATGCTTCCGAAGATAGGAATCGAGTATCCAGAGTGGACGATGACAGTTGACAACACCGAGGCGAGCAGAGTTTCGATCGGAGCAAGACGGTTCGGATACGCAGTAGCCGTTGGTATCAATGTCCTGGTCTTTGTGGTCGTCAACAACATTCTGAGCTGGGGGTGGCTGCCATGGCTAACCCCCGAGTTCGAGAAGCTGTTGCCGGTCATCAATCTCGCATTGGTAGTCAATATCGTCCTGAACCTCCTATACATGGCCTACGACGAACCCCCGGTCAAAGCGGCTACTCAGATCGTGGTGAACCTGCTCGCGATAGCTGTGTTGGTGTGGACCTTGCAGGTCTATCCCTTCGACTTCTCGGCGTACGACTTCCCAATCGTCATCTCGGACTTCGACCTCACCTGGGATCTCGTGGCTCGCCTGGTCATAGGTCTGGGCATCGTTGGGACGGCGATCGCCGTTGTCACAGAGACGGTGAAGCTATCCCGAGCTTTGGACCGCACATAACGGCACTTATGGGCGGTTCTACGGTCGCTGTTGTTTGAGACGTTGTTGGGCCTTTTGCCTCTAGCCAGATCCCTGGATGCTTCGCATGGTTGTGGTGGAGGCTGGTATCTTGAGAAACAGTTCGTTCAATCGTCACCACCGAGGCCTGCCATCGGCAGGACTACTCCCAGCGGTTCTCTTGGTGGTCTACGTACTCATCCGACTGATCGGCTCGTAAGTCAAAAACGAGCGGCCGGTGGACAGTCGAGAAGAAGAGCCAGGACCCACACATAACGGCATACTTATGTGCGCTATTCAGCGTGGCAAGTGACCGTACATAATGCCGGTTATGGGCGGCCTCACCTAACCTCCAACACCATGAAGGGCAGGGGCATCGGCGCCGACGAGCAGTGGACGCTATTGGTAGTGCACAACGACGATGAGATCGACCGCCAAGTCGAGGTGTCCGAAGAGTTCGCCAAGGACGTCTTTTCGGATTAGACGGTACATGGGCACAAGTCCCTTACGGAGACCACAACACGAGCAGCTGGAGGATCGGCATGTACGACGCAGTGATCGTTGGCGGGGGGCACAACGGGTTGGTATGCGCGGCATATCTTGCCCGTGCAGGGCTGAAGCCCTTGGTCCTAGAGAAGCGAGGCATCGTGGGTGGCGCCTCGGTCACCGAGGAGCCGTGGCCGGGCTACAAGGTCTCAACATTGGCATACGTCAGCAGCCTGCTGCTGCCCAATGTCGTGCAGGACCTGGAACTCGAGCGCCATGGCTATCACGTCACAGAGGTGAGTCCGGACTACTTTGTGCCTTTTCCGGACGGTCGTTCGATCATGGTGTGGGCCGATCAGGCCGAGACGGCCGCAGAATTCAAGGTGTTCTCAGAGCGCGACGCCGCGGCATATGCCGAGTTCGACGATTTCCTGTCTCGCACGGCTCTGAGCCTGCGCAAGATCCTCTCGATGACACCACCGCCAATCGGGAGCATGCGGCCAGAGGACCTCATCAAGCTCTTCAGTACGGTATGGCCTTTCCGCCGACTCGGGGTGCGGGGCGTGGCCGAGGTGGTCAAGCTGCTGGGTCGGTCGATCGCTGATCTCCTCGACGAGTACTTCGAGAGCGAGGAGGTCAAGGCCGCCCTCGTCAGCCAGGGGATCATCGGGATATACGGCGGCCCTCGAGCTCCGGGAACCGCCTACATCATGCTCCACCACTGGATGGGGGAGATCAACGGCAACCTCGGCTCATGGGGAGTGGTCCGGGGCGGCATGGGCGCGTTGTCGGACGCAATTGCCGCCGACGTGCGTGAGTACGGAGGCGAGATACGCACGGACTCGAGCGTGGCACGAGTTCTGACGAAGAACGGTCGCGCTACTGGGGTGGTTCTCGAGGATGGAACGGAGATTGCGGCGTCCGTCGTCGTTTCCAATCTGCATCCCAAGACGACCTACCTGAGTCTGCTGGACCCTGCCGACGTGCCAGCCGAGATCCTGAGGAGCATGGAGCACTTCATTACCAGAAGCGGCACGGTAAAGATCCACCTCGGGCTCTCGGGGCTGCCGGACTTCATCTCGCGCCCCGGGACCGACGTCGGTCCGCAGCACACTGGCATGGTCCAGTTGCTCCACTCGGTTGACTACGTGGAGAGGGCCTTCGACGATGCTCAACGGGGTCGCGGCTCGGAACGGCCTTATGCCGAGTTAATCATTCCCACCGTCTACGACCCCTCGATTGCTCCCGAGGGCAAGCACATGGCATCGATCTTTGCTCAATACGTCCCGGCTGATTGGGCGGGGCGCGACGAGCGGGACCAGGTCGAGGCGTTTGCCGATCGGGTTGTTGCCGGAATAACGGAGCTGGCACCGAACTTCGAGTCCCTGATCGAGCACCGTCACATCCTCGGTCCGTACGAGATGGAGCAGGAATACGGTCTGATTGGGGGGAACATCATGCACGGAGACCTCCAGCTCGACCAAATGTTCAGCTGGCGGCCTGTTGCTCGGTGGAGCGACTATCGCAGTCCCGTACGCGGCTTCTACCTTTGCGGGGCGGGGACACACCCCGGTGGCGGTGTCAGTGGAGCGTCCGGCCACAACGCCGCCCGTGAGATCCTGCGCGATGTCACGAAGCAGAGACTGTTGTCGAAGGTGGGTCGCAAGTCATAGTGCCCCGCGTCTGGGAAACATCGGCCCGGGCGCCTCAAGACTGATGTGCGGTGCGGCGACTGTCGCGTCGCCATAGTCCCCCATGGCGATATCGCAGGCTGCCATGCTTCAGACGTGCGGATCACGCATGCTGCAACCTTTCGACTTGTGATTCACAGTGTCGAGAGCAATCCCTTCGGTAGCGGCCCGCATCGCTATCACAGTCGCATCGCAGCTGGCCAACGCCGCTCGCATCAACCACCCCGGCGACGGCGCCGAGGCTGTTCCCCCAACACCAGCAGGCATATCAGAGACGAGGGTGGCGCCATCCGGCTCCGAGACCGTGGAACGGAGCCCATCAACCTTCGCTGTGGCAGACGCATCTGTGTATCGGGCCTTGTCGGGGTTGGCAGTCAGATACTCAACTGCTCCTACAATCGACTGGCCAATATCAGACACCTGAACCTCCTCATAGACCTGTGGTTAGTTGCCTGAGGCCGCGGCGAGTTCTGCAAGGGTGGTGAAGTGGAAGTCCACCTCTGGTCTGGTTGCGGGTGGTTGCGCTGCGCCGTGCTTCCCGCCGGGAGAGGGTCGTTGTATCCAGCATGTGGCGATACCAGCGTTGGCAGCTGGAACGTGGTCGTGGAACAGGCTTTGTCCCACATGAAGAATCTCCGCCTGGTCGTAACCCGCAGTTCGTTCTGCTTCGAGCAGATAGTCGAAGTTGGCCGGGTCAGGCTTGTAAGAGCCGATCGTCTCGGCGGTGTACACGGCGTCGAAGGTGATGTCTAACTGGTCTCTGCTTGCGGCGAAAGACTTTTGGTCTACGTTGGAGAGAATGACGAGCCGGTATTGGCGTCCCAGCCTGGTGAGAGCGTCATGGGAGTCGGAGAATGGCGGCCAACTGCCGACCGAGTTACCGAATCGGGCCGCTGCAATGGGGTCTGGGTCGAGGTTCCAGGTGGCCCCAAGCCGATCGTGGACCCTTGTCAGGATGTTCGGGTAGAGAGCGTCGGGGGTTGATGCTTCTTCGGCTGCTTCGACCCGACCAAAAGCTTCCAGGATCTCAACGTCATCGACTTCCACCCCCTGAACATCAAGCCAGGGTCGAATGTTGGCCAGGATGCCCGTCTCCCAGTCGATCATGGTTCCGTAGCAATCGAAGGACAACACCCGAAAGTCACTCAAATCCACGATCGAAGTCAAACACATTGGCAATCCAGCCGCACATAACGGCACTTATGCGTACTGGGGGTGACCCCCAGGGTGCTGTGAATGACTTGCCGCACTGCGACATGGTCGCCAGTCTTGGCTGGGGGCGCGGCTCGACACACATAACGGCACTTATGTCGCTCTTCTGCTGTATCTGTGTGTCATTTTCGGCTTGGGAGTTGTGGTGGGTGGCTGCCGGGAGCTAACCGTGTGAGGGCATTAGGAGTAGGGGTGAAGGCCGCAGAACGGAAGGCGATTCTGGTGAACAACCGGAATTAGGTGTTTGTCGATTCGATTGATCCATGAAACAGGCCGGGGTCGAGGTAGGCGTCGATAGCTTCGACTGGTCTTATCGTCGATATGGACAATTTCGGCAACGGTGGCCGTCAACTCCGTCTCCGATGCTCCCATGCTCGGCTGTTCTGCACCCTTTTCTGGCTCCCGTAGTTTTGAGCCTCGCGACAGCCCAAAAACCTAGAAGCAGACAGGGTCCAACCCGTGTCAACCTTCTCCAAACCACCCACGGATAGAGCAGAAGAGCGACTTATGTGCGGCGGCTCGAGACGGGAACAGAGTCAAGTTTCGAGGATGAGTCGCAGCTTTTCGATGTTGCGTTCGATGATCCGTTCCAGCAGAGATCTGCCGTACAGCCTGTCAGCAACTGCGCCGATCGGCCCACCTAGAAGACCGTAATCCATCTCGACCGTGTATTCGGTGCCGCTGTCTTTGGGTTCGAAGCTGTCTGAACCGTTGCACCAGGAGAAACCGGGCGGCGTCCCGGTGAACTGCCGACTGTGCATCGGATCGACGGCGGTTATTTCCCAATCACCTTTGAGATCGATGCCGGCCAGTTTGGTGACTTGCGTGTAGGTCGTTCCGATCTCGTCCAAACGGCCGCTCGCATTTTCGATCCGGTCAAAAGCTCCGTTCCATTCCGGCAGCCGATCGGGGTCGCTCATCAGCTGCCAGACGTTCTCGACCCGTGCCTCCATAAAGAACTTCTTGCGATAGCGACTCATCCGATATCAAGTCTAGAGAGGGTGACTCATCTGAAGGCAGGCGGTGGTTTCGACTGTCCATGATCAGTCGGACCCGCACATAACGGCACTTATGGGTGTTGTCCGTCGTGTGAAAGGGTGTCCGCGTGGCGGGGACGAGTCGTGAACGTAGGGCTACCCGACTTCTTCAGGGTGTCAGTTGGAACCATTCGTGGAGCAGCGACACCCACTGGTCATCGGCTAGACGCTGCTCGTCCCATTCTCCGCTGCGCCGGAATTTGATTCGGTCTGGGAACAGTGTCACACGGTCGGGGCCGCCGTCGATAAGACGGGTAGCGAATGGATGTTGAGTCCACTGGAGTCCTGGCTCGGTTTGAAGCCGCTGCGAAGGCTCCTCGAAGTCGGCGGCAGTGAACCTTGAGTTGTCGAACCGGTACTGGGGTTCCTGACCGTCTCGACCTTGGAAAGTCAGTGTGCTGGTGTTGGCGTCGAAGACGAACTCGAACATCCCGGTCCCTCCATCGTGGGGGCCTTCGGTATCGAGCGGCAGGGGACGGATGAACGAGTCACCGAACCCGACGTCCACCAGGTATGGCCGATCCAGGGTCACTTCGAGGGTGAGATGGTCAGCAATCGACGACACCGGCTCGAGAAGCACTATCGCCCCGAGCCATCTCACCGAGAAACCCAACTCTGCCAAGAGAGTGGCGAAAGCTCCATTGAGTTCGTAACACCATCCCCCACGACGCCGGTCAACGATCTTTGGGACCGACCAGTCTGGGCCTGTGCCAACACCTCGACGATGAAACACGTCAAGGTTCTCAAAAGGCACGCACGTCAGATGGGCACGCTGTAGCCGCTCCAGCCCATCAACCGAAACCTCCACCGAATCGTGCACACCGATCCTCGTCAGATACGCCTCAACATCCACACCCACCATCCTCGCAGTGCACACCCTCAGCCGCACATAGGGGCACTTATGGTTGGCCGAGAATGCCCCTCAGCGCGTGGTCGCAAAGGCGACGCTCACCAGGGCGCGTAGGGTTCCACGTCCACGGAGCAAGTCTCCACCAGCAAGCTTCTGCGGGGAGGCTCTCTTTTTGAACCACGGGCAGGGTTCGCAATCGTTGGGCTTCTGACGGCGTAGACCGAAAACCTTCCGCTTTGTTGGGGCCTCAGGAAGAACGCGAAGAACCAGAAGAACGTCGGGCTCTTGGAACCCCAAGAACCCGAACAGACCGAGAAAGCCGAGCATGCCCGGACCGCTCAAACGCTGGCTCTTGGATGGCACTTATGGGCGAGGCGGAGGGCGGCTTGTTGAAAGCTATGCGTCAGGCTTGTACGCGCGGAAGTTGACGCCCTGCGTGCCGAAATAGGCGACATCCTTGCTCGGCGCTGCGGCTCCCTCGAACACGTTCTTCTTCCACGTGATCTCGAACCCCTCGAATCCGGCGGCCACGACCGTGGCCTTGAGCGCTGCTTCCAGCAGTGCTCCGGCTATTCAGTTGCTCCACAAGTCGATGTTGCTCTTCGCCCCCTCCGGGATCTCTTTCTCGACGGTGATGTCGGCGATACCAACAGCGAGGTCGTCGAGGTCCTCGATTTCTTGCGTGGGTGCTATTGGTAGAAGCTCGTCAGATTCTTGCTCCGCGGGTAGGACTCGAACCTACAACCAATGGATTAACAGTCCACTGCTCTGCCAATTGAGCTACCGCGGAATGGCGCCGAAGGGCCAGGAGAGGATACCAACCGATGTTTCGTAATCCGAGTTGGCCATGATCTGGCAATCCACACAGGTTGTGGCACGATCCCATCAAGACGAAAGGCGGTTTGGTGACCGGAGACATGGGCTGGGCCGAGGTAATCGCATCTCTGTCGCTGGTGGGCGTTGCGATCGCAGTCTCGGTCTGGAAAGGGCTCAGGTTCGAACGCTCGATAGCCTGGGCGTCGTTTCGCGCCGGGATCCAGCTGATCGCCGTTGGGCTGCTCTTCGGCTTCATCTTCGATTCGGCGCAGGCCCTTGTCTGGGCCTGGGCATGGGTGGTCGGGATGACGGTTCTCTCAGCGGAAGTCGTAGCGAGACGCACAAGACAGATTCCTCGTCTTCGCGTCTACGCCCTCGCTGCGCTTACAGGCGCCGTAGGTGTGACCCTGGCCCTCCTCTTCGGACTGGAGGTGTTCTCGCTGGCGCCGGTCACTCTCGTGGTGATCGCCGGTATCACGCTGGGCAACACCCTTCCCGCCGCCGTCCAGGCAGCGGACACGGTCACCACGGAGTTCATCGATCATCGGAACCGTGTTGAAGCCCTGCTGGCGCTCGGGTTCGATCGACAGGGAGCCTCCCGGGTTGTAACCAGTTCCGCTGTTCGCAACGCCTTGCTCCCTCAGATCGAGCGAACCAAGGTGATCGGCCTCATTGCTCTTCCAGGCACGATGACCGGCATGCTCCTCGCAGGAGCGGAGCCGGTTAGTGCCGTTCTGGTGCAGTTGGTGATCACCTATCTGGTGCTTGGATCCGTTGGAGTCGCGTCGGCGGTGATCGTGACGATGGTCGCCAGTCGGGCGTTCACCAAGGATCTGCGGCTCGAGGTTTGGGTGACGGACCCGAAATAGGCCTGGTCCCATAGAGCACTAGGAGTTTTCGAGAAAGCCCTCGAGCTTGCCCGACTTGTCGGGGTGTCTCAGTTTGGCGAGAGCCTTGGTTTCCAACTGTCGAATTCGCTCTCTGGTGACATTGAAATGAGAACCGACCTCCTCGAGGGTCCTCATCCGACCGTCAGCGAGGCCGAACCGCATGATCAGAACCTGGCGCTCCCGGTCATTGAGCCCTTCGAGAGCCTGAGCCAACTCACCTTGCAGAGACGAGAACGCAGCAACGTCGGCAGGCTTGTCTGAGTCGACATCCTCGACAAGATCTCCAAGTGTCCCGCCATCGTCTTCACCAACCGGTGTCTCCAGCGAAACGGTGTCCAAAGCGATACGGCGGAGCTCCGCCACCCTGGTGACCTCGAGATCGAGATCATCGGCCAGCTCATCAACACTGGGCGCCCGACCGAGGATCTGGGTCAACTCCCTTTGGGTCCTGGTCAGCTTGTTGACCGCATCGAGCACATGAATCGGCATGCGAATCGTCCGGCCCTGATCGGCGATAGCCCGGGAGATTGCCTGACGGATCCACCATGTGGCATAGGTAGAAAACTTGAATCCCCGGCGGTAGTCGAACCGCTCCACGGCCCGCATCAGTCCGACGTTGCCCTCCTGGATCAGATCGAGCAGCGCCATGCCCCTTCCCACGTAACGACGCGCCAGGGCAACCACGAGCCGGAGGTTCGATTGGACCAACTGCTTGTGAGCCGCCTCGCCGATGTCGACTTCGTGGTCCAGGAAAGTCCGATCCTCATCGGCCAGCGGATCATCGCCCTCGAGACGTTCCAGCGCCCGGCGACCAGCTTCCATCTGCATCGCCAACTCCACCTCCTGCTGAGCGGTGAGAAGCGGATATCGACCGATTTCGTTCAGGTAGAGACGCACCGGATCCGAAACCGAGATCTGGCTGACCTCGATGACCTCCTCGGTCACCGCCGGCCCTTCCTCAACGAGACGGATCCCCTTCAAGCGCAGCTCGTCGGCCACCTTCTCGAAAGCCTCTCCGGGCGCCTCGATATCCTCCAGCTCCTGTTGCACCTCGGCCATCGTCAAGAAGCTTCGGTGGTTGCCTCTCTTGATGAGGGCGCTGGTGACATTGGAGAGTTCTTGGGTCATTCCTCGCCTAACGAGCGTTTCTCCTGCTGTAAGGCTATCAAGCGGCGGAGAGTTTCGGAATGGTGTTCTGATTCGCTGTCGAGGGTACGGATCTGGTCTTCGATTTCGGCGATCTCGGAATCCAGCCGTCTCCCCCGCACCCTGGCTTCCATCTCTGCCCATTCGGGCAATGGGCGACTATCCAGCACCAACGACCGCAAGAGCCCCTGAATATCGGCGTCAGACACCGTTGAGATATCGACCGATGATGCCGGCGCCGTGGCAGCAAGTTCGCCGGAAATCGCCGTGAAGGCGGCGCCAAGTCTTTCATCATGGAAATCCGAGGGGAAGATCTCACCCATGTCCGGCGGGTTGGTCAGGACCACGCGGAGCAACTCGGATTCGGCTCGGTCCAGCGGTCGCCCGGGCCGATCCGACCTGGCCGGAACACCTCGTCCTCGACTTCGGGTTGCCTGGTCGACCGTTGTCAGATCCACACCTATCAGACGAGCCACAAACCGGCTGTATTCCCGACGAGCGATCTCGTCGTTGACACGGGCCAGTTGTGCCGCGGCCGCATGAAGTGCTCGGGCACGGCCTTCGGGGCCACTCACATCGTGCTTGGCCACCTCATGCTCGATCCGGTGCTCGAGAAGAGGCCGGGCCTCATCGACCGCCTTCAGGAGCTCCTCGTTGCGCCCCTCCTGAACGAGATCCGCCGGATCGAGGCCATCAGGCATCACCGCCACCCGCAGGTCCAAGTCGAGACGGAACGGCGACTTCAGCTCGTCGCTTCGCAAGGCGGCCTTGGCCCCCGCCTCGTCGGAATCGAACGCCAGCACCACCATCTCGCTGAAACGTCGGAGCAAGTCGAAATGACTATCGCCGAGGGCCGTGCCACACGTTGCCACCGCGGTTTCGATCCCTGCCTGGTGCATCGCAATGACATCGGTATAACCCTCGACGACCACGGCCTTGCCTTCAGCAGCAATGGTTTTGCGGGCGCGGTCGAGAGCGAAGAGGACATTGGCCTTGTGGTAGACGATCGACTCGGCGGAGTTCACGTACTTGGCATCAGGATTGTTGGTCGAGTCCCGATCAACGTCGTCAACCAGGCGGCCGCCGAACCCGATGGCGTCGCCCCGGACATCGTGAATGGGAAACATCAGCCGCCCACGGAACACGTCATATAGACCGTGTCGTCCTCGACGGGCCAGTCCTCCGTCCAGCATCGCTCCATCGCCCACCCCGGCAGTGCTCAGAGCCTTGACGAGTGTGTCCCAGTCGACTCCGGCAAAACCAATCTTCCACTCATCGATCAGGTCGACGTCATATCCGCGGCCTCGTAGGTAGGCCCGGGCCGGGCCGGCCTCTGCGGACTTCTTCAGCCGTCTGTGATAGACGTCAGCAGCCTGTCGGATCGCTTCGACCGCTGCCTCCCTCCGTCCCCGTTTCCGGGCGGCGTCAGGATCTTGGACCAGGGTGATTCCGGCCTTGCGGGCAAGCATCTCCAGAGCGTCCCGAAAATCAACGCCCTGGGTCTTCTCGACGAAGGAAAAGACGTCTCCGCCCTCACCACAGCCAAAACAGTGATACAGACCACGAGCCCGATCAACCGACATCGAAGGAGTCTTCTCCTCGTGAAACGGGCAGACGGCCATCACCGATCTGCCGGACTTCTTCACTTTGGTCACTTCGGAGACCAATTCAACGAGGTCGGTCGCCTCCCTGATCCGATCGATGTCTCCTCTGTCTGTCATCAGCACCGATCATAAGGATCGCCGCCACCTGCTCAACCGGCCACTGCCACAAAGCTGAGACTGAGCACGACTTCGTCGCTGACATCGGCGATCCCGGGAACGTTTGGGATCCCAATACCAAAGTCTGAGCGCAGTACGATTGTTGTCACCGAGCCCTCAATGGTTGACCCATCGGAGAGGGTCACCTCGACTTCGAATACAACCTCGTTGGTGACACCCTTGATCGTAAGGTCTCCTTTGAGGCTGAAACTCAACACGTCTCCCGGCTGGGCGCTGCCGCTCAGCCCTGTCGCCGGGTCGACGTCGAGGGTGCTCAGCTCAAACTGGTCGGTGGCCGAGTTGAGGATGATCGGACCTCTGATCGCCCGGTCGCGTCTCTCGGAGTCGGTTCTGAAGGTTCTGGCATTGACGACGATCTGGGAGAGCTGAACCGTACTCAGGTCAGCCAGGTCAACCTGAACCTGACCAACTACCTGGTCTGTCTGGCCGAACACACGGTTCGAAGATCCGCGGAGAATCTCGTCGATCTCGAAACCGGCCACACTTCGCGACGGGTCGATCACAAAGGTCCTCGAGGTGCCGGCTGCCGCTGTCGTGGCCGCGCCGGCAATGGTCGGAGTGGTCAGTCCAGTTGACGGCTCACCCGATCCACCAGCGAACCAGACCCATGCCAGCACCGATCCGGCGAAGGCGAGGGCAAACGCAACGATCCATCCGACCACTGAGCGATTAATGTGACCACCTGTCGAATACTCTGGCTCAGAAAGGTCAATCTGCTGTAAAGCTCAGACGAGTCTGGCGCCCAGATAATCCACAAGCCCGTCCATCGAGACCCGATCTTGAGCCATCGTGTCACGGTCTCTGACGGTGGCCGCCTGATCTTCGAGTGACTCAAAGTCGATCGTCACGCAATACGGGGTGCCGATCTCGTCCTGTCGCCGATAACGACGACCGATCGATTGGGTGACGTCCAACTCGATCATCCATCTCTTGCGCAACTCGGCGGCGACCCTCTCGGCCGGTTCGATCAGCTCGGGCTTCTTCGACAGCGGTAGAACGGCCACCTTGTAGGGAGCAAGCCGGTGATGAAGTCTCATCACCACCCGGGTCTCGTCGTTGACCGTCTCCTCGGTGTAACCGTCGATGAGAAAGGCGAAGGTGGTCCTGGTGGCTCCGGCGGCAGGTTCGATCACGTATGGGAAGAACCGCTCGTTCCTCTCCTGATCGAAATAGCGGAGATCCTCTCCGGAATGCTCACTGTGCTGTTTGAGGTCGAAGTCGGTGCGATCGGCGATTCCCTCCAGCTCATCCCACCCCCATGGAAACAGATACTCGATGTCAGCGGTGCTCGATGAATAGTGGCTGAGCTCGTCAGTCTCGTGATGACGCAGTCTCAGGTTGTCCGGGGTCATCCCCAGATCGGTGTACCACTGGTATCGGCTGTCGAGCCAGTACTGAAACCATTCTTCGGCCTCACCGGGCCGACAGAAGAACTCCATTTCCATCTGGTCGAACTCGCGAGTCCGAAACACAAATTGGCCCGGCGTGATCTCGTTGCGAAAGGACTTCCCGATCTGGGCGATCCCGAACGGCAGCTTGAGACGGTTGGTGCGTCTCACGTTCTCGAAGTTGATGAAGATCCCCTGCGCGGTCTCCGGGCGCAGGTAAACCATGTTGTCCTCCGAGTCGACTGGCCCCGTGTGGGTACGGAACATCAAGTTGAATTGTCGTGGCTCGGTGAACTCGCCGGTCTTTCCGCAGGTGGGACACTTGTCGGGGTCGTCGAGTTTGTCGAGGCGGTGACGGCTGTTGCAGTTGCGACATTCGACCATCGGATCGGTGAAGACCTCCTCGTGACCCGAGGCCTGCCACACCTGCCGCGCCTGGATTACGGCGGAGTCGAGCCCCACTATGTCGGAGCGCTCCTGGACCATCGATCGCCACCAGTCGGCTTTGACGTTGTTCAGGAGTTCCACGCCCAGCGGCCCGTAGTCGTAGGCAGACCTGAGTCCGCCATAGATCTCAGAGGATTGAAAGACAAAACCTCGCTTCTTGGCGAGGTTGGAGATGGTGTCGAGAGTTACTTCTGTCATGTGTCTTCTGAACGGTGGCTTAGTGTCCTGTCCGGTTGTTCCGTTGATGAAGTCGGCGAGAGCTGGGCGTTGGTCGCAAGGCCGAGGACGCAGGCATAGCCGAAGCTACGTCAAGGACGAGAACGCCGCGAGCGACGTTCAGACCCGTCGAATTCGCGACATGATCAGCCGGACGGGACACTAGCGGCGCTTCATAGTCAATCTGGCTTGTCATCTGCCCCACCGAACCTGCGGTCTCTCGACTGATATTCGATCACGGCATCGAGAAGCGCATGACGGTCGAAGTCCGGCCACAGGATGCCGGGGAAATAGAACTCGGCGTAGGCCGACTGCCACAGCAGGAAATTGGACAGACGGTGCTCGCCCGACGATCGGATGATGAGATCGACATCCGGCATCTCAGGGATGTAGAGAGCTCCTCGGAAGGCGTCCTCGTCGATGTCGTCGACCCGTAGGTCTCCCAATACTGCCCGGGAAGCAAGGGTTCGGGCGCCTTCAACGATCTCGCTTCTGGCGCCGTAGTTGAAAGCGAACACGAGATTCAACACATCGTTCTCTTTCGTTTTCTCCTCGGCGTCGGCCATGTGCTCCCGATTCCGATCGGGAATGCGCGGATCTTCCATGTGGCCGGCGAACCTCATGCGGACACCTTGGGCGTTGAGGTCGTCACGACGTCTCAGAAGGAGGTCCTCGTTGAACCACATGAGGAATTCGACCTCATCGTCAGACCTCGACCAGTTCTCGGTGGAGAAGGTGAAAGCAGTCAGCCATTTGATGCCTATCTCAACCGCACCTTCCACCGTGTCGAACAGCGCCTCCTCACCGGCGAGGTGCCCGGCCGTCCGGGGAAGCCCGCGGGCGTTGGCCCATCGGCCATTACCGTCGAGGATCAGGCCAACATGGTCCGGGATGAGTCTCGGATCGAGCACGCCGGTGTCGAGTGGGCTGTCCACTCGGCTCATTCCATGACCGCCAGCGAGGTCAATTTGCGATCCAGGTGGTATTCGACGAAGCGGCGAGCAATTCCCATAGCCTCTCCAGAGAGGCTGTCGTCGCCCGATGGCAGGGACATGAGCTCGGCGTCGGCGAGGGCAGCGAGGTAGTCCGTCAGCCCGTCGCGGAGCCTCACCACACCTTCAACACGACACAGGTCACAGATTGCCCCGCCGCCCCCGAAGGAGAACCGGTGCAGGTCTTCGCTGCGCCCACAAGTGGCACACCGGGTGAGCGAGGGTGCCACTCCGACGACAGCGGCCAGCTTGAGAAGGAAGCTCGTTATCAGATCATTGCCCCGCTCCCCCGCTTCCAGTGCCTTGAGACCTCTCTGGAGCAGCAGAAACAGCCGAATCGAGGACTCTTCCTCCTGGGCTACGGCGTCTGCTGCCTCGACCATCGTCCCCGCTGCGATCACTGCGTCGAGATCCGCCCTGAGCCTCGGATAGGGCTCCAGGACGGCTACCTGAGTGATGGTGTCGAGGTTACGACCCTCGTAGAGAATCAGGTCGACATGGGTGAAAGGCTCGAGACGACCGCCGAACCTGCTCTTCGTCTTGCGCACTCCTTTGGCAACAGTTCGGATCTTTCCGTTGTTGGGGCTGAGAAGAACAACCACACGGTCTGCCTCACCGAATGGGTAGGACCGCAGAACTATCGCCTGGTCGTGACGGATTGCCATGAGGTCGCTCAGAGTATCGGGACATGGGCGTACTCTCGCGGCATGACACTCGTTGCAGACCATGAGATCGAGGCCTTTCTCGAATCTCACCCTGACTGGTCGAGGTCTGGCAAGGAGATCACCAGAGTGTTCGTCTTCAAGGACTTCGGCGAGTCGATGGGCTTTGTGACCCGTGTCGCGATGGAAGCCGAGAAGGCCGACCACCACCCCGACATCGACGTCCGATGGAACAAGGTAACCCTCACTCTCTCCACCCACTCCGAAGGCGGTCTGACCGTCCAGGACCTCGACCTCGCCGATACCGCCGACACCCTCAAATAGCGAACCTGAGGTTCGGGTCAGCCGTAGTCGGGACTCCTCTTCTCCCTCATCGCCGCGAGGCCCTCCAGGGCGTCAGGGCTGTTGAACCCGAGGAACTCGTATGCGACCGAAGCGTCGAAGATCGGATAGGCCATCCGCAGCCAGTGGTTGAGCGTGTGCTTGGTCCACCGGATTGCCTCCTGAGCCCCTGAAGCCAACTCTGAGGCGAGAGCCTCGGTGAAAGTGTGCAGTTCATCATCTTCCACCACCCTTGCCACCAACCCGATACGCTCCGCCTCGGTTCCGTCGATCGGGTGATTGGTGAGGAGGTAGTACTTGGCCTTGGCCATCCCCATCAGCAGAGGCCAGATGACAGCCGCGTGATCCCCGGCCGTCACGCCGATCTTCAAATGCCCGTCGAGTATCCGTGCCGACCTGGCAGCCACCGGAATGTCGGCAAGGAGTCCTGCCGCCAGACCAGCCCCTACCGCCGGGCCGTTGATAGCCGACACGATCGGCTTGGAACACTCGATGATGTTTCGGACCAGCTCTCGTGTCTCCTTGAGAACACGACGATGCGTATCAGGATCGCTGGAGATACTTTCGACCATCTCGAAGTCACCACCGGCTGAGAACGCACGACCCTCGCCACGCAGCAGGACAACTCTCACATCTGGATCGGCGTCGACGTCCGGCCAGATCTCGACCAGCTCAGCGTGCCCCCTCTCGGTGATGGCGTTGAGTTTGCCCGGGTTGTCGAGGGTCACGACGAGCACGCCATCGGGGCGTTGATCCAGTTGCAGGAATTGATAGCGGCTGGGATCCATGCCGCGACGCTAGTGGTAGCTGCTCACGTCTTGTCGAAACCCAATCGATCGAGAAGTTGGGGACGTCGCTGCCAGTCCTTCTCGACGATGACATGCAGCATGAGGTTCACCTTGCTTCCGAGGATCGTCTCCAACTCCTCTCGCGCCTCGGTGCCCGCCTTCTGGAGCAGAGATCCGCCCTTTCCGATCACGATCCCCTTCTGGCTCTTCCTCTCGACGACGACATCGGCCTTTATGTCGATGAGACCATTCTCTCGCTGGTCCATCTCCTCGATGCGAACAGTCAGCGAATGTGGAAGTTCATCCCTGAGACGACCGAGAAACTTCTCCCGCACGATCTCCGCGATGACAAGGCTCTCCGGCTGGTCGGTCGTCATGCCCTCGGGGTAGTACCGAGGCCCTTCGGGAAGCCGACCGACCAACTCCTCCACAAGTTCGGCAACTCCGTCACCGTTGATCGCCGAAAGGGGGTAGATGTCCTGGAAGGGCCAATCGGCCGCCTCGATCAGTTGCACCATCGTTGCCTGACGGGAGGCCTTGTCGATCTTGTTGACCCCGACGACGACGTCGGCAGCGGACTCGACTAGACGCTCGGCGATCAGGCGATCTCCTGGGCCGATGGGCATGGTGGCATCGATGAGGAACAGGACAACGTCGGCGTCGGCGAGAGTTCCGTAGACCACCGAGTTGAGCCGGGTCCCGAGCTCGGTCTTTGGTTTGTGAAGCCCCGGAGTGTCCACGAGAACGATCTGGTATCCGGGTTCGGGACCGGCCGAGTCTGTCACCACTCCCCGTATGGCGTTGCGAGTGGTTTGTGGCCGAGGTGATGTGATTGCCACCTTGGATCCGACCATCGTGTTGACCAGGGTCGACTTGCCGACGTTGGGGCGCCCGACAACAACCACGAATCCCGACTTCACACAGCCCCGATCCGGCCTGCCAACCGCACGCTCACTTCAGCGACTCGCCGGCCTTGCATCCGGCTGACCCGCAGGATGAGCCGTTCGTGAGTGAACACCTCGCCTTCCTCAGGGATCCTCTCTGCGAGGCCAAGAACCAACCCCCCAACCGTATCCCACTCCTCATCTGGCAAATCGACCCCGGTAGCCTTGACGAGATCGTCCACCGACAAACGGGCATCGACATCCCAGCCTTCGCTGGTGCGTGAAATCAGACTCTCTTCTAGATCGGTCTCGTCGGCGATCTCACCAACCAGCTCTTCAAGCAGATCCTCAATGGTTACCAGACCGGCAACATCGCCGTACTCGTCAACGACAATCACCTGATGGGTGTGGCTCTCCTGCATCTCCGCCAGCAGAGACGACGCATGCTTGGTTTCCGGAACGAACTCAACCGGCCTCATCACCTCTGCGACTGTCCTCGGGCGGGCATCGTCAGTCAGCATCGACAGGAGATCCTTCACGATCACCTGTCCAACGACATCACCGTTGGAGGTAACCGGAAACCTCGAGTAACCCTCCTCGGTTGAGAGCCCGATCAGAGTCTCGATCCGAGCCGCAACCTGCACGGTGACCATGTCAGGTCGTGGCGTCATCACCTCTCTCACGATCGTTTCGGTGAACTCGAGAACTGAGTCGATCAGCTCGCGCTCGTGCTCGTCGGCCTGGTCCTCGACCCTGTCGTCATCACCATCGTCCCCACGCTCGGGGTCGGGAAGAAGGTCGTTGGCCCATCCACCAAGCCCGACCGACAACCTCAAGAGCCTCGCCGAGCGGTAGGCGACACGATGTGGTCTCAGCCTTCCGAGACGACGCGGAACCAGGTCGCCAACAAGGAGCGCGGTGCCCCCGACACCCAGGGCATAGAGCAGGGCTACCTCAAAGGATCGACCGGAAGCCAGAACTGCCGTTGCCAGCACCGATCCAAGAATCAGCAGGGCCGAGGCCACAACCCCGACCGCCGGCGAGATCACCTCACGCTCGTCGAGCATGTCGGCGACGGCCTCCGCTCCGTTGGTACCATCCGACGCGTCCCGCAAAGCATCAGCCCTCGGCACCCTCGTCACCGCAGTTCCGGCAGCTCTGATCCAGAACGCAAGCAAGAGGAGAACCACGGCCACAAGAAGGACGGCAACAGTCATCGTCGTGCCTTCCCGACTCTGGCAAGGAGGTCTCGCTCCCTTTGCTCCATTCGCTCGGCGTCCTCGTCGACCAGGTGGTCATAGCCGATGAGGTGAAGGACACCGTGAGTCACCATCAGCGCCATCTCGTCTTCAAACGCAACACTGTTCTCGATCGCCTGTCTGCGGATATAGGCGGGCGCCACAATCACGTCACCGATCATCAGCGGCGGGCCGTGAGGATCATGCTCGGGGACCACCCCGGGCAGCAAGTCCTCGACGGGAAACGCCAGGACGTCGGTAGGTCCCGACCGGTTCAGGAATCTCTCGTTGTATTCCGACATCTCCTCATCGTCGATGAGAAGAATGGTCAACTCGGTGTCCTCTGGATACCCCTCTTCGGAAAGGACCATCTCGGCCAGGCTACGCAGGTCGGAGAGCCCGATTTCCTCGGACTGCTCATCGGCCAGGAACACACTCATCGATCTTCCCTGTGCCCGTGAGCGTGAGCAACAGACGCGCTGCGGGGTACCGGAAGTCTGTTTCTACACGGGGACGGTTCGTCCATCAGTTGCCGGGGAAATTCGGATAGGCGATGCGCTGATGGTAGTGACCGACCAGTGACTCCAGGAAGGCTGCCCGAATCTTGGTCAGCTCTCCCAGGGTCAGCGGGGATTCGGATAGTTGCCCATCTTCGAGCTTCTCGTCCATGACCCGGTTGACAACCTTCTCGATGGCGTCGGGGGTGGGCTCCTCGGTCTGGAACACCGCCCGGCAGGCGGCCTCCAATGAGTCGGCCACCATCAGAATCGCCGTCTCCGCCGTGCGGGGCTTGTGCCCGATGTGACGGAAGTCGTCCACGTCGACGTCTTCACCGGTCTGCTCACGGGCCCTCTCGTGGAAGAACCGCATAACGCCATCGCCGTGGTGGCTGACTATTCCCTGGGTGACGTCGGTCGGGATCTTGAACTGACGCGCCAGGGCAACACCGGCTGTCACATGACTCCTGATGATCTTGGCCGACTCTCTCGGGTCGAGCTCGTCGTGCGGGTTGGGAATCCCAAACTGGTTCTCTATGAAGTAGGTGGGGTTCTCGGTCTTGCCGAGGTCGTGGTAATAGGCCATTGCCCTCGCCAACAGAGGATTCGCCCCGATCTCTCGGGCCGCGGCATCTGCAAGCGTTCCCACCATCAGCGAGTGGTTGAAAGTGCCGAAGGCCTCCTCCTGAAGAAGTTGCAGCGCTTTGTGATTGCGGTCGGTCAGGTCGAGGAGACTGAGCGTGGTGGTGATGTCGAATGCCGACTCGAAGAATTGAAGAGCCGCAAGGCCAACCAGGGAGGCAACCACCGAAACCCCGAACGCCCACGCCACCGATACACCGATGACCTGAAGAAGTACGTCGTTGGGCCCAACATGGAAGAACCACGACGTCGACGCTGCAATGCCGGCGGCGACCAGCGACGAGAGCACTACTGCATTGCGGAAGGCTCCCCGGGTACTGACCGAGCTCACGAAGGGAATGGGAGCAAGCGCGGCGAGGACGGCGTAGACCGTGATACCGACGTCCAAGGTCCCCACGGCCGTCAGCACACCAACAGAGAGCGCCATCAGCACCGCTATGCGCTGATCGAAGAGGATTGCCGTCACGAAACCGAATGCCACGGCGGGCAGGACGTACCAACTGGTCGCTTCCTGGATCACGACGGTGCCACGGACAGCCGCTCCAGCAAGGAGAATCAAGATTCCGAAAAGCGCCATCATTCGAGGGCGCGCCCAGAACTCGAGCCGGAATCTTGCCAAGTAGAGCCCCAGGAGTGCAACGAGGACCGCGACAACCGCCAGCATTGCCATTGACGCCTGCTCCGTGGTTGCCAACGTGGTCGTGGCGTTGATTGCGTCAATGTCGAGTTGGGCCATCAACACACCCTCGGCGATGATTGTCTGACCCTCGACATAGGTGACTGTCACCTCCGGCACATCTGCAGCGGCCTCGTCCTGCTTTGCTGCCGTCCGCTCCTGGTTGATCAGATAGTTGGCCTGGAGAAAGGTGGCGACGATCTCGCCCGCAGCCTCCCCACCGGGAACATCCTGACCGGTGTCGACGTGGAAAACCAGGGGCGGACTGGTTCTCTGGCGAGCTTTGGCTTCCTGTAGCTGGTCTGGTTCGATGCGGCGGCCAAACTCCTCGAGAACTCGCTGTAGCGAAGCCTGGCGGACCGTGGGCAGATGAAGCGGCTCGCCGAGCCCGGATCGGACGACGTCGTCCGAGGCGGTGGCCGCCAGGTAGCTGATGGTCGGTCCCGGCAACGAGTGCTGAGCAGCCATATCCGACTCGATGTCGACAAGGGGACGGAGACTCGCCTCGAACCCGATGTTCCCGGCGAGACACTCTGCCCCTGCCTCACAAACGATCAACTGGGTCAGGTTGTCAGTGTCGACCACCCAGCCCTCAGGAACCTCGGGATCGGAGTCGTCCACGCTGATGACAGCTGCCCCGGTGGTGATTTCGACGCTCCAAACTCCTCCGGGACCCGTGGTCACCGTCGAAACATCACTCTCCGTCGCGATCTCAACACCGACCCGCTCGAGTCCTTGATCGACCCGGTCGCCCTCGGCGTCGGGGCTGAACTCACCGTCACCGTCCACGTCGAGGAACACGACCCCGACAATCGTGGATGGTTCAGGCACGATCGTCGTCGTTGTGGAGGCGTCTGGGGGCCCCGTTGTCGATGTCGTCGTCGCCGGAAGCTCAGGGATAGAGGTTGGCGGGGATGTAGGTGCATCATCGACCACCAGGGCTTCCACATCGTCAAAGACTGCATTCACCGAATCGTTGACCGAACTTTCCACTTCGGAGTCCGGCTCACGGATGGGCTCCACAGCGTCCCTGGCCGCCTTCTCTCTCCGCTCAGTCTCCTCTGAGTCGACAACATCCTCCGATTTCTCAGCCTTGAAGGTCTGAGGGGCGGGTTGGCCGACCAGCAACTCCGCTTCGGCGGAGGAGATCCCGATCGAAAGCACACCCCAGGTCGCCACGACGGTGGCGAGGAAAAGAGCGATCCGCACGACAGTCGGCCGGCCCATCACCGCTCCTCAGTCTCAAATCTTTGGTAGGCCTCCACGATCGACGCCACAATCCGGTGACGAACCACGTCGCGAGCACCAAGCTCGACAAAGGAGACACCTGGAATCCCGGTGAGGATGCTACGGACGATCCTGAGCCCGGAGTGACGCCCCGTTGGCAGGTCCGTCTGGGAAACATCGCCGGTGATGATCATCTTCGAATTGAAGCCGAGACGGGTCAGAAACATCTTCATTTGCTCCGGCGTGGTGTTCTGCGCCTCATCGAGGATCACGCACGCATCGTTGAGTGTCCTTCCACGCATATAAGCGAGCGGAGCTATCTCGATAGTTCCCCGCTCGATGAGCGAAGCAGTCTCTTCGGGGCCGAGCATGTCCCACAACGCATCGTAAAGAGGACGCAGATACGGGTCGACCTTGGCGGACACGTCTCCGGGGAGAAACCCGAGCCGCTCCCCCGCCTCAACCGCCGGTCGGGTGAGGATGATACGTCTGACTACTCCGTTGAGCAGACTGTCCACCGCGGCGGCCATGGCCAGATACGTCTTGCCGGTGCCGGCCGGACCGATTCCGAATGTCAGAGTGTTTTCTCTGATGGCCTCGATGTATTTCTGCTGGCCGTGAGTTTTTGGCCGGATCATTCGTCCCCGACCCACCGGAATCCCGTCACTCAACACTCCAGAGGGACTGGGGACCTCGTCTCGCACCATCTTCACGACTTCGACGACCCGGCCCTCATCCAGCGCGTGGCCTTCCTGGACCAGGATCAGCAGCTCATCGAGGACCGTTCGAGCCTTCTCGACATCCTCTTCGGAACCCCTCAAGACGACCTCATCCCCGCGCGCGACAAACCGGACCTCAGGAAAGAGAGCCTCGACCTGGCGGAGATGCCGATCGGACTCACCTATGAGATCCAGCATCAAGTGATGGCTGGGGACACGCAGACGCGTTTCGCTCTGGTCAGTAGACAAGGTAACGACGCCATCGTTGAGGCGTCAGGAGCATTTTATCGGCTTTTCGAAGTTCAGCTAGTGCGTTCCCTCAGAGGTGGCAACTGCCTTCACCGTTTGGGAAAGTGCGCCAAGTATCGCCTGGTCTCCTCTGCGTATCTCGGAGTGACTTGGATCCTTGCGCAGCAACTGGATCGCAGCGAGGTATCTCTCCACCAAGTCGCCTGAATGGGCAGCTCCCAACGCATCCAGGTCGATCACCAGAGCTCCGTCGGACGGAACCACAGGAAGAAGGTCTGACGCGGCGATTCCGTAGATCTCGGCAAGACGCACGAACCGCTGTACCGAAATAGCACGCTCTCCACGCTCGTAGGCTCCAACAACGGATGCCTTGAATTCGCCATTGGTGTTGGACTCGACCACACCAAGCGACCATGCTCGCTGCCGCCTGGCGGCGCGCAGTTTCTGGCCCAGCGATACGTTGAACTTGTCGATCAAGGATGGCCCTCCCAAGAGCCCGGCCCACATCCTATCCGTCTGTTGGTGATCTTGCCATCACTGACGGTTTCGCGTAAGGACCACTCGATCAGGACATTAGCCTCGCCGCCGCAACGATGGCCGCCGATTCGACCCTGAGAATGGTTGGTCCAAGATCCCAATGGACAACTTCTGAAGGCAATTCTTCGTCGGAGAAACCTCCTTCAGGACCGATGACAACAGTTCGCGCCTGAGGCGCGTCGGTATCTCCTCCCGGATGACATATCACCACCGGCCTGGCCAAATCACTCCAACCGACCAGGTCAGAACTGGTTTCCATAAGCCATGCGCCCCGAGATTGCTCGACGGCCGAGAGAACCCACGAGAACACCTTGGCGCCTGAAGCAACACGGTTCTTGCCACGGGTCGTCTTGAGCCACTGCAATCTGGCGACTCCCATCTCTGCCAGTTTCTCGACGAGGAACCGCTGCCGGTCCTTGTTGGACGGAGGCGCAGAAGCGACCTCCAGCTCGGAACTCCGCGTCACCTCCTGCTCATCACCACGGACGACAGAGCGATCACCGAGAGTCCCCTTACCGAGATGGCCCAGTCCATCGGTGTATGAGATCCGATCCCCCCGATTCAACCTGAGGACCTTCGTCAAATGCTTCCATTGCACGATGGAGAGGTTGAGGGAATCTCCGTTCCAAGGGGCACCGACCACGACATGAGGCACCTGCTTCGTCAAGTCGATGCCGGTCGGTCGATCTTCTCACCGCGAAGCTCTGCCCAGCTTCTCAGAAGCTTCTCCTCCTCGGAGCTCAACTCGGATGGCACGACGACGTCGACCACGACAACTAGATCGCCACGGGTCCGGCGACCCAGAACTGTCATTCCTCGCCCCGGGATCCGGAACACACTCTTCGGCTGTGTCGCCGCCTCTATCTCGAGATCGATGGTGCCGCCTTCGACGAGGGGGATCTCGAGACGAGTTCCAAGTGAGGCCTCGGCCAGACCGATGGACACAATGTGGATGAGATCGGCATCCTGGCGCTCGAACCTCGAGTCGGGAGCAACTGCGACCTCAACGAAAAGATCACCGGCCGGCCCTGCCCGCCCTCCAGACTCGCCCCGGCCGCTCAGACGCAACCTGGTCCCGTCGGAGACACCGGCGGGGATCTCGATACTCAGCATCACATCCTCTGATACAGACCCCGAACCGGCACAATTGAGGCAGGGGTTGGTCAGCAAATCTCCTTCTCCGTTGCAGCGAGGACATGTCGTGACTGACATCATTGTTCCGAACAGCGAGCGACGGGCCACGCGCACCTGGCCGACGCCGCCACAGTCTGGACAAGTAGCCAAATCGTGTCCGGGCTCGGATCCTGTGCTCGAACAATCGGAACACGACACCAGAGTCGGGTATTCGACCGCAGCCTCACTCCCGAAAGCGGCCTCCTCGAGGCTCACCTCGGTTCGCACCAGGATGTCACGGCCACGCGACGATCTGGAGCCTGCCCCACCAAATACACCACCATCGCCAAAAACGGATCGCAGCAAGTCGTCCAGGCCACCGAATCCGCCCAGCAAATCGGACAGATCGACAGTGTCTCCCCTGTCGTACCGACTCCGCCGGTCAGGGTCGGAAAGCACCTCGTATGCCTCGGCAGCCTCACGAAATCTCGTCTCCGCCTGGGGGTCGTCGTGGTTCGTGTCGGGGTGTGTCTCACGGGCTACCCGTCGGAATGCCTTTTTGATCTCCTCGGAAGAGGCCTCTCTCGCTACGCCCAGGATCTTGTAGTAGTCACGGGCCACTAGTCGGACCGCGATCCGATCTGCTCCTCAAGCTCACGGGAAACCTCTTCAACGGCCGAGATCGCTCGCCTGTAATTCATCCTCATCGGCCCGATCACCCCAACCGAGCCTGCCTCGCCGCTTGCGTCATAAGTCTTGGAGACAACGGCAAGATCAAGATCATCGGAGTCGAGCTCGAGACCGAGCTGAATCGAGGTTCCCGACGCGCCGGCCAGAAGTTTCATCACCTCTGCCTCACGTTCCAGAACCTGGAGCACCCTCCTCACCGTGGAGGCATCATCCCAAACAGCAGACATCCGCTGAGTGCCGCCGACGAACATCTCGGTTCCCGCTGAGGCCGCCAGATGAAGGCCGTCGGTGATGGTCAGTACGGCTTCCCGCGTCGGCTCACCGATCTCTCTCAGCTCCTCATCGGACAACAGAGTCGCCCCACCAAGTTCCTCGCCAATAACGGCGGCCGCCACGAGACGCTGGGCATCCTCGATTTGACCCGGAGTGACCGGTACCCGTACGCGTCCCCTTTGCTGAACGACCCGGCCGCCCTCGGTGATCACAACCACAAGGATCTGGTCGGTTGTCACCTGAACCGTGTGCAGAGCGCGGACCCGGTCGTGAGCCACACCGGGAGCGATGACAACGGCAGGAAGATCGGTCACCTCGACCAACAACTCCGAGGTCGCCTTGAGCAGTTTCGACAGTTCGAAATGGACGTCGCCAAAGAACGAATCGATCTTCTCCTGAGCCGTGTGCCGCAGCCGGCCCGGTCCGAGATGATCGACGTAGTAGCGATAGCCGGCTGCGGTCGGAACCCTGCCCGCGGAAGTATGAGGCTGGCTGACAAACCCCTCTCTCTCGAGCGCAGTCAGATCGTTGCGCACTGTGGCAGTCGACACGGACAGGCTGGAGTGTTCGACGATCGCACGAGAACTAACCGGCTCTCCGGTTCTTATGTGCTCCTCGACGAGGGCGCGCAGCACTTGGGTACGACGATCTTCAAGCATTGGTCTCAGTGGAAACGATAGGAGGTTGTAGTGCTATTACCGAGCGGTGAACCGCGTCGGTCAGCAGAGGCTTGGCGATTTTGAGCCTGTCATGATCCCTGACGATGACTCCGGCCTCGCTCAGACGTCGACCATCATCGGAGTCCAGCAACGTCATGGTGCCTTCCCCAGTGGCTACACCAACGACTCGCCGCAGTCCGACGAACAGGCGATCCAACTCGACATCCCAGCCTTCGATCACTTCTTCGCCGGCGCGAGCCGAGCGGCTGTTCTCGATCGACTCGACATACGCCTCGAGCCGACGGATATTGCGGAAGCGGCGGCGATTTCTGAACCCGTGGGCTCCGTTGCCGTACGCCTCATACTCCCCTTGTGCCCAGACTGTGAGGTTGTAGCGGCACTCGTACCCGGCACGCGACCAATTGGATACCTCGTACCGGGTATGGCCGGCCGCTCCTAGCACGGTGTCGGCGTACTCGTATCGGTCCGCCTGTGTGTCCGGGTCGGGGGCCTCGGCTCCGTCTCTGACTGCGCGGCTCAGCGGTGTGCCCATCTCGACAGTCAATGCGTAGCAGGAGACGTGATCCGGGGTCAGGTCGATCGCCCGGCTCAGGGTGTCGTTCCATGAGTCGGTCGTCTCCTCGGGCGTGCCGTAGATGAGGTCGAGCGAGACGTTCTCGAAGCCGGCCTCCCGGGCGGCCCGAACCGAAGATTCGATCTCGCTGGGTTGATGTCCGCGGCCGAGCGCCACCAGAACACCTGGGTCAAAACTCTGAGCGCCAAAGGACACTCTGTTGAAGCCGAGACCATGCAGCGACGTTGCCCGAACCGTGTCGAAGTCCTCGGGGTTGGCTTCGAGACTGATTTCGGCGTCAACGGCTATGCCGTGTTTCAGAGCGAGTGCATCCAGAACGAGACCCAACAGGGGCGGATCGACATGACTCGGGGTCCCGCCTCCAAAGTAGATCGCCTCGAGCGGGCGCCAGGGCTCTGACTTTGAGATCTCGCTGCATACCGCAGCGATGTAGCGGTCGGCGAAATCATCGCGCCCCGCAACGACTGCGAAGTCACAATACGGGCAGATCGAGGAGCAGAAAGGGACGTGAACGTAAGCGGCGGAGCTTTGGGAGTAGCCGTCAGCCTGAGTAGGGGTCACGAGTCATCGTCAACTTTGAGGGCAGCTACGAAAGCCTCTTGCGGTACTTCGACCGAGCCAACCATCTTCATTCTCTTCTTGCCCTCCTTCTGTCGCTGAAGGAGTTTCTTCTTTCGGCTGATGTCACCGCCGTAACACTTGGCCGTGACGTCTTTTCGTTTGGCTCTCACGGTCTCCCGACTGATGATCCGGCCGCCGATGGCGGCCTGGATGGGAACATCGAAGAGCTGTCTCGGGATAAGGCCTCGGAGACGGCCGGTCATCTTCTTCCCGTAGGCGTCCGCCCCGTCGCGATGAACGATGGCGGAGAACGCGTCGACCGGTTGGCCGTTGAGAAGGATATCGACCTTGACCAGATCGGCTTCTCTGTAGTCGGCGGGCTCATAGTCCAGCGATGCATAGCCCTTGGTCTTCGACTTGAGAATGTCGAAGAAGTCGAAGACGATCTCGGCTAGCGGTATCTCAAAGTCGAGCTCGACTCTCTCGGGGCTCAGATAGTTCATGTCTCCGACGATGCCCCGCCGGCCTGTCGCCAGCTCCATGATCGGCCCGACGTACTCGGCCGGAGTGAGGATCATCGCCTTCACATACGGCTCGGCGAGCCCAAGACGATCGATGCTCTCGGGAAGATCCTGTGGCGACTTGATCTCGTTGACCGACCTGTCCGGCATCGTGACCCGATACGCAACCGATGGCGCGGTTGCAACCAGATCGAGGTCGTATTCCCTCTCCAGACGCTCCCTCACGATCTCCATGTGAAGCAAGCCGAGGAACCCGCAGCGAAACCCAAACCCGAGCGCCTTGGATGTCTCCGGCTCCCATGCCAGCGAGGCATCGTTGAGTCTCAGTTTCTCCAACGCCTCCCTAAGTTTCTCGAAGTCGTCACCATCGGTCGGAAAAAGCCCGGAGAACACCATCGGGTTGGGCTCGGCGTAGCCGGGGAGGGCCCCGGTCGCTGGTGTTCGAGCTCCGGTGATCGTGTCACCGACCTTGATCCTGTCGATCTCCTTGACGCCGGTGATCAGATATCCCACCTCGCCGGGCCCGAGCGTGCCGACCGGGACGAATGTCGGGGTGAGGAATCCGATCTCGTTGGCAGCGTGCACCTCTTTGGTGGCCATAAACCGGAGACTGTCTCCGGAACCGAGGTGACCATCGACCACGCGGACATAACAGACCACCCCGCGGTATGCGTCGAAGTAGGAGTCGAAGACCAGGGCGCGCAACGGAGCGTCTGGATCACCTCGGGGTGGTGGAACGTCCCGCACCACGGTCTCGAGCACCTCATCGATGCCGGCCCCTGTCTTGGCGGACAAGCGCACGATGTCGCCCGCCGTGCCTCCCAAGATGTTGACGATCTCGCCTGCAGCTCGATCAGGGTCCGCGGCCGGCAGATCGATCTTGTTGATCGCCGGTATGACTTCGAGCCCGGCCTCGATGGCCAGATATGCATTGGCCACGGTCTGAGCCTGAACGCCCTGCACAGCGTCAGTGATGAGAAGAGCTCCCTCGCACGCAGCAAGCGAACGACTCACCTCGTACGAGAAATCAACATGGCCCGGGGTGTCGATGAGGTTGATCACGTACTCCTCGCCATCCGAAGCCGTGTAGTTGAGTCGAACGGTTTGGGCTTTGATGGTGATCCCGCGCTCTCGCTCCAGATCCATGCTGTCGAGGAGTTGATCTCGCATATCTCTTTCACTCACGGCTCCGACCTTCTCCATGAGACGATCGGCAAGGGTCGACTTGCCATGGTCGATATGGGCGATGATGGAGAAATTGCGTATGCGCGTTTGATCGGTCATGGAGTGGTCCGTCGAGTCGGTGGAGCCGGGGCCGTATTGTACCTTCGACTCGGCCACTGCTACCGTTCCCGCTGCAGCCCGGGTTCCCTCCCGGCGCAGTCCTTTCTTCCCATCCAGTCGAGTCTCACATGGCCAACAACAATTCACAGAAGAAACGAAACCGCCAGAACGAAAAGCGCCGTCAGGCCAACCAGTCGATCATGAGCGACCTCAAGACCAGTATCAAAAAGGTCGAGACCGCCTTGGCGGCCGGTGAGCCCACCGACGTGCTGTACCGGGACGCTCAGAAGAAGATCGATGTTGCAGCGGAGAAGGGTGTCATTCACGCCAACGCCGCGGCGCGCAACAAGTCTCGTCTGGCCGCCTCGATCTCCGGCTGAACAACCACCTTCAAGAACCCGGCACCCCCCTGTGTCGGGCTTTCCGCGCCCGTAGGCTCTCTTCTCAGAGTGATGTAGCTGTAATGCCTATGGTGTAGGCTTAGCCTATGAAACGTCTTCAGATCATGATCGATGAGGACCTCGACGATGCTCTCGGCCTTGAAGCCAAGAAACAGCACACGTCGAAGGCCGCTCTGATTCGCCGTTTCGTTCGCCAACAACTCGGGGGCGACTTGGGCGGTGGCGATGCCCTTCTGGAGATGGTCGGTGCCGATGACTTCGATCCTGCACCAATCGACGAAGTCGTCTACAGGTGATCTTCGTCGACACCTCCTTTTGGGTGGCCTTGCGAAATCGGCGTGACACCCATCACATAAACGCACGAGAACTGTTGGTGAGCCCTGACCTCTTCCCTCTTCTCACCACCAACCATGTGATCGGGGAGACATGGACGTTCCTGCGACGTCGTACAGGACATGACTCGGCAGTTTCTTTTCTCGACGTGATAGAGAGATCAGAGAGGCTTGCGGTCGAACATGTCACCGAGCAGCTCGAGCATCAGGCAATGAGATGGCTGCGGCGTCACGACGAGAGGGAATACTCGTTTGTCGACGCCACCAGCTTCCAGGTCATGGCCAGCTCGAAGATCACTACCGCACTCGCCTTCGATGGAGACTTCACGGCCGCCGGGTTCGTAGAACTCCGCCACTCCGGGACTTGATCGCCTACGCGTACCAGCGACACATTGCGACAGTGAGTCTCTCAAGAGTGACTCGATGAACCTCCTCGGGCATGGTCTTCATTGTGCGATCTGCTCTGACCAGCGCCTGTTGAGCCTTTCGCAGTGACGACTCGCGCACTCTTCCACGCGAGGACCAGATTCGGGAAAGCTGTCGATCTGAGCTTCTGCCTCCAACCCAATCCTTGAAGGTGGCCTCGTCGGGCGCAGCCGCCGCCAGCGATCGTTTCTTGAGGTCACTCTCCAGAGACACCAGAAAGACAAGGGGATGCCCGTGGACCAAGAAGTCGGAGAGACGACGTAGCGCCAGACCGACATCTCCCCGGCCAATGGCATCTGTGATGTGCCAGGTCGGCTCGTCGGGCCGGTTCTTGAAACGATCGAGAATCAAGGCCGCGGTGATCTTGCCCTGAGTCTCCTCGAGTTGATCCAGCGCGTGTCCCATGCTGGCGGTATCGGTCCCGAATCTTTGGAGGAGGGCATCGGCGGAGCCTTTCTCCAGGGTGAGCTCACGCTTGCTCACCTCGGCGTCAAGCCAATGTGCCGCCTGGCGCTCCCACATCTTGGCAATCGATACCTTGGCCCCGCGCTCCTTGGCCAAGTCCGTGAGACGCTTGCCGACGGATCCTGACGCCACCAGCACAACCTCGGCCAGGTGGAGGTCGGCGCCCTCGATCAACTCGCAGAGTGTCTCCACCTCGGCCTTCTGGAGATTCTGGGCGTCCACCAGCTCCAGACCCTGGGCATCACCGAACAACGACCCCGACTGAAGGAGAGGGATCATCGGTTCGAGTTCGGAGCGCACCGCGCCGTCCCCGGCTTCGCCGGCTCCTCGGCCTGGCACGTCAATGCGCACCACGTCATCGCGGCTGAGCCCTTTGTCGACGAAGTGCCTGCTGGCTGCCGCGAGCATCTGGTCCCTTTCACCGGGGCCGGCGTTTGAAGGACCTGCGACGATCAGAAGTGACATGGTCTCAACGTAGCGGCTCGCTACGACCAAAAAGCCGCGCCAGGTCGCACGCCATGGCGACATCGTGAACCCTGATGATGTCGGCGCGATGTTCCAAGGCGAGGGAGATGTAGGCGGCCACTCGGTGCCCATCCCTCTTCCGTGGTACTGGTATCAGAACGGGCTTGCCGAGCAAGTGAAAGTGCTCCGAGTGGGCTATCACGGCTAGCTGCATCCGGGTGTAGGACTCGTAGTCCCCCCGGTAGTTCAGGGCGATCCCCGGATCGATGATCACGTTGTCGATGCCGGCCGACTCGAGGTCGGAGAGGAGCCGACGGAACTGCTCCGCCGTGTACTCGGCTTTGTCACTCCGGAGCTCGACACCCGCAACGTCGTGCGGGTTTGCCCCTTCGACGTGAACCGCGATCGCGGCCACGCCCGTTGAGGCAACCACTTCCCTCATCGCCGGGTCGGCGAGGCCCCCGGTGTCATTGACGATCACAGCTCCGGCGGCGACCGCCGTCTCTGCTACTTCGGGTTTCCAGGTGTCTATGGCGACAAGATGCCCGTCGGCAACCATGGCCTCGATGACCGGGACCGTTCTCGAAATCTCGTCCGCGATGTTGATGGTTGGGTTGTCGAAATGCGACGACTGGCCTCCGAGGTCGATGAGGGCTGCCCCCCAGGTTCGGTAGCGATCGGCCATGAGAAGAGCATCATCGGTCGAGTGGGCGACAGTGTGGGTGTTCTTCGAGTCGGGAGAGACATTGATGACACCCATCACGTAGGTCACCTCGCCGAGAGGGAGATCTGTGTCGCCCAGTGTCAGCACATCGCCCATGGGACGAGGTTAGGAGAGGGGAACGACAACGTCTCCGACCTCGTCGGTTCTCACCACCTCGGCTCCCGACTTCTCAAGGATCTCGACCACCCATTCCGCGGGATGGCCGAAGTTATTACGCCCAACAGATATCACGGCCAGGCCGGCGCCGACCTCTTCCAACCATTCGGGGTCAGAAGTCCCTGCGCCCTGATGCGGGACCTTGAGCACATCGGCCCTGAGATAGGAGAGCTCGCGTTGTGCGAACGTCTCGATGTCGCCCACAAGAAGCATGGTTCGCTTCGGCCCGACGACGGTGAGAACAATCGACTGGTCGTTGGGAGAGGAATACTTTCGCAGTGGCCCCTCCACAACCAGACTCAAGGATCCCAGACGAAAAGAGAAGCCCACCTGCGGCTCGACGACTGGAACGCCGTAGTCTCCAAGCACCGACGTCAACCTCTCCAAGGTTGCGGTGACGTGAGGATCGGTCCGCATCCAGACCTGCCCCAACGGGATTCTGCCCACCAGGCCGACGAGTCCAGTGGCGTGGTCGGCATGCACGTGGCTGAGAACAACCAGGTCAACCCGATCTACTCCGTACTCACGCAACCGGTCGGCGAGCACCAAAGCATCCGGACCGCCGTCGACGAGGGCGTATTTGTCATCTCCTCCATGAATCAGGATGGCGTCGCCCTGGCCGACATCGAAGACAACCACCCCCGGGTCCGGAGCGGGCGACCCGCCACCCAAGACCAGAAGCACAACGACCAATGCGCCTCCGATGGCGACCGGCGATCGGATCCGTGGCAGACGGACCGCGGCAACTCCTGTCAGGAGGATCGCCAGAAGAGGGACAGCTTCGAGCTGTGGCCATATCGCAGCGCCTCTCGCCAATCGAAGAACCAGGTCGGCCAACCAGGCGGCAATGTGAAGCAGAAACGACGGACCCGCCACACCGACGGCGCCAACCAAGGTCGAAGCGGCGACGACAGGGGCTGCGATCAGGTTGACCAGTGGTGACATCATCGGAACCGAGCCGAAGTGAGCGAGGATGAGAGGAGCCACAGCAACCTGGGCCCCGACCGTGATGGCCAAGGCCCGAACCGCCCCGCCACCGCCCAAAGGCCATCGGGCTCCGATCAGCACACCAGCAGTTGCAGCCACCGAGAGCTGAAAACCGGCACTACCGGTTAGCCGGGGATCCAGCACGAGGAGAACGATCACGGCGAGTGAGAGCAGTTGCCATGCTTCCAGAACGATCCCAATGAGACGTCCACCGAGAGCAATGCCGGCCATTACCGAAGCCCGCATGACCGAGGGCTCGAATCGAGTTGCCGCCGCGTAGATGGGCAGGCCGATCAATCCGACCAGGGCGCGACGCCGGGGTCCGAGTGCAAGAGGACCGGCGGCAAACACGAGGAGGCCCAGGAATAGAGCAACGTTCGACCCACTCACCGCCACGAAATGAGAAAGTCCGGCAAGACGCATCGCCTCGATGTCTGCCGCATCGACATTGGAAGTGTCGCCAATGAGAAACCCGGCAACAAGCCCTCGGCCCGGATCGAAAGGCTCCAGGGCGAACATGACCCGGTTCCGCAACGCATCACCGAGACGTAGGGGAACTGAGGAGGACGGAGATATCAGCTTGAGCGATGTCACCCTCACCCGGGCTCGATACTCGTGAACACCCCGTCGGCCGGGATCGCCCCGACGCGTCCCTACGAAACTGACCGTGTCGCCTCGACCGAATCCACCGGGCTTGTCGATGTCGAAGAGAAACCCGCCATCTTCGGTCCGGGCCACCACCCAATACCCATATCGACCCTCGGCCGGGTCGCTGGCCAGCACCGCAATTCCCGAGACGGGCCCCGGATCGAGGGGTTCAGGCGCTGAGTTCTGTGCGATCAGTGTGGTGACCAGCCACGTGGCGATCGCCACCGCTATCCAGGGACGCGACACCGGAGGCGGCAGGGCCGGATGCTCGAGTGTCAAGGGACACGGACCAGATCACGAATCGAAGCCAGCTTCGCCTCACCTATCCCACCGACCTGGAGCAGATCCTCAACCTCGGCGAAGGGGCCGTTCTGCTCCCGGTAGGCAACGATCCGCTCGGCTAGGACCGGTCCAACGCCAGGGAGCTCTTCGAGGTCTTTCGCCGACGCCCTGTTGAGTGCCAGGGGTCCGTCTTCGGATGACCCGTTCATCGAGTCCGGGCCGGGAACAACGACCTGATCACCCGAGCGGAGCGGGGCAGCAAGGTTGATCCGATCAACCAGAGCTCCCGGGCGAAGACCGCCGGCGGCCTCGATGGCGTCGGCAACGATCGATTCTGGCGCGACACGAACCACCCCCGGGGAGAGCACCCACCCCGCAACGTGGACGTCAATGCTCTTCGTGGCTAGCACCACTTCTGGCTGGGTGGGCCCTGCTATTTCCGGGGGACGGTTCAGGGAGCCAAGTGAGCCACCAACTAGAGCTGCTGCCCCAACAACAACTGCGACTGCTACGGCGCGGCTCACCGACCGCCTACCCACTCCACCCACATACTCGACTAACTAGCCGATTCGACCGCCCAAGGGAACCCTTCCGACAGCCCTCCTACCTGACACCACACGAACCTGAGGTTGTTACGCCCATATATGGGTGCAACAACCTCAGGTTCGCATAAAGCGGGACTGGAGGTGACGGGCCTCTATTTCGAGGGGGATGGCCATGTAGGAGTCGCGGTGGCTCAGACCATCAAGTCTTCCGCGCAGGTAACCGCCCAGGTAGCGACGGAGGAAGCCGGGAACACCGAGATCGAACCATTGCCTGACATGGACCAACTCGTGGATGATGAGAAGGCTCAGTCTCGCCCTGTCCCCGTTGAGAGCTCTCGGATCGACAAAGATCCAGCGAGACAGGGTCATCGCCTGGATGCCGGGGCCCCAGATCCTCATCATCAGCGGAGATGCAGATCTGAGCCACACTTGTTCGGGCCGTATCGGGTGGATGAGAACCCTCAGCTCGTCGATGTCCACACCTGACGCCGTGAGGATGCGCCCGGCGTTCACCCGATAACGATGTTGACCAGGTTTGGCTGGCGAACGATCACCTTGCGCACTTCGTGACCGCCGATCCAACCCTGGATCCTCTCGAGGCCCAACGCTTGTTCCTCCGCTTCCTCGGGAGTGATATCGGTCGCCACCTCGACCCGATCCCGGACCTTTCCGTTGACCTGGACGATCATGGTCACCGTCTCCACCAGAACCAGTTGCTCATCCCAGACCGGCCAGTCTTGGAGGGCCAGCATCACCTCGTTGCCCCGGATCTCCCAGAGTTCGTGGGCAATGTGCGGCGCCATCGGCGAAAGCATCAGCAGCATGAGCCGGATCGCTTCGTCATAGGTCTCCTGCCGGGGCTCGGCGGAGGCATAGTCAGCCAAATCGTTGGCGAGGATCATCAGCGCAGGTATCGCCGTGTTGAATCGGAATCTCTCAATGTCGCCGGTGACCTTGCGTACCGTGCGATGGGCCTTTCCGAGAATCTCTCGGTCCGCCTCGGACTCTTCGCGATCGACAAAGGCCACATCACCCGAGCCGAGTTTCCACACACGCTCGAGGAAACGACGGGTCCCGTCGACTCCGTTTGGGTTCCAGGCGGCGTCGTCCGTCGGCGGTCCGATGAAGAGGTGGAACAGCCGTAACGAATCTGCGCCGTGCGAGGCAAAAAGATCGACCGGATCAACCACGTTGCCTTTCGACTTCGACATCTTGGCGCCGTCAAGCGTGATCATCCCCTGCGTGAATAGTCGTGTGAAAGGCTCCTCAACCGTGGACAACCCCATGTCGAAGAGGACCTTGGTGATGAACCGGGCATAAAGCAGATGAAGGACGGCGTGTTCGATGCCACCGATGTACTGGTCGATCGGCATCCAATACGCCGGCTTGACCGGATCGAAGATGGCCTTGCCGTTGTGAGGGTCGGCGTATCGGAAGTAGTACCAGGAGGAGTCGACAAAGGTGTCCATGGTGTCGGTCTCGCGCGTCGCGGGACCATCGCAACTCGGGCATGCCGTGTTGACGAAATCGTCGTCCCCTGCCAACGGTGACTTGCCCTTGGGGACGTAGTCCTCGATGTCGGGGAGGAGCACGGGAAGCTCTTCGTTGGGAACTGGCACCAGTCCGCAGTGATCACAGTTGACCATCGGAATAGGAGAACCCCAGTAACGCTGCCGCGAGATCAGCCAGTCGTGCAGACGATATTGGACCGTCGGCTTGCCGATCCCTTCTTCTTCCATCCAGGCGATGATCCGCTTCTTGGCCTCGACCTGGTTGAGACCGTCGAGAAAATCCGAGTTGATGGTGGGGCCGTCTTCTAGATAGGCCTCGCCGTCCCAATCGACCGGAGGCTGGACCGTGCGAATGATGTCGATCCCATACTTGGTGGCGAACTCCCAGTCACGCTGGTCCTGACCGGGGACTGCCATGATCGCCCCGGTTCCGTACCCCATCAGCACGTAGTCGGCGATATAGATGGGGACCTCGGCTCCGTTCACCGGGTTGATGGCCAAGGCACCGGTGAACACACCGGTCTTGTCCCCCTCGGCCATCCGCTCGATCTCGGACTGACGCTGAGCTGCGACGATGTACTCCCTGGCCTCGGTCTCGGTCTCAGAGCCGTCGATGAGAGACTCCACCAACGCATGCTCGGGAGCGAGGACACAGAAGGTCATTCCGAAAACTGTGTCGGGTCTTGTCGTGAACACGTCGAACGAATCAGCTCCCTCGACATCGATGCTGAAAGTCGCGCCCTCGGAGCGGCCGATCCAGTTCCTCTGCATTGTGCGCACCCGGTCGGGCCAGTGCTCCAACTGCTCGATGTCGTCGAGCAAGCGATCGGCATAGTCGGTGATCTTGAAGAACCACTGAGCAAGGTTCTTCTTGACGACGGGTGTGTCGCAACGCTCGCAGAGACCGTCGATCACTTGTTCGTTGGCCAGGACCGTCTGATCCTTGGGACACCAGTTGACCGGCGCCTCGGCCTTGTAGGCCAGACCCCGCTCGTAGAGCTCGAGGAAGAGCCACTGGTCCCATCGATAGAAATCGGGCTGATGGGATGCAAGTTCTCGATTCCAGTCGTACATCGACCCGAGTTGTCTGATTTGAGCCGACATCGTGGAGATCTGATTCTCGGTGTTGGACTTGGGATGAAGGCCGGAGTCGATCGCGGCGTTCTCCGCTGGTAGCCCGAAGCTGTCCCAGCCCATCGGGGAGAGGACGTTGTAGCCCTGCATTGTCTTGTATCGGGTCAGCAGGTCGCCGTATGTGTAGTTCCTGACATGACCCTGATGGATCGCACCCGACGGATACGGATACATGCAGACGTTGTAGAACTTGGGCTTGGACGCGTCTTCGGTGACTTGAAAGACCTTCTCAGTCTCCCAGCGCTCCTGCCACTTGGATTCGATGGATTTGTGGTCGTAGGACATCTGAAGCCGGGAGGGTAACCACCAATGGGACGTGAACAACGGGCGCCGCCAACTGGCACACCGGTGAGCCTCACACCATGATGGCCGTCAAAGCAACGAGGAGTCAAAGAACATGACGATCGAGCGTGTCGGTGTTATCGGTGGCGGTCTGATGGGGTCCGGGATCGCCGAGGTGTGTGCCAGAGCCGGTAGCGATGTCATCGTTCACGAGATCAACGCCGAGGTCGCAGAAGCTGCCCTCGGTCGAATGGAGAAGTCTCTGGACAGAGCTGTAGAACGGGACAAACTCGATCACACAGGACGAAGCGAGATTCTCAGCCGAATCACGCTTTCTACGGACCTGACCGAGCAGGCCGACCGGCAACTCGTGATTGAGGCCGCCACCGAAAACGAAGGGCTGAAGAAGCAGATCTTCACCGACCTCGATGAGATCGTCACCGACTCCGACGCCATCTTCGCTTCCAACACGTCCTCGATTCCCATCACCAGGATTGCCTCGGCAACCCGTCGCCCCGATCATGTCGTCGGATTGCACTTCTTCAACCCGGTGCCGGTGATGAGCCTGGTGGAGTTGGTGACAACGGTGATGTCAGATCCTGATGTGGAGAACCGGGCCCAGGTATACGCCGAGAGCGTCGGCAAGACCGTGATCCGCGCCAAGGACCGTGCCGGCTTCGTGGTCAACATGCTTCTGATCCCCTTCCTGCTGGGAGCCGTCCGAATGTACGAAGCGGGAGTGGCCACGAAAGAGGACATCGACACGGCCATGCGGCTCGGAGCCAACCATCCGATGGGACCGCTCGAGCTAGCCGACTTCGTCGGTCTCGACACCACGAAGTATGTGGCAGACGTGCTCTTCGAGGAGTACAAGGAGCCGATGTACGCCTCTCCCCCGCTGTTGACCCGGATGGTGGAAGCCGGTCTCCACGGTCGCAAGACCGGACGCGGCTTCTACGACTACAGCTAGATCAGTCGCAAGCGGCGGTCGAATCGATTGAAGAAGTCTCTTGTCTTGTGTCAGCCGCGAAGCGCCGACACGAATATGCCGGGAAACCGGGTCAGTTTCCCGTCTCCTGCGTAATAGGTGAGACGCTTCGCTGTGGTGTGCGCGGTGTCGTTGCTCACGAACCACGGCGGACGGGGCGAGAGGTAGAGGCTGCCATGCCTGACTCCCCGCGGGAACGGCCGGAACGGCGCCCTGACCACCGACTTCTGAGGGTGATCGAATAGCAACGCATTGTGAACCACCCCAATACCGGACTGGACATCGTCCAGTGAGGAACCGGGATAAGCGCCCCAGGCCGCCCTCCCGGTCAGAAACCCGACTCCGGTCCAGGCATTGACGGCAACGGTCCCGTATCGAAGATGGGCGATGGCCTTGTCCAGACCCTCGCCAAGTTCCTTTGCGGTCTGAGGATGAATGATGATGTTGGCCCCAAGGGTCCCCTGCAGCGTCTCGTTGGAGAACCTCACCGCCTCCTCGAGAAACTCACCAGGGGTGGAGGCCTCGAGCTTGGTGGTCGCATAGACCGGGGCAAAGAGCTCCTCGTTGAAGCAATAGGCGGTGGCATCCGTTGGGTCGACACCAACGATGAGAGTCCGCTCGACGTTGGATTCGAGTTTCTCGGCGTTGGGATGGCGGTCTCTGGCCACTTGCTGCCGCTCGTCGGCGCCCGGGTAATAGGCGGGTCGGTCCTCGGCTTTGGCCAAAGCAACTCTCACAGCGTCGACCAGCGCATCACCCTGCTCCCAGTCGGTAGCCAGCACGAGTACTTGAGACGCGATGCAGTTGTACCCGTCGTTGTGCAGCTTCTGTGTCGCCAGGTGTTCCGCCTGGTAGGCAATGTCGGCTTTGGTCCAGGGTCCGGGAACGATGATGGTCGGGCTGACACCGCCCAACTCGGATGTGATCGGCTTACCGATCGTCGGCTGGTTGTTTGCTTTCCTCTGAGCTCCTTCCTCCCCCGAGCCGAACACGATGGCGTCGTGGGTGCGAGAACTCCCCGTTATGTGAATGCTGTCAACACCGTCATGACCGGTGAGATACGCGCCAACGTCACCGGCCCCGTAGGCGAACCGCACGAAGCCTGCGTCGATCAGAGAGGCGAAGATTCGCTCGAAGATCGGAACGAGGTAATCGTTGACCGGGTTCATCTTGACGACGACAACTTCCCCGTCGGCATACATCTTGTAGAGGATGTCGAGGGGAACGATGGACGAGATGTTGCCGGCGCCGAGAACGAGGGCAACCTTCCCCTCGTGATCCGGCTTCCGATAGAAGCGGGCCGTTTGTTCAGACAACTCGTCGCGCTTCACGCCAGGCTGCATCCAGACATCCACGGTGTAGCCATGCAGCAGGAGAGTCTCGTAGATATTGGTCGGATAGACCCGGGCCACGGCTTGCCCGTCCGGCTGTTCCCAGGTCTTGAGACCTTCGAGGATATCATCGGCGGCGTCGAGCGCAGACAGTGTTTCTGAGGCGGCGTGGAGCCAGCCAAGAAGCGCGTACGGACCCGAGATCCACTCTTCTCCGGCGAGAGGTGATTGCGGGTCGATCCCTTTGGCTGCTACTCCGGCGTTTGCCCAGTCCTCGGCGTTCGCCACCGTCGATTCGACAAGCTCATGGAGATAACTGATCTTCTCAGCTATCGGAAGGGTTGCCCACTCCTTCTTGGTCTGAGAGAGACTCTCGAGATCATTGTCCATCTGAGCTGTGTCCATCGTCTTCCTGAGGTTGGGGGCTCAGCGATCGTAATGACGACAGCCTCGCTGACTGGTCAGGACATGTCGGCGATCAACGCTCTGTACTCGTCCTCGGTGAGGGCCGCCATGGACGTGGTGCTGATGTTGCCTTGAGCTCCGAGAGCAATCAGCGCCTTGGCTGCTGTGGCGTTGTCAGGAGCCTCGACGATCGTGAGGATGTCATACTCCCCCATCGTCAGATAGAAGTCCTTGATGGTCACCCCGATCGCAGACAGTTGTTCCCTGGCGGCATCGAGTCGGGCCGGGCTCTCCTTGATGTTCGCGATGCCCTGGGCCGTGTACTTGGCCAGTGTTATGAATGTCGCCATCTTTCCTCCTGTGTTGACGGCGATTCCCGAACCTAGTCTTCTGCTCCTGGCGCGTGACTCTCTTACCGAAAGACGTCAGGAGCGATCGGGTCTTGCTCCCGGCGTCTTGAGCCGAGACCGGACAGATACTGTTTCGGGTAGTCGTGGTCGGTGTAGGCGAGATCGATTGCGGCGTTCATGGTCCAGTAGGGGTCAACGAGATGGGGACGGGCCATCACACACAGGTCGGCCCGCCCGGAGACAAGAATGTTATGGATGTCGTCAATCGAAGAGACCGCACCCACGGTCATCGTGGCAATCCCCACTTCGTTGCGGATCCGATCACTGAACGGGGTTTGATACAGCCGCCCGTACTCGGGCAAGGCATCAGCGGATGTCTGACCGGTTGACACATCGATCAGGTCACACCCGTGGATCTTCAGGGCCTCGGCGACGACAACCGCGTCGTCGCCGTCGAACCCCCCTTCGACCCAGTCGGTTGCCGAGATGCGCACCGAGATGGGTCTTCCTTCAGGCCAGACCTCGCGCACGGAGTCGAAGACTTCCAGCGCGTACCGCATCCGGTTCTCCAGCGAACCTCCGTACTCGTCAGATCTCTGGTTGGCGAGGGGTGTCAGAAAGCTGGATAGGAGATACCCGTGGGCGAAGTGCAGCTCGAGCCAATCGAAGCCGGCGCGGACGGCTCGAATGACAGCCTCCACATGTTGATCCCGCACCAAATCCATGTCTTCTCTGGTCATCTCCCGCGGCACCTGGGCGTCGGGGCGGTATTTGACGGGAGACGGGCCGATGATCTCCCAATTGCCCTCGTCGAGCGGATCGGTGTCGCCCTCCCACATGAGCTTTGTGGAGCCCTTCCTCCCGGAATGACCCAGCTGGATACCCACCTTCGACTCCGAATGGCTGTGGATGAACTCGGTGATCCGCTTCCACTCATCACCCTGCTCATCGGTCCAGATGCCAACGTCTCCGGGAGAGATTCGCCCTTCGGGCGAGACACATGTCATCTCGGTCATGACCAAACCCGCCCCTCCCACGGCACGACTCCCCAGGTGGACCAGGTGCCACTCGTTTGGCATGCCTTCAACCGACGAGTACTGGTCCATGGGAGATACCACTATCCGGTTTGGAAGGACGAGATCGCGAACCTGATAGGGGTGAAACATCGGAGGTATCGATGCATCCGTTTCGACGGGTGAACCGTGGTCCGATCCGGCGTACCAGACGTCGACCGACTCCATGTAGCCCGGGTCGCGGAGCCTGAGATTGTCGTATGTGACCCGCTGGCTTCGGGTCAGCATGCTGAAAACGAACTGCTCCGGTTCCAGATTCCGATACCGGTCGGCTCCCTCGAACCACTCCAGACTGGTCTTGGCCGCTCGTTGCAGGCTATCGACTGCGGGACGTCGCTCCTCTTCATATCGCTCGAGCGCTTCGGGCAGCGGCAGTCCTTCCAGCAACACGCTCGATAGAGCGATCGAGTCTTCCATGGCCAGTTTCGTCCCGGAGCCAATGGAGAAATGGGCGGTGTGGATGGCGTCTCCCATCAGAACAACGTTCTCGTGATGCCATTTCTCACAGCTGATGTCCGGGAACTGAAGCCATTTCGAGTTGTTACCCAGCAGCGGATGACCATCGAGATGCTCGGCGAACAGCGTCTCGCACGCTTTCAGCGCGTACTCATCGCTGACTCCCGGAGGAAACACCTCGTTCTCGGTTCGGTCGAAGCCAAGACCGCGCCACGTCTTCGGCGCCATCTCCACGATGAAGGTGCTTCCATCCTCGGAGTAGGGGTAGATGTGAGCCCACACCATTCCGGCTGGGGTGTCTTCGAAGATGAAGTGGAACTTGTCGTAGACCTTTGGCGTGCCGAACCACACATACTTGTTGACGCGTTGCCCGAGCGTTGGGTTGAGATGGGAAGCAAGAGCCGTTCGAACCATCGAGTTGGCACCGTCGGCACCGACGACGAGATCTGCCTCCGGGAGTGAGGCCAGGTCTGTCACCTCGGCGGAAAAATGAAGATCTGCACCCAACTCAGTCGCCCGCTCGGTGAGGATCTCCAAGAGCGACCGCCTACTCGCTGCGGCGAACCCGTGACCGCCGGAAAGAAACCGTCTACCCGAAAAATGACGGACCTCGATGTCACCCCAGTGCACGAAGCTCTCGGTCAGGGCACGATATGTCGGCTCGTCGGCCTCCCCGAAGTGATCGAGTGTCTCATCGGAGAAGACAACCCCAAATCCAAAGGCATCTCCAGGATTATTGCGCTCGAAGACGGTGACATCGATATCCGGCTGCTGCTTCTTGAGAAGTATCGCCAGGTAGAGACTCGCCGGACCTCCTCCAACACATACCACTTTCATGAGCCAAACATATCGCGTGTGGATGGTTGGCCGCATACAGAGTGTGGGGCGGAGTCAACGACGTCAGCTACCTTGCCGTCGTGAGGTCGGCGAAATCGCTGATGAACAATGAGTGACCTGAGTCCGAGCCCGGATATGACGGATACGCAGCGACGACCTCCCGGTTCATCCCCGGATTTCGAAAGAGAACGCCGATCGAGGGTTGACCGATCCTCAGGATTCCTCTCACGAGGAGTGTCGAGGGCTCCTCACACCGTTGCCAGCAGATCCCTCTCGATCCGCAGCAGTATCCAATTGGCCCATGCAGGTGAGGCGACCGCCGGAAGCGATGCCAGCACCATCGTGATTGCCCAGCGAGGCCCTGACCATGTGGGCACACCGGCGTCAACGGCGCAATCCCGGTAGTGACGATCTGTGAAGAGCATCATCAGGACCGCAGCGGCCCGCGCTGGACTGAGTCGAGGAAGGTCGGCAGTTTCTACCAAACGGCGAAACGAACCGGCGCGCTTGGTGGCCAAGAGCATGAGATCACGGCGTGCCACGGCCACATCCTTGACCGCTTCATCGGCGCCGTCCGAGCCAAGGTGGGGCTGGAGTATGGGGTGGTAGGCAATGCCCCGTCGAAGATCCTTTTCTATGTCCCGGGTGATGTTGGCGAGCTGGATGAGCTCTGACACTTCCAGGGCGTCTCGCTCATGCTCGCCGGAAATCTCACCCAGCAGGAGTTCCATCACAAACAAAGCCGGGAGACCGATGACACGGTGGCAGTAGTCGAGAACCTGCTGCTCCTCGTGTAGTACCCCGCCCTGCTCCTCGAAGAGGCTGGAGAACTCGATCATCCCCGATGCCATCTCCTCGACAAGGCGGGTGATACGGCCTCGAGTAATAGTGTCGAGCTGGAGAAACATCTCATCGACCAGTCGGTGACGGTCGATCAGCAGAAGGTGCGCCTGGTCGCGTGAGTCGGCAATCGGCGGATTGGGAGAGGGTGGGGCCTCTCCTGGACGATCGGTGCTGAAGCGGCCGGCGAACAGCAAAAGCGTCTCTCGAGCCTCAGATGGGGTGGCAGAGAGGTCCTCGTAGGTGTCGAGCATGCGGGCATACAGATAGCCCACCGCCGCAGCCCGGGCGGCGTCTTCCGGAAGAAGAAGAATGCTGGGTGCGAACGACCGGGCCGCGTGAGGGAGGATTGCCCAAACAAACTGCTCGGGATCCTCTATCGAGCCCAGATAATCAAAGCGGGGATCGTCCCGATCGACCATTGCGCCACGGACCAGAAGCCAGAGACGACGAATCGAGAACGGCAGGAGCACAGCTAGTGGTCTGTGGGTCCCTGTCGGCAGAAGCATGATGCCTCTTTCGGCAATGTCCCAGGGTAGTAGTCGTCGGTCATCGCCTCTCCTCACCGCAAATCGCGTGCAGCACAGATTGAGGCTAGATCGGCAGCCTCTTCATGGCGATTTAGGAGCCGCTCCGTGCCCAGAGCTCCTCGAGAAAGCCACGACCGTCCTCGGCCAGCTCGGTGGTCTTCTCCACGCCGGCCTCCCAACGAGCCTCGGCTAGCTCCGTGTTGGAGCGCCAGATGGAAGCGGCCTCCTGCTTTCCGGAATCCTTGAGATAATCCATCTCTCTCGTGCCGTAGTCCACAAGATAGGTCCACGTCTCCTGACCAATGGCCAAGGCCACATCAGCACTCTCGTCGACAAGATCAACGACTTCCTCGGCATTCTCCTTGGTGGTGGCACTAAGAATTCTGCCGGCCTCGACAAGCTCATCGACACTCTCGAACGTGGAGTCCACCGCAGAGGTCAGCGAGTCTGTGGTGTTGTCAATAACGTCGAGGACTCGTTCGGAAGCAGACTCGACGGGGGCGATCACAGTCTCGGTGACTCGTTCGACGGTCTGGGTCATGGCAAAAGCCACCATCCCCACCGCGCTTGCAACCATCAGGAGGCTGACCGCGAACGACCTGAACAGCTTCATGGTGTGTTCACTCATGGTTGTTGGACGCAGACGGGAGCCGGATCGGTTCCGAGGAACCTCGAATCGGCAATCAGTAGGGTCGCGCCTATGGAGAATATCTACTCAACGGACTGGGACGGCACCCAGGATCATCCCGGCTACGAATGGCATCGCATCCGTCTCGGCCGACGGCTTGATGGTGAGATGCTTGGAGCAAGCATCTACGTCATTGGCCCCGGACAGCGCAGCTTTCCCTACCACCTCCATCACGCCAACGAGGAGATGCTCATCGTCATCGACGGGACCGTTCACGTCCGGACACCCCAGGGCGAACAGGAGGCCGGCAAGGGTGATGCCATGTTGTTCCGACGGGGACCGTCAGGAGCTCATCAGGTAATCAACCGATCAGACGGCGAGGCTCGGATCCTGATGATGTCAACCCTGGTCGAGCCGGAGATCGCGGAGTACCCGGACTCGGGAAACATAGGAGTGTTTGCCGGCATGGCGCCAGGAGCGGACAGCAGAACGAGCTTGGCGAAGTTCATCGATGGATCCGCGGAGGTCGACTACTTCGAAGGCAAGTAGTCCTCCTCTGGCGCCAGCCAGGCTCGCACCTGCTCGTGGACGGCGGCATCGTGGAGCAGGTCGGGGTGTCTCTTGCCTCCCACCACCTGTACGTCATTGGCGTCAACACGACGACGGCGTCCGCGGCCGGTGCCACTTCCAACCCGAACAATCAGGTCACCAACGAGAGCCCCAATGGGATGCGTTGGCGCGGGGGTGATCACACCGGCAATGAAATGCTGATCCGCCCCTTTTGGTGGGGGAAGATCCACCACGAAGTCGTTCAGCAGCTCGTCGGGGTCGAATCCCAGCCAATCTTCCTCACTCACGGCGCCATAACGAAGGTCCTTGATCCCGACGCTGCGATGATTGATGAACTCGCCCAGAGGGCGACTTTCGGGCACAAGACCCAGCCCCCATGCGGCAATGTTCGCTCCTTTCTCGACCGGGGAGCCCAAATGCGGAGAGCCCAGTGCCACCACGTGTTGAGCAGCACTCACCCAGTCCTGCCCGGCGTCCTGACCGGCGTGCACCGCGCTGCGCGCCACCAGCCCGCCCATTGAATGGCCCACCAGGGCAATCTCCTCCACGGGAACGGGCCAGTTGTCGGTGACCTCACTCAACAGGGCAGCCAGGGCAACACCGTTGTCCGACACATGTCGGCCCGTGTTGTAACGCACTAGCAAAGGAGTGAACGAGTCAGAGATGAGAAGATCGGCCAGGCCGGGTGCCGATCCTTCTTCGGAAGTCTGTGGCTGCCAGCAGCGCTCGGTTTCCCCCAGGCCATGGACCAGCACGACCAGCCGAGAGGATGGCTCGGAGAATGCCAGGGCAAGTGAGTCGACCTCCAAGCCGACCGGTTCGCCACCCGCGTCCCGAAGACCGAATTCGATGCTCATCGAGCTGTTGCGACGTTCGAGCTCGTCTCCCCACAGCGCGTTGAAAAAGGCCTGGATACCGCTGCCACGTGGTGAACGCCACAGGTGACGCAACTCTTTTCGGCCTGCAACAGCAATCGCACCGAGGCCGACCGCCGTGCCCAGAGTCGACCCGGTGAGACGGACCGAGTTGTAGACATGTGCAGTCAAGGCACGGTAGGCATTGCGCGCGGGCGCAACTCGCCGCCCGGCGACACCGAACCATCGGTCTGCAATCGCTTCGTGAATGCCCTCGACCGGCGCCGTCAATCGTTCAGTTGCCAAATCGATCAGATCGCCCAACCCCTTCCAGTCGTGGCTGGCGCTCTGAGAGCTTTTGGGTGACACCGGGAGATCGTATTGCTCCGTAGCCGCATAGCTCTAAACCTTTCGGTGTTCCTATCATGCTGGTCATGAGACGCGAGCACCCGATTCTGATCCAGGGGGGCATGGGTGTGGCCGTTTCCGGCTGGCAATTGGCTCGCGCCGTCTCCAAAGAAGGGCATCTCGGCGTCGTTTCAGGCACAGCCTTGGACTCAGTATTGGCTCGCCGTCTCCAAATCGGAGACCCGGGCGGGCACATGAGAAGGGCTCTTGCCGAGTTTCCGGTTTCCGAGGTGGCAGATCGAATCCTCACCCGCTACTTCGTGGAAGGAGGCAAACAGACCGACCAGAGGTTCAAGCAGACCTCGATGCGAAGAGACAATCCATCGAAGAATGTTGATGGTCTGCTGGTCGCTTCCAACTTCGTCGAGGTATACCTTGCCAAGGAAGGCCACGACGGACTGGTGGGGATCAACTACCTCGAGAAACTCCAGTCCCCCACCTTGCCATCCCTTTATGGCGCAATGCTCGCCGATGTCGATTATGTCCTCATGGGCGCCGGGATTCCCAGAACCATCCCCGCGATTCTCGACGACCTCTCCAAGGGTCTTCCAGTCGAGCTGCGGCTCGAACTGAGGGATGCCACCGCTGACGACAGCTATTTCACCCATTTTGACCCCGCAGCAGTGATGAATGGGAATGATCCCACAGTGAAACGACCGGATTTTCTCGCCATCGTGTCGTCACATGTCCTCGCCACAATGCTTGCCCGCAGGATCGACACACCGGTTGACGGGTTTATCGTCGAATTCCCCACGGCCGGTGGCCACAATGCACCACCGCGAGGCAAACTGCAGCTGAACGAACAGGGCGAGCCGATTTACGGAGACCGTGACCAGCCTGATTTCTCCGTTATTCGCGAGCTCAACTTGCCCTTCTGGCTAGCGGGTGGGTACGCAGATCCAGATCGTGTTCAGGAGGCTCTGGAACTGGGTGCGGCCGGCGTCCAGGTAGGTACCGCCTTTGCCTATTGCGAGGAGTCGGGTTTCGACAGTGATGTGAAGCGCCAGATCTTGGGCCAAAGTCGGCAAAACCAAGCCCATGTCTTCACCGACCCCGTGGGATCGCCGACTGGCTTTCCCTTCAAGGTGGTTGAGCTGAAAGGAACCCTTTCCGAGCCCGATGTGTACGAAAACAGAATACGGGTCTGCGAACTGGGGTACCTCCGATCCGCCTATCGAAGAGACGACGGCAAAGTCGGCTGGCGATGTGCTGCAGAACCGGTGGACGAATACGTCGAGAAGGGCGGGAAGGCCGAGGACACGATCGGCAAGAAGTGTCTGTGCAGCGCCCTCATGGCCAACGTCGGACTCGGCCAGATCCAACGTCAGGGAGCCCGAGAGCTCACTCTGGTCACTTCCGGCGACGACGTGAAGGATGTAGCTCGATTCCTCCCCCCAGGGGCCGACTCCTACAGCGCCCAGGACGTCATTCGGCATCTGCTGCCGAACGGCTAGTTCCGGACTCCGCGGCCGGGATCTGTCAAGCGGTCAACCGGCGAGACCTGCAATGGCAGGGAGGACGATCAGGGCGACCAGCAGAAACAGCCCCATGCCCACCAGCATCCAGACCACAATCGTGATCCATCGATCAAGCTGATGGTTGTAGGGGTTCACCGGAGGGGCGGCCTCACCCAGATGTTCTCGGCGCGCACGACGCATGTTCGCCGAGAAGACCAACCCGACGACGGGTAGCACCAAGAGGGTTAGAGCGTGCAGCAAGCCCATCAGCATGAGCAAGCCACCAACCCGGGAGGTCTCAAAACCCAACCACCCGACAAGATCCTCGGCTCCAGGGGCATCAGCCGGGGGCGCGTATTGCAGAGTTATGAACGTGTACGCACCGAAGATCAGGTAGTAGGCAACGTCCATCAGGCTGAGAAAGCGGAGGCCTGTGGCTGGGTTGGACCGGAAGATATCGCTTTCGAAAGCGGTGCCAAACCGCCGAATGGTGGGTCCCAGTACCAACACCAACCCGATCATGATCCCGGTTACCAGCAGTTCGAGAGTCCAGAACGGCATCTGAAATGCTCCATCGACTCGGTCTATCGCCGCAAACAGGTACACCGCGATGAAACCGAGAATGGCTATGAGGGTGATGGCGAGACGGCGGACCCTTCTGCGGTGAGAAGCATCCTCTTCGATCGATCTGGTGACCTTGGCGAACAGATCAGGGCTCGGCTGATACTGATCAGCCGCGCGGAAGGCAGCGCTTAGCCGCTCTTCGACTGTCATCGCTCATCTCCGATCGTCTTGCGGAGGGATGCCATTCCTCGGCGGCAGTGCGTCTTCACCGAATTGGGTGAGATACTCAGCACATCGGCGATCTCCCGCTCCGACAGCTCGAGATAGAACCGAAGAAAGATGCAGTCCCGTTGCCGGGGAGACAACGCCCGAACCTCATCGAGCAGAAGGCTCTGCTCCTCATCGAGAAGAAGACGGTCTTCAGGTGCGTCAGCATCACTCCCGCCGGGAGTTGCCTCCTGATGGCGAAGCGACATCAGACCGCGCCGGTTGTGATCACGCGCCAAATTGATCACGATCGACCGTAGATACGGCGCAGCCTTTTCGGGGCTGTGGATCCGGTAAGCCGACTTGTGCAGGCGAATGAACGCTTCTTGGACCAGATCCTCAGCAGCGTTGCGATCGTCCGTGAAAAGACGTGCCATCCGCACCAGGGCGGCGCCCTCTTCTTCAAACAACCGGGCAACAAGGGTGTCACGATCGACTCCGACGACGAGTGTGGCCACCTTCTGCGCCTTCTCGACCGTCATCAAAAGCCAGCGAAGGGAGACCCCCTTGACACCTACGGCAATTGACGCGACGGTCACACGACCCCTGGTTGACCTGCGTCTTCTTCCATGCGTCGGGACAACCCGAGCAACCGACCGATGATGGGGAGGCTCAAAACGTTGGCACCGTGGAGGATCCCCATCAACAGAAGCATCCCGCCGAGCCGTATCGTCTCGCCCCGGAGTTGTTCGGCTCCCACGGTGTCGCCCCACCCGGTGTCCGGTTCGAAGCGGGTGGTAAAGAGGATGTACGCCGTGAAGATCAGGTAGTAGGCGACATCCATCAAGATGATGTAGCTCTTACCCGTCCTCGGATTGGCACGAAACACGTCCGCTGCATAGCTGCGACCGAACCTCTTGATGAGCGGTCCCAAAATGAGCAGAGCGGCGACGAGCGCCCCGACTGTTATCAACTCGAGAATCCACCAGTCCATGTCACTCCTCTCTCGATCATCCTGCCAGATACATCACCGTCGTGCCCGAGGGCCGGTGAACGCTCTGTTCAATCTCACTCACTAGTACAGACGTCTACCGAACGATATTGGGTGACAGGGCTTCAATCTCGCAGGCGCTGTCACCCGAGCCCGGGATTCGCTCGTCTGTATTCATGACGCTCCAGAAAGGAAGGTCATGGACAAGGCAGGCAAATGGCTCGGGCCACTCAGCGGCATCCTCTTCGTCGTCGCCGTCGTGATAGGCGGCGGCGTCTTTGGAGGACTCGACGCCGAGCCCTCCGACTCGGCTATCCAGGTACTCGCCGCATTTCGCGATAGCGCAGACGATATAGGGACGGCGACCCTGGTGATGATGCTCGGCATCGGCTTTCTTCTCATCTTCCTGGGACATCTTCGTACCAGGTTCAGAGACGGTGGATCAGGCTGGGCGGCGGACGGCTTCCTGGCAGGCGGCGTTGCCCTGGCCGGCGCCTGGATCGTCCTCCTTGGTGTTCAACTCGCTGGCAGAGTTGCCGGTGAGAACGGCCATGCCGAGGTTGCTCGAGGCGCCATCGACTTCATGTGGGAAGGGGTCTTCATGTTCACCCCCGGTCTGCTAGCTGTTGGGACAGCGGCAGCCGCAGTGAGCTTCACCCACCGGACGCTGCCGATCTGGCTTGGCATCTTCGCCGTATTGGTAGCCCTGGGATCGATTGCTCCGTGGATGGGCATCTTCGTCTTCCTTGCGTGGGTCCTGGCAACAAGCATCGTTGAGCTCATCGGGGCATTCCGACCGGGAACCGCGGCCGGAGTGGACTGACTGTCAAACAATCTTGCCGGGCACTCGCCTCCTGCCGAGATTCTGGCGATTTGGCTCATATGGTTTGATGCTGGAACGGAGGTTGATGTGACGGAGTTCTGGCGGAAGTGACTGATCATGGCGGCCGGGATCACCGCCTTGGCCGGGTTGGGATTTGCGACTCTGGCGGCTATCGGGGCCACCGATAACCTCGACGCAATCTTCGACCTCCTCTACCTCCCGGGCGAACTGGATGCCCCTGCCGGTGAGGTCGCGTCGTTTGCGATCGGTGTTGCAGGCGCGGTGATGGTGGGCTGGGCTGCGACGATGCTCATCCTGGTTCGCGGTCCGAGCACGAGTGCCCTGCCCTCAACTTGGCGGGCCCTGACAGTCGGCCTGCTGGTCTGGTTCGTCGTGGACGGCATCGTGTTGATCGCCTCGGGTGCCAACGCCAACCTGATCTTGAATGTTGCCTTCCTTGCGCTGTTCATCCCACCCCTCATCGCCACCCGACCCGGTCGTCGCTCGGAAGCCGCGGACCAGCCCTCTGCTACTCGCCCTTAGCCTCGGCCTCTTGTGGCGATCGCGCTCGCCGAGAGTTCTGCGGGCGACGGAAAGCAAGACTGGTGGCGCTACCCCTCCGCCGACTCCAGGGTGCGGCGGAGCTCAGTGAGCGTCGCGAGAGCCACCGGGACCACCTCGCCCATCGTCTTTTCAGACCACTCCACCTGAACCGCGTCCGGGTCGTCGATATGTTCCGTGATCACGCCCCATGCGGTGTCCCACTCCTCCTGCATCTTGGGAGGGACTCTTGAACCATCGCGTGTCATGTCGGCGATGCCGAACGCCAGCAGAGGGGCTGCCATGTTGTGCCGACCGGCGTCGGTAGCGACCAGACCCGCCGCCAGGCCGAACAGCGTCGAGAACTCGGGGTCGACATCCAGGTTGATCACAGCCTCTCCCGCCAGCTCGCGGGCAGACGCCAGCCTGGTTGCTTGGGCGGCTAGCGGCGAGCCAGATCGAGTCTGCTCGGGTCGATCGGGATTGTGGTTGTGCCCTCGATCAGCGGGAGGGCAGCGGCTAACCGGCACTCTCAGACGGCGTACCCGGAGAGCAGCCGGGCGTACGCTTCGGCATTCGCCTCCGGGGTCACGTCCTGGGTCGCGGGATGGGCGGAAACATCGCCTGGTCCCGTCGTGTCGTTCGAGTAGATGAGCCCGACCGCCATCCGGCCTTCGGCGCCGAGCGTGGACAACGTTACGAAGGCGGCAGCCCGATTCGTCGGGTCGTGGCCGGCGTCCGCATCGAGGTCGTAGAGCGATGCGTCCCACGCCGGGTAGGTGTCGTTATAGGTCACGCACGGCGAGAGCACCTCGAGGAAGGCGAACCCCCGCCGAGCGCGGGCGTGCTCGAGCGCGGCCACCATGAGCATTTGGAGCTGGTCAGTCCAGCGAGCAAATCCGCGGGCGACGAACGTGGTCCCAGGGATGGACAGCCCGAGGCTGACTGCATCGAACCCCGAGGCCGATCCCTCCTCCTGGGCCGTCGGAGAATCCTGGCCCTTCGTCAGCCCGTAGACGCCGTTGTTCATCACCACGCAGGCGAAGGAAGGGTTGCGGCGGAACGTGTGCACCAGGTGCCCCATCCCGATCGCGTAGCCGTCCCCGTCGCCTCCGGTGGCGATCACGGTGAGATCCGGGTTGGCGAGATGAACGCCGCTTGCCGTCGGGAGCACCCTCCCGTGAAGCGCGTGGTAGCCGTAGGTCCCGAGGTTGTTCTGGATGGTCCCGCTGCATCCGATCCCGGCGAGCACCATCACCTCGTGGGCGGGGATGGCGAGCTCACGCAACGCCCCCAGCATCACCGCCTGGACGCCGAAGTGTCCGCAGCCAGCACACCAGATCGGTGTGGCGGGAGGGTAGGTCGCGGTCACCGGGCGGCTCCTTCCCCTTCAAGGATAAGGTTCGCCAGTTCTCCGGGACGGAACGGGATCCCGTCGTACTTGAGCAAGGATCGGAGCCGCTCATGGGGCGCCCCGACCGAGACGATGAGATGCGCGAGTTGGCCCTCGGCGTTGTGCTCGACAACGTAGACACGCTCGCGACTCCGTACGAACTCGATGGTCTCGTCGAGCACCGGCCATAGGGTACGCGGCTGGAGACCGCTCACGGCCATGCCCGCCGCCGCCAACCGCACCGTGGCCTCCTCCATCGCCCCCACCTCCATGCCGATGCCAAGCATTCCCGTCGCCGCCTCCGGATCTCCCCAACGGTGCCCAAGCGGCAGGTCGTCGCGCACCATCTCGATCTTGCGCATACGCTTGTCGAGCATCGCTGTCCGGTTGCGGGCGTCGGTCGACACGTGACCCCACTCGTTTCGCTCGTTCCCGGTGACAAGGCTCATGCCGCCGGGGGTGCCGGGGATCGCCCACGGTGAGACCCCGTCGTCGGTAACGAGATAGCGGCGGTATTCGGTCATGGCGGCCAGGTCGTCGCTGCTCAGGCGCTTGCCGGGCGCCGGCTCGATGGCGCCGAGATCGAAGGGTTCGACGGTGACCGAGTCCTGGGAGACCGCCTGGTCGAGAATCACGTAGACCGGCCCCTGGATCTCCTGCGCCAGATTTGTCGCCGCAGCAGCGAGCTCGAAGCAGTCCCCCGGC
>Ga0255052_10000134_pt1 | contig 55526 bp, 53 predicted proteins | sample JV7_2_21_MG_FD_188632 | JGI IMG/M metagenome (GOLD analysis project Ga0255052, IMG submission 188632) | Seawater microbial communities from Jervis Inlet, British Columbia, Canada - JV7_2_21 | ecosystem: Environmental > Aquatic > Marine > Inlet | place: Canada: British Columbia | collected...
TTGGGCAAGCTCGACCTGAAGTTTTCCTTCCCTTGTCTGAGCCCGTTGGGCAAAAATATCAAGAATTAATTGGGTCCTGTCGATCACCTTCAGGTCAAGCCGATCCGTGATCGCCCGTATCTGAGATGGATTTAGCTCCTGATCAAAGATGATCAGCGTCGCCCCATTGTGAAGAGCTGAAATGGAAAGATCCCGAAGTTTCCCCGGACCTAAAAGAAATCTGCGATCGATTTTTAGCCGCTGATGAAGTAATTTAGCAACCACATCAATCCCGCATGATACGGCCAGTTCTTCTAATTCTGCTAGTGACTCTTTCCACCTATGTCGGGGATCCCTTGACACGCTGACAAGAATTGCTCTTTCTATTCCTGAAAACGCATCATATGTAGATCTTTTAGAAGCAAGCTCGGTTTCAAGGGCATGAATGAGTTCAAGGCAGCCGATGTCCAATCGGTTTGGATCAAGGGGTTCTAATAGGTTGTAGAACTGGCTTCCAGAATGTTTCGGCAGTATATGACTGACAAAAACCTTAAACGGCAGTGCATCTTTTACCCCGATGACAACCATGATGTCGAGTTTCAAAAGAGCAAGATCGGTGAGATCATCCTGCGTTATCGACTCATTTGTCAAATGGGTGTGTACGCACCTTAATCCACTGAGGCGACCGGGAGCAGTCCGATATTCACTGATGTCAGGGATGAGAATCTGTTGGTAGTCCCCGACAATAACGTGCGTTATTTTTCCCCGGCGGTTGATCAGAAGGCCGACCTGACGACGGATTTCGTGGGAGAGTCGGCTGATGTCACGGGCGAGTTGGTGAGTAATGAGTTGTTCGGTCGGAATGCGGCGGCGATACAGACTTTCTAACCGATGGATCTGATTAGCCTTCAACCCACGGGTGTTTCCGTAAATCCGCTTCATCTAGGTTGGTGGAACCTCAATGGGGTTTGGTACCAAAGATGTTCGTTCAGATTTCCGCTGCTCTACTTTCAAAACGCGTGTATTCGGTAATGAATGTCAACGGTACCATGCCTGTTGGACCGTTTCGCTGTTTTGAGATTAACAATTCTGCCTTACCTTGTTCGGTATTGTTTTCATCTCTGTTGTACACTTCTTCCCTATATATGAAAGCAACTACGTCTGCATCCTGTTCAAGGGCACCCGACTCCCTTAAATCCGCCAGCTGAGGGCGCTTGTCACTGCGGTCTTCTAGCTTTCTGTTCAACTGAGAAAGCGCGACAATCGGCAGTTCGAGTTCTTTGCCCAGTGCTTTTAAAGTTCTCGATATTTCCGAAATCTCAAGGTCCCTGCGTTCGGAAAAATGAGAACTCTTCATCAGCTGCAGATAGTCGATGATGATGAGCCCAAGATCCGTTTTCATCTTAAGCCTGCGGGCCTTGGTCCTAATTTCCAAGGCAGAGATGTTTGCGGAGTCGTCGATGTGAATAGGCGCTTCAGAAAGGATCTCGGCAGCATCTGTTAGACCCACCCAGTCATCACGGCTAAAGAAACCACTTCTTAAACGTGAGGAGTCGATGCGCGCCTCAGCGCACAGAATACGCATCGATAACTGCTCCTTTGACATTTCAAGCGAAAATATGGCGACGGGCGTATTTGCATCGATTGCAACATTTCTTGCAATATTGAGGGCCAATGCGGTTTTTCCCATGCTTGGACGGCCGGCAATGATGATCAGATCCGATTTTTGTAACCCGGAAGTCAAATTGTCAAAAAGGGTAAATCCAGTAGGAACACCGGTGAGCAGGGCTTTGTTTCCCTGGCGTTCTTCGAGGGTATCAATATTTTCTTCAATTATTTTACTGAGAGGATAAAAAGATTGCTTATCTTTTTTCCGCGCTATCTCAAAAATGGCACTTTCCGCAAAATCGATAATTTCATCCACATCCCCTTGATCCTTAAAACATCGTTGTGAAATAGCATTCGCCTTCTCGATCATGCGTCTCAGTGCAGCCTTATCATGGACGATCCTGGCATAATGTTGTGCATTGACCGCAAGCGGCGCCGTATCGATGATCTGAGCAAGATAAGCCGCCCCCCCGATCTCCTCCAGTTGTTTTTTTTCCCTCAAGAGATTGGTAAGGGTCACAAGGTCAGCGGGCTCATTTTTAGAAAAAAGTTCTGCTATCCCAGCAAAAATATTTTGATGTGAAGATCTGTAAAAGTCCTCTGGTGACAGTATCTCCATAACATCGAGTAATGTGCTGTTATCGATCAGGATCGAACTCAGAATAGATTCCTCGGCTTCGATGTTTTGAGGAGGAAGATTATAGAGGGAGGGATCCTTTGTGATTTGCGATTCGTTATTAGACATAAATTTAAAAAATAGGGATTATCCAATCAACCTGATTAATACTTGCCTGATTCTAATTTCTGGCAAAGAAACTCTACTTGCTTTTGTATCGGACCCTTTTCCTTGAGTTCCCGGTTAACGCTATCAATCGAATGAAGAGCAGTCGCATGATATCTATTGAAATTTTTTCCGATTTCCTGAAGAGACAGATCGGTATATCGGCGAGACAAAAAAATGGCAATTTGCCTTGGCCGAACAATAGATAGCTTTCGCGAACGTGAGACAAGATCAGTATTGGATATTTTGTAATACTTACATATGGCTTTTTTAATTACATCGATTGTTATGTTTTGGCGATGGCGAACGATATTTTCCACGACACTTTTGGCTAAACTCAGATCTACCGGTGAGCCTAAAAGGGATGACTTGGCGGTAACCCCGATGAGTCCGCCTTCAAGCTGTCTGACATCCTCAGTGAGCTCGCTTGCTAAATAACTGGTAACTTCCTCAGGTATTTTATATCCGTTAAACAGCGCCTTTTTTTCCAGTATTCTGACCCGGGTCTTAAAATTAGGGGGATCGATGTTTGAAATGAGACTGCACGAAAGCCGTGATCTTAATCGTTCGTTTAATTTGGACATTTCTGCCGGAAGGTAACAGCTGGTAAAAATGATTTTCTTATCCAAATCAGATAAAGTATCGAGGATTAAATTAAGTTCTGTCTGCGTGCGCTCTTTTCCAGTTAAGAAATTAACATCCTCAAGGAGCAGCACATCACATCCGTTTCTGTACTTCTCCTGAAACCGAGGTATTGAATTGTTCTTGAAAGATTGAACCATTTCATTTGAAAAATCTTCGGCAGTGGTATAATAAACCCTCACTGAAGGATGCTTTAACAGGATGTGGTGCCCGATGGCTTGAGAGAGGTGACTCTTCCCCAGCCCGGTCTTTGATAACAACAATAAAGTTTTCTGCTGGGGATTTTCCCGGGTAGCAAGAGAAAGGGCTGCCGAATAGGCGAAGTCATTGTTCCCTCCCACCACAAATTGATCAAAAGTAAAATCCTTTCGCAGAAATCTTCCATTGCGAGGGTGGCCATTTAAATTTGGAAGAGAGAGCTGAGGATTCGGCTCTGTTTTAAGTCTCGGCTTTCTGGATTGCCCGGAAACATCAATGACAAGTTCGCAACCATTTCCATACACTTTTTCAATTTCCGACTCGATGAGCGGGCCAAAGTAGTTCACCACCCGTTTTTTCGAAAAATTATTGGGGCATGAAAGCACGAGGGTATTTCCCGTCCCCTCCTTCTGAACCAGGGGATCAATCCACATTCTGAAATTATGCAGGGGAATGCGGGTTTTAATTTCTGCTTTTAACGGTTCCCAAAGAATTTTCAAAGGTGCTATACCTTTTTTTTAAAAGTAAATGGATGAATTTGCTGTGTCGAAATATTAAAGCAAACGTAACAATATCAAAAGGTTTTTTAACGATCTGGAACAATTGGTTGAGGTTATTAGAAAGGACTTACAAAACATCAGCTTGTTTATGGTACAAATCCTTTTGTGTCAAATCGAATCAATAAGGGTTTTTACTTTTTTATAAACAAGTTATTAACAATTTATATCTATCTGTTTTTATTTAATTAATCTATATTCATAAATGCAACTGCTTCTAAATACAACCTTTTTTTATTGTTCATTTTTTTTAAATATTTTAAGGACATCCATCTTTCTCCTTTGAAATAGATTAAAAATGTTTTCTGTTAAAACCGGGCAAAAGCTTTAAATAACTTTAATTTTCAAAAAAAATTCAAAAAAACTTTCCCTATACCACCTCCACGTCAAGGGGCTGCTGGTTAAAATGAAGAAAAGGATTTGAAATAATTTTTTGCGCCCTGTAAAATATTTTCCTCAAGTTTTGAACCGTTAATAAACAACCATTGTGACCCGTTGAAAGAATTATACCCATGAAGAACAACCGCCCCATCATCGGCATCACCATGGGTGATCCGGTCGGGATTGGACCGGAGATCATCATATCCGCCCTTCAACAGTCATCTGTTTACCGTCTATGCAAACCGCTTGTCATCGGAGACATACAGAGACTCAATACAGCAAAAAAGGTTATGGAGAGCAGCCTGGCCTTCAAAACGATCTCAATGCCCAAAGACTGTAAATTTGAACACGGCTGTGTCGATGTCATGAACCTTTCTGAACTGTCCCCAAATGATGCCATCTGGGGCCGGCCTACGGTAGACACGGGAAGAGCAATGGTTCGTTATATCACCGCAGCAATAGACTTGGCGACGCAGGGAGTAATCAATGCAACAGTTACCTGCCCCATCAACAAGCAGGCGATGCAGATAGCCGGGGTAAACTATCCGGGTCATACCGAACTGTTCGCAGACCGGACAAACACAACAGATTTTGTAATGATGCTGGCCGGGCGTCATCTTAAGGTCGTACCCGCTACCATTCACATTCCTTTAAAACAGATTCCCCATATGCTTTCGAAGGAACTGATAGCAAAAACAATCAGAATTACCGGGCGATCCCTGATGGAAAGGTTTGGTATTGAAAACCCTCGTATTGCCGTGGCAGGCCTTAATCCACACGCGGGTGAAAGCGGTCTGTTTGGAGAAGAGGAAAAGCAGGTAATAATCCCTGCAATCCATCTTGCCAAACACGGACCATATCTCGTATCGGGTCCTTTCCCACCGGATACCGTTTTTCATTATGCATCAAAAGGAAAGTTCGATGTGGTAATCAGTATGTATCATGATCAAGGGCTAATTCCGTTCAAGATGATCCATTTTGCAGACGGTGTGAATACAACACTGGGACTTCCTATAATCAGAACTTCCGTCGACCATGGAACCGCATATGATATTGCCGGTGCCGGAAAGGCAAATCCCGCCAGTCTCATTGCAGCGATTCAAATGGCCACGGAACAGGTAGAAAATGAAAGGCGACCAGTCAAAACATCCAAGAACCAGTGCTTAAATTCAGGCCCAACATGAAATCTAAAAATATCGTCATACGTGGGGCAAGACAGCACAATCTAAAAAACATCGATGTCGAACTTCCTAGAAATAAATTAGTGATTATCACAGGTCTCTCCGGATCTGGGAAATCAACCCTTGCATTTGATACGCTGTACGCAGAGGGGCAACGAAGATATGTGGAGTCCCTTTCAGCGTATGCACGTCAGTTCTTAGAGCGCTTGGAAAAACCGGATGTCGATATGATTGAAGGTTTATCCCCTGCCATCGCAATTGAACAGAAAACAGCCAGTCACAATCCTCGCTCAACTGTAGGAACGGTTACTGAAATTTATGACTACCTGCGCCTCCTGTTCGCCAGAGTCGGCACATCCCACTGTTATAAATGCGGACGTCCCATCACCTCACAAACCCTCGATCAGATTGTTGACCAAACCATGGCGCTTAAGGAGGGATCCCGTATTGTCATCCTATCTCCTCTGGTAACCGGCCAAAAGGGAACCCACGACAAGCTTTTCAAACGACTGATAAAAGAGGGTTTTACCCGTGTCCGTGTTAACGGTAAAACTCTGGAAATCGAAGAAGTCGAAAAACTGGATAAGAACAAAAAACACACCATCCATGTGGTGATCGATCGTTTGGTCATAAAAGACAATTTAAGGAATCGACTCGCTGATTCTTTGGAACTGGCCATGGCGCAATCGGACGATGTCGTAATGGTGGATGTTATCGGAACGAAACCCGTTCTTTTCAGTGAAAAGGCAGCTTGCATACAATGCGGTGTTAGCTATCCCGAGTTTACACCGGCGAGTTTTTCCTTTAACTCTCCTCAAGGGGCCTGCCCAAAGTGTGACGGGCTGGGATCGATCACTGAGTTTGATCCGGATCTCATCATCCCAAACCATGAGCTCTCCTTAAGAGAAGGGGCGGTGACGCTCTGGGTGAACAGAAATTCTGTTCATTTTGCTGAATTTTTAGATGCATTGACCTCGCATTATGGTGTCGATATTTATACTCCCTTTCAAGATCTTCCGGAACACTTTCGGAATATCCTCTGTTACGGATCGGGGAATGAAGAAATTACTTTTTATTTTGAACAGAACAACCGTCGTTTTACCTATAAAAAAACCTTTGAAGGCCTCATACCCAATTTAGAACGGCGATACATTGAGACCGATTCTTACCACACAAGAGAAGAAATTAAGCGATACATGAATTTTCACCCCTGTCCGAAGTGCCAAGGCGCAAGATTAAACAGAGAAAGCCGTTCCGTAAAGGTGGGAGGACTGACCATATCTGAGATAACGGCGCTTTCAGTTTCAAAAGCCAATCATTTTTTTAACACATTGAAGTTTGACGGAAAAAAAGAAATCATTGCCGGAAGAATTCTGAAAGAAATTAAGGAACGGCTCGGATTTCTTGAAAATGTGGGACTCACCTATCTCACTCTTGCCCGATCTGCCGACACCCTAGCTGGAGGCGAAAGTCAGAGAATTCGTCTTGCCACCCAGATTGGATCGAAATTAACGGGTGTTCTCTATGTCCTGGATGAACCGAGTATCGGTTTGCACCAAAGAGACAATCAGCGCCTTCTATCAACACTTTTAAACATGCGGGATCTTGGTAATACGGTCCTAGTGGTTGAGCATGATGAAGAGACCATCCGATGTGCCGATCATGTTGTCGATATGGGTCCTGGTGCAGGGGTCAATGGTGGCCAGGTGGTATTCTCCGGCACTCCTGAAGCACTTCTTCAAGAGGATACGTTAACCGGACAATATATTTCCGGTCGAAAGCGGATTGAATTACCATTGGCAAGACGGACGGGGAACGGGACAAAGCTCATTCTCAAAGGTGCATCAGAAAACAACCTTAAGCATATCGATGTGCAATTTCCCCTGGGTTGTTTGATCTGCATAACCGGAGTCTCCGGGTCGGGAAAATCCACTCTTGCCCTGGAGACCCTTTATCGTGTCCTTGCCCAGCGACTTTATCATGCGCGGACCCCGGTGGGCGCTTACAGTAGTATTACCGGACTTGAACACATTGATAAAGTAGTTAACATCGATCAGTCGCCCATCGGCAGGACACCTAGATCCAATCCCGGGACCTATACCGGTGTTTTTACATATATCAGAGAGCTTTTTTCCAGAACTGCCGAATCCCGGATGCGGGGCTATAAGCCTGGGCGTTTCAGCTTTAATGTCAAGGGAGGAAGATGTGAAGCATGCAGTGGCGATGGGATAATAAAGATTGAGATGCACTTTTTGCCGGATGTCTACGTCACATGCGATGTCTGCCGCGGCAAAAGATACAATCGCGAGACCCTTGAGATCAAATATAAGGGGAAAAACATCGCCGATGTTTTGGATATGACCGTTAATCAGTCTCTAAATTTTTTTCAAAATATCATTAATATAAAAGCCAAAATGCAGACACTTGTCGATGTGGGTATCGGTTATATCCGCTTGGGTCAGCCGGCAACAACGCTCTCCGGAGGTGAAGCCCAACGGGTTAAGCTGTCACGGGAGTTGAGTAAAAAAGGGACGGGAAAAACCATATATTTCCTTGACGAACCCACCACCGGGCTTCACATGGATGATATTAAAAAACTTCTCAAAGTACTTAGCAGGCTTGTGGATTCAGGAAATACGGTAATTGTGATCGAACATAACATGGATGTCATAAAGACAGCCGATTACATCATCGATCTCGGCATAGAGGGGGGAGATGACGGCGGCAACATAGTTGGTTTTGGCACGCCCGAGGAGATCGCAAATATTGACGAGTCATTTACGGGGCAATTCTTGAAGAAAATTTTGGATACGGATGGTTCACCTTCAATTCGTTCTGCGCAAGTGTAGACGACACGACCGCATATCGCCTATTATTGTTTCCGAATACGAAAAAAAGGGCTACGCCCATATATGACGTAGCCCGATCGGTTTGAGGTTCTACTGCCGGTGTTTAGACGCCAAGAAGCTTTGCAATCGTCTCTGCCTGTGGATGGGCATAGATGAGAATCAGTGCGATAACCAAGACATAAATACAGAGAGATTCGATCATCGCAAGGCCGATCAACAAGGTAACAGTTACCTTGCCTGATGATTCCGGATTTCTAGCAATACCTGTTACAGCAGCTTTCAGACCAATACACTGCGCGATACCGCAAAAAGATGCCGCTATTGTTATCCCAATACCGGCAGCGATCACGGAAACGATGAAAAATTCCAATGCCTTTATTTCCATACGCTATTCTACCTCCTTTAATAGATTTATTATGAAACTTCTTTTATTCTCCTGTTAAAAAAATCGCAAGGGCTAAACTTTTTTCAAGAACGTGCCTTTTTATTTTTTTTAAGATCAGTGAGCATGCTCCATGGCAGCGGCAAAGTACATGATTGAAAGAAGAAAAAAGATAAATGCCTGAACCAGCGCAACAAAAATCCCCAACGCCATTATTGGCAAAGGTGCGAAGAACATACCGGCGAGTCCAAACAAAATGGCCAACACCAACTCATGACCCATCATATTTCCAAAAAGCCGGAAAGAGAGTGAAAGAATACGTGCCAGCTGCCCGATGATCTCAATGGGGACAATAAGCGGTATCATCCACCACACCGGCCCTGTAAAATGCTTAATATACTTTATGCCATGGTATTTTATACCGATGAAATGAGTAAAAATAACTACGGTTAGTGCGCAGGAAAGCGTCGTATTCAGATTGGCGGTCGGTGGGAAAAAACCAGGTACCAGACCAATCAGGTTAGAAGAAAAGATATAAATAAAAATAGTGGCGACCAGTGGCAGAAGCCAGCGGCCTTCCTCACCTGTGATGTCCACCATAAAGTCTTCGATCCCAGATACGATGATCTCAATCAAATTCTGTCGTTTGGTCGGAATCATGCGGATACCCCTTGCGGCCAGCATGCTAAAAATGATCAATATGGCCATGACCACCCAAGAGTATATGACATGGGGATAGTTATGGGCAAAATGCTCAAGGCCGATGGACTCAAACAGCTTAACAAAAAAGAGATAAGGATGTTCCACCTTATATTGCCTCCTCGAAAATCAATCTTTTAATTTCAAGAAAAGTTGCCAAAATGACACTGGCGACCACAACCGAAAGACCTATGATTAAGCCGAGTGGATTAACGAAATGTTTGGAGATGAGCACAAAAATAATGAAACCACTTGCAATAAACCTCGCATAGTACTTGGCAATAACCACGTTGTAAGCGGAAAGATACGGTGGCGTCAGGGATTTTTTAAGTGTCCGGTAGAGCATGTGGAAATTTATCGTAACGATCAAACCCCCACATATAATCCCGAATGCAAAATCGAACGACGAAACAAGAAGCCCACCGATGCTTGCCATACCCAGCAGCACCCAATTCGCCCGGGTGATGAATCTTAAAATGCGCTGTTGTATTTTCAAAATCTATCCCAAAAAGTTTCAGTAGTCCCTACTCTTTTTCAGTGCGATCCAAATATTTCTAAACCCGGCAACAATCCCCATTCCAAGAAAAATGAGCGTCAACCAGGGGGTTGTGCTGAACCGTCTATCAAGATATATACCTGCGGCCAGTCCGATAACGATTGAAAGAGCGATCTGAAAACCCAGACTGCTGTAGTATGCAAGCTCTCTCCACAAACGTCTGGTTTCTCTTTTCATGAAATGGAACGACTTTGGTTATCGGCTTCACATTCAGGTCATATGAAGGTAAGGCCAGTAACACAGGATCATCGTTAAGTCAATGCAAAATCAGCAATTTAAATTTCGCATTTTTTATTTTGTGAAGACCCGCCTTCTTTTTTACGCCAATCATTTTTCAGACCGATTGCCACCGCAAACCTACCCGTTGTCCCTTCCCCTCGAAACGAAAAGAAATGATCGGTCCGACAGCGGGTGCACATGTTGCTTGAAAAAATATTTTTCAATAAAACACCGGCAACGCTTAGCTGGTCACGGCTGATGGCCCAAAAATCAAATCGATCTGAACGATCTTTGTGTTTCCAAAATTTATTCGGAATCTCCTTTTTGAAATTGACGAATTCCGCACAGCAAGGTCCGAGAGACGGCCCAATTCCCACCCTAATATCCGACCCTTTGCAGCCGAAACGCGATTTCATCACCCCCACCGTTTCTCCAATGATACCATTGACAGTTCCCCTCCAACCGCAATGAACATTCGCCACCACACGTTGTACAGGGTCAAACATCAGAACAGGCTGGCAATCAGCCACCTGCATCACAAGGAGATGGTTGGGAATATCTGTTACAATCGCATCAGCTGTAAGAGAAGCCGGCGGTGTTTCAACCCGGGATTTATTCTCGTTTTTGAGAACCAGAACCGCTGCACCATGAACCTGGTTGATAAAAACAAGTTCCGCGCCATCCATACACTGTGAAACCAGTTGTCGATTCTTTTCAACATGCTTTTTTCGGTCTCCGACACCAAAACTTACATTCATGCTCCTAAAAGGACCCAAGCTGTACCCTTGATTCCGCGTGAAGACACCATGTTGAATATCAGGAAATTCTAGGAGGGTTGGAAACTGAAACCAGGAAATCTTTTTTTTCCTTTTTAAAATCACCCCCCGGACCCATTGATGATGCGCTTTAAAATCGATGTGGTGGAAATATTTGAAACGACCGGAACCCTTACCACTTCTCCGCCATCTGCTTTGACAATGTCACCTCCGACAATCTCCTTTTCCGGCCAGTCGTCTCCCTTAACAAGAATGTCGGGCCTTATGGACCGTATGAGCGCTAATGGATTCTGCTCATTAAAAATGGTGATATAATCCACACAACACAAACTGGCAAGAATTTCCGCCCTTTGGTCCTGTTGAACAATCGGCCTTTGCTCTCCTTTTATTTTTCTGGTGGAGCGATCCGAATTTAACCCCACCACTAGGATATCCCCCTCGTTTCGGGCTGCGGCGAGATATCGAACATGTCCCACATGAAGGATGTCAAAGCACCCGTTGGTAAAAACAATCTTCTCCCCATTTTTACGGTGATCGGCCACCTTTTTTAAAAGATCATCAAGGCTCACAACTTTTGAACGTATATTCATATGGATCCCTTCTTTCAATATTCAGTATTCAATCGAAAATATTCAATCAACATATCTAATCCCTTTTGCCTACCGCATGGCCCGTGCCAGTGTAAGCACATCCACATGTTTGGCCCCGCTTTGAAGTAATGTTTTCGTACATTCGTCAGCGGTTGCACCGGTTGTATAAACATCATCTACTAGAAGGACGCTCTTTTCGATTACTTTTGATGAATCCTCGATGTTAAAAGCATTTTTAATATTTGACATCCGACGGTTGCGACTGAGGCCTGTCTGCGGTTCTGTCCATCGATTTCTGCTAAGGATATCTTTGCGTATATTTAGATGGTCTAACTCGATGTCGGCCATCTTGGCATAAAGGGCCCAATTTCTGATAAGGAGAAAAGCCTGATTAAAACCCCTTTTTCTCAATCTTTTCGTATGTAGTGGAACAGGAACGATCAGCTCTATTTCCTTCTCATTCCAGTTTTGCCTAAAAGCCCAGAACAGGAGTTGTCCAAGGGGTCTTGCCAGTTGAATTTTTCCTTTGTATTTAAAATAATGAAGCACTGCCATAAGCGTTCGATCGTAAACGCCAACCGCACGGGCAATCCTGAATCTTTTTGGAGCAAGTATACATTCACCACAGATATGATCCTCTCCTTCCCGACTTTCAAACACAATGCCGCAAACAGGACAAATGGGCGATTCAATATTTGCAAAACCGGCCGTACACGCCGAGCACAGAAACGTATTCATCAGTTTTTGAAAGATATCATTTGGGCTATGCATCAAAACCGTCGCATCCATAAACTTTCCTTCGCAATGATTCTTGTCATGGTGTTCTTCCAAATCATAAAAAGTTCCACAGACCAAACACTTGGTCGGAAAAAGCGCTTCTTTTAAAGAAGTAAATATGTTGCCCCAGATATTCATCTAAACGCCCAGAGACGATTGACCCAAAAAATGAAAAAATTAAACTTATAACTCAAGTCTCACGCCCCCAATCAATCGAAACGTCGCCTGCGGCGTTTATGTTTCGCTGTCTGAACACTTCATACATGGTGACGCCGCCGGCCACTGAAGCATTCAACGAATCTACCTTACCGAATAAAGGGATAGAAATTAAATAATCACACTGTCTCTTCACCAGGGGTCGAATCCCTTTTTCTTCCCCACCAATAACGATCGCAACGGGACAGCTTAAATCTGTTTCAAAGACAGATCGCTTTGCATTCTGATCCATTCCGATGACCCATAGACCGTTTTGTTTTAAAACTCGTATGGTATTTACCATGTTGGTCACAAGTGCCAAATAAACATGTTCCAGTGCTCCTGCCGAGCTCTTGGAAACTGCCGGGGTTGGAGGTGCAGAGCGATCCCTGGTGATGATCACTGCATCGATTCCGGCACAGGTTCCGGTTCGAATCAGCGCGCCTAAATTGTGAGGATCCACCACATTGTCGAGCAAAAGCAAAAAAGGATTCCCAGCAGTGTTTTTGATTTTGTTTACAATTTCAATAATTCCGGACAAAGGATATCTGCTGACTTTCGCCCCAACCCTTTGGGTTGTATCGGTTCCTGACAATATCTTGAGTTTGGAGGGTGTAATTTTCTTTACCGGTATTTTTTTCATCTCCGCGAGAGTAATCGTCTTTTTTAAACGCCTTGAGGTTGTATCTTTTGTAATGTACAGTTCGTAGAAAATTCTTCTACCTGCCTTAAGCGCCTCATATACCGGATGAATTCCAAAGAGTATTTCTGTTTTCACAGCAAAATTTATTTCGTCCCCGGAGATGGAAAACGATGGGGGTTGCTGGGAACTTCAACCACAGATCACCGTATTTTTTAAACCTATTTTAACATGATATGCTGCGACTATGGGACAAATGGACAATCGGGGAGGCGTTGATGATCACGGTATTGTTCGATAACCGAAACGAGCTCTCCGATTGCTTTTGGCAGTTGATCATTGATAATAATATGACGGTAAATATTTTTTTGCGCGATCTCTTTTTCTGCATTTAAAAGTCGATTCTCAATGACTTCCTTGGAATCCGCCCCCCTTTCTTCCAAGCGTTTCATCATTACCTTCAGTGAAGGCGGCATTATAAAAATCGTGATGCTTTCAGGATATCGCTCAAGGATCAAGATAGCACCCTGAACATCTATCTCAAGGAGAATGTCAAAACCCAAGGCCAATCCCTTGTCTAAAAATTCGGCTGGAGTGCCATAATAATTACCGTGTACCTTTGCCCATTCCGCCCATTTATCTTTTTCGATCTTTTTTTTAAACTCCTCGTTTTTAATAAAATAGTAATCCTTGCCGTTTTTTTCTCCCGGACGGGGCTTTCGAGTGGTATATGAAACCGAATAAATCATTTCCGGAAATCGATCCAGAATTGCATGGCGAAGTGTAGTCTTGCCTGCCCCTGAGGGTGCTGAAAGGATAAAAAGTCGTCCCGTCACTCTGTTGAATTTTGGATCTGTATTTTTCGCTTTTGACTTTTTTGGGTTCACTGTCTGGTACCAGGAATCATCGGAATATCGATTCGCATTCCATAAAAAACTATGACGGTTCCCTCAGGGTCGCATAACGCTGGGATATGGTCTCTGCTTGAATGGCAGAAAGTATAATATGATTGCTGTCCATGATAATAATGGAACGGGTTCTCCGACCATGGGTTGCATTCACCAGGCGTCTTTCCTTCCTGGCTTCATCTTTAAGGCGTTTCATCGGAGCGGAATTGGGCGATACGATGGCGACAATCCGCTCGGCGACCACTGTGCTTCCAAAACCGATATTTAATAGACTTTGTTCCATAACACGTTCTCCTTCGACTATTTACTCTACATTCATAACCTGTTCTCTCATTTTTTCGAGTTCAGATTTGACTTCAACAACCTTATGAACGGCATTCGCACTTTCTGTCTTGGATCCAATTGTGTTGAATTCACGGTTAAGTTCCTGTAGTAAAAAATTGAGCTTTCGACCTTCCGGTTCCTCTGAATCCATAAACAAACGAAATTGCCGAAGATGACTTTTGGCCCTCACAATTTCTTCAGTAATATCACTTCGTTCAGCAAGAAATGCCGCCTCCTGCATAATCCTTTCAGGTTCCAAATTCACCATACCTTTCGTCAACGTGGACAGACGCTCCCTCAACCGGGCCTGATAATGCTGCATCAGGTCGAGCGAGTCTTTTTCGATATGATCAATATATTTTTCGATACGCGCAAGCCTTTTGTCAAAATCCTTTGCTAACGCTTCCCCCTCCTGTCTTCTCATGCCTTCAAGATCGTTTAGAGCCTCACGCAGACAACCCTTTACCGCCGTCCAAGCAGCCGACAAGTCTTTGTTCATCCAGATCGGTTTTATAATGTCCTCTTGTTTAACCAAAAGATCCAAGGGAATCTCACCATGTAATTTCAACATTTCTTTTAACCGGACAAGTGCATCATAGTACTTTGCAGCCTTCGGCTCGTTAATCTCGAAAGCAAGTGCGTCCTGGATATCCTCTTTAATTGTTACTAAAATTTCAACTCGGCCCCGGGTTACGCTATCAGTGATAAGACTTTTTATCTTATCTTCTAAAGCACGATACCCACTGGGAACACGCAAAGCGATATCAAGATATCGATGGTTGTACGATCTTATTTCGATTACGATTGAAAATTTCTCTTCTATTTTTTCGGAGCTTGCAAATGCGGTCATGCTTCTGATCATTTTTTCATTCCTTACCTATTCTTTTTTTTACTTACCACACTTTGTGATATCCGCTTTAAATCCACGAGATATTTCTTACGCACCTGATCGAGGTAAGAAAGCATTCGACTTTCAACATAATCCGGATAGGTCCACGAGAGGGGTTGAAAAGATCCTTTTGTGTAAATCAATGTCAAATCTGCATAAATACCATGACCGATAAAAATCCTGTGGGTATAATTTTTACCGGTGGCGAGGACAAAACGTTCGTGAAGCAAATACCCCGGATCTATGTTGATGTTCCGCCTGCGGTTCACCGAGTATTTTTTCTCAAGCATATTTGTTTGAAGCTTTATCTTTGCCAAAGCATCCTGCAATATGAGTCTTTTGAATGTCAGCATCCGCCGAAAAAGAGGTGCCCCCATTTCAGGTTCGTAATATGTGGTTTTCGTAAAAGGAAACCATGCGCTAACCAAATCAATAGATCCAAATTTTTCCACCAGTTCATTCGCGACAGGTACAAGAAAGGATTTTTTCTTGAGGATGATACCAATTACCAATTTCCCTGGTTTCGGGGGTTGAGGCTTACTCATGATGGATATTGAAATTCCCTGAAGTAACTGGCAGGGGCTCTTTTATTGTTGTGGATTGCGGTCGTTTTTTCAGTTAAATCTCCATCTTCAATCTATCGGTTTTGCTTCATCAATAAGCATTATTGGAATGTCATCCCTGATCTCATATAGAAGTTTGCAATTTTTACAGATAAGTCCATCTTCAGCATCATTGAGATAGATGTCCCCTTTGCATTTTGGACAAGCGAGGATCTCCAGAAGCTCTTGATTGATTCCCATTTTTCCCTCCTTTCATCCTTCTCGAGTATGTATCTTAAATCGAAAATTGATCGGGTTCCACCTTCCAGCGCCGATGAACCCAGAACCATTGATCCGGATAACGACGAATGAATGATTCGATAACACGGTTATATTGTAAGGTATTTGCTTCTACATCCTTCGTGATATTTCCGGTTTTAATCAGCGGGACCTCGGGGAGAAATTTCGCTCTAAAACCTGATTTTTCGCGAACCTGAAAAACGGGGACAACAGGCGCACCGGTCTTTAATGCCAGAAGTGCCAGCCCTTTGTTCGTACAGGTCCTTCGCCCAAAAAAATCGACAAAAACGCCTTTGTTGCGATGGGTGCTCTGATCCAACAATATCCCAACACTTTCCTCATGTTTTAGGCTTTTTAGAATTTTTCGTGTCGAATGCCGCTTTGGGATCACTTTTGCGCCAAAGCGGGTCCGAATATATTTAACAAATTGCTCCATGGGCAAAAAATCAAGGGGGCGATAAAGGGTGCCGGCTTGAAGTCCTATCATCGCTGCGGTGATCGGTAAAAGCTCCCAGTTTCCCATATGGGCAGTTAGAAGTAACACACCTTTTTGTTTTTTTTGTGCGATGTGTAAATTGGACAGACCATCGACCGAAAAAAAGGTGTCGAAATCTTCATCTGACAACCGCATCGACCACCCAATCTCAAAAATGATCTGCGCGACATTTCTGAAAACCTGCCGAGCCAGGCGCCTAATTTCAACCGGTGTCATTTTATCCCCGAATGCGTGGGTCAAATTGTCCAGTGCCACATGCCGGTGTCGTTTGTCGAAACAAAACCAGAGCTGCCCCAGAAAATTTCCGATAAAGAAAGACAATTTTCTCGGAATCAGGCCGATGGCACGGATAGATTTATCTATCATACCGTAGACAATTTTGTTAAAATCGAGCATGGCAACACGGTTAGGGTATAAAACTCAAATCCGACACAAATTTAAAACAATTAAAGCCGGGTTAGCTGACCGGCTCAACATTCAGGGTTTCATTTCGTTGAGAAAGTAGAGCAGCCAGCATGATGAGATAAAACGACACAAAAACACTGCGACCAAACACGGTTTCAGTCAAGCCAAAACTCATGAAACCGGATACGAGAATGAATATCGAATAAGCCGCCTCAGGATTTTTCTCTTCTTTCCTGATCCGCGATCGGGCAATATTTAATGGTAGGAGAAAGATGGAAAGCAGAACCACCAATCCAACCCACCCACTGTCGACCATAACAGAAAGATATATATTATGGGGTTGGTTAAAATAAACTTCTCGATCATGTATCAATGTCCCTTTAGATATCATATCCCGAATAGCGTAGCGATAACCACCCGGGCCGATGCCGAGAAACGTATGATTCTTGTATATGAGCCACGCTGCTCGCCAAGATTCCAAACGGTTTCCCACCCCGCCTCCCCATGTTACGTTGCCTCCTGAATAAGCTCGAAAGTCCTCAATGGTTTCCTTAACCCGGTCAGCAACACCGGTACCGGGAATCTGATATGTAACAAAAGACACCAGCAAAATAACGCCAATCGTTGCTCCAAGAACTCTCGGTTTGAAATAACGTTTCAACTGGAAAAACAAAATTGCCAGAAAAACTGGTATGGCAACCCAGGCTCCCCGGCTGCCGGTTAAAAAAGAAGCAGTTGTGCCCAGAATAAAACCGAGTAAGGGCAGGACTACCAAAGCTGCATGTTTTTGTCGAAAAAAACGAAAGGCCTGAAAATTCATAAAGGCCATCAGTAGTGAAAGATCTCCGAAAAGAATCGGATTGTACGCCCCTCTTACCCGATTTCCCATTTTAAACCAACCCGAATCAACCATCGAATAGATACCGGCAACAGCAGCCCCGGCCAAAACCCCATACCATACGACCCAAAGGGGCAATTTAATGTGCTTGAACAACAAATAGACCGGTATGAAAAATAACAAAAAAAATTCCTTCTCCAAATGTTTTGTATGCAGTTGTTCAAGATCGCCGATCAGGGCGTTTACAGTAAAAGAGATAAGATATACCACAAAATACGCGGCAAATGAACATATTAACCCTTTTTCCTGCCAGGTCAAATCGGGCCGTCTACCTTTCGACAAACATACGGGGAGTCCAAGTACGGCCAATAGAATCAGTATTGAACTCCCGGCGTGTTCGACAAGGTTCGAAAAAACAGGGAAACATAAGACCAGTGCAAAAATCAAGACGCGTATATAAAAACCTTCCATTTTTTCCTTCGATTTGGGTATGATCCAAACAGAATTATACCGGCCCTTATGAACGACGAGGCATCGTCAGTGCCAGATCAATTTTTTCCTTCACCGCATCGACAGTGATCAAATCGATCACGTTCGGCTGCCGGATTCTTTTTCCCCAGGCAATTTCATCGACATTTTTTCCAAATTCATTTCTAACCGCTTCCGGATATGCATTGACAACCCAATTTTGAAAGAGGTAGGGACCGGTTCGATACGGATTACTTCCTGCGTATAGACCAATCGTTGGAACGCCAAGAGAATTGGCGATATGAATCGGCCCTGTGTCCGGTGAAACCGCCGCCGAGGCGTTTTTTAACAAGGCCAAAAGTTCTTTCAAATTCGTTTTTCCAATCAAATTAACGGGATCTGATCGGGAAATGCGGCATATGTCTTCTCCATATGCTTTTTCCGTATCGTCGGGTCCCCCGGTCAGCAGGGTTATGGCATCGTACCGGTTGGCAGCGTAATCGATAATTTGTGCATACCTCTCAGGGCGCCAATTTCTCCAGTTCCTAAATCTTGAACTCGAGCAGGGGTTAACAATGAGACAGGGTTTTGGCGGTGTGGGTATTTTGCTTTTGGCAAAAGCTCTTGCCGTTTTCGGAATCGGAATTTCCCAGACCAATTTTCTTTGACCAATACCCATGGCTTCCAAAAATCCGAAGAAACCATCGATGACATGAGGTTGATGGATCGATTTTGTTTTGAAATTCGTAAACAGCCATTGAAAATCTTTGGCCTGCTCTTTATGGAAACCCAACTTTATATCAGCAGGAATATTCAGTCCTATCAGACTGGTCCGCATCGCCGCTTGCATTTGTAATAAAATCGAAAACCGACGTCCGGCCATTTTCCTTTTCATATCGATGAGTTCTCTGAACCCATTCTTTTTGTTGCATACAATAAATTCCACCCCGGCGATATCATCCACCAGCTGATGTTCGAGCGATCCGATAATCCAGGATATTTTGGTTGTTGGCCAATACGATTGTAACGTTCGGACGATCGGGACAACATTACATACATCGCCGATGGCTGACAGCCTTAGAATGCAGATACTTTCCGGTGCAGATTTGAATGGCAGTTCTGTTTTCATCCTCAACTTAAGCTTTATTAAACCGTTTAATTGCCATTGTTCAAATCCGCCGGATGACGGGATGGTGTATCACTTAAGGGGGTTTTATACCGGCAGTTGAGTTCATCAACATCTCCTCCGCCTTTTGGCATAATGCCTTTGCCATAGGGTCATGTCAATAAATTATTGCTCAAGTTTTGCATCTTTGATTTTACAAAGACTCGCCTCCAGCAAACGCCGAAGGCACCGCTAACGTGGTTAGGGGCTGCGAAACTGGATTTGCTATAAATGCAAAAATCGATCATACAATTCGATTGTGCAATTTAGACAGAATCATGTCGGGTACTGCGTTGACATTGACATGCATCTGCTATCCTGTTAGTTTCTTGGTTCTGGAATTTGTGTCTTTGGTGGCAAAAAAGTTTTTTTGGCATATTTTCAATGTCTTAAAAATTGAATATTTAAGGAATTCTACCATTTATAAAAAAGCAATCATAAAAAAGACTGAGCAATGCGACTTCCACAAATAGTCAATATTCATTTACGGATTTTGGAGGTTCGATTTTGCCGAGTCAGCAAACTTTAGATCCTTACCTTCGGTTAATTATCGGTCTGCTGGTTTTTATTTCTCCATCAGTTTCAACGATAATTGACCAGGGAGATACCGGGCTGCTGGTGTTTATAATCGTTTTGACACTTGTTCTTATACCCGTTCTTCCCCAAAACATTCAATTGTTGAAAAAAGAAAAAATCCTTCTTTTTCTTTTGGTTCTGTTTTTCCTGTTTAACCTGATTCCTCTTTTATCCGGCGCCGTGAAAGAAATTACATTCAATGGATGGATATTTTATTTATTCATCGGTCTCGGTGTTCCGATATATCGATTTCTTCGCCGGCTGCAGATCAACCCGGGATGGCTTTGGCTGGGACTTGTCTTGGGGTGTTTGTCGACCGGACTGGGGATCCTGATTTCATCAATGACCCATAAGGCTTTATGGGGTACCTATTCGTTCCTGTTTGGCAGTATGGCACTTGGCGGTTGGAACTGGTTTAAAAATCGGCGTATCATGCGGGTAATACCGCTGATGGCATTCATTTTCGGGTTTATTTCATTTATAATACTATCCGGATCTTTTTTCATCCAGCCCAACGGCTTTTACCGCGTCATAATCGGTGAAAACCCCATGATCCTGACCGGTCAATTCTTAGGGATATTTACAGCACTGGTTATTCTTATCGGCTATTCAACCAAGCAGTTCATTGGCGCGTTGCAACACCAATCGGATCAAATCCGTGCCCTTGGTTTGGGGGGAATCGTTTTGGTTGCCGGCATAATCTATTTTTCTTTAACCCAAAGCAATCTCTCGCAAGCAATTCCGCTCCCATTTTTGATCTTTTTTCTGATCGTGTGGATGAGCTTCTTTTTTAATGAAAAGGTTCACTGGAAACCGATCGATTTTGATCGCAACCTTTCCTTATCTGTCATCGCTATCACAAAGAATGAAGAGGACCGGATTGAACCCTGTCTTGAATCGGTCTCGAATTGGGCTGATGAAATTATTGTATTCGACAGTGGCAGTACGGATCGTACGGTGGAATTAGCGAAAAAGTATACCGATAAAGTCTATGTCACCGATTGGCCGGGTTATGGACCCCAGAAGCAGCGGGCTTTGGAAAAAGCGGTTATGGACTGGGTGTTGTCCATTGATGCAGATGAACAGGTTACGCCGGAGTTGAGGGTAGAGATTGACACCTGTTTGAAGGACGATCCGAAAGCCATTGCGTTTCGCATCCCCTGGGCCGTCCATTTTTTAGGTAAACGCCTTGATTTTGGCCGAAGCGGTCGAGCACCTTTGCGCTTGTTTAAACGGGAAGGCGCACGGTTTTCAGATGCGCAGGTACATGAAAAAGTCATTCTGCCCAGTGGTAAAATTGGAAAACTGGAGGGCCGACTTTTACATTTTTCCCATAGGAACATGCTACAGGCCTTGGAAAAATTTGTCCAATACTCGTGGCTGTGGGCACAGCAAAGACATGGAAAGAGGAAAAAACCAGGGATCGCCAACGCACTGCTCCATTCATGCTGGGAATTTTTTAACATTTATGTTTTTCGATTTGGTTTTCTGGATGGTCGCCGGGGTCTGCTGATGGCCATACTCTTTTGGCAATATACTTTTAACAAATACGCGTCGCTGTGGTCCTTAAACATTCCGGTTAAAAAACGAAAATGATTGCTTTTGTATCCTGATGAATAAGCTGACGAAAAGATATTAAAATGGAAACCATTTTGTCTCGATCGTTTGAAAATGCTTGGTGGAGAGGGTAATGGCTGGTATCGAAAAATTACAAAAAAGGTTGCTCCGATTCACGGCAACCTTGCTGGAGAGAAACGGAATTTCATACTGGTTGGAATCCGGCACCCTTCTAGGTCTGATAAGAGAGAAAAACCTCCCGGCGTGGCACCCCAATATTGACATCGGTATTGACGAAAAATATTTGGGCCGTTTTCTCGCCCTCCGGAAAAAATTTTTGCCCCTATACAAGCTCCGAGAGGTTCGAAATCATTCGGGAAGAGAATGGATCGATTCCGATATCACAAGGGTTAAAGTGTATAAAGTTTGGGAAAACAACAACAATGCTGTTTTGAAAATAATGATTTCGATTAAATATAAACACGGCCATACCTATCGGTGGGTCGATAGGAGGAGCTGTAAATCTGTTTCCTCACATTTTTTTGATCGGCTGGATAAAATAAACTTTTTTGATAAAGATTATCCGATCCCCTCTGATGCTGAAAATTATCTGCAACAAAGATATGGCGACTGGAAAACTCATAAATATCCTTGGTTTGCAAGAATAGAAGACCTTTCAATCATAGATGACAACATTATCAAAACCATCCCCCATAAAAAAATATTACGGCCGAAAACAAAAAAGCGAATCAAACTGCACGATCACTACCTTGATCGGATGAAGCGCATGTTATTCGACAGTCTGGATATTTTCGAAAAATACAGCATTAAATACTGGATAGATGATGGAACGCTGTTGGGAATAATTCGAGATGGCGATTTAATCCCATGGGATCACGATGTAGATGTCGGTATCTCCGGAGAATCTGCTTCCAAAATCATATCGATCCGGTATAAATTTTTTCCCAAATATATCATAAGAAAAAGATCCAAAAATAATATTTGGTTGCCCGGGAAAATTAGATCGATCATCATAGAAACTCCCTGGGAGAAATTGTTGAAGATCAATTTCCATATCGATCTGTTCGTCAAGTATAAGGCAGATCGATTTTATCGTTGGATAGACAGCGGCGCATTAAAACATATAGACAGAAAATTCTATGATAACCTCGACAGCATGACTTGGGAAGGGAGAAAGATCTCGATTCCGTCCCATGTTGAGGAATACTTAAGCATACGTTATGGGAACTGGAAAATTCCTGATCAAAATTTTGATCCAAGCCTTGACGATGGGACCATTGCTGAAAAGGGATTCTAAAACATCCGCTGTCCACAGATCAGCGAAAGTACAGCAATCGGATCAAAACACAGTGCATACTTGTTGAAACAGGAGATAAGAAATATGTTTTTTCAGCAAAAAGCGATTAACAATGGTTAAATTAGCGGTCATTCTGGCAGCAGGGTCCGGGGTAAGAATGAACAATGGAAGCGATGAAAAACCAAAGGGTTTTTTAGAAATTGATAATGAGATATTGATTGAACGGTCCATTGATTTCCTATTAAAAAATAAGATCGAAAAGATCATCATTGGAACCGGGTATCTCTCCCACTTCTATGAGCGGTTAAAAAAAAAATATCCCAATGTGATGACCAAAAAAAATAATTTCTACGATAAAACCTCCAGCTTCTATACCCTTTACAATATGAAAGATATTATAAATGAGGACTTTCTGCTTCTTGAATCAGATTTAATCTATGAGGAAAGAGCCATCACTCATTTGCAAAAGAGCAAAAAGAGAGATATCATTCTCGCAAGCGGCAGAACGGATTCGCAAGACGAGGTTTTTATAGAAACAGACACAAACATGATGCTGGTCAATATGTCTAAAAAGAAAGATGATTTAAAAAAAATAGACGGCGAACTGGTTGGTGTTTCAAAAATTTCATTTCAAACTTTCCAAAATGTTTGTGCGTTGTATCCAGAAGACGACATCATAACCCGAAAAACCGACTATGAAATTGTCTTCGCAAAATCCTCTCAAATTTATCCGATAACGATCGAAAGAATAGATGATCTTGTTTGGACTGAAATTGACAACCTGCACCATTTGCATCGTGCAATTAATTTGATTCTCCCCAAATTAAAGAATAAAGAATGTGGGTCGGGCACATCGTGTGCCGGCGATCTTGAACATTTTTTGAGGGATTGAAAATGAAACCCCCAGTTGTCATTATTTTATTGGCCGGTATCGGTGGCCGCCTCGGTCTTCCTTTTCCGAAAGGATTAACACCACTGACGGTCGAGGAGACGATCTTTTCACGACAGCTGAGAATCTTTCGAAGCTTTGGACTGACGATTATCGGAGTGGTGGGATTTAAAAAAGATCTGATCATGGAGGCTGATCCCGACATTTTTTATGCCTATAACCCGAACTTTGACACAACCAACACCTCAAAGAGCCTCCTCTGTGCGCTGAAGCACATTGATGACAAGGACGTACTGTGGATTAACGGCGATGTGGTTTTTGAGCCAGAGGTCATTGAGCGGATATTACTGGAAGAAGGTTCATCTGTTGCGGTGAACAATGCCCGTGTGAGCATAGAAGAGGTCAAATACACAGTGGATGATCAAGGATTTATTAACGCAATCTCCAAAGATATTAAAAATCCCCTTGGTGAGGCATTAGGCATTAATCTGATCCAATCAAAACATCTGACAGCATTTAAGAAAAAACTATCAATTGTTGATAACCAAGACTATTTTGAAAAGAGTATGGAACTCTTGATTGCCGATCACGGTCCGGTTTTTAGACCCCTGCCGGTTGGTGAACTGTTCTGCATAGAGGTTGATTTCCAGGAAGATTTGGATCAAGCGCGGCATACGATTTCTAACCCAAAAAGAAGATAGTCCACAATCCGTCGTGAGGCATGGCCATCCATCGAACCCAAAAGCCATTTTGTGGACTGTTTTCGTTGTTGATGGTATTGACCGGGATCTCGGATTTGTTGATCGACGACCCCTTTTAAATCTTGAAATTTCTCCACATGTGGTCCGATATTGTGGAACTTTTCCATTCCTTGATCCATGCGAATATGAAACCGGTAGCGAAAAGGTCCACGATAATTCCAGCGAAGCTTTAAGAAATCACACCAGACAATCGGTTTATCCAGAGCGGCAAATTCAAAAAATGCGGATGAAGCCTCGCTGATTAATAAATCAGAAGAAGCCATAAAGGGGAGGAGAGAATACTCTTCGGGTCTAGCGATGTAAGTATTATTATAGCCGCTCCAACTTTCCAATTTTTTTCTTTGATATCGGTATCGGGCTTTACAAAAGGTAAAAAAATGGGGCTTCACAATGAGGTTGTAATTCCCAAACTGTTCTGGCCAATCGCTGGGCATTCGTTCGATGGAACTGGGATAAAAAGTCGGGGCGTAGAGTAAGGTCGGCCGGTTCGGATTCAGCCCGGCCGCCACTAAATCGAAAGGAGACATTTTCCCGTGATCGGCAGACAATAGAGGATCGAGTTTTGCAAAACCTGCACTGACCAAAGTGGCACTGGGATAACGCCGGCGGAGTTCCCGTAACCGATATTCTCCTTCTACGAAACGTACGTTCATTCTCATTAAATCAGCATCATAATAACAGGATTTTACGCCGATACCATGATAAAGCAATGCAGTACGAACATTATCGGGCAACCGGCCCAGCTGTGATGTGCTGTCTCCAAATATGATCCAATCCGCCTTTTCTGTTTGATAAAGATTGACGGCCTCCAGATCGGTTGCAACCCATTTTGACGGCAACACCTCTTTTTTTATGACCGCAGATAAAATGCTCATCATCTCCGTGTCCTTGTGAAAGACGAACAGGCAGCTTACCCCCCGCTTTTTCAGCTCATTCCATACAGGAAGATATTGGGGAAGGTAATAAAGATGGGCAACATTGAATAAGACTTTCATGATCTATCTCATGTGGTAGTACTTTAAACGCCAGCGAACCTTGAGCTTTCGCCATAGATTTAATGGTTTGGGCGGCATCTGTCGTGCAGCCTGCGCTATAAACCGATCCGTTGCATCCAATACCCGTTCACTCGATTTTCCATCCACATAGGGATGCATCATGTTGACAAATTTTATTGCTTCTCCTAAAAATTTACCGGGATTTTGAAGGACGACAGCCAGTGCGGATTCGAGGTCATCCGGTTTTGTAATATCAAACAGATGTGCTGCCGGGGATTTTGTCCGAAAAGTGACGATCGGTTTTTTTAGCAAAAGAAACTCGGTGACCACGGAAGATGTATCACTAACCAATGCATCCGCGGCATGGAGATACGGGATGATATCCGGTTCATCAATCACATTAACGTTTTCCATATCAAGTTGGCGATATGACCTGATCACGTCTTTGTCCATGTTCGGGTGGAATTTTAGCAGCCAATGATAGGTACCTTTTTGTGCAATTTTACCAATGGCTTCTCTGAGGTGAAGGGCAGAAGTCAGAGAGGGGCTGAACGTCGGTGCATAAAGAATAACCGGTCTTTGAATTCGGTTGTCTTTCTTCCAAGACGATGCTGCTTTATATCTAAAGAGCGCGTCTGTTTTGGGCCATCCAGTTTCAACAACATCAAAAAAACCGTACTTTTTTTTCAGTGCTTGAAAGGGTTTCGTGGTTAAAAGACCGTGGGTGCAATAGAGGTCAAATAACCCTCGAATATCAAAGTGCCCCTTTTTATCTATGCCGAATCCATGGAAAATTTCGACCTTCACCCCGGGGAAAAAATCCGGCACCCAGTTGCCCGGTACAAAGACCGCCCGGGGATGGAATTGACGGACTTCCTCCACCGTGAAAAGGCACTTCTCATTCTCCTTCAAGTGGGAAGGGTCAAGGGCATAGAGAAACCAGGCTGCATGATCTTTTCTTCGACGAATAGCCGCCTGCAAAGGTCTGAGTATTGAAAATGAATAGGCTTTACTTACAAAAAGTAAATAGCGATTGTTCATGGGGTTTTCATGGAGAGAGAACAGGGATAAAAAGTTGTTTTTTCTCAACAAATATGTCAACATCCCGATAAGGTGTCAAGTTAAAAACAGGCCCCGAGGTCCTTTCTGACAATTGACATATCGATCAAAAAATAGAACCGATCGATCCCCGCAAACAGGGAAAGATTTATAAAAGGATTTGTGATCCGTATGATGTCAGAACGCTCAACCCAAAAATACGCTTCCTTTACCGTAGGGTCCACTTTGGAACTCACGAATCAGCAGCTAAAATGTTTGACCCGGCTTTTCAGAATACCGGTCAAAACACTGGGCCCTGGGCTTATTGGCAGAAGTTCGGTCACCATTTCCCATCTGAAAGGGATAGGACCTGTGGTTGTCAAGCACTACACCAGAGGCGGGCTTATTCGATATTTTTTGAAACAGCGGTATCTGAGATGGGGACGGACGCGTGTCGAAACTGAGTTTAAAATCCTGCAGAAAGCAAGACAGATCGGGGTGAGTGTCCCGGAACCGATTGCATACGCCTTTAAAGGCGGCCTGTTTTATAAAGGATGGCTGGTAAGCAGAAAAATAGAGGAACAACAAACGCTTGCAAAACTCGCCTGTGACAATGAGGGTCGTACCGATACCGTGATGGAAAATATAATTGAACAGATTGCCATTCTGATCGATCATAGGATTCTCCATGTTGACTTGCACCCGGGAAATATTCTTGTCGATCATGCCAACCGCGTTTTTCTTATCGATTTTGACAAAGCCCGTATCACTCATAAAAATAGAAAAATATTAACAGAGCGATATATCAACCGATGGAGGCGCGCCGTGATCAAGCATCAGTTACCTCAGATGCTCATTGAAACATTGGACGCGGGGCTTTCGAACCGGCATTGAATCCTATCATCTTTTCATTTGTATTTCATATCGTCTTTTTATAAGGATGGCCTAAAAAGCAATGAATCGCATCATTGATATTTGGTGATGCAAAAAAAGATTTTAAGATGAGATTTGAACCTGCAACCAGATACGATCTGCAATTGTCGATTATCATTCCGGTAAAGGACGAAGACCAAAATGTGGCTGCATTGGCGGAAGAGATTTCAAATGTGTTGCACACGCTCTCAACGTCCTGGGAATGTATCTGGATAGATGACGGATCAACGGATACGACCCTCGATGAATTAGCAAAGATTAACCGAAAAGACGGCTGCCATCAATTTATTTCACTCACCCGCAATTACGGCCAGTCGGCCGCACTTGCCCTTGGATTCACTTCAGCCCGTGGGCAAATTTTGGTGACCATGGATGGAGATGGTCAAAATGATCCAAAAAATATTCCCGCGATGATTAGCCGCTTAAATGATGAGGATGCAGATATGGTAAATGGCTGGCGGATAAAACGGAAAGACACTTTTCTCCGGAAAATGGCTTCGTATGTGGCAAATTCTTTTCGAAACTGGCTCACCCGGGACAACGTCAAGGATGTGGGCTGTTCTTTAAGGGTCTTTCGCCATCACTGTATCGAAAATATCCCGATATTCAAGGGGATGCACCGTTTTTTGCCAACGCTGGTCCGGATGAGAGGTTTTTCCAAAATTGTTGAAATGCCCGTACACCATCGCCCTAGAAAATTTGGGGAAACCAAATATGGGATCAACAATCGGCTCTGGGTAGGTATAGCAGATACTTTCGCCATCAGATGGATGCGGTCCCGCATGACGTTTCCAGAAGTAAAATCATCGTCATTGTTACAAAAGGAGGGGAAAAATTTATGAACACCTTTTGGTTAGGTCTCGGCTTTCTCGCACAACTCCTTTTTTCCGCAAGATTTTTAGTCCAATGGATTGCCAGTGAAAAAGCCGGTAAAAGCGTGGTCCCTATTATATTCTGGTATATCAGTGTAGCAGGATCTTTTCTGCTTTTGCTCTATGCGATTCACCGGCGTGACCCGGTCTTCATCCTCGGTCAATCGACAGGGATATTAATCTATAGCCGGAATCTTTATCTGATTTCTCGCGAGAAAAAAACTTTACCACATCAATAGATTCCCCCGGGGGGGGAAAAGCCGGAGCTGTTTGTGATGAGGCCCGGCGAGCATTCGGAGGGAGAATAAAACAATTGACCCGATTGATTTCTATCATTCAGTCGTTTCTAAGTTCGATCGAAAGCGGATGGAAACCCTATGTGGTCTTGATCCTCCTAAGCTGTTTTTACTATCTCCCGGGCATCAGCAGCTTTCCCGCGACGGATCGGGATGAGTCCCGCTTTGCCCAGGCCAGTCGGCAAATGCTAGAGAGTGGAGACTTTGTGGATATTCGTTTTCAACAGACCCCGCGTCATAAAAAGCCGATCGGAATCTACTGGCTGCAAGCTGCATCGGCAGCCTTGACAGTAGGCCGGGAATCTTCAAGCATTTGGGCATATCGACTGCCATCCTTTATCGGTGCGACACTGGCTGTATTAATGACATTTTTTTTTGGCCAGGCACTCTTCAGCAAAAAAACCGCCCTCTTGGGTGCTGCTATTTTGAGTTCAAGCCTATTGTTGACCGTCGAAGCCCATCTGGCAAAAACAGATGCGGTTCTTCTTTTGGCCATTGTATTGATGCAGGGGGCGCTGGGAAAGATTTACCTCGGCACTCAAAAAAATCGGGATACAGGTATGATGGCAGCGATGGTATTTTGGGCAGGTTGCGGCCTTGGAATTTTGCTAAAAGGGCCGATTTCTTTTATCATCGCATTGATGACGCTTTCGACCCTTATGGTGTCAGATAAAAATTATCTCCTTTTTCATCGGCTCCATCCAGCAAAGGGGCTTCTGCTGCTGTTAATTATTGTGCTGCCGTGGTTTTTGGCAATCAGCATCAATACCGAGGGCGCCTTTATCAAAGACGCCCTTTTTTCTGATCTGATACCCAAACTGATTTCAGGCCAGGAATCCCACGGTGCACCACCGGGATATTACATTTTACTGTTTAGCGCCCTATTTTGGCCTTCGTCTGTGTACGCGCTCTGGGCGATCTGGCCCAGCTGGAAAAACCGATCAAACCGATCGATTCGATTTTGTTTGGCATGGATTGTCCCCTTTTGGCTGATGTTCGAAATCATTCCGACAAAACTTCCCCATTATGTTCTACCAACCTTTCCGGCGATTTCCCTGCTCACCGCTCACTTTATTTTGAACCCTAAAGAATGGATTAAATACCCGACGAATCTATCTTCAATCATAAAATGGATCCCCTTGACGTTGTGGGTTGCGATTGGGTTCACCCTCTGTATCGGTTTGACCGCTTTGCCTTTGATTTTAAATCAACAATTTTTTGGGGGGAGCATGCTGGCCGTTGCGGGTGTGTTTTTTATCTTTGCATGCACTCGTCATTTCTGGAAGACAGGAAAATTTCAACTGGCCGCCGTCTGTGGTGTGGTGGGCGGCGCCCTGGTGTTCGCACCCGCATTTTCTTCTATTTTTACCAATCTTAAAGGTCCCTGGATCAGCCAAAGCGTTGTTTCCCTGGTGCAAAAACACAATCAAGATAAAAATCACGTGTTGGCATCGGTCGGCTATAGGGAACCGAGCCTTGTTTTTTTGATGGGTACCGAAACAAAATTAACAACCCCCGCCGGAGCGGTTCAGCATCTTAGAGAAAATCCGGAAAATGGGCTGGCATTGATTGGTGACAAGTATGAAAGCGAATTTAAAAAAGCTGCCCAACAGGCCAAAGTCGACTTTGTCCCCCTTGAGACGATCAAGGGGTTCAATTACTCAAAAGGAAAATGGATGGTTTTGCGGCTGTTTGGCATTCAAGAGCGTTAATTTGAAAAAACTCCCGGCCCGCTTTCAAGCGGGATGGGGAATACGTTCACCATTTCAACTTAAAGCGTCCGCATCGGTACATTGAAATGACAGAATCCTCTTTTTCTCAACAGACGCCGGTTCAAAAGCAGAATCGAAAAGCCGACTGGCGTCTGTCTTCTCACATTGAAATACGGTTATTGTGGGTCGGAATCTTTATTTTTGCATCCTGTATATTTCTTATCGGATACGCAGACCCGTCAATTGCCACCTATGTCAAAACAGTTGATCAAAGAGTTTATCGTTTTTTCAGGGTGATTACATCCCTTGGTAACTCTGCTGTTTATCTGATTCCTTTTGGCATTTTATGTATCATTCTGCGACTTTTAAGCTTTATCCCCGGTCTTCAACCCAAAAAAAGATATGTGATGAAAGTCTACCACTCCTTTTTATTCATTTTTTCATCGATTGCGATTTCAGGGGTGATTACCGATATTATTAAGTTCCTCTTTGGCCGTGCGCGCCCGACCTTGCTTTTCAAAGACAATTATTACGGTTTTGCGTTTTTTGAGTTCTCCTCGGACATGTTGTCATTTCCTTCCGGACACGCCAACACTATTTTTGCCCTGGCAACGGCACTCTTTTTTCTCCTCCCCAAGGGATGGCTTTTATATTTTTCTATCGCCGTTTTGGTTGGAGCCAGCCGGGTATTTACAGGGAGTCACTATCCAAGCGATGTCATTGCCGGTAGTTATCTGGCTGTTTTGACAACCCTCTATATAAAGCAATATTTTGTTTTTAAAAAAATTGATGTCTTTAAAACGCCACGCTAGACCGTCGTCTTCTTTTTAAACCCTTCAATCCTGCTTTTTATAAATCCGCTGAAAGGATCCCCATCATCTCCAAAATGAATCTTCACATCTATCACCACAAAATCAGCAGGCCATTTAATCCTTTTCGGAATTCGAACAAAGTCTTTCGCAGTGGTGAGGATAAATTCAGCGTTTGTGAGTTTGGCGGCGGTGGCTATTTTTTTAAGATCTTGTTCCGAGTATCGATAATGATCAGGAAAACTGAAAAACTGTGTCACTTTGCAACCGATATTTTTAACTGTATGCATAAAGTCATCGTTTCTGGCGATACCTGAGAAACATACCGCCGGATGCCCTTTTAAGAGGTCAGAATTATTTATAAATGGTTCTGGCAAATCGTTCTCGACGCCGACATCACCGCCTTTGAAAATGTGGGAAACAAACGGGCGGTGTGAAGAAATAAAAACCGGTTTATCCGGGGGAAGCCGGTTGGATATATTGAATTTTGTATCTTTGAAAGAATCATACCGCGTTAAAACAAATGCATCGCCACGAGATAGTGAACCGATCGGTTCTCTTAAGGTGCCCCTTGGCAGTAAGTGGCCATTCCCAAAGGGACTTTTACAATCCAAAAGAACAAGATTCACATCCCGCTCAAGCCTCAAATGTTGAAACCCATCATCAAGTAGAATAACATCCACTTCAAATTCTCGGATGGCCCGCATGCCTGCTTTAAACCGATTTTCCCCCACCAGGACAGGGACGAATTTTAATTTTTTTGCGATCATAAACGGCTCATCACCTGCAATATCCGGACCCATAAAGATTGTCCGGCCATCACATACCACACCCCCGATCTTCTCCGCGCTTCCCCGGTACCCACGGCTGATCACCCCGACATGATATCCCAGTCGTCTGATCATTCTCGCCAAATGAATCGTCATCGGCGTCTTCCCCGTCCCTCCAACGGTTAAATTTCCTATCGATATGACCACACATGGAAGCTTCTTTGTTTGAAAAATATTCTCTTTATACAGGGTGTTTCTACATCGAACAATAGCTCTATATCCTATTGAAATCATAGATAAAATTGATCTCAATGGAAAGGAGCGACCCGGATCACCCTCTCCCATCATGACGTGTTGTATTTGGTTAGCGAGATTCATCGGCTAAACTGAACATTAAAGTGATCAAAGGGTGAGGTCGGCTGCGCATCATCGTTAACGTTTGCCCTTTATTCAGCATTTAACAATAAAAGGAAACCTAAACATAAAAAAACGAAATTTGCCGTCCAAACAGCGAGGAACGGCGGCAGTACCCCGCCATATCCAAGGGATACACAAAAACTGTAAGATACCCAGAACAAGAAAGCCGTCCCCAAACCATAGGCGATCCCCATCGGTAAACCGCCTTTAATTTTTTTTCGAACCGCAATACCTGCCCCGACGATGCACATGACGACTGCGATAAAAGGCAGTGCGATTTTTGTCTGGAGATCTACCCGGTAGGTCGTTGCATCATATCCTTCTGCTTCGACTTTTTGCACATATCTGAAAAGCTCTTTGAAACTCATCTCCTCCGGTTTTTTAATGACCCGCTTTAAATCTTCCGGGATAAACTCGAGGGTTTCGGTCCGATTCTCATGGAAGGTAACCACATAATCCCCGGTTTTCGGATTGAGGTTCTGCTCCAGGAGTTGATACAGATACCATTTACCATCCTTAAAAATCCCTTTTTTTGCATCCACTCTTCGGATTAATCTGAAATTGTTATCAAAATTGTTAATCGTTACTCCAAAAATAGCCCGGTCTTCCGGATGATAATAATTGATGTGTACAATCAATCGGTTTCCTTTGATCCAGATATTCATTTCCTTGGATGTGACGGAATACTTTTTTTTCACCTCACCATACCAGATCCGGTTGGCCTTGACCGACGTGATCGGCACAATGACGTCAGAAACAAAAAAAAGAAAAACGCTCAACAAAATCCCAATCGTAAGTACAGGTCTCAACAGTTGATAGATACTGATCCCGCCACATTTTAGTGCAATGATCTCATTGTTCTTACTCATCAATCCAAAAACCACGAGAACAGCCAAAAGAATGCCAATAGGCGTAATCTGGGAGATGATAAAGGGTATATTGAAGAGAAAAAAGATGAAAGCCTTTGAAAATGGCAGCCCGGCTTCCATGAAATTGTCAATCTTTTCAATAAAATCGAGAAAAACGTATATGCCGATGACCAGTGTCAGTACAATGCCAAAAATTTTAACAATTTCGCGGATTAAATATCTATAAATGATTGACATATTAAAAGAATATCATTTTGGAGATCACCTTTACCTATCCCCTGACCGTTCTGGACACTAAACGACTCGCCCAATTAAAAAAGAGATCAATTTTTATGGAACGCTCATGGGCAGTTTTTATCAAAAGGAATAGGCCCAAGCTCCCCATAATCACATTGGGAATCCACATTCCGATCAGTGGCGGATAAGCACCGGCCTCTCCAAAGACCCAACCGGCAGACAACATCATATAATACAGAAAAAACATCATCAGCCCAACGACCAGACCATATGATTTTTTCGCACGGGTGGTTTGCATACCCAATGGGACCGCGAGCAATCCGAGGACGAAACATGAAAAGGGCAACGAAAACTTTTTATGAAATTCCATCAGGGTTAAATAGTATTGCGCCTCCTTTTTGGTGTCATTTCTTAAATACGCCCTGAGCTCGGCCAAGGTCATTTCCTCTTCATCCTTCGGTTGGTTTTTTGCGGACATCAGATCTTTTTTCATATCCAGACGAATATCATAGGTGTCAAAATTGATTGTATGTACCGATCGGGTCTCGAGGCTGACCTTGTTAATAATTCCATTATAAAGTCTTAGATGAAACGCAAGATTTTCAGGATCGCTAAAGAGCATCCCCTCCGGTGCGACCACCGTGCTCACTATATTTTTTGTTCTCTGATCTTCGATAAAAACGTCGGTGAGACGCTTTTTCTTTATGTCTACCTCACTCACATAGAGCATCACCCCGTCAATACGTGTATTGAACGTTCGTTCCTTCAATCCGATATCGAAATTCTCCCTGGCAACTTTATACGCCAGTTCTTTAAAAGATAATCTTCCCCAGGGTAATCCGTAAATTGTCATAAAACCGGTTAATACCAATCCAATCATACAAAATACAAATACCGGTGGGAGAAGACCATAAATGCTCACCCCACCCGCCTTGAGTGCCAGGATCTCATTGTCTCCGGAGAGACGAAGAAAAGTAAGGAGAACAGACATCATCACCGACATAGGGATGATAAATTCTAAAAAAAAAGGCATGGTATAGGTCAGCATCAGGGCGACATTCAGTAGGCTGACCCGGTAATTGACAATAAGATTGGTAATTTCGAGAATCTTTGTCATCAGAAAAATAAAGCTTAAAAAAGCGAGATTGATGACAAAAGGGGGAATCATTTCAAAAAAGATATATCTGTTAAGAATAGAGTTGATTTTCATAAGCCTTCAAATTTTTTATATAGTTTAATCCAGGCAGTATCGTATTTATATTCCCAGATGATGTCAATAGAGGACTGGCAACTTTAATTACAAGTAAAAATGGGCAGTTACAATCTATGTGATTCATGGATTTTCATTTATTTCGCTTGACTTTGAAAATGTCAAACATTAATTCAACACCATGATTTCACCGCGCGACAGCGTCTATATCCGAGCTGCCTGGGGCTTTATTATCATTTTTGCCATAGTGAGGCTGATATACTCTGGTTTTTTTTTGTTGACCCCCGATGAGGCAAACTACTGGCAATGGGGAAGGCATTTGGCATGGGGCTATTATGACCAAGCTCCAATGACCGGATGGATCATTCGACTTTCCACATTCATCATTGGCCAAACTGAGACAGGTGTTCGTCTGCCATCGGTCCTCGCCGTGACAGCTGTCTCAGCATATATGCTCCTGATTGCTCTAAAATGGATCGGGCCAAAAGCTGCTTTTAACACAGCCATTTTGGCAAATTCGATCCTGGCATTCAATGTGGGCGGCCTTCTGGCAACGCCGGACAGCCTTCAGGCTGTGGCGTGGGCAGGTGCCAGCTATCACGTGGCGTGTGCCTACGAAAAGGGGACATGGTTCCAATGGTTGATGGCGGGGATGTGGTTTGGATTCGGTATGTTGAGCAAATATACCATGGTGATATTTCTACCTGGTGTCCTTGTTTTCGGTCTTTTATCACCAAATCATCGGAATCGGCTGACAAGTGTTCGCCCCTGGACAGGTGTCATCCTGGGAACCCTTATGTTTTTTCCGGTGATCTATTGGAATGCTGTTAATAACTGGAATTCTCTACGGCATGTGGCATATATCGGAGGGGCCAATAAAGCATTTTCAATACATTTAAAATATTTCTTGAATTATGCGGCGTCTCAGGCAGCGTTATTATCCCCCCTGGTGTTTTTGCTTGTTTTGGGTGCATGGGTTCTGGTTTTTTTAAAGAGATACAGGAGATCGGAGTGGATCTATCTCTATCTGACATTAACATCATTACCGATGGTCGCAGGGTTTGCACTTTTGAGCCTTCATACCCGGGTATATGGCAACTGGCCCAGCGCCGGATATTTTACCGCAACCATACTGGTAGCCGCTCTTTTTGGTGGTAACTCACAAAAGGCCTTAAAAAGAACAAAACCCTCAATCGGTCAGAAAATTTGGCCGTGGGCTGTTGGTTCATCATATGCCATTACCGCATTTATCCTGATTCAGGCGGTATGGCCAATTTTTCCAATACCGACAAAATGGGATCGGACGGTAAATGAGATTTCAGGATGGCGAGAACTGGGGGAAAAAGCCGGGGAGGTGTTAAAGACAATGCCCAATCCGGAAAAGACTTTTCTTTTTGGTCTCCGCTATCAAACTGCCAGTGAATTGGCATTTTATACGCCCGATCAACCCCGGACCGTCTCCATCAACAAATGGAAAAGACCGAATGTATATGACTACTGGTGGAAGGATAAAGATATAATCGGTTGGGATGCCGTGGGAGTAACCGGTGATCCAGATAGCCATGAAACGATATTAAATCAGGTTTTCGACCGGGTGACGGATCCAATAAAAGTCCCTGTCTTCCGAACTGAGCCTTTTCTCAGAGTCGAATCATCTGAAAAACCGATAAAAATCTTCTATCTTTACCGTGCCCATGGTTTTAAAGGCGGTCTGGCTTGGGTGCCACCGACAGGTTCAGATATCAGATCCAATTGATTAGGGATAGTGATTCGTTTTGTGTAGCCTTTTAATTCTAAACAATTCTTGAAAAACAAACAGAGACTTTTTTAGGCTGTCGTACTGGATCCTCGAATTTTCAACATGACTCCACCTGACGGGAAACTCTCCAACTTTAAGCTGTTGCTGTTTTGCAAGCCAAAGTATTTCAGAATCAAAAATTACACTGTCTAACTTTTGTTTTTTAAAAAGCGTCGTCGCTACTTTATTTCTAAATAGCTTGAATCCGCATTGTGTATCTTTATATCGAATTCCGAGATAACGATTCTGAATAAATGTATAGAGCTTGGCGGAAATTTCCCGTAATAAGATCTGACGGTGGATGACCCTTGAATCGGCGGTGGTACGGGAACCGATAGCGATATCGTATCCATCTGCAATAAGCTTCCTCCCCCTTTCCACATCCGCCATCGGCACGGAATAATCTGCATCCATAAACATCAAAAGCGATCCGCATCCTTTCATTATGCCAAAGCGGACCGCATATCCTTTTCCACGATTTGGGTGGTATTCAAAGACCTTTATTGAAACGGTTTTTCCCGAATCAGACATACGCTCGGCAACATCTTTTGTATTGTCTGTGCTCCCATCGCTCACCACAATCACTTCGCTTTGATACTCCTGCCTATTTAAATAGGAAAATGTATTTTTTAATGTCCTGACGATTCTATCTTCTTCGTTATAGGCTGGAATGATTACCGAAAGTTCCATAGGTGTTTATCTGCGAAAAGAAAAAATTTCTTTCCCGGTTTTCAAGTACCGATTTTTTCTTCAACCATTCCGATCACACGTTTGCCGGCCAACGCAAACAATAGACCGATCAGGGTCCCTGCAAAACCGCCAGCGAATACATCCAATGGGAAATGATCGCCCAGGTAGATCCTGGAGTATCCCACGAGCAGCGCGATGAGATAAAACACCGGCCAAAATCGTCTGAAATAAAAACTCAGCAGAGTGGCAATCGCAAACATATTGGTTGCGTGGTTGGATGGCATCGAGTGGGATTTTCCATAAACCTTTTCTTTTAATTGAGGGGTTGTACTCCATTTCTTTGTAACCCTGTAATACATATGGACATTTGATACAGAGTGATACGGTCTGGGGCGGTTAAACATTTCTTTTAAAACAAGGGTGGACAGATTGTCTGAGACGAGTATTAACAAAAGGATAGAAATGGCGAGGACCCGCAATTTTACATTTTTCTTTACCAGTAAAAAAATGAATAACAACCCGAAAGGAACTAAAAAATAATTCAAATTGGACAAAATCGGCATTAGGATATCAAAAAAATCGGTCTGCCCGTCCCGATTAATCAAATAAAAAAGGCCATGGTCCGCTTTTTCGATCAATCCCCACATAAATCACCGGTGTCGAAACTGTCTATTATGAGTTGTTATTGTTGCTGCAAAACTGCATTTGATAAAGTTTGAAATATTTTCCCTGTTTGTCCATCAATTCATCGTGTCCGCCCTCTTCCACGATCCGGCCATTTGACAAAACGATAATTCTGTGGGCATAGGCGATGGTTGAAAGCCGATGAGCAATCACAAATGTGGTCCGCCCCTTCATCAAATTTTCCAGGGCCTTTTGAACCCACATCTCAGATTCGGTATCGAGCGAAGAGGTCGCTTCATCCAGGATCAATATGGGCGCATTCTTCAACAACGCGCGGGCGATACAAATCCGCTGTTTCTCTCCGCCCGACAGACGCCCACCGAGTTCTCCGATAGTCGTGTCAAATTTATCTGGGAAGTCGCAGATAAAATCATAGGCATAGGCGGCTTTCGCTGCTTTTTCTATATCCTCGATAGATGCACCCTGTTTACCATATGCGATATTATACCGGATCGTGTCATTAAAAAGGATGGAGTCCTGGGTAACGATCGCGATCTGCTCACGTAGCGACCGTATGGTAGCGGTTCGAATATCAGTCCCGTCGATCAGGATGCGTCCATCATAGACATCGTAGAATCGGGGTATCAAATTCACCAGAGATGTTTTTCCTCCGCCGCTCATCCCGACCAGTGCCAGAATCTCACCTGCCTTAACATTTATGTTGATATCATTTAAGACCATGGCATCATCGTACCTGAAAAAAACATTCTCAAAAGTCACCTGATGGGGTCTTTGAGGGATGACCACGGCCGATTGATGTTCAATGATATCCGATTCTCTTTCAATGATATCAAATACCCGGTCTGTTGCTGCCAGTCCTTCCTGTATTGAATTGTTGAGTTTGCTCATTTTCTTCACCGGATCGTAGAGCATCAGGACTGCGGCCATAAAGGAAAAAAAGGTGCCGGGTGTGGATGCGCCTGAAATAACCTGATATCCGCCATAACCGATGATAAAAGCGATTCCGAGTCCACCGAGAAATTCCATTATCGGAGAGGAAAGCGCTTTTATGACCACTGCTTTCATTTCCATCCCAAAGAGTTTATCCGTTCTTGAAAAAAATCGGTCTTTTTCATGGGCTTCCATCCCAAACGCTTTTACGATCTTATTCCCGGTAAAGGTTTCATGCAGAAATGAAGTAATATCGGCCATGGCTTCCTGGCACCCGGTGCTGACTCTGCGGATCCTCTTTCCAAATTCTACCACCGGAAAGAAGGCCACGGGTAAAACTACGATCGCAAATAACGCCAATTTCCAATCTCTGTAAAAGATGACAACCGCCAAACCCAAAATAGTGAAACAGTCTCTCAGGGCACTGGTAAAAGCGGTTGAAACCATCGCTTTGATAATATTGACGTCATTGGTAACACGCGACATAAGGACACCGGTCTTTTCTTTTTGAAAAAAAGAGATGGGAAGGTCCTGTATATGAAAATAGAGACTGTCTCGGAGACGTTTTATGATGGTCTGCCCCACATAATTCATCAGGTATTCCTGGCCGTAATATGCTAATCCACGGACAAAATATATAATAATAACTACAACAGGAATCAACTTCAGCATGGCTGCATTCTTTTTTAAAAAAATATCGTCAAGGACCGGCTTCACTAAAAAAGCGGTTGTTGCAGTTGATGCGGCAACCACCAGCATGCATCCCATGGCACATAAAAGCCTCAGCCAATTATTTCTGATGAGGCCCAGCAAACGTTTATGCCGATCCTTTATAATAAGTATCGATATTTTTTTCATTTTTTCTTGATTCTCAGTTCAGACCGCTTCATTCCAGGCATCATCGATCGTTACAGGTCAATCATACGATGGTATGGCCACATTGCTGATCAGCTTCAAAGGTAATTCGACAAAGTTCCTGCTCGAGCCGCAAGCGATATATGTTTACACCATCACTGTCAACATCCTTTGGAACATAGATCGGTTTACCGTAGACAGTCACGCACCGGGTAAAAGGATATGGAAGAACAAACCGGTCCCAACTATTAAAAATTTTAATCTTTTTGGCACTATAGCTGACAGGAACAATCGGGTACCCTGTCTTTTTGGCCAAAACAATCACCCCGGGTTGCGCTTTAAATCTCGGGCCCTGTGGACCGTCCGGTATCACCGCACCCGGTCTGACACTTTCCTCAAGGCGTCTGATCTGTTTTGCCAGCGCCCGGATACCACCCCGGGTTGTCGATCCACGTATCGGCTCCTGTCCCTGTTTTTCCAATATCCGGGCAATAATCTCGCCGTCTTCAGATTGACTGACAATGGCTACGCCGTTCCACCCCTTGTATAAATAACTGATCAACAGGATTCTAGAATGCCAGAATGCAAGGATAAACTTGCGAGAGGATATGACGGACCGGACACTCGAATACCCATTTCTCTCGATCCGCATCGTGAAAAAGAGGATATCTATAAAAAATTTACCCAAACCACCGATGAGATTCCACTTGATTTCGGCAAACCGATTTTTATTTGGTTGATCCATCATCCAAGTTTAGATTAGAGATTATTTTTCAACATTTGTATTGCCAGATCGGCAACCCGTTCCGATGCACCCGGCCCCCCCAGCGCTTTCCTAATCCCCAAAAGCTCTTTTCTCGAGCGTTCAAGGGCCGAGGGGTCATTGAGCATCTTTTCCACCGTTTCCGCAATATTTTCAGGGGTTGCTCGCTTCTGGATGAATTCAGGCATGATCTCTCTGCCTGCAATAAGGTTTGCCAGACCAATATATTGGACCTTAACCAGTATTTTTCCAAACAAATAGCTTACGGGTGACACTTTATATATGATAAGTCCCGGAATTCCGAAAATGGCTGCTTCCAGGGTAACAGTGCCCGATGTCGCAACCACCAACTCCGATCTTTCAAATACCTTTTCTACGTGATTTTCCAGGAGCTCAAATTCATCGGCCTGCTGGTATTTCTCAACGATCTCTTCCACCAACTTTCGTTTTACCGTGTGTGCAATTGAAACGATAAACTTTGTATTTTTTTTCCGGTTGCGTAAGATTCGAGCCGCATTAAGCATTATCGGGAGATGTCTTTCAATCTCCTTATCACGGGAACCGGGTAAAAATCCGATGATAGGGTTTATCTGGGCCCCCTTTTCATTTTTCATATCGATCGGTGGTAAATTTGAGTCAAGGAGTGGGTGTCCAACAAATGTCACCGGAATTTCATGTCTCCGGTAAAAATCCTCTTCAAAGGGGAGGATAACCGCAACATGATTCACCCGCTTTTTGATCTTGTTGATACGCCCGGGCCGCCAGGCCCAAAATTGTGGGCTGATATAATATAAAACCGGAATCCCGTTCTTCTTTGCGGTGGACGCCACATTGAGATTGAACTCAGGAAAATCAAGCAGAATAAGAAGATCCGGCCGCAAACTTTTGATGTACATTTTTACAAAAACCAATTTCTTTAAGATACCCGGTATCTTTGCAAATGACTCGGTAATTCCCACTGCAGCAAGTGCTGAAGCATCGACCAAAATCCTAACCTTTTCGTCTCTGAGTGCCTGCCCACCGATACCGCAAAAAAACAGGTTACGACTTCTCTTCCTCAAGGCCCTTACAAGCTTTGATGCATGAAGGTCACCGGATGCTTCACCTGTAATGATCATGACTATTTTCTGATCATTCACCAGATCCGGTCGATTCATATACCTTCTCCATCTTGCATAATACGGTTGAACGCCAGTGCAGTTTCAAAATGCACTGGAGATATTTTTCCTTTAGATTGTTAACAAAGAGTTTTTGAACAACAGACGTTCCCGGATATCTATGGCCCCAAAAAACGGATATTGGTATGATGAATTTGCTCCATAATACTCAAAGCGGTCTTCAAAGCTTTACGCCCCACCCGACCCGTGACTTCGGGCGGAGTCCGTTCGATGACAGATGTAACGAACGATTTCAGCTCATCATTGAGCGCATCCCCTTTTGTAAAACAAAGTTGTTTTACGTTCATGCCGGGTATCGAACCATGCGCATTGCTTTTGCTGATCAGTGTTATTTCGTGACTTGCAAAATCAACAGAAATGTATTCATCCGTTTGAAACATTCGGATCTTTCTCTTGTCTTTGGCGGAAATCCGACTGGCTGTGACATTGGCCACACATCCGTTGGTAAATTGAAGCCGTGCATTGGCGATATCAACCTGCTCTGATATGACGGGGGTACCGGCCGCATGTATGGTTTCCACCTCGGCGTCAACAAAGTTCAGGATGATATCAATGTCATGTATCATCAGATCAAGCACCACACTCACATCCGTGCACCTGTCCCTGTAAGTATTTAACCGGTGGGACTCAATGAACATGGGAGTTTTTACAATATCCTTCAAAGCCATCACCGCTGGATTAAACCGCTCAAGATGTCCCACCTGAATATTAAGACCCTTTGATTCTGAAATTCCAATCAACTCATCCGCTTCTTCCAGGGTAGTCGTTATCGGCTTTTCAACTAGGACATCGACATCATGTTCCAAAAAATCACGACAAATCGAAAAATGGTTCGGGGTGGGCACCACAACGCTCACAGCATCTACTTTTCCAATAATGTCTTTATGGTTAAAATATGCCTTTGTGGAGAGCCGTTTTGCGATATTTTCGGCTTTTGTTTTGTCAACATCCACCACGCAAAGAAGCTCCACCTGGTCCATTTGCGCGTACTTTTCCGCATGAAACTTTCCTAGATAGCCTACGCCTATGACCGCTACTTTAAGTGTTTTCAATCGATGTTCCATATATGGTTCCGAACAATTTTTCTAACGCGCGCTCTCTGCTTCATCCATTGCGATTATCGCAATATTAACCTGATTGGCAAGGTCGATCATCTCCTTCTGGTCAAACACAACCGCCTTTTGCGCTTCAACTGCAAGAACCCCGGCCCCGGCACTATTCATGGTTTTGATTGTATCGGTCCCAACCGCAGGCATGTCAAATCTGATATCCTGGTTCGGCTTACAGGTTTTGACAACCACGGCCGTTCCGCTCCCGAGCGCCGCCCCTCTTTTAATTGTCTCATCCGTACCATCAATTGCTTCCACCGCCAGAATCGATCCCCCACCAACAACAACACATTGACCGATATCCAGACGCCCAATCTCTTTTGAGCACCTCCAGCCGAGTTCAATGTCGGACATCTCAGAGCGGTTCGGCTTTCGTTTTGTCCAGCGACCGGGCGGCGCTAAGAGTTCTGGCAGTAAAAATGTTGAGGCCTGGATCTTAATTCCCTCTTTTTCAAGAGCCCCTGCAAAGGCCCTGAGTACCCCATCGTCATGGGTATGTTTCATACCGAGTATGATGGAAATTGCCTTTGTATCGGGCTTTACATCCGAAAACATCCTTGTCTTTCGGATGGTGCCGATCATGACAGCTTCGCTGACATGATTTAATTTAAAATACCTGATCAGGCGTCTGACTTGTCCCAGATGAAACCATTCAATTTCATCCACATGGTCTTTTAACAGTGGGTCTGCCTCATGGATATAAGCCGCAGCAAAAATGGTAAATCCATTTTTTTTTGCTCTCTTTGAAAAAATCAGGGGGAATTGACCGCCCCCTGCTATCAACCCTATCCGCAAATCCATATGTTCAATGGCCCATTTTCATAAGGTGACGCTCCGGTAGATTGGGGTGCAAAGCTTGAGATTTAAGGTGGTCTGTCTATAGATGATTGATTTTTATGGGGCTACCGCGTAAGCCCCCGCTGTGAAGATTTGATAAAATCAATGAAATTTATCACCTCTGGAACCTGTTCCACCTCCGCCCGCAACCTTTCTATCGACTCATTTAAGGTAAGACCAATTCGAAAAACGATTCTGTAAGTCTTCTTGAGCAATGAGAGTGTTTTTTGTGAAAATCCATGACGCCTTAAGCCGACACTGTTTAATCCGTAAAGAGCAGCCCTGTCTCCGGCTGCTATAACGTAAGGTGGAACATCTTTTACAACCGCTGATTTTCCGCCGACAAAGGCATAATCACCGATTCTGACAAATTGATGGATTGCCACCAGTCCACCAATCGTTGAATAATCTCCTATGGTAATATGTCCCCCAAGGGTGGCATTATTAGACAGCATCACCTTTCGTCCGGTTTTACAATCATGGGCAATATGAGAATAGGCCATCACAAAATTTTCTTCACCCACCTCGGTCACACCACCGCCAAACTCCGTTCCCCTGTGAATGGTGACAAACTCACGTATGATTGTGCCGCGTCCGACCTTGACATAGGTCTCTTCCCCTTTAAACTTCACAGACTGCGGTACCGCTCCGATAGCGGCATACTGAAAAATCTGACATTCCGGCCGAATATGAACGAAAGGTTCAATGACCACATGGGAGCCGATCATCGTCTCCGAACCGATAAATGTATTTCCTTTGATAATAGTGTAAGGACCGATCTCTATATTGGTATCCAATTCGGCCTTGGGGTCAATGATTGCGGTGGGGTGTATCATGAATTTTCTCCTATAGAAGCCATCAGTTCAGCCTCAGCGACGCGCTTCTCGCTAACAAACGCCTCCCCGAACATCTTAACTACTTTAGATCTTAATTTGATTATTTTTAATTGAAAAATGAGCTGATCCCCCGGCAGAACCGGTTTTCTGAATCTAACCTTGTCCATCCCCATGAAATATATGAGATCACCCCGCCGCTCCACCGGCATGGTTTCAAAGGCAAGCACCCCGCCTGCCTGACCCATTCCTTCGATTATAAGCACACCGGGCATAATGGGCATTTCGGGGAAGTGCCCCTGGAAAAACGGTTCGTTAATCGTCACATTTTTCAATGCAACAACTTTTTTACCCGGTTCCAATTCTATAATTTTATCGATCAGAAGAAATGGATACCGGTGGGGTAATAGTTTCATGATTTCCACGATATCATAAACTTTTTCCATCTTATTTTTCCTCAATTTTAATCAGTCGTTTCTCAATCTCACCAAGCTTCTTTTTCAATTCCGGAAGCCGCGGGATAATTCTTTGTACTTTGAGCCATAGCCGGTGGGGTATTTCAGGGCTTCCCGATACAACTTCACCACTTGGCACCGACTTGGCTATGCCGGCCTGCGGACCAATGATTGCATGGTTTCCTATCTTAAGATGCCCTGCAACGCCCGCCTGACCCGCCAGCACAGCGTGTTCTCCGACAGACACACTACCCGAAATCCCCACCTGTGCAACGAGGATCGAATTTTCACCCACAGTCACATTATGGGCAAGATGGACCTGATTGTCTGTTTTCACCCCTTTTTGTATCCATGTTTTTCCAAAGGTCGCCCGGTCAATGGTGTTCCCTGCACCAATCTCCACATCATCGTCAATCTGAACAATACCGGTTTGCGGAATTTTAACATAATTTTCGCCATCTGGAGCAAAACCGAAACCGTCACTTCCGATTACGGTTCCCGAATGAATGATCACCCGGTTGCCAATTCTGCAACGTTCGAGAATCGTTACATTGGGATAGAGAATAACATCATCTCCAATCACCACATGGTCTCCGATGACCACACTGGGGAAAATTAAAGTCCGGTCTCCAACCGTCACGTTATGGCCGATCGCAACAAATGGAGAAATAGTCGATTTTTTACCACAGATGAACTTTTCTCCGATATCCGCGTTCGCTGATATACCGGGTGCTGTCTTTGGTCGTGGGTGAAAAATTGCGATGATTTTAGCAAAGGCCACTTGGGGATTTTTTACCTGCACCAGGATCTTCGAAGAACCCTCAAAATCATCGGGGACAATAATAGCCCCGGCGTTTGTTTCGTCTATTCTTTTCAGATACTTTGGGAGACCAGCCAACGTAATATCGTTGGACGTCGCCTGGTCAAAAGCCGATACACCGTGTACCTTTTTTTTTCCATCGCCAATAATTTCGCCATCAACCCGATTTGCAATTTGGGTTAAAGTCATTTCCATGATACCGTCAACCTTCCCACCTCAAACCCTATTCCTTTTTTTTCTCTGCTTCAGATTTGAGCGCATGCTCGGCATTGTATTGATGAATGAGTTTGTCGGTAATATCGATGGTGTTTGGAAAATACAAAACACCTCCCTCCCGCTTTTCAATCACCAGAAGATACCCCTCTTTCCTCCCTATCTCCTCTACAATTTTGAAAATATCTTTTTGTATCCGGTTGACGAGCTTTTTTTCTAGCAATTTGAAATTGTTGGCAAACCTTTTTTTTAAGGCCTTGAAGTCGTTGATCTTTATCCTGATTTCCCTCTCTCTTTCGCTTCGGCTCTCTTTGCTCATCACCAGACTTTCGCGCTCGAGCTTTTGTTTGATTTCTTCAATCTCATCGCCTTTTTCCTTTAAACCAGCCTCCATCTTTTTCCCCTGTTTGTTGATCTCGCTCTGTGCTGATTTTCCCGCATCTGATGTCGAAAGAATTTTTTGAAAATCGACCACCCCTATTTTGGCAATCACGGCTCCATAAGAAAAGCCAGGGACTGAAAAAAAGAACATAACTGTTAAAATCAGGGTTATTTTTTCAAGTCGCATTTTTCCTCCTCTATCTGAACATTTTATTCCTAATTTCATACCAATGGCCTTATAAAGCCCATCCGATCATCGACTTTTTCTCTTTGTCTAAAAGGCAGTTCCGACGGCAAATTCCCACCGCCCACCTGTACTTTCACCTTCCTTGGGATCGAGTATATAGCCGTACTCAAGACGAATTGGACCGATGGGAGAAAACCACCGGAACCCAAAACCTGCTGTTTGACGCAAATCTGCGAGGTCAATGCTTTCGTCATCGCCATATACATTACCGGTATCGTAGAATATGACCCCGAAGATTCCTGCTTCCTCAAACAATGGTATCAAATATTCAATATTGAGCTGAATATATTTATCTCCGCCAATATCGTCGCCGTTTTCGTCCTCAGCGTGCACCTCGCGCCAGTCGAAACCACGCAACGAATTGATGCCCCCCAGATAAAACCGTTCCCAGTCCGGAAGCTTTCCATCACCATTCTGGGTAACATAACCTGCTTCACCATGGAGAAAGCCGACCGTTTTCAAGAATAAGGGGAAATACCATCCGGTTTCAGCCAAATACTTGGTGAAGCCGATATCACCTCCAAGCCCTGCATATTCCACAGATATCCTGTGTTCTGACCCTTCTGTAGGATTAAAAATCTTGTTTCTTGAATCGTAGCGCAAACTGGAGGATATGCTGCTTTTTATATTTGTTCCTTCCATCTCCTTGATCGAGGATGCGGCATCATCATCAATATTCGAAATATCTCCTATATCATAGACATATGAAATATACGCCCTCGTAAAATCGTATACCCGGTAGCCGAGTCTTATCCCGCCGCCTAAACTATTTTTTTCATAGGTATCATAATCCTTGTCCCAATTATAGAGATCCAAGCCCGCAGAAAGAGGAATATCGAACAGCCATGGTTCTGTAAAGCTAAAGTTATATTTGGTGGTCCTCGCCCCTACCTCACTATTTAGGCGAACAATTTGACCCCGTCCAAAAAGATTTCTCTGCGAAATGGAGGCCGTGCCGAAGAGTTGATTGACCGTACTGTAACCACCACCGATACTAAATGTTCCTGTCGGTTTTTCCGTTACTTCGATTTTTAAATTTATCTTATCATCCGCACTTCCCTTTGTGGTATTCACTTTAATATCTTCAAAGAAATCTAATCGATAAAGGTTTCGAACACTTCGTTTTAAACGTTTTCCGCTAAAATATTCCTGTTCATAAACATGGAGTTCTCTACGAATAACTTTGTCCCGGGTTTTTCTGTTTCCGTCGATAACAATGTTTTCAAAATAGACCCGTTTCCCTTTCTTAATTTCATATGTAATATCGACCGTTAACTTTTTTAAATCCCGATCGATTGTAGGAGATATTTCTGCATAAGCATACCCTTCATCTGAATAAAGATCGGTCAGGGCGGTGATATCGTTTCGAACCACTTCGCGGTTAAAAAACTTTTCCCCCCTAATTTTCAGGTGCGTTCCCAATTGTTCGGCCGGCAAAAGCAAATCACCCTTCATATCAACCTTCCCAACCTTGAACCGGTCTCCTTCATGGATTTTCATGGTCAGATATATCCAGGCATCCTCATATCTTATCTCCGGCTCTCCCACCCTGGCCCTGATATAGCCGGCGTTGTGATAGAATGCCGCTATTTTGGCGATATCCTGGGTGAGGTCCTCTTGGTTCAATTCACCCGATGATGTCAACCAGGAAAAATAGCCCTTTTCTGACGTCTCCATCACTTTTTTCAATTTTTTATCGGTAAATACACTGTTTCCTATAAATATGATGCGTTTTATCCGAACCTTTTGCCCTTCTATAATGGTAAATTCCAGATCAGCCTGATTTCGCTTAAGTGAAAACACATCAAAGGAAATTTTGATATTTTGATAATTTTTTTCCTTATAAAGGTTCTCCATCCGCTCAATGTCATTGCGAATTTTGAATATGTTCAGGATTGAACCGGTGTTCATGTTCAAACCCTCTTTAAGTTCATCATCATCAAATATCCGATTGCCTTTAAAACGAACCTTCCTGATGGTCGGTTTCTCTTTAACCCAGAAGGTGATGGTTTTTCCTCCCGGACCGGTTTCAGCTTCGATTCTGACGTCTTCAAAATATCCCATGGAATAGACCCGCTTCAGATCTTCGGATAAGTTTTTGGCTATATAAAGATCCCCTGGAGATGTTTTAATATTTCTCTTTATGGCAACCGCTTCTATCCGTTTGTTGCCGGAAACAACCACGTCGGCGATCTTCTCTTGTTTAAAGAGCCTTATGCTCAGATCCCGGGACAGTTGTCTCACTGAACCCAAAAGGTTTTCGATGCCTTCACCCTCAACAATAAAAATGCTCGGTCGCTTCTTGGAATGAGATTCGATCATTTTTGCATCCAAACTGAATGTTTGACCGATTCGTGTCAGGCTCCCCCAAATCACGAACTCAGCCTCTTTTTTGACACCGAATTTTCGAATTTGATCAAAGTGGCTGATTTCTCCCTTTGAAAAAGATCGACCCCCGATATTCAAAACAGATACCCGGGCACCTTCTTGTAACAGCTGTTTTTTAATTTCACCGGGAATTTCAGTCTCCAGATAGGAATATTCTCCAGGAGAATGGATGGTAAAATGCAAAACGATAACATGGATCGGCTTTTTGGCAAACCCTGGAAAAGGAATCAGAAATACGGGGACTATTAAAAATAGGATTAATCGTTTTAACATATTGAATACAAAATCTCTTTAAAGAGTATCATCGGCGTACGGTTAATTGAAGGCCCCGGCATCTGTTTCAATCAGTTGCCCGTCGACAATGGTGACCCGTCTCGTCGTGCATGCCGCGAGTTCCATATTGTGTGTAACAACAACCAATGTCATGCGGAATTCCTGGTTCAATTCAAAAATAAGTCGACGAATTTGTTCGCTGTTCTGCTTATCGAGATTCCCAGTCGGCTCATCGGCTAGAAGAACAAGCGGATTTAGAATCAATGCCCTTGCCAAAGCCACCCGTTGCTGTTCCCCTCCTGAAATTTCACTAATCTTGTGCAGCAACCGGTCCTTAAGTCCGACTCGCACCAAAAGTCTCTCTGCAGTACCTTTGGATTTTTCTTTGCTCAACCCTTTGATGAGGGCCGGCATCATCGTATTTTCAATCGCAGAAAATTCAGGGAGGAGGTGATGAAACTGAAAAACAAACCCGATTGATTCGTTTCGAAATTTTGCCAGATTTGCATCATCCAAATGAAAAACATTCTTTCCTTGAAATAAAATTTCTCCTTTGTCGGGTCGGTCAAGTGCCCCGAGGATATGGAGAAAAGTCGATTTTCCGGTCCCGGAAGCCCCGACAACAGCCAGGGTTTCTCCGGCATAAAGATCTAAATTTGCACCCTTTAGGATATCGATTCGTTCTTTATGATTGGTAAAGCTTTTGTAAAGGTCCTTGACGGCAATCAAAAGGGTTGATTCATTTTCATTGGAATATTGTTTCTCCCGGGCGACGGTTTTGTCAACGGACTTCATGTTAACCATACCGGATCGCCTCAACAGGGTGTAATTTAGACGCTTTGTGAGCCGGGTAGAGGGTTGCAAAAAAACAGACAACCATTGTGGCCGTCACAATTAAAAATACATCCAAAACCTCAAGTTTAACCGGCAGCGTTGTCGTGAAATAGTAAATATCACCGGTGAGTTCTATGATATTGTAATGTTTCAGTAAGGTGCATAAAATGAATCCCAGACACACTCCAAGAATTGTCCCAATCGTACCGATCACCATCCCCTTGAAAACAAAGATCTTTCGAATGCTCCTATCCGTAGCGCCCATTGCCTTTAAAATAGCGATATCCTTTTTCTTTCCCATCACCATCATGATAAGGGTACTGGCAATATTAAAAGCCGCAACAAGCACAATAAGCGTTAGAATGACGAACATGACTGTCTTTTCCAGTTTCAATGCTGTGAACAGGTTTTTATTCATCTGCATCCAATCTTTTGCCCAAAAAGGAAAGCCGAGTTGTTTGACAATTCTTTCCGAAATATTTTTCGCCTGATAGATGTCCTTGACCCGCACTTCAATGCCGGTGACCGTATCACCCATGCGGAGCATCTTTTGCGCATCCACGATGTTGATATACGCAAAAGAACCATCGAATTCATACATGCCGGACTCAAAAAACCCGGTCACCTTAAAACGACGCATCGCCGGGATATGCCCTATTGGAGAAAGGGTTCCCGTTGGGGATATGAGAAAAACCATTTCCCCTTTGCTTACCCCAATATTTTTAGCAAGCTCTTTGCCTAGAATGATTCCGGGTAAGGCGATCTTTTTTTTTTGCCCCTGGGAGACGTTAGATCCATCCTGAAAGGAGATGCGGTCGAGGCTCTTGATGACCCGCCCCGCCGATTCAGGGTCCACTCCCCTTAGGACAGCTCCGGAGATGCCGGATGAGGAACGGAGCATAATCTGGGTATAAATAAAGGGCGTTGCGGCTTCAACTCCCGGGGTCTTTTCCACATCTTTTATCACCCGTCGATAATCTGATAGGGTTCCACCGTAGCGCATCAACACCACATGTGATTGTCCACCCAAGATACGCGATTTTAAATCAGACTCAAACCCGGACATCACGGCAATGACGACAATCAATGCCATCACCCCCACCGTAACGCCTGAAATGGATAGAATCGTAATTAAAGAGATGAACGCCTGTTTCTGCTTGGCCCTGAGATATCGGCGGCCTATAAAATATTCAAAAGACATGACATCCGGTTTAGTGTTACCGCTAGCCCTTCCATCATTTGGGTTTCATATGAGGAAATAGAATAACCTCTCGGATGGAGGCCGAATCGGTGAGAAGCATGGCCAGACGGTCAATCCCTATTCCTTCCCCGGCTGTGGGTGGCATACCGTATTCTAGAGCTTCTATGTAATCCTCATCCATGTGGTGCGCCTCATTATCGCCGGCGGCCCGGTTAGCCGCCTGCTGCAAGAAGCGCCCTTTTTGATCATCGGGGTCGTTTAATTCAGAGAACCCGTTTGCAATTTCACGCCCACCTACAAAGAGCTCGAAACGATCCGTTACAGAAGAGTCTTTGTCGTTTCTTCTTGAAAGAGGGGAGATCTCCACCGGGTATTCGGTGATAAATGTGGGATCTATCAGCTTCGGTTCAACTAGGACATCGAATAATTTGGCAAGGATCTTGCCCATGTTGGCGGTTTTGGTAACATCGATCCCTTTTGATGCCGCAAATATGGTAAGTTCTTCCCTATCGCTGAAAAGTTTTTCAGACATGCCCCCAATCTCCATCAAGGCAAACTTTAAAGACATTCGGTTCCACTTTCCCGACATATCGATAGTGTTCCCCTGATAGTGAATAAGTGCAGAACCGGTTACTTCCAAGGCAACATGCCTGAGCATCTCTTCAGTCAATTCCATCAGGTCCTCATATGTTGCATATGCCTGATAGAACTCCAGCATCGTAAATTCCGGGTTGTGCTGTGTTGAAATTCCTTCATTTCTGAAATTTCTGTTGATCTCAAAAACCCGTTCGAATCCGCCAATGACAAGCCGCTTCAAATAGAGTTCAGGGGCAATACGCAAAAAAAGACCAATCCCCAGCGCATTATGATGGGTCTTAAACGGTGCTGCCTCTGCACCCCCGGGAACCGGCTGCATCATCGGCGTTTCCACCTCCAAATAATCCCGATCGAGAAAAAACGTTCGGATCGTTTGGATGATTTTTGTTCTTTTTATAAATATATCACGCACATCGGAATTCATCATGAGATCAAGGTACCGTTGACGATATCGCTTTTCAGGGTCTTTGAGTCCGTGAAATTTTTCGGGGAGAGGCCTTGTTGCTTTACATATCAGTTTCAATTTATCTACCAAAAGAGTCCACTCTTCGGTCCGGGTCTTAAATACGCCTCCTTTCAGTCCCACAAAATCTCCAACATCCAACTGTTTAAAGAGTTCGTAATTCTCATCCCCGATTCTGTCCTTTCTCACATAGGCTTGCAGCAAACCGGTTCGATCTCTGAATCGAATAAAAGATGCTTTACCGAATCGGTTGATTGCCAGCATGCGGCCGGATACGGTAAATTTTTGATCATCCTCAGAGATCGGATCAGATGAAACTGAAATGATATTTTTAATATCTTGCACGGTGTGCGAAACAATAAAATCGTTTGGAAACAGATCAATTTTGTTGTTTTTTAAGGTTGCCAGTTTGGTTTTTCGTTTTTTTAAAAGGTCGCTTGTTAGTTCCAATGCCATTTTAGTCCTTGGTGTTTGTGATTTGCGGTGCTAATATGCCAAAGCTGTCAAAAGAGGTCAGGTTTGAAATATCGCCCTTCCTGTAGATTTTTTCCACTCAACCTACTGAACACGTTCAGGAAAATTCGGTAAATTGATTTTGGTAACCTATTTGCAGATGGGTGTCAAGGCTAAGTTGGTCGACCAAACGGATGAAGCCATCCCATCTCAAGTTTCGCACCTGATATTTTAAGGAAAGTCGCATCAGGCATAGGGTAAAAAGAAATTTTTCTGGAAAAAATTGATGATGAGCGCTTTGACAGCGGCACGAAACCTTTGAAGAGTTATCATTCCAAAAGCAACTGATATTACAAAAGAAACCAGACCATCGCGTGCCTGTGCACGGTGATTACTTTATGGATACCGGTTTAAACTGATTGCCTCATTGTTTTTCCAAAAAAATTTTATTTACCCACACCAGATGCGGCACCGTGCCCCATTGGGGGTGCGAAACTTGACATCCCATGATCAGGTCGATTCGTGGTGAGGGTAATTAGGGAATGGAAAACGGTTCAAAAATGTCGAGCCCAACTATTGATCATTCTTGTGTATTTGCTATTCTATGATAAAATAAAACCATGGTAGGATTCACTCGGAAATGAATGGAACCGATCACCTGGAATTTATCAAAGTCGCGGTTTTAGAAAATACGATTGAGGCACAATTGATCGATTCTATTTTGGATGAGCACAACATCCCGCATCTGCTTCACTCCTATCATGACACCGCATATGATGGATTGTTCCAGGTGCAAAAAGGTTGGGGGGAATTGCGTGCACCTTTGTCGTTCAAGGTTGAAATCCTTGAAATTCTGAATGCGGTTCGATCGGGCACAAACGAATTTGAAGATTGAAAAAAGGGGGATGGATTATGTCGGTTGCTGCAAAAGATTTTGAAAATGCGATCAAGATCGGCCGCCCGCCAAATGTGGTGAAGCGTTTTCCCAATTCAAAAGGACTTATTGTAAGCGGAAAATTTATAGACCGGGCCATGACCAAAAATGGAAACGCCATTGCCATGGCTGCAAACGGCCGCAACAGCTTTATCATAAGAGGTGCCTTGAAGGCCGCCCAACAGGCAAATGCGGCCATCATCATTGAAATCGCCAAATCTGAAGGCGGTGCGGGTGCCTATTGTGCGGTAAATTATTGGAATCTCGCCACACAGGTCGATGCGTGCTGCAACGAGTATGGCATCACAGTCCCTGTGGCCATCCATGCGGATCATTATGGAATCAAGAATCAGACAGACGTCGAAAGTGCAAAGATCGAGATTCCCACCCTGTTTGAAGCAGGCATGACATCAATTGCCATCGATGCCTCCCATCTACCGGATGATCAAAACCTCCTGGCGAACCTCGAACTGTATCCCTTTGTACCGCAATGGGCAGGACTTGAAACAGAAGTCGGTGAAATCAAAGGAAAAGAAGGCCTCTCCACAGTAGATGAAGCCCTGTTCCAAATTCAAGGCTTAAATGCGCACGGTATCTTTCCGGACTGGATCGCCCTCAATAACGGTACCACCCACGGTATAGAGGCGAGCGCTCAAGGAATACAAATTGATTTAACAACAAAAATCCATGCGGCTTTATCAACATACCGGATCTCAGGCGCCCAGCATGGTACATCCGGAAACAGCTCGGACCGATTAAGAGAAATCGCATCCAAAACCAAAACCACAAAGGCGAATGTTGCCACCGCCCTGCAGATGGTTTCATGGGGCCTCGAAGTAAATAATTATGGGAATGCAATGCAGGACAATGATGGAAATTTTGTCAAGTTAAACGGTGAAGGCGTCACCGAAGAGATGTGGGGAAAAATGGTTGCCGATGCCGACGCAAATGGCCTGAAAGGCGGAGACTATAAAAAACTCAATTTGCCCTTTGAAAACAAGCTCCTCGGCCAACCCCAAGATATCAGGGAAAGGATGATCAACCGGGTTGAGAAATTTGTGTATGATATGCTTGTGAACGTCCTCAATGCAAAGGATACCGCACCGATTGCTGTTGCAGAGATCCTTTCCGCCGGTTCCTGGGACCCCGGACCAAAGGGAATCAAAACTGAAAATCCCTACGAATGGACCCCTGATAAAATCATCAAACGAGCGGCTTCCATGAAGAGAGATCGTGGCCCGGCAGGAGATTTCGACGACTAATCATGCAAAAAAAAACACATTGCCACTTTTGTGGGGATCGATTGATCCGAAAGCAATGGGAGGGAAAAAGGCGGCTTTTTTGTCAACGTTGCGATCAGCCACTTTATGAAAACCCCATCCCGGCCTCGTGCCTGGTTGTTGTTGATAAGCGTGATAGAGTGCTTCTTGTCAAACGAAGCGTTTCACCCAAAAAGGGATTCTGGTGTCTTCCGGGTGGATTCATGGAGTTGGGGGAGACCCCTGAACAGGCGGCCTTAAGAGAACTCTTTGAGGAGACAGGGCTTTTAGGTAAGAGCGCCATGCTTCTCGGTGTGACGGCAAATTCCAGTCCCCAATATCATACTGTTACGATGGTGGGCTATCTGGTGAAAAATTACGAAGGCATCTTGAAGGCCGGTGATGATGCATCTGAGGTGGCATATTTTGGGTATGGTAAATTGCCGGCAATCGCCTTTGAGAGCCATGTTCGATTTATCAGCCAATACTATGGTGACGAAAGCCTCTAATCGATCAGCGGTTCCTCTTTAAAAACCTATCGAAAAAAATCACCCATCTAAAGACGGTGTGCTACCACGTTTTTCTTATCTTCACACCAAGATCGTCGAGGTAGGATTTGATCTGGGAAATCGTATAGGTCCCGTAATGAACCATTGAAGCAATGAGCGCCGCATCGGCTTTTCCTTTTGTTAGGACATCATAGAGGTGCTCTGGTTTACCGGCACCACCGGATGCAATCACCGGTAAACCGACATTTTCAGCAATA
>Ga0255052_10000136_pt1 | contig 55284 bp, 47 predicted proteins | sample JV7_2_21_MG_FD_188632 | JGI IMG/M metagenome (GOLD analysis project Ga0255052, IMG submission 188632) | Seawater microbial communities from Jervis Inlet, British Columbia, Canada - JV7_2_21 | ecosystem: Environmental > Aquatic > Marine > Inlet | place: Canada: British Columbia | collected...
ATGTTGCAGCCAAAATACATTGAAGAGTCTGTCAAACCGTTTCCATTCATCAGGGTTAGTACACAACAAGCTCCGCAGTCCCCAGTGCAAACGTTTGTGGTCCGTGACATTACAATGCCTGGCAACCACTAGTGCATCCAGGTCTTCCTGAACACCAATATGAAAATCGTTGCCCCTGACGAAACGCACAAATTCTAGAATCCTGGTGACAAGAATATCGCCCGGTGCTTCTTGCCATGTGTCCTGGTTATTGACAACGTGCATGAGTTAACCCGCATTCATCACAAGTTGTTGCAGGACGTCTTTGGTGACCTGGTTACGATCATCCCTGGTCTTTAGAACGCACACCAGGGAATCCATGATGAGCTCGGGATCATTATTCAGGTTTTCAACCTCGAGCTGCATTAACGCCGCGGCCCAATCCAGCGTTTCACCGATGCCGGGCTTTTTGCGCAAGTCCAGTTTGCGGATCGACTGGATGCATTCAACGATCTGACTGGACAATTGCCGGTTAATTTCGGGCAAGCGTTTCCTGACGATGCGTAGTTCTTTTTCAAAATCGGGATAGTCCAAATAGAAATACAGGCATCGTCGCCGCAGCGCATCGCTCAACTCCCGGGTTCCGTTGGAAGTCAATATGACATGCGGAATACTGGATGCAGTAATGGTGCCCAGCTCGGGGATACTGATCTGGAAATCCGATAATACTTCGAGTAAGAAGGCTTCAAATTCTTCATCGGCCCGATCAATTTCGTCAATCAGTAACACCGGTGACTGAGACTGGCTAATGGCTTCCAGTAATGGGCGTTTGAGGAGAAACGCTTCACTGAATATATGTTTATCCGGCGCAGAAAGATTCTTGCCTTCCTGAATTTTGATGGATAACAGTTGATGCTGGTAATTCCATTCATACACCGCGGAATTAACATCCAGGCCTTCATAACACTGCAACCGTATTAATGGGCAATCGAATGTTTTGGATAATGCCTTGGCGACTTCTGTTTTACCAACGCCGGCATCACCTTCGACCAGCAAAGGGCGCTGCAATTTTGTCATCAATAAAAGCGTTGAAGAAAGGCTTTGATCCGCTACATATTCGGCGCGGAACAAGTCCTTCTGCAAATCATCGACTGCACTATTTTGGGTGTATGAGATTTCTGACATGTTTATTTCGATATTGAGAGTTAGGGTTGACGCAGATTGAATCAGGGTTGGCTAGACTCTCGACTAAACAACTTGTTAAAAAAGCCGGTGATAAGATGCCAGATCATGGCAAGACCATTCAATTCTTTTGGAGCGTCAGCCACCTTAGCAGCGGCAACTTCCGCAGCGGCGCCCTCTCCCATGGCGATCACGTTGTTGGCAAAATTATCGGCAAACTGTTGCAAGATCTGGTCTGATATCGAGTCCAGCATACGTCCACCAAAACTTGCCATTTTGCCATTTACGGTGACTTCCGCGTCGCCAATTAACTCGCACTGGCCGTCCGCTGTATCCTGGATAGATGCAGTTAGAAGCATGCTGGCGCTGGAGGTACCCTTGGTATCAGCACCTTTGCCCAACAGTATCAGTTCTTTTTTTTCTGCATCGACACCCTGTACTTCGATATCACCGTTGAATGTGGAGGTGACCGGCCCAACCTTGACCTTAACCATTCCTTTAAAATGTGTCTCGTCGCTCTGTTCAGTTATTTCGGCGCCCGGCATACAGGCTGCAACACTTTTTACATCCTGTAAAAATTGCCAGGCACTATTTGCCGATGCCGCAACCGGGTATCTCTTGTCGAGCTTAACCTTCACTAAATCTACTCCTGGAAACGCTGCGCCTTAATTGGCCCCTAATTCATGCAATTTCTTCCATATCCGATGCGCGGTGTGCGGCATATCCACATGGGTCACACCCAAATGTGACAAGGCGTCAATGACGGCATTAGAGAAACAGGGAATACCACCGACATGGGGGGATTCCGCGACACCCTTGGCGCCCAATGGATGATGCGGTGATGGTGTCACGGTGTAATCGGTTTCCCAGTGCGGGGTTTCCACTGTGGTCGGCAGGTAGTAATCCATCAAACTGTTACCGAGCAGGTTTCCATCTTCATCAAAATCGATCAGCTGGCCCATCGCGACCGCCAGAGCTTCGGTTAACCCCCCATGGACCTGGCCTTCAATGATCATGTCATTGATACGGGTGCCACAATCGTCGAGCGCATAGAATCGACGGATCTTGGCCTCGCCTGTTTTGGGATCAATATCGACCACGCAGACATAAGCGCCAAACGGGAAGGTGAAATTCGGTGGATCGTAATAATCTACGGCCTCCAGCCCATTTTCCATACCATCCGGAATATTGCTATAAGCCGCCATCGCAATCTCTTTCATGGTCTTGGCCTGGTCCGGCACACCTTTGACCCTGAACTGATCGATGTCCCATTCGAGATCGTCTTCACTCACTTCCAGCAAGTGTGCGGCTATCTTACGGGCCTTGTCGCGGATCTTGCGTGCGGCTTTGGCGACCGCAGCGCCGCCTACCGGGGTGGAGCGTGAACCCCAGGTCCCGGCGCCATAGGGTGCTTTATCGGTATCACCTTCTTCCACCTGGATTTCTTCGGATGGAATGCCGAGTTCGGTGGCGATGATCTGCGCATAGGTGGTCTCGTGCCCCTGGCCCTGGGTCTGGGTTCCCATGCGGGCAATGGCGCTGCCGGTCGGATTGACACGAATTTCACAGCTATCGAACAAACCAATGCCGAGAATGTCACAGGCCTTGGTGGGCCCCGCGCCGACGATCTCGGTAAAGGTCGAAATCCCGATCCCCATTAACTCACCTTTAGCGCGTTTTTCGGCTTGTTCCTTACGCAGGCCTGCGTAATCTACCGCCTTTAAAACCTTATCCAGCGCAGGTTCATAATTACCGCTGTCGACCGTCCAGCCGAGCGAAGTGTTATAGGGGAACTGGTCCGCCTGAATAAAATTGCGCTTACGGATCTCCGCCTTATCGATATCAAGTTTCTGCGCGAGAATATCGATCATGCGCTCGATCAGGTATACCGCTTCGGTGACGCGTAACGAACACCGATACGCCACTCCACCCGGTGCCTTATTGGTGTAGACCGCATCAACCTTGACATAGGCGGTTGCGATGTCATAAGAACCGGTGCAAATACTAAATAAGCCGGCAGGCCATTTTGTCGCCGAGACATGCGAATTAAAGGCGCCGTGATCGGCGAGCACATTAAATCGCAGTGCCTTGATGCGACCATCATTGTCTGCTGCCAGTTCGGCCGAGCCATGGTAATCACGGGCGAAGCCGGTGGTGGAGATATTTTCAATTCGACTCTCAATCCACTTGACCGGCCGGCCGAGCACGATTGAAGCGACGATGGCGACGACATAACCAGGATAGACCGGCACCTTGTTACCGAATCCGCCCCCGATATCATTGGTGACAACACGGATTTTGCTCTCCGGGATGCCTGAAAGCATGGCCAGTACGGTCCGCACAAGATGCGGATTTTGCGAGGTCATGTAGACGGTCAGTTGCCCTTTAACCTTGTCAAATGAACCCACACAACCACAGGTCTCGAGCGGGCAGGGATGCACTCGCGGATTAAGAATTTCTTCTTTGATGGTGACTTCCGCTTTGTCGAACACGGCGTCGGTACTGTCTTTATCACCCGCTTCCCAGGTAAAGATGTGATTGTCATGCAAACGTTTGCCATGACCGACTTCATCTTTACCGACCAGGTCTTCCCTGATGATGGGTGCATCGGCATCCATGGACTTGTGCGGGTCAACAATGGCGGGCAATTCCTCGTATTCCACTTCGACCAGATCCACGCCATCCGCCGCGATGTATCGCTCCTCGGCAATGACCATGGCGACTTCCTGTAATTGGAAAGCGACTTTTTCATCGGCCAGTACCGCTTGCACATCGCTGCCCAGAGTCGGCATCCAATGCAGGCTCAGCGGTTTTAGATCGTCTGCTGTTAAAACGGCTAATACACCCGGCAATGCCAGTGCTTTTTCCTTGTTAATGGACTTTATCCGGGCATGGGCGTGGGGACTTCGCACCAGCGCGCCATATACCATGCCGGGCAGATTGATGTCGTCGACATAAAGGCCCTGGCCCTGGATGAATCGCGGATCTTCCTTGCGTTTACGCGCGCAGCCGATGCCTTCTAATTTATCTTTGCGTTCTAAACTTTCTGCTGTTGCGGCCATGATTTTATCCTCGGGTTCAAGCTGTGCTAGCTTCGTCACGACCGCTCGCGTTAATCGCGGCCGCCGCTTTCTGGATGGACTTGACAATATTCTGGTAACCCGTGCAGCGGCATAGATTGCCAGACATACCCGCGCGAATCTCGGCTTCGCTGGGATCAGGATTTTCGAGCAAAAATCGGTAACTGCGCATCAACATGCCAGGCGTACAGTATCCGCACTGCAGTCCATGTTCATCCATAAACGCCTGTTGCAACGGATGCAACTCGCCATTGACAGCCAACCCCTCGACCGTCATCACTTCGGCCCCTTGCGCCTGAACCGCCAACAGGGTGCAGGATTTTACCGATTCGCCATTGAAGTCGACGGTGCAGGCACCGCAATGGCTGGTTTCGCAACCGATATGGCTGCCGGTTTGTCGCAACTGGTCGCGCATTACATGGATGAGTAACTCGCGGGGTTCGACCATTACCTCGACAGCCTGACCGTTAAGACTGAAACTGACTTGTGTTTTTGACATGTCTATTCTCCGCTGGCGCGTTCAACTGCGGTTCTGATTGCGCGGCGCGTCATTTCCCCGCCCATGTGGGTTTTATACTCCACGTCTCCGCGCAAATCTGCCGCCGGATCGCACAGTTCCATCGCCTTTTGCGCGGCCTGGTCGATGAGATCATCGGTGATGACCTGACCTGTCAGTACCGCCTCGGCATCACTGGCTCTAAGCGCGGTCGGTCCGAGATTGGTGAGCGAGATTCGTGCGCTTTGGCAGGTTTCTCCAGATATTTCGATCACCGCGGCAGCGGCGGCAGTGGCGAAGTCGCCGGTTTTACGCTTCAGTTTTTGATAGGAAGTACCCGTATTGGATGCAAGCGGGCCGAATCGAATTTCGGTCAATATTTCGTCCGCTTCCAGCAGGGTGTAAAACGTGCCGAGGTAAAAATCGGTAGCGACTACCTGGCGCGAGCCGTTGGGTCCCACCAGGGTGAAGCTGGCGTCAAGCGCCATCATTATTGCCGGGTGATCGTTGCCGGGGTCGCCATGCGCAATATCGCCGCCAATGGTGCCACGATTACGCACCTGGGGGTCGGCAATCAAGAGTGCCGCCTCGGGCAATATTGGGCATTTCTGCTGCAACAGGGTGGATTTGATCAGCGCATTCTCGGAAGTCATCGCACCGATTACGATGTCACCGTTTTCTTCCCGAATCCCCTTTAGCGACTCGATATTATTGATATCAACCAGGTGTTCAGGTTCAGCAAAGCGAAGTTTCATCATGGGGAGCAGGCTGTGCCCGCCCGCTAGCAGTTTTGCTTCATCACCGAATTGACTCAGCAAGGCTATCGCATCATCGACGGAGCCTGGGGCGTGATATTGGAACGACGGGGGAGTCATTGCCTGGACCTCCTGCATTTATGGTTTTAGTTAATAGTTGCGTGGCGTCTCATACTACGAACCCACCATTCTAGGAGCTTGACGGGGTATTGACAAGTTAACTACCGAATCCGGAATTATCCCTATAGATATCATACTTTTACGCTGCTCTTTCACTGTCAATGAGGAGTTAAATAATCAATCCAGTCCGCTGTTGAACACCCTGCGGCCGATCCCGTGATCGGTTTCGACATCGAGCGGTTAACATCGTCAAACCCGGAACAGGCCAGATTCATACACTAAGCGAGTGGATGCCCGTCGGCACGGGGCGGGCCCATTCAGCAACCTGTGCATGTCTACTAAACGCAGGTAAAATGCAAACCCTGTTCCGCCGACAGACCTGATTGATTAAAATCCAATGCCATGCAATTAAGCCAACTGCAGATCGACGAATTCGATGACAAGGGTTACCTGTTCTTTCCGAATGCCTTTAGCACGGAAGAAACAAAGGTACTTAAACAGGCGGCTGACGATGTTTATCAACAACAACGCGAAGAGGTCTGGCGCGAGAAATCCGGCGTAGCGCGCACCGCCTTTGCCGCGCATACCTACAACGACGCGTTCAGGCGACTGGGCGCCCATCCGCGGTTGATCAACCCGGTAATGCAATTACTCGACGGCCCGGTTTACATGCACCAGTACAAGGTGAATGCCAAGGCTGCCTTCGATGGCGATGTCTGGCAGTGGCATCAGGACTACGGCACCTGGGCCCGGGACGATTTAATGCCGGAACCGCGCGCGATGAATATCGCCGTGTTCCTCGATGACGTGACCGCCGCCAATGGGCCGTTATTATTCCTGCCGGGGAGTCATAAACTCGGTGTGGTACCAGCGGGACATGATCTCGAAACCACCAGCTATCCGTTGTGGACGCTGGACCGTGAAACCGTGACCGAGCTTTATCAACAGGGCGGCTGTGTGGCGCCAACCGGTGACGCGGGCTCGATGTTGATGTTTTCAAGTTTGCTGGTACATGCAAGCCCACCCAATATCAGCCCGATGGACCGCACCATTGTTTACCTGTCCCTTTGTCATATCGATAACCACATTCGCCAGTTTAAACGCCCGGAATGGGTCGCGCATCGCGACTTTACGCCGATCGAGCCGCTTGCCGATAACTCACTAGCCGAACTGATCCCCTAAGCCCCATCTGATAGACGCGAGCTCACCATGTATCTCTATTCATCGCTACTGCAACACGAAGCCGCCCTCAAGCCAGTCAGAGTTGGATTGATCGGCGCCGGCAAATTCGGCTCCATGTTCCTGTCGCAAGTACCGACGACCCCGGGGCTCGTGGTTGCCGTTATCGCCGATCTTGATCCGGTCACTGCGATGACACGTTGCCGGGAGGTTGGCTGGGATCAGGCCCGGGTCGACGCCACCGAGTTCACCGATGACGCGGCAGCAATGATCAGCGGCGACAAGATCGACGTGGTGGTCGAAGCTACCGGCCATCCGGCGGCTGGCATAAAACATGCGCTGCTCTGTGCCGAGCATGGCAAACACGTGGTTATGGTCAATGTCGAAGCCGATGTGCTCGCAGGCCCCTACCTGGCAGCGCAGGCAAGACAGGCCGGGGTCGTGTACTCGATGGCTTACGGCGACCAACCCGCACTCACCATGGAGATGGTCGACTGGGCTAGGTGCTGCGGCTTTCACGTCGTAGCCGCCGGCAAGGGCACCAGGTATTTACCGACTTACCACGCTTCGACGCCGGATACGGTCTGGTCCCACTATGGCCTCACTGCCGAGGAGGCCGCAGCGGCTGGCATGCGCAGCCAGATGTTCAATTCATTTCTCGATGGCACCAAATCCTCAATCGAAATGGCGGCCATTGCCAATGCGGCAGGATTAAAGGCGCCGACCAATGGCCTCGCGTTTCCGGCCTGTGGTGCCGAAGATCTCTCGCATGTTCTGCGCCCGAAGAGTGACGGCGGGCAACTGGAATTCTCCGGCCAGGTGGAAGTGGTCTCGAGCCTGGAGCGCGATGGCCGGCCGGTAGCCCGCGACCTGCGCTGGGGCGTGTACTGCGTTTTCGAAGCGCCGAACGACTATAGTGCCGCCTGTTTTAAGCAATACGGTATGAACACCGATGACAGTGGTCGTTACTCGGCGATGTTTAAACCATTTCACCTGATCGGCCTCGAACTCAATATTTCCATATTGAGCGCCGCGCTGCGCCAGCAACCCACCGGCGCGCCGGTTTGTTTCAATGCCGATGTAGTTGCGGTAGCCAAACGAGATCTGAACGAGGGCGAAACCCTCGATGGCGAAGGCGGTTACACGGTATGGGGCAAGCTGATGCCAGCAGAAGCAAGCGTCTCATCACAGGCCCTGCCAATCGGACTCGCCAGTAATGTCACGCTTAGCGCGCCGGTCAAACAGGGCCAGATCATTACGATGAAAGATATCAATGCCGAGACTACCGCCCAGGCCTGGCAGGTGCGCGACAAAATGCTGGCGCAGTTTACCCCGGGCGGCAAGTCATAAAATATTGATTTATTGGTGCCCAGGGGCGGACTAATTCGCCAGGAGTGAATTAGCGCGAGCGTAGCGAGTCCGAAGGATGCGGCTCAGGGATGAGCCGCGCAATCGGACTGGTCCGCATTCGGCGGTCCGCGTTCGGCACCGACACGAGGATTTTCAGTCGGATTGAAATTTTTTTAACTCAATAAAAACAGTTACTTACGCGCTTCCCATTTCCATTTGTGCCAGTAAATAGCAGTAACTGCCAGTTATCAGGGCACAAAATTGGTACAACAAACTGGCTAACTCTTTGCTATCAAAAAGAGATTTAGCACCGAGGACGGAATCGATCAAAGCTTCATCGTCAGTCTATCAGTCAGAGTCTATTGCCTGGACATATCCGTCGAATTCGGCGGAATTCATCAGCTGTTTGCAGCGTTCGAACCGCCCCATCGAATAGGCCCAGAAATCCTCTGCGGGATTATTATCACTGTGCTGTATCAGACCCCACAATGTCCACAACAGATCGCACATGGCTTTGTATATCATCATGCGACCCATCTGCGAGGCTGAGGGCTCACCTCCGCAATAAGCCCGCATCAACTCACTATCCTGGTCTGGTGTAAATTCGGCCTCGACCGACAGATCACCCAAATCCCACATGGGATCATTCATACCGGAGTATTCCCAGTCGACAATCCACATCCGTTCTCCGGTATCGAGGAAATTCTCACACAATGGATCACAATGGCAGGGGGCCAACGGCATCGGATTACGGTCCAGCGCCTCACGTACGGGTTGTGCAGACCGAACAACTTCCGAGTAGCCTGGCGGCAGCTCGGCCTTGCGCTCATCCAGGATACCGAGGTAGTCGTCAATCATCGAAAATAGCTCAAATCGAAACTCGAACAACTCGGAACAGTCATGCATTTTCCGCAACGCCACTCCGGCACGCGCGGCCGAACCTTCTCGTCGTGAAAATTCTTCAGGCGTCATGGTCACACAATCATCGATGTAACGGGAAAACATAATTCCAGATTTCGTATCGGCGTATATCACCTCAGCCGAGACACCGGCACTTGCAGCAACGCGAGCATTATGGATTTCGACTTTACGATCGATATACTCCTCGGTGCCCTTACCCGGAATTCGCAATACAAAACGATCTGTGCCGGTGTCAATCCGAAACACCAGATTGGTTAATCCGCTGAGACGCTCGAAACGATAATCATCCGTCGACAACTGTTCAAAACCGGGAACGGTTTTCAGCGCGGCATGAACCTGTTTCTGAAATTCACTCATCTTCTCGTCCTCTCTTCATTTATCTGGATTAATTCAGAGCTTGCGGGCAGTGAAAATTCCCCAGCATTGCTCGCCCGCCTGTGCACGCAATTGTTTCTGCTGCCTCCCCGTTGTAATGTTTGTCATGGCATTGCGAACCGACCTTGAGCCAGATGGCTTTTGTTAGGTTCGTTGCCACCCTGGCTGCCTAGAGTTTTGCCACCAATTCCAGGAAATTTTCCACTATACGCTTTCCGTTATCCTCTGGTCGATAGTTTTCAATAAGCTCAGGATTCTTGAAGCGCCAGACCGTTCCGAGCGTTTGGTGCGTACCTTCCGGGTGGAACTGCGTGGAATAACAATGATCGCCAAAATCGAGCGCAGCGACGGGCACTCTTCCGCTACTGGCCAATAAAGTGCTTCCCTCCGGCACGTTAACGACATGCTCACTATTGGCAAATTGGAGAACAGCCTCGTCAGCTATGCCATTCATAATAGGGGAAGATCGGCCTGCGCCTGTCAGACTAATCGGGAAGGTTCCTGCATAAGGGCCTTGTGAAAGAATCTCAATATCGGAACCATAGAGATGTGAAACTAGTTGGTGCGAACCACAAATTGCCAGAATGGGTATCTTCTGTGACCACATCTGGGGCAGCCAATTCCTTACTTTCTGCTGCCATTGCGTAAAGTCGAGAACCGAATTGTAAGTGCCGGCCAGCACCAGGCCATCGACTTCCTCAGGCCCTGGCAGTTTTTCACCGAGACAAACATTACAGGTGTTGATACTAATATCAACGATATGATTGAAGCGTTTTACAAACCACAGACCTTCATTGTCCTTGTCGTCAAAATGATCATATACCGAGGCGTCGTAACTACCCGGTTTACCCATCATTTCGATAAAGAATATTGTTTTCATAGGACAGTATCTCAGCCGGGATGAGCCAATTTCAACGAACGATTATGCAATAATCTAGTGTATTCGCAAACGCGGATTGCTTCCCTCAATTGCGATATTGACCACCAAAAGGAACCGGAGACTTTTAAGCAATTCTCAACCTTATTTAAGGTGTAGTGCATCTACTTGCTACTTGCGTTTCGGATATGAAAAGCAGGTATGTTATCTCCCAAATATCTGTCAATTCATCGACAATTGGTATATTTTTTAGTCGATGAATATCAGTCAAATTAATCGTTCAATGCAGCCTAAACCAGCACTTGACTCGATGATCTAAAGGTCAAATAATCATACCAAGAAAAAATATTAACTAACTGAGGGGGGCAAGCTTGAATCATTCCATAGCATCTGCACACCTCGAAGGACGAAATCGTTTCGAGGGTAAGTGAGTTCTAGTCACAGGTGGTGCCGCAGGCATGGGGCTGATCTTGAAGCAACGCAAGTCAGAATTTGTGAACCCGAAGAGGTCGCGTCTGCTGCTTTGTTCCTGGCGTCAGAAGAAGCAAGTTTTATCAACGGTGCGGCTTTGTATGTCGACAACGGTTGGTTCGTAAAAGGATAAGAAAACCGGTTTAAACCGGGCCACTATCTAATAACTACTGGAGCGTAAAAATGAGCATTAAAAAAATATTAAATAGCTTTATCGCTATTGCTGTGAGTATCGGTCTATCGGTTCCTGCAACATCCATGGCAGCAGGTGTACCCGAATCGGATAAGCCGATTAAATTCATGATCGCGGACTGGACAAGTATCGGATTACAGGCCGAGATCATGACTCTGATACTGAGAACATCCGGCTATAACACCAAACTGGTGGTTGCCGATGATTCGGGCCGTTACCCCGGTTTCGAAGCCGGCGATCTTCATGTATCCATGGAAACCTGGCAGACCACACAGTTACACAATCTCCAAAAATCAGTCGCCACCGGAAAAGTTTTAGACATGGGTGAAACCGGACTGAAAGGCGTTGAAGACTGGTGGTATCCGATGTACATGAAAGAAAAGTGCCCCGGTTTACCCGATTGGAAAGCGCTGAAGAAATGTGCCGAGTTGTTTGCCACTGCTGATACCGCCCCGAAAGGTCGTTATGTCGGTGGACCGGTCTCCTGGGGTGATCACGATGAAAATCTGATCAAGGCACTTGATTTACCCTTCGAAGTGATCCATCCGGGTACAGATGCTGCCATGTTTGCTGAATTAAAGGCAGCATACGAGCGTAAGGCACCCGTCATTCTCTGGGTTTGGGAGCCGCATTGGGTTGGTTCGCTCTATGACGGAGAGTTTGTCAAATTCCCGAAATTTGAAGATGGTTGTTTTACAGATGCTTCATGGGGACCCAATCCCAACTTGACCGGTGACTGCGGCAAACCCTATGGCTGGGTCAAGAAGATGGCCTGGGCTGGCGGCGAAAAAGTCTGGCCTTGTGCTTATGAAATGATCCGCAAATACAACATGGACAATCCTACGATCAGTAAAATGTTGGTCGAAATTGACCTGAATGGTCGCTCAAATGAAGAAGTCGCGGCTGAATGGTTGAAAAATAACAAAGACGTCTGGAAACCCTGGACCACCTGCGCCGGATAGTTTATCTGTTGTGTCATATAACGGACGACAGCGATGCTGTCGTCCGTTGCTTTTTTGTATCATCTAACAGGTATTCGAGTATGTCATGAGCCTGGCTCTCACCATTGACAACCTGCCGCGTTTCGCAAACTCGCCTGTCAAATGGGTAGTGGCAGTGGTAGCCACTGTCCTGATAACTAATCTAGGTCCCGGTTGGCTATCGATTATCCCCGACTGGCTCGTGTTTCCTGTTTCCGAAATTGTCGGGGACTCACTCACCTGGTTCGCCCGGGAAGCTTCTATCGGTGGTATTGCGGTCCAGGAGATCACTCGGGGCTTTGCCGAATTGATTGATAAACCAATCGAAGCAGCCGTTGTTGTGCTTGCCGAGGGATTGTTTTCGGGGCGCGGACTCGACGTGACTCAATCGGTACCCCCGCTTTCCTGGTTAGCACTCGGGGGGGCTGTCATCATTGCGGCCCATCGTTTTGGTGGCTCCGGACTGGCGCTGACCACATCCATTTGCGTCGCATTTCTGGTGCTTTTCGGTCTCTGGCAAAATGCCATGGTCACCTTGTCGAATGTACTGGTCAGTGTCACATTGGCTACGCTGCTCGGACTTGCACTCGGAATCTGGTCTTTTCGCAGCGCACATGTAGAGAACGTCACTCGCGGCATCATGAACGTGATGCAAACAGTGCCCATTTTCGCTTACTTGATTCCGACATTACTGCTGTTTGGGTATGGTCCCAGTGCCGCCCTGGTGGCGACCGTTGCCTACGCGCTTCCACCGATGGTCCACAACACGGTTCTCGCGTTAAAGTCGGTTCCGGCCGAAACCATCGAATGCGGTCGCATGACCGGCTGCACCCGACGTCAGTTGCTGTGGCAGGTTCAGCTACCGACTGCATTGGCCAAGATCGCGGTGGGATTAAACCAGTCTGTCATGATGACGCTTAACATGGTCATCATTGCCTCCATGATTGGTGCCGGTGGCCTCGGCTTCGATGTTTTAAAAGCCTTGCGCAAGCTCGATATTGGTAGTGGCCTTGAAGCCGGTATGGGAATAGTAGCGCTCGCTATTATTCTCGATCGAATCAGTCAGGCGGTCGCGAAAAGAGCGGCGCATGGCAAGCATCGTGAACCCGGACAATGGTCGATCTGGAAGCTGATTGGATTATGGATGGTGTTAGCCACGGGTATCGCACTCATTTTTGATCCGGCACAGGCCTGGCCTAAAGATTACGTGATCTCGACAGCAGCGTTCTGGAACGATCTTGTCAGCTGGATTAATCGCGAACTGTTTGATGTATTAGACGCATTTCGAACCTTTGCGCTGCTCGAAGTCATGCGTCCCATTCGAGACGCACTAGCTGCGGCGCCGTGGACCATGATGATCGGTCTGCTCGCCATTGGTGCCTATGTTCTGGGCGGTGCGCGACTCGCCATCTATTGTACAGCGCTGGCGCTGGCCATCGTGATGACTGGCTACTGGGGTCCTGCAATGAACTCGCTCTATTTGATTTTGATATCCGTAACGCTTGCGGTCATCATGGGTTTCCCCATCGGATTCTGGCTGGCTTCACGCCCTCGATTTCAAACGGCCGCCAATCTGACACTCGATACCCTGCAAACCTTGCCTACGCTGGTCTATCTGTTACCGGCAGTCATGCTGTTCAGGATCGGTGATGTGTCAGCGGTTATAGCCGTGACGCTTTATGCAACGGCACCGGCCGTTCGATATGCGATGGTCGGCATGAGTCAGGTCCCGGTGGCACGACTGGAAGCCGCTCAAATTAGCGGTTGTACTGGCTGGCAAACCTTGCGCTGGATCCGCTTCCCGGCAGCGCTTCCAACACTCCTGATCGGTGTTAATCAAACCATCATGATGGCATTTTCCATGTTGATCATTGCGGCCCTGGTTGGAACCAAGGATCTGGGTCAGGAAATACTCATCGCACTCAATCGATCCCTGGTCGGTCAGGGGATTGTTGCTGGACTTTGTGTCGCCTGTCTCGCACTGATTGCGGATGCATTACTCAAAGCTGGCGCTGCTCGCGCGGTGACACATCGTCACAAAAGAGAGGATTAAATGTATGGCGAATGACATCCCGGCTTCGCAGAATTCCAACGGAATGCCCATGCTGAATTGCCAGGGAATATGGAAAGTTTTTGGCGCCAAAAAGCCAGAGTTTGAGCAGTCCGGCGGCCCGAACATGACCGATGAGGAATTGTCCGGTCGGGGTTGGACAGCGGCTGTACGTGACGCTTCTTTTGACGTGGCACGCGGCGAAGTGTTCGTCATTATGGGTTTGTCGGGTTCTGGCAAATCGACAGTGGTCCGATGCCTATCGCGGCTGATCGAACCCACCAGTGGTGATGTTTTTGTGGAAGGGGAAGATCTGCTGGCTGCTAACGAATCACAATTGCTCGACATTCGCCGTCAAAAAATGGGAATGGTGTTCCAGCATTTCGCACTGTTGCCGAATCGCGATGTGCTCGGAAACGTGGCCTTTCCACTGCAGGTGCAGGATGTTGAGCGCAGCAAACGTGAAGAACGCGCCAGAGAAATGATATCGCTGGTAGGTCTCGAGGGTCGTGAGAAATTTTTCCCGGATGAACTCTCAGGAGGGCAGCAACAAAGAGTCGGTATTGCACGTTCGTTAGCCAGTGACCCGGCGATCTGGTTTCTTGATGAGCCATTTTCAGCACTCGATCCGCTCATCAGGGCAGACCTGCAGGACGAATTGTTGCGCTTGCAGGAACAGTTACACAAGACCACCGTTTTTATTACCCATGACCTGGATGAAGCCATAAAAATTGCAGATCGTATTGCCATTATGGATCAGGGAAGAATCGTACAGATCGGTAGTCCGGAAGATCTGGTGTTGAGTCCAGCGAATGATTACGTTGCCCGTTTTGTTAAAAACGTGCCCCGTTCAAAAGTGGTGCGCGTTTCCAGCATTATGCGCGTTGCGACCAGCTCTGATTCAGTGGGGGATCGGGTCGTCAACGCCAATGACCGGTTGGCCGACGTCGCTCCGAAAATAGGTGAAAGCACCGACTCTATAGCAATACAGGACGATGGCGGCACTACTTTGGGTTACGTTGATCGAGAGAAGTTCGTACAGGTGTTGGCAGGTGTTGTCTGAGTTAATAGTGAGCACTATCGGAGGTGTCATGTCTGGTAACTGTATTTATGGGTTTCTGTGGTCAAGATGAAAACCGAGTGGCAATTCAATCAACAGGGCCATATCGAAAGCCGGGGTGGAAATATCTGGTTCGGCATAACAGGAAATGACCGGTCATCATCTCTTCCGCTGATTATCATTCATGGCGGACCTGGAATGTCGCACAATTATCTTTATCCCATGACTGATCTCGGTGATGACCGACAGGTTATATTTTATGACCAGTTGGATGCAGGTCTTTCCGATCGCCCAAATAATCCCAAAAATTGGGATATAACTCGATTTCTTCGCGAAATAGATGATTTGAGAGAGGCATTAAATCTGCGCAAAGTAGCAATCCTGGGAAACTCCTGGGGCGGCACCATTGCTGCATCTTATGCTGCAAAAAATCCGGCAGGGCTGGAGAAATTAGTTCTCTCCGGCCCCTTGATAAACACGCAACAATGGCTTTCAGACAATAAAAATCATCGTCAAAACCTACCACCAGAGGTGCTATCGGTAATGGACCGATGTGAAAAAGAGGGTCAGGAATCGTCGCAGGAATACCAGGATGCGGTAGAGGTCTTTTATAACCGGCATTTCTGCAAGGCAAATCCCTGGCCGGACTACGTAATGGAAACCATGAATTCCTTGAACGAAGCCTGTTATGAGGGCATGTGGGGGCCCAACGAGTTCACCTGCAACGGATTACTCCGTGACTATGATGGATTGGCAGAATTGGAATCCATCCAGACACCCACTCTCATAACCTGTGGTGAATTTGACGAGGCAGCACCTGCTAGCTGCAAGACATTTGCCAAATTGATACCAGATGCACGCTATGCCGAATTCGAAGATGCCTCGCATCTGACATTCGTTGAAAGTCGTGAGAAATACATTGAAACCTTACGCAAGTTTTTTGCCGAATAACGAGTTGTTCGTAAAAACCATGGAGCAGAAAGCCAGCTTGACACGGGAAGATAAAAACTTCGCAGACCATTAAAATCTAAGAATTTTCGCCTGTTTGAACTCGCCACCTGGAGGGAAGAATATGAGCTCTATTAAAAACACCAAAGAATACGATTATGTCATTGTTGGCGCGGGGTCGGCTGGATGTGTCCTGGCTAATCGCCTGACAGAGGATTCAGGTACTTCTGTTCTTCTGTTGGAGTATGGTGGCAAGGATGACAGCATCTTTGTGCAAATGCCGACCGCGTTGCAGATTCCGATGAACATGCCACGGTTTAACTGGTTCTTTAACTCTGAACCAGAACCAAATCTTGATAACCGTCTGGTTGACGTATCAAGGGGCAAGGGCCTCGGTGGTTCCTCATCGATCAATGGCATGATTTATGTGCGTGGAAATGCTTGTGACCTGGACCATTGGGAAGAACTGGGTGCTAAAGGCTGGGCCTATCGAGATTGCCTGCCCTACTACAAGAAGGCGGAGAATTGTGCCTATGGGGAGGATGAGTACCGAGGCGGCAGCGGTCCGTTGCATACCTGCAATGGCAACGGAATGATAAACCCACTCTACCAGGCTTTTATCGATGCCGGCAATGAGGCCGGATATGGAATAACCGACGACTACAATGGATACCGACAGGAAGGCATGTCCAAGATGGACATGACGGTTAAAGAAGGTGTTCGCTGTAGCACGGCCAATGCGTATCTGAAGCCGGTGTTGCATCGCGACAACTTGACGGTCATCACGCATGCGCTGACAAAACGCGTCATTCTCGAGGGCAAGAAAGCGGTTGGCATTGAGTTCGAAAACAATGGCGATACGCAACAAGTCCGGGCAAATAGAGAAGTGATCCTGTCGGCAGGGTCCATTGGTTCTCCCCACATTTTGCAGATGTCGGGCATTGGTCCAGTGAATGTGCTGAAGGAAGCCGGCATCGAAGTGCTGCATGAATTGCCCGGTGTGGGTGAAAACCTCCACGACCATCTGGAATCCGTCATTCAGTATGAGACAAAGCTTCCCGTGTCATTGAACCGGCACCTGGGTCCACTGGGGAAGTTTCTCATCGGAGCGCGCTGGTTTTTGTTCAAGTCCGGGCTCGGCGCAACCAATCATTTTGAATCTACAGGCTTCATCCGCACCCATGCCGGCCTGAAATGGCCAAACGTTCAGTTTCACTTTTTGCCTGCAGTCATACGCTATGACGGAAAAGGTAATTCCGGACCCCACGGCTACCAGATCCATTTTGGTATTAACAGATTACGAAGTCGTGGTTGGGTTCGGGCCAATTCCAGTAACCCCCTGGAGAAACCAACCATCGTCATGAATCATTTTCAGGATCAACGAGATATAGATGACTATCGAATGGCCTTCCGCCTGACAAGAGAAATCGGAATGCAGCCAGCATTCGATGCTTATCGGAAAAGAGAGATCGACCCTGGTGAGAACGTGAAATCAGATGATGAAATCGATGCCTGGGTTCGTGAAAATGTGGAAACGGCATACCACCCGACTTGTACCTGCAAGATTGGTGCGGCTGATGACCCTATGGCTGTTGTCGATACGAAGTGCAATGTTATGGGGATTGAAAGTTTGAGAATAGTTGATTCATCGATTTTTCCGACTGTCCCTAATGGCAACACCAACGCACCAACCATTATGGTCGGCGAGAAGGCCGCGGATATCATCAGGGGGAAAGACCCGTTGCCGCCATCAACCGCAGAGGCATACGTTGCTCCTGATTGGGAAACCAAACAACGGGTAGGCGTTGCTGTCAGGCCTTCCCTGTAGCGACATTGAGGCTGGCTAATCTACATTAGTTTTGTGGGCGAGCATGCAAGCTAAATGCATCTCGCCCTTACGAATGGTGTCTCCCACTGATAAGAGATTCGATGGTGTCCGCTTTCTGGAAATTTGTGATTTAGAAGTAATGCTTCCAGGGATGGAATCGAATTAGATCAGGAAATGGTGCCCAGGGGCGGAATCGGACCGGTCTGCGTTCGGTGGTCCGCACTCGGCGGTCCGCGTTCGGCACCGACACGAGGATTTTCAGAAGAAGCGGTAACTTATATTTCTTTATTTTTCAACAATTCATGGGGCGTCCGTTGCGGGACTTTGCACCACGAAGTATAACAATGCACAACTAATCCCCGCAAAACTCCGTACGGATTAAGCCTGGTGTCGACGTTGGTATCTATACATTTATGTGCTGTTACCGTTGACCGTACCCCTGAATGAGAGCCATTTCCCACAATTATGGCGATGCGATAGTATCACCACCTTCTGAAAAGACTTTCGGGAAACGGTAACACTGGTGGTCCCGGTCAGTTGAAACTAATTCGAGATCGACATGACGAAAAAAACATGCGGCGAAGCTTTGATGCATTTGCTTGAGGATTATGGGGTAACCACTGTTTTCGGAATTCCGGGAGAGCACACCCTGGAGCTATACCGTGGAATCGAGGGCAGCAAAGTTCGCCATGTGACACCTCGAAACGAACAGGGTGCCGGGTTCATGGCTGATGGCTACGCTCGTGCATCCGGCTGTCCGGGGGTATGCACTATTATATCCGGTCCGGGTGTCACCAATGCTGCGACGCCTATTGCTCAAGCCTACGCGGATTCCATCCCCATGTTGATCATTTCCAGCGCCAATGACTCCCCCTCGCTTGGTAAAGGCTGGGGACGTCTGCACGAAACAACCGATCTCTGTGCGATCACCGCGCCCATTACTGCATTCAGCGCCATGGTGCACGATCCATCCGAAGTGCCGGAACTGATCGCCCAGGCCTTCACTGTTTTTGGTTCGCGTAGACCCCGTCCGGTTCATATAGCGATTCCTATCGATGTAATGGAAATGCCAGCCAACGGCGACTGGAATATAAGCTCAATTCCTGAACGTCCCGTTCCGGGTCAGGCTGCAATCAATGCGGCCGCGGATTTGCTGGAGAACGCTTCGCGGCCCATTCTGGTGGTTGGCGGCGGAGCACAGCAAGGCGGTGACAGCGTGACAAAAATTGCCGAGCTGTTGAATGCCGGGGTAATTTCTTCCAATGCCGGCAAAGGCGTGGTGTCAGATAACAATCCACTGAGTTTGACGGGGGGCGTCATCTGTCCCTCGGTACAGCAATACCTTGGCACGGCTGACGTCGTACTGGCGATCGGTACCGAACTCGCCGAAGCGGACAGTTTTATCTACGATCTCCCCGTCAACGGGAAGGTGATCCGTATCGATATAGATCCCGCTCGTTTCAACGATAGGTATCCGGCAACAGTCGGTCTCATGGGCGATGCCGGACCCGCGTCTGATATGCTCCTTGCAGAATTGCAGTCGCGCGGCATTAACGGCGCGGGTAGAAATACCCGCGAGGAAATAACGCAGGTTCGATCACGGCAAAGCGCAGAATTCACTGCTGTCGAGAACCAGCATATTAAATTGCTGAACCTGATTCGTGACATCCTGCCGGACGACGCAATTATGATGGGTGACATCGCCCAGCTGGTCTACACCGGGACGCAGGTCATGCCCACTTACCAGCCTCGAACCTGGTTTTACCCTGCGGGTTACGGAACGCTTGGTTGCGCATTACCCGATGCCATCGGTGCCAAAATTGCATTGCCGGAAAGAACTATCGCGGCGCTGGTTGGGGACGGTGGCTTTATGTTCACGGTACAGGAGCTGGAGACCGCGGTCGAAGAGGAATTAACTATCCCCATTATATTGTGGAATAACGACAGCTACGCGATGATTCGTGACGGCATGGTCAAGCGAAATATCCCCGAAATCGGGGTTAACCCGCGTAATCCGGATTTCATAAAACTCGCCGATGCATTCGGTTGTCCCGGCATCCTTGCCGATAGTGCAAATACATTTGAATCAGCATTACGCAACGCGATGGAGTATAAAGGTCCAACTATAATCATGGTGATGGAAAACGATCCCTGGCTAACCGCGTAATAATGCCTGGCTGGTAATCCCGGGAGGATGGCTTCTTTTATGTTTTGATCGCGTTAACGAAGGGTATTTCGACCACGTTTGCCGTCATTGCGCCAAGCGGAGATTCGACGATCAACGACGTGCCGAGGTCCGAATATTCGATCGCGACCATCGCAAAACCGATGTTCTTTTCCAGTCGAGGTGAAAACAGCGCGACGAGAACTTCACCGATTTGCTTATCCTTCATGACAGGCCAGTACCCGGTGAACATGCCCTGTTCCAGCGGTTCCCCGGGCAGCTCAACACCGACTATCCGCCGCTTTACGCCGGCTTCCCGTATTCCTACCAGGGCTTCCTTGCCGATGAACTCCCGTTCGCTGTCGAGATCAAGCATTCGTTCCATACCTGCCTCCAACGGGTTGATGTCAAGGCCGATGTCACAACCGTATCCGAGAATTCCAGCCTCGACCCGACGAATATCGGATGGCCCGGTAACGGCAATTTCCTGCGGCTTCCCGGCTTCAAGAATTCGTTCCCAGAGTTCGTCGCCATATTGGCTGTCGCGTAAAAATACCTCGTAACCATATTCACCGCTCCAGCCCGTGCGTGTTACAACGACAGGGATATGGTCAAGCGACGATTCCGCCAGCGTGTAATATGCGAGCCCGGCTATGTCCTCTCCAAAAAGTGATTCGATCACCGCTCTCGATTTCGGTCCCTGAATCTGGACTGGGCTAACATCGGGCTCGTGTATCTGCACATCCATGCCGGCCGAGACCGCAACGCCCTTTGCCCACAGAAGCAGATCGCTGTCGGAACATGACAGCCAATACCGATCCATGGCGAGGCGCAGCATAACCGGATCGTTCACGATCCCGCCTTCCTCAGAAGTGATAATGATGTAGCGGCATTTCCCCGGCGCGACTTTTGTGACGTCTCGAGGCGTCAGGCGATCTATGAAAGCAGCGGCGTCCGGTCCGCTTATCTCCACCTGCCGCTCAGTTCCCACATCCCACAATGTAACGCCATTAACCAGATGCCAATACTCGACGATCGGATCATCGTAGGAATGTGGCTGGTACATGTGGTTCGCCACAGACCATGCCTTGCATCCAGCGCGGCGAGCACCCTCGAAGAAGGGTGATCGGCGTGTCCAATAACTAAGGGAGGTCGACACGTTGGTTCGGATCCTCGGGCGTTTAGTAAAGCGTGAAGCATATGTATTTTACTGAAGTGCATCAATAGACAAGTACAGTTGCGTAAATTATCTTTACATAAAATCGAGAAAGTAGACGCTCAGATTTTGTTGATCAGCGGCAGCTACCGACCCGAAGCAGACACCCATAAAAAAGCCACCTCAAATGAGATGGCTTAGTTTCTCTACTAAGTAGTTATTAGTTATGCTTTTCTGCGACGAGCAAAACCTAATCCTAAAAGACCCAATGCGAATAGAGCGATTATGGAAGGTTCCGGTACAACTGTGATACTGGTCCTGATACGGGCCTCGGGATCAGCATCAGCGAAGTTGTTCGCGGTATAAATCCAGTTGGCATTAGTGCTAATACCACCCACAGCACCGCCATTTACGGTGGTCCAAATGTTCGGATCGCCATTGAAGCCATACTCAGTTGCATCCGTGAGGAAAGTGTCGGTACCACTATCGAAAGTCTTCCAGGACGAGGAAGAGTAGTTGGCGTTACCATCCCACAAAATTTCTGCAAGCAATGCGGCAGGATTGTTAACGGATGGACTTCCTAGATTTGTTATTCCCCAAAGAAAATAGTATGTGCCGGGACCTAGATCGATTGTTACTGAATCGGATTGCATCCAATCGTCAGCATTGGTCAAAGGCCCTGAACCTAAATCATCCCAAACCGTACCATCCGTGCAGCTCGAATCGAAACATAATCCGCCTCCAAAAGAATTGTCGGCCGTCATATTGAGGGTTACCAACGTGGCCTGACTTGATGTCGCAAAGCCGAAGGACAATAGTAGCGCCACTGAGATTCGTATGATTTTATCTTTCATTTTTAAATCACTTTTTTGATTACATCAATATAAGGCAATTTGTATGTCCAGATTTTATTTTTGATCTAACCAATGAGATAATGAATAGCACTGAGAAATTACTCAGAAATATGTAAAGTTTTTTTACAACTTTCGGGTATGAGTGTAAAAATTCTTTACAGTGTCCGCTTCTGGCCGAAGGTCGCCACTGGCAGAGAGGTTTTCAGTGTCTGCTTTGGAGAACTCAATCACCGAAAATCGTATCGAATTTGCTTAATTTCTAACTTACGTAAGAAAATTAAGGCAGCTATTTCTAACACAACATAAGGAACCAGCAGCAAAAAAGAATTGGAAGAACTTGGCAAAAGGCTACAGAACAATCTGGCTCTATTTATTTCAATCATTGAGATAAATATGGAGGTGAATTAGTTTTCCGGTGTTACCGACCGCGGGAAGTTGTCAGACTTAAGTCCAACAAAATCATGCAAGCCAATTTCAGTGAGGAGACGATCATGACGGATAAAACGGAGCAGACGCTATCTGAAAATAGAAACCCGGCTGTATTCAGCCATTACTATGAAGGGCCTTCGGCTGCGCCCAATGTTGATGAGATCTGGTGCTATACCGATCGCCCGTGTTATTCGCCAGGGGAAGTTATCGTTTTTCACGTCTCGACTACCGCGCCACTATATGACCTGGAAATTGCCCGCGATAGCCTTGAGCTTGAATCTCTTGTCTGCAGAAATGGCATACCCGGTAATCGTCAGAATACACCGGTCGACGTATCGGTAGTCGGTTGCGGTTGGTCCACGAGCTTTGAATTTACGGTTCCCAGAGATTGGCCTTCCGGGGCCTATAGGGTCACCTCCCGTATTAAAACCCAAGACGGTGACGTCAAGGAACAGCATCATATTGTTTTGGTACGTGGAAGCGAATTGGATAAAAGCGAGCGATTTCTGCTGATCTCCTCAACCGGAACCTGGTGTGCTTATAACGACTGGGGCGGCTCGAACCACTACGAAGGAATTACTGGGCCGCAAGGCACAGATTATTCTCCGGTCCTTTCCCTTGAGCGTCCATTAGCAAAGGGATTCGTGGTCTTACCCGAGTATGCACCACGCGCAGCCCTTGCAACCCGGCCACGTTACGATGAGCCGATTTCCTACCCCCACATGGAATGGGCCTATGCAAACGGATACTCAAAGAAATACGCATCGGCTGGTTGGGCCTCTTACGAGCGGCACTTCATGAACTGGGCATTGAGAGCTGGTTTCCAGATCGACATCACCTCGCAATTTGATCTTCAATACCGACCAGAAGCGATTGCGGATTATCCCTGCTTGGTATTCATAGGACATGACGAGTACTGGTCCTGGGAGATGCGTGACACCGTTGACGCCTATGTGGAAAGCGGCGGAAAAGTAGCGCGCTTCGCCGGAAACTTTATGTGGCAAACTCGCCTCGAGTCGGAGGGGCGAAGGCAGGTTTGTTACAAATACCGGGCCCGTAGCGAAGACCCACTGCGTGATACGCCCAGAGTAAGCACTAGCTGGGAGGCTTCTGAAATCGCGCGACCGGGAGCGCTCACTTTTGGTTTGAACGCGACCCGGGGCGTTTACGCCGGCTGGGGTGGCTGTACCGCTTTCGGTGCGGGCGGTTTTCCGATATATCGACCCGAGCACTGGGCCTTCGAAGGTACTGGTCTCGGTTATGGTGACGTCCTTGGCGCTGAAAGTCGGATATTTGCGTACGAAGTCGATGGTCTCGACTATGTCATTCGGCACGGATTACCGTTTCCATCTGGAAAAGAGGATGTACCCGTTGGAATCGAAATTCTGGGGCTAGGTCTTGCCTCCAACATCGAAGTTCCTCGGGGTGTAGATCAGTCAGAGCTATTTCTGGGCTCGGTTGACGGCGATTTCAATGCAGAAATTCTTTATGACAAAATCACCGATGAAACCACTGCTCTTGCCGGTCGAGGCTCTGGAATGATTGTTTCGTTTAAAAAAGGCCTGGGTGAAGTATTTCATGCCGGCAGTTGCGAGTGGGTAGCGGGATTGCTGCGCCATGATCCACAGGTGGAACGGGTAACACGCAATGTTTTGAGCCGATTTATGAAACGCCAGTAAGCAGGTGTCAGATGATCGTAAATTCTGATTGTAGATATCAATTAATTTTGTTACCGAGAAGAGTAGCTCATCCCTATAATTCGCGCGCACCAGCAACCCCTGAGCACGATCATGACCGAAGAAAATGAATTACCGCTAAACGGACTTCGGGTCCTCGATTTCGGTCACTATCTCGCCGGACCAGCGGTCGGCATGATTCTGGCTGATCAGGGGGCGGAAGTAATCCGCATCGACCCGCCCGGCGGCCCACGCTGGAAAAATCATGCCAACGCCATCCTCGGCCGTGGCAAGAAATCAATCGTGCTGGATTTAAAGACTGATGAAGGCAGTGAAACAGCACAAGATCTGGCGGCACGCAGCGACCTACTGGTAGAGAATTTCCGTCCTGGCGTGATGGACCGACTGGGCCTGGGTGCCGACCAGTTGATGGAGATCAATTCGTCCTTGGTATATCTCTCGCTACCTGGATTTTCCTCGCGTGATACCGATCGAAGTGCGATTAAGGCCTTTGAAGGTGTCATCGCAGCGGCGTCGGGACAATTTACGGATATGGGCCTAAGCCGGGTCCTGATGGGAATCAACCCGTCATTTACCCCGCTCCCCCTGGCGTCCGCATATGCCGCTACCTTGGGCGCGACCGCGGCGGTGCTGGCGCTGACCAAACGCAAGCAAACTGGCAGCGGCGAAAGAATTGAGGTTCCGCTGGCGTCGGCACTGCTCGAGGGGCTGGTGTATAACGCTATGTATGTCGAGAACTATCCAGAACGCTACAAATCTCCGCGCGAGCGTGAAATCGAACGACGCCACTCGGCAGGCGAGCCTATGAATATGGAGTACCAGGAAATACAGGAATATCTGGATCCTTTCTACCGGACCTATATCTGCAACGACGGTAGACCATTCTATGTCGTCTGCACCTCGCATAAACACCACGTGGCCGACGCGCTGAAATTGATGGGGTTGTGGGAAGAAATGCAGGCCAAAGGTTTACCAGACTTCGATGCCTATCTTCCAACCGATCAATGGCCCGAGGGGCAGGATTGTACGCTCGCGGCTTACCCGTTTTCACCTGCATGGGCTAAAACGATCTCCGCAGCATTGATGCAAGTGTTTAAAACCAGGAGTGCATTCGAGTGGGAGCAAATTTGGGGCGAAGCGGGCATTCCGGCCGCAGCGCATCGCACCACGCAGGAATGGCTTCAATCGGAGCATGCGCTTGCCTCGGGGCTGGTTCTAGAGCTCGCAGACTCTGAGCTTGGTCCTACCCGCCAAATGGGAAATCTCGTCTGGTTAGCGCAAAGTTCGCAAAAAACACTCGATAAAACCAGCGCTCCGCTATCCGATGCTGACCATGAAGAGATCCTGAAAATTCTTGACGAACCGGTTCGTAAAACATCTGGACAGAAAAATGCAGATCACGACGGCTGGTTAAGCGGGATCAAAATTCTCGACTTAACCAACGTAATTGCCGGGCCGACGATTGCTTCTACACTGGCGCGTTTCGGGGCCGAGGTCATTTCGTTATCGCCTATCGAACCCACAATGGATCCGTGGAACACCGTGATCTTTGGTTTTCAGTCGGGTCGCGGAAAGCGCTCGTTGCTCTGTGACCTGAAGACGGCCGAAGGACAGGGAATCTTGTCCCGCCTTCTGGCAGAAGTCGATGTCATCACGCTGAACGGGCTCGAGCGACAGCTTCCCGGACTGGGCTTGGATTCCGAACGGTTGAAGGCGTTAAACCCGCACCTCGTGCTTTGCCTTTTGGATGCCTATGGTGGCCCGATGCAGGGACCACGTAGCAATTATCCTGGTTACGATGACCTGGTGCAGGCTTCTACCGGGGTTATGGCGCGTTTCGGCGGTAGTCTCGATACGCCCGAAGAACATGCTCACCTCGGAACCATCGATGTGCTCGGGGGTTTCGCGGCCGCGCTTGCGATATCGATGGCGCTTTACCAGGGTGAGGGGGGTACCGCGCGTGCCTCGCTGGCCGCGGCCGGCCAACTGATCCAGTTGCCATTCATGATCGACTATGGCGGCAGGCCACCCTTCGACGAGCCGGCAGGCCGCTCGGTAAAAGGGTGGGGACCGCTTTACCACTGCTACGAGGCGGCTGATGGCTGGTTTTTCCTCGCCATCGAGCAACGGGACTTGCCGAAACTGACAAAACTACCCGGATTGGAAACGATTCCGGGACTTGGAGACAGCGAGTTGCAGAAGGTATTGACCGAATGCTTTCGACGGAAAAATCTGAGTCACTGGGCCAGTCTTTTGCAACGCATCGACGCTGGATTTACACCCCTGGCGACTCTGCAGGCACTACGCGAGCAAAACCTGCAGGTCGAAAGCGAAGGCTTACCGGATTTGAGCAACAATACATTTTGTTTCGTTCGCCACGACCAGCATCCCGGCGGGCGCTTTGTCGACATTGTCGCACCCAACGCCATCCGGCCCAGTTCATCCCGGATAACAATACCCACCCCGGCACCGAAATATGGCAACGACAGTCGCGTACTGCTCGCAGAACTCGGCTATTCGGCAGATGAGATAAGGACCCTGATTCGTCAGGGCGTGGTATCGGAAAGCTGGAGTGAGGATTATCTGCCAGAGTAATTAACAAACGTCTAACAGAAAAATATCATCGGCACTTTTTGATGATTAATACAGCATAGATTTAGTTTTCGAATTGGCTTAGCCTTTAACCAAAACCACTGATGGAGAAGAATATGATCGTTAGAACCTGGCACGGGCGCACACATTTGTCAGATGGAGATGCATATGAATCATTTATGAAAACGCGAGCCGCTCCGGACTATGGTTCCGTCGATGGACTTGAGCAGCTTTTCTTCACTAGACGGGATGAGGCTGAAGTTTCACATTTTTTGCTGATAACCGTATGGGACTCAATTGAGGCCGTTAAGAAGTTTGCCGGTGATGATCCAGGTGTTGCGAAATACTACCCGGAAGATGATGAATTTCTTCTTGAGAAAGAAGCACATTCATTAAATCATCAAGTCTTTTTCTCACAGTAAAGTAGTGGTTAAACAGCTATTCGTTTACGGGACACTAGGTCCAGGTCGCCCAAATGAACATATACTTGAGTCTATTGGAGGCTCATGGGAATCCGCTACTATTTATGGGACCCCGAGGCATGAAGGCTGGGGCGCAGAACTAGGCTATCCTGGCATTGACCTCAACGAACATGGCGGGGAAGTCGAAGGGTTTCTTTTCACTTCAGAGAATCTATCGGGCCATTGGGCGACCCTTGATAAGTTTGAAGGTAAGGCTTATGAGCGTGTTCTGGCAAAAGCGAAACTCAGGGACGGAAGCATAGTCGAAGCCTACATCTACGCGTTGCGGTCAGCGTGAGGTATCCTATGAAAGCGCCGCAGCTAATTAGCATATGCAGTCGGACGCGGCAAACAGAGCTGCTGATCTGAGCGTTAAAAGGCCACTCAGGGCATTTCCGAGTCATTCATGCATCACCCCGCGAGTGTCCGCTGTTGGCCGAAGTACGACCCTGATGTTACGAAATTGAGTGTCTGCTTTGGAGAAAGCTGCCACTGAAATCATATACACCAGCGGCGATAAGCGACCCACAACGGACTCTAATGTTCGATACATTAAACAACTAAGTTAATACTTCTCTCTGACTCGGTTTTATCACTGATAAATTCATCTTATTCGCTATCTCGGCGATAAACTTATTTATTTTGCCGGTTAGAATTTCCGGGCGTATAGTTGTTTATAAAAAAGTGCCTATGAGGTGGCACAGTGCGTATCGAATCGGCTACGGCTGTGCTCGTACTAACTACACAAAGGGGGTAGAAGAATGGGATATCAACTTAAAGGCAGCATTTTAGAGGCGTGCACCTGCAATGCGATTTGCCCGTGTTGGGTCGGTGAGGACCCGGACTCGGGGGCCTGCTACGGCACCATCGCCTGGCATTTTGACAAGGGTGAGATCGACGGAGTGGACGTATCAGACCTCACTTTCGCGTTGCTTCTACACATCCCAGGCAATGCGTTATCGGGCGATTGGCGAGTCGTCGCGTATGTAGACGACACAGCGAGTGAGGAGCAAGAGAAAGCAATTCTCGCTGTTTACACCGGAGAGAAAGGTGGGCCAGTAGCCGACATGGCGCAACTCATTGGTGAGGTCGTAGCCGTAGAACGGGCGCCGATCACATTTGGCGTCGTCGAAGGTAAAGGACACTTGAAGATCGGGACGAGTCTAGATGCAGAGATCAATCCCTTAGAGGGACCCACGGGCAGGCGGACGACTCTTCACGATGCAGCACTCTCTGTTATCGAGGAGGCACCGTACTACGTCGGGAAGGCGGATTACCTCAAGGCCTCGAACCCCGCACTCGGCATGAATCTTGATATTCATGGGAAGAGCGCTGTCCAGGGGCAGTTTACATTCGAGGCATAGCTCTTGGCCGTCCTCGCTACGGATAAGGCGCCGGAGTTCGTAAACGCCAATCATGATGGCGGAACGGGCCGGCGCCAGTTTCTGCTATTCATGGGAATGCTTGTAGTGCTCGCGTGGTTGACGCTCTGGATCTGGGAGCAGTCACCATACGGGCGTTACCTCGACCATGGCAGTTGGACTGAAATTGGTTTGGCGGGCAGCATTTGCCGCGTTTTGCCGAATGGCACCGTCGTTCTTCCGGCGCTGCTTTACGTCGGAGGATGGGTCCTAATGACGGCGGCGATGATGTTACCGACGACCATACCCTTGCTAGAGGTCTTTCGTCGGCTGACCCGGAGAAGACAAGACACTGGACGCCTCGTCGCACTGGTAATGGTGGGCTATTTGACCGTCTGGCTGTTGTTTGGTGTAGCGGCTCATTTGCTCGATTGGGGCGTCAACGAAGCAGTGCGGCAGAGCGTGTGGTTGGGACTGAACGGCTGGGTGCTCGGTGCTATCGTGCTTGGCATCGCCGGTGTTTTTCAGTTCACCGACCTCAAATACCGGTGCCTGGACCGGTGCCGGGCACCGCTGAGCTTTATACTCAGACATTGGCGCGGTGGCAACGTGCAACGACAAGCCCTCGCCGTTGGGGCACATCACGGCATCTACTGTGTTGGCTGCTGCTGGGCGCTGATGCTCTTGATGTTCATCGTTGGCACGGGCAGTGTCGGTTGGATGTTGTTGCTCGGCGCGATAATGGCGATTGAAAAAAATCTCCCCATCGGCCGGCATCTAGGCAAACCTTTGGGTGGTGCGCTCATTGCCGGGGCTGCGATTGTGGTATTTCAGAACTATGCATTGTTGCTTCTATGACGGAGCAAGACCAAACGACCCAACTCTGACACTTGATACCTGTCATTAATGATTTGTCGTTAACCAGATCCTCGGCAATCCTTTAAGGATCGAAGCAGTGTCGATTGATATTATTTCTTAACTCAGCGTCCGCTTCTGGCCGGAGGAAGAAGCCCAGGGCGCGCATACGAGCGTCTCCTTTGGAGAAAACAGACCCTCGCCAGGAAAAAATAGGCTTCCGAGATCGACCCAACTCGGACTCTCACAGATATTATTTAACTCAATTATGCCGAAGTAATTTACTTCGATGCGAGGTTTTCTAGGGCAGCTACCTTAGTAATCAGCAAGTCCAGGGTCCGACTCCTTCGCCCCACTCAATCCAGTGTTTCTGCTACCTGTAGAATATCTATTGGTGGAAATGTATTCAGTTTGCGTGCTACTGCCATATTAACCACGTAGGCGAATTCGGTCACCCGGGCGATGGGTAATTCCCCAGGCGTCGCACCGTCACGCAATATGCGAAGCACCTGGTCTGCGGCAACGCGGCCGACATCTTTGGCACGCGCGGCGATCGAAACCAACGCCTCGGATTCCCGTACCACTTCTTCGTAAGGGCTCAGAATCGGCAAACCGCTTTCGACGGCTGCCGAGGTGAAGACATCAGCATTCAGGCGTAAAAACGAGCTCGAGCCGAGGTAAATAAAATCGACTCCGGCCTTCGCCAGTTCGCGCACTCGTTCGGGAATCAGTTGCGGATCGGGAACCCCGACGCTGTCTGGATCGACTTTGAGCGCGGTCAGCAAAAAACCCATTTCGTGCGACAGTTCAGACATCTCTTTAACCTTGATCACCGAGTTATTCTCGTTGCCGTTATAAATCATCCCGAGGTGCTTGAAATCGGGCTTGATTGTCTGAATCGTGCGGATGTTCACGGCTTCGGGGACGCGGTTAAAAGTGCCGGTGACATTGTTGCGGCCACTTTTTTCGAAACTCCTGGCAATACCGCTGCCAAACGGATCGGAGACATACATGAAAACCAACGGCATTTCCGTAATGAATTGCTTGTCGCCCGTGTTTTCCAAGCGCCCTGCGATACCGAGCGTGACACTAGTCCCATAGGTAAGCATCAGATCGGCTTTCATACGGCGTGCCTCTTCTATGAATCCCGGCAATTTCAGCTTGTTCTGTTCGGCGTCTCGCACAATGACCCTGGCTGGAAACCCACTGACTTTGATGGCCTCAATAAAACCTTCGCAGCCGTGTTCGCAACCCTCCCAGAACACTCCATATATCAGTTTTTCCGCTGCGTCGGCCGAACTTGCCGATACCACTATCAAGTTGAATATCAATAAAAACTTTCGGATCATTTCACCTTCTCCGTAAACCCGCACTGACGGGCAAAAAAACCGGTGCGACCTTATTTTCCGGATCTGACGGTATTCGATTTACCCTGGGCTGTTGTTACGATCTGCACCAGAACCATGATGACAGCGCCAGTTAGCATCATCATGCCAATCCCCGCGATGGTAGTATCATAGCCGATGTTATCAACCAGAAATACACTTGCCGCAAGGCCCGCAATGGCCGCGAGCCGTTCGATCAGGCGCAGGCCACTGAGCGCAATTTGAACCGTACCAGGCCTTGGATCGCTTTCGGCGATACGTATGGCTTGTGAATATTGCGTCGCATCGCACATTGTGTGACCCAATCCAAACAGGGTTACAACGATGGCGATCGGCCAGAAGCCCGACCAAAGCATGAGCGATGATAAGGCCAGTCCTGAAATCGTGATGCCGCCGATCAACAAGGGCAGGTTGCCAACCTTTCCGTCAGCTAGTTGGGCAACTATGGGTCCGGCCAGAACCTGCATCAAATAGTAAAGCATGACTACTCGACCGATATCCGCAACATTGACGCCATCAGCCGACAGCGCTACGGGTGTCAGATACCAGATGAACACTGCCATGCCAATATTCGTGGGTACCGAAATCCCCAAAATCAATGCGATGAAACGGGCATTGAGCAGAATTCCAGCTGGCGGGCCCGTCGGTTCCCGGGCGTATACTGTCTGTTGCCGGATACGTTCACCGATTTTTGGCGCGATCGTCCTGGCGCCAACGATTCCCGCCAGCAAAACCAGCGCTGCACCGATAAAGAAGGTTTGACCCGCCCCGATCCGGTTGGCGAGTACGCCCCCAAGCGCGGTGCCGCAAAATGCCCCGCCTAAAATAACAAAGAGAAAACTGCCAATAGCCTGTGCGTCTTCCCCCCTGGACGCGGTCCTCAAGGCGTATTCCTGGCAGGCGATGGTTGCAAGAGCGTAAACCAAGGCCATTGCGCCATGCCAGAACGCGATCAGGATTGCCGAATTGCCCAGGCCGACGCCGACCATGGTTACTGCCGTAAGCGGTATGGAGATGATAAACAGGCGCCGTGGATCGATTCGTCGAACAATAACACTGCTAAATGGTGCTACCAGCGCGATCGCTACCAGGTAAGCAACCAGGGGTGCAATAGCTGCAAGGTTGGGGGTGAGCCATTCCGGTCCGCCGGCATCACGGGAATACAACGGCAGAAAAGCACCGCTGATTTCCGTAGCGGTCGAAAAAATGAAAAGCGGCAACCGAATGTCAACGAAATAGGCTTGAGGCAGAGCGGGTAGCTGGAGGTGTTTCCCGGCCCGCTCCGACAGGTCGATAGCCCGATCTGACAAACGACGAGCAATGCGTCGTAATTCACCTGCATCAGGTGCAGGAATCACGTGTTTGAAATTTCCGGCAGCCTGTTCACGCAAAAGACTGAATATTCGATCCAGTGGTTTGCCAACGGCACCGGCGGTAACCCATATTATCAGCTCAAATAATAGAAGCACCGATACCAGACCAACCACGAGAATATCGAGCACGACGTTTCGCAATCTGGTGCTAACGAATTTTGGATCGGTCTCGAGCCTCAGTTCGCCCACCAGGGCGTTTCGGCTCAGTATCGGTAAAGAGATCCATGCCGGTTCATCTATATCCGCCAGTTTCGTTTGTATTTCAGCCCCAGGAACTTGGGTTTGACGTGTTGCGGTAGCTGCAATTGCCCCAGAGACCGACAGAAGAGTGATTTGCTCCACCTCCTCGAAATCGTCAAGCACTCCTTCAAGATAGGTATCGACTCCAGCAATCGAATCCAGAGGAACTCCATAATCGAGTGCACGTTCGATTTCCTCCCTGACGGTTACGCCAATCAGCTGCGAGCGCTTATTGAGTTCCGGAGCAATCGCTTCTTCGAATATGTGTAGCGCCGCGTAGAGCGTAACCAGTAGCGATACCACCAGTGTCAAGGCAGCCCAGATCACGACCCGTCTCGCCGCAATGCGACCAGGTTGCTCGAGCATGCTGGGTTCCCTCGATGGGTTGCTCATCAAAAGGGTTTGTCGCGACGATCTATATACCGCGTCTCGGATTGTTTAAGCAATGAGTCGAAGGTTGAGGAACTGACCCCCAGTCCGGAAATTGGCGTATCACCCTCGTGGTCTACCATGGAGCTTCGCCAGAACTGTCGCTCGAAACGATCATATGCCGCTAGAATACCCCCGAAAACGCGAACATGTTCCGACAAAGCAATCCGCAAAACGCCCCAGCCAAAAAACAGCATGCCGGCCAGCACCAACCCGGCAGTGAGGCCAAGGCTTGCCGCCGTCGCCAGCACCTGGGTTCTCGCCTGGCTTTTTGAGTAGACAATGACGATCCCGCCACTTAATTCCTGTGTCGGAGAGGTTATGTCCGCCCCTACGATAAATGCGTTCTCGGTTTCGATACGCAATCCCTCCTTGATGCCTTTACTATGTAGTTCTGCTGGCCAGGTTTGCGATAGAGTTGCGGATGGAGTGCGTGATGTCGAATGCACTATTGCGCCATCCTGCCCGTAAACATGGATATGCTCAATGTTGCTGTCATCCTGGCGCGCGTCTTCCAAAATTGCACGAGCATTGCGAACTGTCGACAGGGGCAGGCCCAGGTTTGCTACGGCGGCAAACGGAACCCTGACTCTATCTGCAATTACGACCAATCGTTCCTGAATCAGACCAGAGAGAATTGTGTCGAACTGAAGGGTTGCGATCGAAACGAAGATGAATAGAACAATGAAATTGATCGCGCCAATTGCTACTAGTATGCGCCAGACAATCGCCATGCAGTCTCCAGAATTTCACGTGGGGCTTTGTTCGTCAAATATATCCTACTTTTGCTCTGTAAGGTTGTAAAACAGAAAACAGTCGATTCGACGACTAATTTAACCACCAATGGGCGCACTAGGTGATGCTTAGTCTCACATTACAATATCCTTTACTCACTATGCTGTATCTAACTGGATGTCGTCATTATATTCCGTGTCTGTAACTCATTTCCGCATTCCCTCTCTAGATTTACCCTCCTATTGCTCGAGGGTCTGTTTGTGGCCGAAGGTCGCCACTGAACTCTTAGTTTTAAGTGCCTGCTTTGGAGAAAACAGACGCTTAAAATCCATAAATCAGCGGCAATTTACGACCCACAGCAGACCGCCGTGCAAGACAAGAAAGCGGTTTGGCCCAAATCCTTTTGCAGCTGTCCCTCGATTAAAATGGATCATTGCAATATTGCGGAACAGAACATGGGCTTTTTGCCGAAAGCACGGATTTTTTCAGAAACCAATAAACATGTTGCATAGGAATTTATGCCGTCCAGGGTAGCGCGCTCCTGCCCTGTTTTTCTAGCAATGCTTTGCCTCGCTTCTCCAGTTCGAACATATTCTCAAGGCTCTGCTTCGCGCGCGCCGCAATATCCGGCGGGATTTCGACAAACTGCTCGGGCGAGGGGTCCTTTAAGGCCTTGAGCACGTCTTCGAGATGTATTTCCTTCATGTAGGGACATAGGATGCAGGTGCCGACGATTTCCTTGTCCTTGAATTCTGCCTTGAAACGGTCGGTGAGACCACACTCGGTCACCAACATGAAGCTCTGGGCGGGTGAGGTCTTTACATAGTTAAGCATGCCCTCGGTCCCCCCGGCATAGTCAACCTCTGCAACCAGCCCCGGGGTGCACTCGGGGTGGGCAAGAATTTTTACTCCGGGGAACCGTTTGCGAATATCCCGCACCGAGTTCACATCAAAACCTTCGTGAACCACGCAAGTGCCGTCCCAGGTTCTAATCTTCTTCGAACTAATCTTCGCGAGGTTTTCCGCCATCAGACGATCGGGGATGAAAATGATTTCGTCCTGCGGCATCGCCTCCACCACCTCCACTGCGTTCGACGAAGTGCAACAGGCATCAGACTCGGCCTTAACCTCGGCATAGGTATTGACATAGCACACGATCCCGGCATTGGGATTTTCTTCGCGTAGGGTGCGTACCTGCTCCCCGTTAATTGCATCAGCCAGCGAGCAGCCGGCTTTGCTCGGGACTAGCACTTCTTTTTCGGGGTTGAGCAGTTTTGCGGTCTCACCCATGAAATAAACCGAGCAGAAGATGATTTTCTGTGCCGGGTGCTCGGTTGCAAGTACGCTCAAACCATAAGAATCACCAATATAGTCACCCACACCGTACATGATATCCGGTGTCTGGTAGGAGTGGGCCAGGATAACGGCATTCTGCTCCCGCTTAAGTTCATTTATCTCCTGCGTGACCGGCGCAATAAGTTCACAATCATCTCGGCTCCATCCAAGTTTATTGAGCCTGCCATAAAGGCGTTCGGTTTCTTTGTTCATACCTGTGTTCATATCGGTACCAACCAGATTCAGGTCGTCTTTAACGATATTCCCCAAAGGCTATTTGACAGTGATGCAGGTGCAGGGTGCACGGTTTGCCACCTTGTGCGACACGCTACCAAGGAACAGGCCCTTTAAATCATTCAATCCACGTGAGCCCATAATCACGCAGTCAATATTTTCCTCGTCGATACATTCCAGGATTCTATCGGCCGGATCACCACTTTCAAGACGGGCATCGACATTTTCCAGGCCATTTCGCTCTGCACGGCCCTTTGCTCCGTCAATAACATGCTGGCCTATCTCGATCAGTAACCGCGGTGATACCCCTGAAACCTGGAAGTCGGAGTCCGTATCCAAGTCGAGCCTGTAGTCCATCGATCTCAGGCGATTTATTTCCGTGTTGACATGTTGTGCCAGCCCCTCAATTTCGGCAAATCGCTGCAAAGCGTCGATATTTTCGGAACGATGAGGGACGTGCAATATGACAAGCTCGGCATCGAATTTTTGTGCCATATCAATTGCGAGATCGAGTGCCTTGAAGGAATGATCTGAACCGTCGGTGGGACATAGTATCTTGTTGAACATGACAGGCCTCCGTAATATTTGCCAAACCGTAAACAGTCACCATACTCTGATAGCGATCTAGCATATTGACGCAGCTCAACCGGGATAAAATTGGACGTCAATGCCCGCCATTGGCCGATCTCTGCCCCAAGTCGCTAGTTTCTGAAGGTCCGCTTATGGCGGTTCTCAGACCCAGCAGACGCGATTTTCAGTGTCTGCTTTGGAGAAATAAGGAATAGTCAACGCGGGCACTTTGTCCGACTGCATGCGCTTGTTATGTGGCTATTAGAATTCAATTTGAACAACAACGTTTAACACTTCCCATTCGTGTAAATAGCGGCAACATTTGCGACACTCTGTACTGGCGCGAACCACTTCCTCGTCACTGCGTTCGGAAATTTTTCTTCGTAACGCTTTGCTATTTTGAAATTGTAATTGTAATTGTAAAAAATATTATCATGAGCGCCACCATTCGAGCCAATATGTGCGATCTTATGAGCAAGATGGGCTGGTTTTAAACACAGTGGTTGGTTAATTTCTATTAAGATCAATTTTCTCCGCGTGTCCGCGGAAGCACATCCTATTATTTCATTTTTATTACTTTGTGGCCGCTTCTCTGAAGGTTTCATCGCTCGTATGGTCTTTATTCCTGCGTTAACAGATTCCTCAACAAAAAACTGGTGAATTTCTTTGCTGTAATGAGCGGAATAAACTTCGGCAATATCGCTTTCAATGTTGGTTCGTTGCTGTTCGACAGAAGCACAGCCGCTCAAAATTGCTAAAGATGTGAGTAAAATTGCGAGATTATTCATGCCACATAACAGCACATTTAAGAGACCGATGGCCGCTTAAAAATTATTAAAAGGCGGCAGCATAGTTCGGGATATCGCATGTTCAGCTCACGAGTGAGTTGGGGTCACTTGAATCATACGTAATCTTTTAGCTCAATGTCGCTTCTTGGCCGAAATCAGAAGCCCAGGTAGCACTTTTCAGCGTCTCCTTTGGAGAAAACAGACCCTCAGAATCGATACTTCAGCGGCGATTTACGACCCAAAACGGACCCACGTAAAATTAACATTTGCGGAACAAACTTACTGACGCGATGTCTTAATGACCCGAAAAAGCACTGTTTTTATCTGTCGGCAGTACCATCTGTTACGCCTTTATGCAGGCCGCAGGATTGGTGAATGATCACATGGTAGATTGTTTACGTCATGGTGAGCTGGGAAACACATTGTAGAAGGTTATAAATAATATGTCTGTGCAATCAAAGCTTGAATACCTAACGCAAAAATCTGAGAGACCGATTTATCATGCCTCCATTTCAGGCCGAAATGCGAGACATTCTTTAGATCAGCCAACGCAAGCTGTCGCGGTGGAAGTTCACGATGCAAGAGACCGCAACCCCAGTGATAATAAAACCGAGTTCGGAATGCATGAATCCGGATTCGATCTGTTTAACCATGAATCCGCGGTTCAGGATTTTCTCGACCAGGTCCAGATTAAAGATGGTTACGAAACCGAAATTGAAGGTTTATTGAAATCGGTTACCGGCTGTTACCGGGTTCACATTTTCGATCACACCGTACGCGCCTCCGATCCTGAGGTAAGGGAACTCAAGCAAATCCGCGAGTCGGTCTCCCTGGTCCATGGTGACTATACTTCCGGCTCAGGGTTCGTTTGTTTGCAGGAAAACCTCGGTGACGAGGCGGCTGAGCTATCAAAAGGCCGTTTTCAGATCATTAACGTCTGGCGCCCGTTGGTGGATCCGGTTGAAGATTTCCCGCTTGCACTTTGCGATTTGCGAAGTGTCAGCGAACAGGATCTGGTCGATACGGAAAGACGGGCACCCAATCATACAGGAGAACTTCAGCTCGCGGTTCATAGCCCTGCGCACCGGTGGTTTTACTATCCCGGTATGCGTCCCGACGAAGTGCTACTATTCAAAACCTTCGATTCTATCAATGGTGGCCATAGCCCCTGTAGTATTCATAGTGCCATCAAACTGCCCGATGCGGCCACAGACGCCAGGCCGCGTGTAAGTATCGAAACCCGGGCGTTTGTGTTTTATTGAAATTGTGAAGCTGGGCCAATTTTCGATGCAAACCCCGGGTCAGTTTTAAATGCAAATTAACATAAGAGGAGTTACCCATGTACAAATTATATGACGGAACCGGGACTGGCGGCGTCACTGCACGCGCGGCCCTGGTTGAGCTTGGGCAGGATTACGAAATTATCAATATCGATCTGGAAACGGGTCAGGAGTGCACCGAGGAATTTACACGGATCAATCCTTGCCAACAGGTTCCTGTGCTCGAACTGCCTGATGGCACGATACTGACTGAAAATCTTGCAATACTAATGCACCTTGTAGATTCACATCCGGAGGGTGGTCTCGCCCCAGCTTGCGGATCAGTAGAGCGCGCCCAGGTGAATCGCTGGCTCTCTTTCTTCGCGATGAATGTTTATGGGCCGGAGTATTTGCGTATGCGGCCCGCGTTCTATACGACCAATCCCTCGGAGGCGGAAGGGATAGCCGAAGCTGCCACCACCTTCCTGATCCGACACTATTCTATTTTCGAGGGAGCGATGGGTGATGGTCCGTATTATCTTGGCGATCAATTCAGTATTCTTGACCTCTACATCTGGATGCTCGTCCAATATTGGGGTGACTACGATATGATGCGTAGTGACTGGCCAAAAACCTATCGATTAGCTGAAACCGTTATGATGCGACCAAAGGTTAAGCAAGTTCACGATGCTCACTTTGGTCCAGGCATGGGCTTTTAAATGATAAACTAAGAGTGTCCGTTCCTGGCCGAAGGTCGCCACTGGTAGAGAGGTTTTCAGTGCCTGCTTTGGAGAAAACAGACGCAAAAGTACTCTATATCAACGGCGAGGCCGACCTATTTGTTGCTATTCCGGTTTATAAACTTCATAGACATCTATCGTTGGTGGAGTAGACGCCAATTCCTCCAAAGTTACTGCGGTTTTCGAGCGTATCGCAGTTCCTCCCGCTTCGGCATCGTTTTTTGATTCCCATAGGCTGAAAGAACCATACTCACTCTCATCTTGAGATATAACAAAATGGATGCTGATAAACCCATGCTGTTGCTTGGCAATTGCAAAAGCATGGTCGGCTAAGGCCTCGACTTCGGGACGTTTGCTGGAATCTGCCTTAAATTTCAGATATCGGGCATACATAATACTTTCCCCCTTTTAGTGATGTGATTGTTATTGTTAACAAGTAAACGAAGACTCAATCTAACATTAAACAAAACTAGAGTCTCGAAAACCCATTTTGACTAGGCCTCCGAGTGACCGTTACTGGCCGAACTCAGAAGCCCAGGTATTGCTTTTCAGCGTCTCCTTTAAAGAAATCACCTCATTATTTTGGGAGAAACCCGAAAATTTCAGATTTAGCAGTATCCATCAGCATTAATTTCTCAAAAGCAGACGCTCAAACTCCACAAATGAGGGTCTGCTACCCTTTTCGGACTCTCGCCCCTCCGTCAACTCGCTAGCGTATGCGCCAAAAATTATGGGAGCGGAACGGGATTATCACTTAAAGATCTCAAGTAAAGGATTACATTGGCTCTTGTCTGTGGATTCGAAATTCCTCGGAAGTTCATTCTTGTTCCGGGAACAACTTCTGTTGTACGTGCCAGAAACTCGTTGAGTGCCTCAAAAGTCCACGCACCCTCTAGCTTCGCAAAAGCTGACGAATATTTATAGCCACTGACACTGGCCTTGGTTCGTCCTACCACGTCCTGTAGTGGTGGACCATACCTGTCCACAATCTGGCAATCTACACATAGCTCTTTTTCAGCGGCTAGTTTTCCTTGAGCCAGGTCGGCGGACTCGAGTAATTCCGTGATAGGGGAAATTTCACCGGGTTTTGCACCCTGCTGTTTGAGATACTTCACTAAGTCGTTATGGTCTTTCTCCGCGGCAAAATGGGTGGGCGGTCGTCCAATAGCATTAAGCGCATTAACCTCGGCACCGTGTTCGACTAGCCTTTTTGCAATCTCCAGTTTCCCGCTATGTGCGGCTTCATGTAGAGGGGTTGTACCATCAGCTTTGGACAGTGACGGGTCAGCACCCTTTGCGATAAGCAAGTCGACAAATTCAGCACTCCCTTTTTGAACAGCTCTGATCAGAGGGGTTGAGCGGTCCCCTCCGTTCGGATCAGCACCATGCTTTAGTAGTAACTTGGCGAGTTTGATATCACCGTTAAGCGCGGACGATTCAAGCAGCGTTCCATCCCATCCTTTAACATTTGGATCTGCCCGCGCGTTGTAAGAGTAGTTCTACGACCTCCATTTGATTTTCAAGCAAGGCCCATTGTAATGGCGTTCCATCTAAATCTGGGGCATCAACATTCGCACCATCGGCAAGCAGCTTCTTAACGAGATCGATGTCTCCGGCTTCGGCTGCCTCGTGAATAGGATCTGCAAAAGAAATTGAAGTGACTACGAGTAAGGCACAACCGATTTGAAAAGGAATATTTGTATTCATCTTCCACTCCGTTTTAGCAGCCCCATTTTCAGTTATTTCATAGAATATCGCCTAACAACTGGATTATAAGGTTTTTGACGCCATAACATATTATCGTTTCATTGCTGGGCGTCCGTTATTGGCCGTTTGCAGCTGCCTAACTAGCATGTTTCAGCGTCTCCTTTCTGGAAGCAATCAAACAGCTGTATGTAGATTGTTGTAATATATTGTCAGTAACAGCTTGTTTTTAAAAGATCATCTTCCTACCAGTGAGGCAAGAACATGAACCCAGAAAACGAGGAACTTGTACGACGTTGGCATGAGGAAGGCATAAACCAGCAACAACCCGATCTAGCTCTAGAGCTTTGCACTGACGAATTTCAATTCCACTTCGCCTTTACTACCCCTGATTATCCAGAAGGTGCTGCCGCACTGAGACACTGGTTAATTGGCACATTCGATTTCTTCCCAGACTTTTCAATCGAGATAAATGATCTCGTTTCAGATGGAGAAAAAGTTGCATTTCGCGCAAATATCAAAGCAACTCAAGGAGGGAAGATATTTGGTGTCGAGCCGAGTGGTAAAAAGTTGTCCTGGAGTTCAATGGGTATTGTGCGAGTAGATAATGGGAAAATGGCAGAGTTCTGGTGGATGCCTGATTTATTTACGCTCATGGATCAACTGCAGTTAGTACCAGACTAGTAAATTCGATTTTCAGAAGCTGGTTTTGCAATATTGCGATTAAAACCAGCGTCTCCTATTGGCCGAATCACGACCCTGGTGTTACGAGTTTGGGTGTCCGCTAACGAGAAAGCAGACGCTTAAAACTCAAATTTCAGCTTCCGCTACCGACCCACAGCGGACCCCCGTAGCAAGTAAAGCGTACGACGAAATTCGGCTATAAGCGACACCCAAAAATACTCAATCAGGCACCTGGGTCAATCGCTACGCTTAGCCCTTCGTATCTGATAGCCCCTAATTCTCTTCGATTCTATGCTCTTTTAGACTATCAACCAGCCAGTCCCGGAAAGCGATAAGATCGCCATTCGGACGGGCATCAGAGGGCGACACAAAATAGCATTTAAATGGTGATGGTATAGGCTCGGGATTAGCGTATTCAATTTTCCCCGATTCTATTTCCTCTTCTACCAGGTCGCCGGGCAATAATGCGATTCCCCGTCCCAGCACAGCAGCGTTTAAAACCTGCTCGTGGTCAGGGAAGGATTCGTACTGGACTGCGGGATCGATTTGATTGCCTGATACGACATCCTTCCATTTTATATGCAAAGCCCTACTTTCCTTTAAACTATAGTGTCCATCGATAAGGTGGTGTTTACCCGGTTCTGCTAGTGATTCGAGCATTCCGTGGTCGGCGATATAGGCAGGGCTAGCCACGGCGAATATCTGCGGATGAAACAGCAATACACTATCAAGATCATTAAACCCGTCTTCGCTATCGATGAATCGAATTGCCGCATCGATTCCATCGTTCTTAAAGGTAACCAGTTTAAGATTCTTGTCGATAATAACGGGGACGTCTGGAAATGACTCATAAAATCCCCCAGATTTGGCATTAGCCACTTCTGGGTGAAAGCTGGGCCCGCAGAAATCGTAAGACCGCGTCGGGTTTTGGTTCTTGCCACCTCCCGTGACGCAAACGCGATTTCGCCTAGTGACCGTTGGACGACTGAAGCGTAAGTCTCGCCTTCTTCTGACAGTTTGAAGGAATTTGGAGTGCGGATGAATAGTTCGCGGTCAAGATGGCCTTCCAGGTTCCGCAATTGTTGACTTACCGCACCCTGGCTGACGCAAAGCTCTTCGGCGGCTTTGCTGACACTACCAAGCCTTGATACGGCTTCAAATGCCCTCAGGGCGTTCATTGGGGGTAGTTTCATTGAGTTCCCTTTTGAAAATCTAATGAGCCTATCCGAATAACTGCATGTACATAATCCGGTTCCAGAGCAATTATAGGTTTACTCAATTCAACATTGTTAGAGCGGCCAAAAATACGGCAAATAGTAGCAAAGCAATATCAGCAAACATTAAAGGAGAATACACAATGCAGCAGATAGACACCATTCAACTAGCACCGGAGGGTTCAACTATTTTTTTCAGGGTAGTCAACTTCTTTGTTGGTTCTCGCATTTCAACTCCTCATTCAGATCTGCTTACAACTAATGTTGATTGGCCTGATTCGGACTCAGACTCCAATCAGCCTTACTACGGAAGTGATAATCAACACGTCAGTGGCGGTTATAACGAGGCGTTCATCGTCCAGCACTGGACCAGCTATAACCTCAGATAATGAGGTTGTTTTCTCATGAAGCCGTGTAAAAGCGGGAGGTCGGAAAACTAATTTGCTCAACTGTAACTGTTATCATGAGAACCGAATACTACAGGGAGAATCGCATGACCTTTTCTATTGTTGCCTTCGATCCAGAGAACGGTGATCTCGGAATTGCAGTCGAGTCAAAGTTTCCCAACGTGGGCGTCGTCATTCCCTTTGCGCAGGCGGGAATTGGAGCCATCGCTACACAGTCATACTGTAATACCAGTTTTGGGTCCCGCGGGTTGGCGCTATTACAAAAAGGTGCCAGTCCGCAGGATGTCGTTGACGAACTGGTTGCCGGAGATGAAGATCACGAATCTCGACAGTTAGCGGTGATCGATGCGCAGGGGCATGGTGCGGCGTATACCGGCGCACAGTGTTTTGATTGGTGCGGCAGTATTGTGGAGGACAATTTTTCCGTGCAGGGCAATTGTCTTGCAAGCGAAGCGGTAGCGAGTCATATGGCGCAAAGTATGCACGATTCGCGAGGAACCCTTGCCGAACGTTTACTGGACGCGCTTGCCGCAGGCCAGGCGGCAGGTGGTGATCGCCGGGGCCAGCAATCAGCAGCGTTGCTGGTCGTCAGGAAAGGTGGCGGATATGGCGGTCACGACGATCGCTATGTTGATATTTCAGTTTATGATCATCTGACGCCGATTGAGGAATTGTATCGGCTTTATGTCATCCATCGATTGACCTATTTTCGAAGTGACCCGGAAAAACTCGTGCCGGCAGAAGGCAAAATCGCCCGCGAGTTACAGGAAATCATGAAGGCTCGTGGTTTCTACAGCGGGGAGATAGATGGTCTGTTTAACAATGACACGCGCAATGCGTTGCATGACTTTATGGGCTGGGAAAATTACGACGAACGTATCCGTGATGATGAATTAGTGGACCTTGAGGTGTTGGAAGATATTAGGAAAAAACACCAACAGTGGTTACGCAATCAACAAAGCTCATCAGTCTTCTCAAATTAATACAAGTGGATAAACATGAGGGATAAAATCGTTGCCATTCACCCAGTTGTAAATGAGGAACCTCGATGACCTACAACACGCGGCATTCAACATCAGGCATCAATTTGCCTAACCTGCTTACACTGTATCTCACAGCCATCGGAATGGTGGTCCTGCTGTCGGGATTTTCTGTTACCGAAGTCGAATATAACAGTATGGATGTGCCACCCAGTAAATTTAAGATTCGCCAGGCTAAGCAAAAGGGGCTTCCAGCTCCCGAGGGCGTTCCAGGTTCACCGGTGAAGGCAACCCTGACAAAACCCGAGGGCAAGGGCCCCTTTCCTGCCGTCGTCATGTTTCCTACTGGCGGTGGATGGCAGGATACTCCCCGACACTGGCGAGAACGCCTCAACACCTGGGGTTATGTCACCCTGGAGGTTGGGGATGAAAATGAGGTACCCAGCACTTTTGAGCCGCTAGCCAAGGTTCTTGACGCTATTGGGGCGCTGAAATATTTGCAGGAAACTCCGTATGTAGACAACGATCGTGTCGTCGTCATGGGGTGGTCCACGGGCGCTGAGACGGCGCTAGGGGCTATTGAAGCATCCAGTTGGGCCGGCAAACACAAAGACCGGTTTATGGCGGCTGTCGCGATATACCCTTGGTGTGAGGGCGCTAGTCAATTCTTCTCGCCTGCCTTGATTATCTCTGCGGAGCTTGACAAGCTCGCTAGACCTTCGAGTTGTGAGAGGTTAGTGAAAGATGTTCCTTTGGGTTTAAGTGTTCCGGTTCAGGAGATCATGCCTGGTGCTTATCACTGGTTCGATATGCTCCATCGGCCTGCCCAAACCTTCGGCGGGACCTATGAGTATAACGCGAAGGCAACCGAAGCTACGGTAAATCAGGTCCGGTCTTTTCTTGAGGGTAATTTGTGAACAGTTTTTACTCAGAGTAAAACTGTTCTGCGCCTTTCCAACCTACGACGCGAGCCGAGGCAAGACCTCGCTAGCCATGAGTTCCATCGAACGGCGGGCGAGGACGGGGTCGGTCCAGTCGTGGCCGGTGTAGAGTAGGGTTCCAAATTCTCCCACTTCCTCCCGAAACGCGCGAATTTGTTCGGCGACGCTTTCGGGTGTGCCTGCAATGACAAGGCGTTCCAGACATCGTTTCGCCGTGAGTTCGGATTCGGATTGGCCGGGATCGTCTAGCATCAGAGCCTGCGCGCCGCCTTTCGCGAGCTTGGTTCGCATCACGTTGAAATAAAACCCGTGGGCTCCGTCTTCGCGATGGGCGTATTCGCATGCGGTGTCCTCATCGTCGGCGACGAAAATGCTGCGGGCCACGCGCCAGCCGGAAGGGTCGGCTGAAAGGCCCGCTGATTCACGACCTTCCAAAAATTTTTGAATATGGGAATGCACAACATGGTTGCCGACGTAGGTGGCGGAGATACCAGTCCAACCGTTCGCCCCTGCCGCGGCCGCCCCGGGAGCACCGGGCTGCATGGACGTAATCGCGATGGGCGGATGCGGTTTCTGGAATGGCCGTATGGCTTCGCCCACTCCAATCTCCGGATTGTACGAGTTTTCCGTGATGGTTTGATAAAACTCCCCTTCGATTCGATACGGCCCGTCTTCCGTCCAGATCCGAATCATGTGTTCGAGCGCCTCTTGCGTCTTGCGTTTTCGGTCCGATCCCAAGTCACCGATCGCCTCGGCATCCGGGGGAACGCCCGGACCAACACCCAAAATAAATCGCCCATTCACCAAGTGATCCACCATGGCGACTTGCGCTGCCGCCATCGCAGGATGATAATTGGCCAATGGAAGCACGCCGGTGCCGAAAGTAATTGAAGGACACGCATCGGCCAGATTCGCTATAAACATAAGACTCGAAGTGATGGTCTCGGCGACGTCGACCAGATGCTCACCGATGAATGCCTCGCAATACCCCAGACGGTCCGCGAGGATAACGGCTTCCCGATCCTCACGAAGCATATCCGCATACGGACGATTTGGCCGATGGACGGGCTGGATGAAAAATCCGAGTTTTAATGGGTATTCCACCTAAGTCTCCTGTACAGTTCGCCGATTCCAAAGTTGATCGGTTATCACACACTTCATCGCGACCTTATGCATACGTCATGGCGGAGAGGGTCCCACGTCAAATCAACGTTGAAAAGGGTCCACCGGTGGTCGCATCGATCAACTGAGCGTTGATTCGCACCTGGTTACCGACAGGCCGGACGCTGCCTTCCATGTACTTCTCGATGCTGTTACTAAAACGACGAAACGCATCCTGAATACGCTCGTGAGCTATCAGCTCATCTTGTTGTACTAACTGGGTTGAACCAGCGACATCCGCGTGCAAGATGACAGCAAGTTTGCCAGAAAGATCGTCCTTTGCCATTGATAGCCCAATAGGAATCAAAGTCAGCAAATGTTATCACATGCCAAACTCTATTTTGTTCGCTGTTAGAAATTACCCGAGTGTCTCTTCCTGGCCGAAGGTTGCCTCTGAACTTTGTAGTGTCAACGTCCGTTATGGAGAAAACAGACCCTCGCTAGGAAAAAATAAGCTTCCGAAAACGACCCATTGCAGACTCTCATTTATTCTTGAAAATAAATAAATGCGTCCCCTTTTACCTCTAGATACACCTTCAAGTGGATGTCTGCTGTGGAAGCAACACCGGTCGAAGTTTTCTACGCGGAGTAGGAATTGTAGCTACTCCGGCAGCCCCGCCTTGCGCAGGCCTTCGATGTGGCGATTCAGCACCTTCGCGTCACGAAACGGCTGGCATTCGGAGAACGTGCGAAGGGAGTAACTGGGATCGATTCTGAGCAAATTCTCGATCGCAGTGCGCGCCTCCTGCTCGCATTCCGATTCAGCAAATGCGATCGCTAGCACCATATAGTTGAAAGGGTAGTCAGGATCGATGCCGCTCGACGTTTTGGCAGAGTCGATAGCGTCTTCTCTTCGATCCATCAACAAATAGGCCCAAGCCAAACTGCTGGGATACCACGCTGGATAGATCGGACACAGCCGCATGGCTTTATTGAGAAGCACGATCATGTCATGTGGTCTATCACAGAACAGCGCGACGTCGGAAGCGACACCCACAACAAAAGAATTGTTCGGGCCGAGTACCATGGCTTGCTTCGCCAGGTCGAAGGCTTGGTTGTATTTCCGTAGTGAAAGATGGATCCAGGTAAGCAAGGCATACGTGTCTGGGTTCGAGTCGTCGATGGATTGGGAGACTGCAGCTGCATCTATGGCAAGGTTGAGCGAAGCTTCAGGGTTTTCGCTCCAACCGTTGAAGGCCTCCTCCCAGTGTGCTAATCCCAGCATGGTCCACGCGGCAGCGTAATTCTTGTCCAGCAGCAAGGCCTCTTCCGAAAGACGGCGCCCCATCAGGATGTGTTCCTTGCGATGGCTGTAAATCAGCTCCGGAATTTGAATAACGATTTCCCAGGCCTCGAAGTTTTGCGTACCGCTGGCCCACAGACGAGCTTGCTCGCCTTCAGTTAGTTCGACCTGTAATGCCGACGTAACCTCACGGGTGATCTCATCTTGTAGTTCAAATACGTCGTGTATTACTCGGTCGTAACGTTGTGCCCAGAGGTGATCTCCGGTAGTGGCATCGATTAGCTGCGCCGTAATCCGGAGCCGGTCCCCATTGCGCCTTACGCTTCCCTCCAGAACATAATGCACACCTTGTTCACGACCCACCTGCTTTACGTCGACTGCGCGCCCCTTATAAGTAAATGTCGAATTACGTGCGACGACGAAAAGTTTCGAAATCTTCGAAAGTTCAGTAATGATATCCTCGCTGACACCATCGGCCAAAAACTCTTGCTCGGGGTCAGCACTCATGCTTGTGAACGGCAGTACCGCGATTGATGGCTTATCGGGTAATTCCAGTTGTAGTGTTTCGTAGACATCACGCGTCCCAAATTCCGATATCACTGAACTAGACTCCGCATCTGGAATCTGCTCACCGGACTTCAGCTGTACAGCAAAGACTCTGACTGGCTGCTCGAACCCCTTCAGTGACTGCTCGCCAAGATTTTCGAATTCGAATGGCATTCGCGTCGGCACGGTCTCAGATACAGACCCTTGAACAACTACCCCTCCTGGCTCGGCTAACTGCTCCAACCGCTGTGCCAGCACTATGCCTTCACCGGTCACGGTATTATCAGCAACCACGACTTCGCCCATTGCTATACCAACTCGAAGTTCCGGGCGAATTTCATCCGATATCCCCTCATTATGTGCCGTATTGGTGGATTGGAAATCCATCGCGGCAGTGACGGCATCCGATGCCCTGGAGAACTCGGCGACAAGCGCATCTCCTCGTATCTCCTGGGTGGTTCCATGATGCTGAGTGATGGTCTGAGAGAAGCGTTGGAAGGCATCCTGTATGCGTGCATGGGCAACCGTCTCATTGAGCTGAACAAGCGCAGTAGAGCCGATCACATCAGCGTGCAGCAGTACCGCGAGCTTGCGGGTAGGTTCCTCAGTCACGTTGATCCCTGTCCTTATAATTATGCGGGCATGTGCGCCGATAGTATCGTGGGTGAATACGGGGAACAAGTTGATGGCGATACAAGACGGTATATCGGCACCTAGTTTGAATACATTTTTCAGGACTTCGAGCGTCTGCTTCTGGCCGAAGATTGCCGCTCGTAGTTGGCTCGCCAGTGTCGGCTTTGGGGAAAACAGACGCTTAAACTCAATGCAGTGGCTCGACGGCTGAACGAGCGGCCAAGAAAAACGTTAGACTATGAGACACCAGCCGAACGATTTAACCAGTGTGTTGCAGCGACCGGTTGAAACCGCAGCCGTAAGTCGCCGCTCGTTTCTCTAAATTGAGCGTCTGCTTTGCGGAAATTGTCTGGTTAGGGAGGGAAAAATTCTAAAACTTCGGCTTTTGCAGCAGCCATCGGCAGTAATTTCTCCAAAGACCCTCAGATTTTACAACTCAGTGGCGGCTATCGAAGCCGCCGTTCAGAATTTTCCACAACTTTTGCTCTCTACACTATGCAAGTCATCGCTTCCATCATTTATAGTTTCTGACAAATATGTTTTTGACGAGCCGAGGAGTGATTTGTTGAATTTACTTACAAAGCAATGAATTTCCGGCAAATATATGCAAGTATTTGTTGGCGGCTACTTGCTCGGCATCTGTAAGCATTCAAAATGAATTACAACGATATTCCCCTCATCCCGCGAAAGATTCTTTTTAGCAATCTGGATCGATCGATGGTGACGATCAGTCCGGATGGCAGCCAGCTGATGTGGCTCGCCTCACTGAATGGTGTGCTCAACGTCTGGATTGCGCCACGCGATAATCCTGCTGCGGCGAGAGCTTTAACGCAGGATCGCGATCAGGGTATACGTTCTTGCTTCTGGACCTATAACAAGGAAATTGTGCTGTCATTACAGGATAAAAATGGTGACGAAAACTGGCACCTGCACGCAATCGAACTCGCAACCGGCAATTCTCGCGACCTGACGCCGTTTGCAGGGGCGAAAGCCGAGGTTTACCCCCTTCGCCCAGGTCATCCAGACGAGGTGATCGTCGGCCTCAATCACCGTGATCCGCAATGGCACGATATATACCGGATCAACATCGCTACCGGTGAATGCGCGCTGGAAGTCGAACACGATCGCTTCATCAGTGTAATCACTGACAATGATCTGGAAATCCGGTTGACCGAGGAAATTGTCGAGGATGGCAGCCGAGTCTTTCACATGCTTGCCGACGGTGAATGGCAACCATGGCAAACCGTTCCCGCCGAAGACATGTTTACCACCAACATGGTCGGTTTCGACAAATCCAACGAGATTTTATACATGCGCGACAGCCGTGGCCGTGACACCTCGGCACTAATCGCGATCAACCTCGCTACAGGCGAGAAAACAGTCATTGCCATCGATGACAAAGTCGATATTGCCGACGTCGTTCTTCATCCCAGCGAACGAATCATCCAGGCGGGATCGTTTTTCCACGAACGCAAACGCTGGCAAATTCTCGACGACTCGTTCGCGGCCGATTTCGCGTTTCTGAACGACCCGGACAAAGGCGATCTTGGCATAAACAATCGATCTCTCGATGATAAATACTGGATAGTTTATTACGCATCGGACGATGCTCCATTGCGCTACTATCTTTATGACCGGCAAAAATCGAGCACCACATTCCTGTTTACCCAGCGCAAGGCATTTGAGAACTATAAGCTCGCAAAAATGAATCCGGCCTGGGTAAAAGCTCGCGACGGCCTCGAGCTGTTGGCTTACTACTCTTTACCACATGGCAGCGATCGGCAAAAACCCGGTATTCCCGACCATCCTTTACCCATGGTACTCATACCGCATGGCGGGCCATGGAATCGTGACCACTGGTCCTGCCACAGCTGGCATCAATGGCTGGCCAACCGCGGTTATGCCGTGCTCTCGGTCAATTTCCGCGCCTCCACCGGATTTGGCAAGGCTTTCGTCAGTGCCGGAAATCGCGAATGGGGGGGCAAAATTATTCAGGACCAGCAAGATGCCGTGCAATGGGCGGTCAATGTTGGCATTGCCGATCCGTCGCGCCTGGCTGTGTTTGGTATCAGCTTTGGCGGCTACTCGGCACTTGCGGGTCTCAGCTTCACGCCTGAGTTATTCGCCTGCGGCATAGACCTGGTCGGCCCGGCCAACCTTGTTACCCTGATGCAAACCCTGCCCGCTTACTGGGAGCCTTTGCGCAGGCAGTTTGACGAACGGGTCGGTGATCCCAACAGCGAAGAAGGCCGTGCCCTGCTCGAAAAACATTCCCCGATTAATTACGTCGAACGCATTTGTAAACCCCTGTTGGTCGGCCAGGGCGCCAACGATCCCAGAGTTAAACAAGCAGAGTCTGACCAGATTGTACAGGCAGTGCAGGATAGAGGCGTACCTGTCATTTACGCTTTGTATCCGAACGAGGGGCATGGCTTTGTCCGTCCCCAGAACAACATGTCGTTCTATGCGATGGTGGAAGTATTTCTGGCAGAGCACGTTGGAGGGCGCTGTGAACCAATTGATAGCGACTTCAAAGAATCAAGCGTGGAGATATTGGCCGGAGTTGATCTGATACCCGGACTACGGGAAGCTCTAGTTGCCAACGAGAAAAAATGAAGTACACGAAAAGCTACTTTAGCCACGATTCAGTTCTTGATTCACTGCTGTAAGAGGCTGAAATGGGTCGTGAGGAGCCGATCATTTTTTAATACCTAACGGCGGCAAAGGGCACTTCAGAGTCGTTCATGCACCACCCCGCGAATGACCGCTGTTGGCCGTTCTCCGACCCAAAAGAGATAATTTTTAGTGTCTTGTTTCGGGAAAAATCTAACAGTTTAATATGAGATACTGCTAGTCGGCAAGACCAGCCTTACGCAATCCATCGAAATAAGTTTCGAGCCCGTTAGGCTGTTTTGTTGGTAATGTAGCTTTCAGATAAGTAAGTGACAGGTCAGGTTTTCGCTGCAACGCTTCGCCTACAGCCTCGCGAGCTTCTGTAAATTGATCCAAATTGCCTAGTGCTGATGCGAGTACCGCATACGGCCAATATCCGCCCTCAGCTGCACGAGGTTCGATCAAAACTCTACGCGCCCACTCAGCTGCTTCCTCGTATTGATGCAGTAAATTGCTAGCAATGGAGCGGAAGCACATCGTCCCCCACAAGACTGGATCTCGAGGACTTAGACGGATAGCTTTATCGAGCTCTTCGGCACCCTCTTCAACTTGGCCAGATAGCACCAAAGCAAATCCAAGACCATGATGTGCTAAAGCGAAACTGGGGCTTAGTTCGACTGCCCTGGATAGCTCCGCGACTGACTCGTCGAGTTTCCCCTGCATCATGCACACCCGACCCAAAGCAAAATAAGCTACGGGGTCGTGATCATCCAAAGCAAGGGCATGCTTCGCAGCCTTATACGCCAATTCAAGGCTCTCGTCGGGCGTTTCAGTAAAGCCAAGCATGGTATCCAGGTAGTGTGAATATGACTCGAAAGAATAAGCCGTGGCAAAGTTGGCGTCTAATTTGTGTACCTGTTGAAATAATCGCCGGGCTTTAGTCATGTCCTCCTTGGTAAAACTCCACAGATGCCATAGACCGCGTTGGTAAATCTCCCATGCGCCCAGGCTCTCTGGTGACGCACACACCGCTCGTTCACGTTCAGCAGCACTGAGTTCTGGTTCCACAGCGCCTGCTATTGTTTGTGTCATCTCATCCTGTAAATCAAATATATCCTTCAAATTGCGGTCATAGGTTTCAGCCCAAACGTGACGGCCAGATGTTGCGTCGATCAACTGGGCCGATATCCGCACACGATCCCCAGACTTTCGTACGCTTCCTTCGATCACATATCGCACGCCGAGCTCACCCGCGACGCGAGTTACCTCGATCGCTTGGCCCTTGTACGTGAAGGAAGAATGTCGAGCGATGACAAAAAACCAATGTATCCTCGAGAGGGCCGTGATCAGATCCTCGCTAATGCCATCGGCGAAAAATTCCTGTTCCGGGTCACCACTCATATTATTAAACGGTAAAACTGCAATGGATGGTTTGTCGGGAACTTGGAGGCTGATTGGTTCTTTAGCTTGGGGGGTCACATCCTCTTCTGGCGCTGGTAGCTCTTTGCCAGGTCGTAGTTTCACAGTAAAGGTCCTTACTGGCATGTCGAAACCTTTCAACGTTTGCTCACCCTGGCTCTCAAACTCGATCGGCATTCGGGTTGGCACCGTCTCCGATACTGATCCCTGCACGACCACACCACCCGATTCGGCCAACTGCTCTAATCGCTGCGCTAGTACTACGCCCGCGCCTGTTATAGTGCCATCAGCAATAACCACTTCACCAAGGCTAATACCTATCCGTAATTGAACTTGAATATCGTCGTTAAGCGTCGCATTAAATTCTTTGTTCGCAATCTGATAAGCTAACGCCGCGATTACAGCATCAGATGCTCGTTCAAACTCTGCTACGAGTGCGTCACCACGCACCTCGCGTGCTATTCCTCCATAGGCAATGATAGTTTCAGAAAAGCTATGAAAAGCGTCTTGAATGCGCTTATGAGCGAGGGATTCATTTGATTGGACAAGGCCAGTCGATCCGACAACATCGGCATGGAGGATGACTGCTAGCTTTCGCGATAGTTGATCCTTTTCCATGGATGGCTCTGATTGTAATAATGCCGGAAAATTCTAACACATGCTTACCAAGGCTATACGCATATTGATCATTGCACGAGAGTCTGAAATTGGCCGAAGATTGACCCACGCCAGGATTTTATGAGCGTCTGCTTACGAGAAAACAGACCTTGAAATTACTTTCGCCAATAACCGAGATCGATCCGAATCCGGCGAACTGGATAGAAGATGACGAGTATCAGGTTAAATAATCGAAACTTAATATAGACTTCCCCTATCTTATGGGCAAATTGCATTTAGAATCACTTCAAAAATATATTGGGAAGAGTTAATCGTGAATAGTCAACTGAGTGACACCCAGATTCATCAATTTAAAACACTGCTGGAAGATCAATTTAATAAATTATGGAAAGAAATCGGTTCTGAACTGAATGAATCGGACAAAGAGCACTTTATGCAGATCGCTGGTGAAGTTCAAGATTTAGAGGACAGGTCGATCGCTGATTTATTCACCGATCTGAATATAACGCTGCTTGACAAACATGTGCAGGAGACGCGGGATATTAATAGCGCACTAATCCGGATTAACAAGGGAACTTTCGGCGTCTGTACCGATTGCGGTGAATCCATTGGCTATGATCGGCTAATGGCTTATCCAACAGCAACACGCTGTATAGGTTGCGAGGAAGTTTACGAGAAAACCCACGCCGGAAACCTTCATCCAAAACTTTGAAGACCTATCCCAGGTAATAGGACAATTACGTTGACAGTTAACTTATTTCTAATTTAAGAATTTAATTGGGTGAGGGTCCGCTATTGGCTGAAGATTGCCTCCTAGCCCAGCCAATTGAGGGTCTCCTTTAGAGAAATCAGGCCCTCAGATTTGAATTTTCTGGGGCAGCTTTATGTTCTGAGTGGTCAATCAGTTTCAACTAAAATGGGCTCCATTCTGCTTGAAGTAACCGATGATTGAATATTATGTCTCTCCTTTTTTTGCCAATGACAATGCGTTAATCAAATTTGGATCTTCATCACTGCGTGTACGTGGCAAATCATCGTCAAAGTGAACCCATGGTAATTGACTCTCTACGCCGTAGTGGTACTCCATTTTCACTATTTCCGGGTTGTCCAGAGTCCCAACCGATATAAGAATGTGATCCGGATTTTCAGCAATATCAGCGTCACTTAGATTTACAAGATAACGAGAATGCAAAGAACTCCCACAATCTGGGCAAAAGCACCGTTCTACTATCGAAGATGACTGGTTAAGTTTGGGACTACCCTTTGTATATCGAAACCCCGATAGAGGAAACCCTACGACCGCTAGAAATGCACTACCAGTCCATCTTTGACAATCACGACAGTGGCATATACCGGGTTCTATAAAAGGTTCGTCGGACTCATACCGAATTGCTCCACAGTAGCATCCACCGGTAATTTTGCTATCACTCATAAACTATCCTCCGTTTGTCCAGGGTTTTTTGCCTCGCACGCAACTACAGGCATTGAAACTCAAGTCTACCATTTTCGGTTAGAGTTCGGTCGGCGCGGTAGGCAGAAGAAGAGGAGTAAATTCTGAGTGTCGGCTCCTGGCCTTAGATTGCCTCCTAGCCCAGCCAATTGAGTGTCTCCTTACGAGAAAGCTGCCGCTCAACCTCAATGAGTCAGCGGCAAAAACCGAGCCTACTGAGACACTCATCTTTGAATGATGCAAAACGACGGGAAAAGTTGGTGGGGTTAATAGAAATATTAGTTAATATCAGCATAATTCAGAGCTTGTCGGATTAAATTTTGTACATTGTTGTTTGGGAAATAGGGCTTTTATAATTCTTTTACTTAAAGGAAGGAGATGATTATTTATGTCCCAATGAAGTTTTATACACTAACGGACAAAGTGTACCTAAAACAAAGAAAGCCATAATACTGGAGAGAATACTTGCTACGATAATTTCACTGTGATTTAAGAGTAATTTTTCTTGCAGCAACATAATGCAGGTACCGATCAGGATGCCGATAGCATTACCAAGAATCTGGCGCGTAGATTCACCAATTAACTTATCATAATTGGCAATTGCTCTCTTAGATGAACGTACGAAGGCTAACAGAATCGTCGAATAGGCCAAAATATGGAAGAATAAACAGCCTCCACACTCGACTGACAAAATCGCACAAAAGACATAGAGCATTGCACCCAGAACCACAAAGTCAACCAACCGATGTAATCGTCTTGAATCAGCAATTCGTACATCTGACATTGTCCACCTCCCGTTGTTAGTCTTGGGTGCAACTCTATTAGTGGTTTCGGATGGAAATATAAGATTTCGTGAATTTCGCAAGTTGACGCAGGTCAACAACAGCGACGGTAAGAGTCGTTAGCCGACTAAATCCCTGAATATCTGAGTGTCCGTAACTGGCCTATTCTGTTGAAAAACTCGAAAAAAATGGAGGGATGTTTTTCTGCAGAAAACCAAAACATTCTGAACTCCGCACAGCACTTGGCATGTAAGCTCACCCGTAGCTCTGTTGATCGAGATCGTTAGTTATAGGTTTCCCCCCATATATTAAATTTTAGAAATCGTTACATCGCAAATAAATTTGGCGCCAAGAAAATTTTGGAGTTTTTCAACAGAATAGACCCATA
>Ga0255052_10000137_pt1 | contig 55154 bp, 45 predicted proteins | sample JV7_2_21_MG_FD_188632 | JGI IMG/M metagenome (GOLD analysis project Ga0255052, IMG submission 188632) | Seawater microbial communities from Jervis Inlet, British Columbia, Canada - JV7_2_21 | ecosystem: Environmental > Aquatic > Marine > Inlet | place: Canada: British Columbia | collected...
ACAAGTGGGTCATGTTCTGTGGCGGCGGTGTCACCACGTTGAAGCTTCCCCCCTGGCTACCCAACTGTGGCGTGCTCGAGTTATTCACCGGCCCCGAGTGCACACAGGTCGTCGTCGGAAACGGCGCGTTTCGTATGCGCACGGCCGACAATCCCTGGGGTCCGTGGTCGCCGCCGCAGGACCTCATCGTCGGCGGAGACCCGGCCGTTCCGGGTTCGGGTCAATACGGCGATGGCGGCATGCTGCGGCATCCTTCATGCAAATCCGATAACTGTGCACCACATACCGCAGCACGCGAAGTCAGCGACGACGAGTACGGTTTCTTTTACAGTGCCAACATCATCGAGCAGTGGAGCAGACCGGCCGGCGATGGCGTCGACGTAATCTGGAATGCGTCGACCTGGGATCCCTACCGCATCATTTTGCTGCGGACCCGGATCGATCCGTGATGAATGCATTCCAACGTATCTGCTATTCGTTGCTGCTGCTCATTGTTGCAGGCGCATGCAGCGAGGAAAATGTCGAAGAGATAATCCTTATTGATCAGTCGGCCTGGCAGCTGCGCCTGATCGACGACAAAGGTATTGACGATCCGGACAATGTCGGTGTCGGGCGAGTCATCGCGCATGGCGAGTTCCTGTATCTCGGTACCTGGAACAACGAGTCCGGCGGCAAGATGTACCGCTCGCGTGATGGCGACTCCTGGGAACTGATGGGCAGCGGGCCATTCACGGGCAACAAGAACGATTTCGTTGTCGTGTCGATTGCGGGGTTCAAGGATTACCTGTATGTCGGTACCTGGAACCAGGAAGACGGTGCCGCCATGTTTCGAAGCGCTCTTGACGATACGAGTGCGGCGGCGATCAGCTGGGAGGAAGTGACGGCCGACGGTTTCGGCAATCCGCGAAACACGGGTTTCACGCATATGCGCGAGTTCAAAGGCCAACTCTACGCCGGCTGTTTCAATTACGAGGAGGGCTCCGAGGTCTGGCGCAGCAAGACAGGCGAGCCGGGATCATGGGAAATGGTCATCCCGAAAGGCTGGAACACGGAAGGCAACACCGATTCCACCGTGATGCTGGTTCATGACGGATACTTATATATTGGTACCGAGTCGGCGCGCTCCAAAAAAGAAGTCGGGCCCCAGTTGTGGCGCACCGATGGCGACCTGGCACCGCCCTACGATCAGTGGCAGCTGGTGGGCGCCAACGGCTTCGGCAATCCCAGTAATCACAACATATGCGGTCTCGGCGAACTGAACGGCCAGATTTATGCAGGTACCTGGAACGAGACGGAGGGTATAGAAATATGGCGGGCGACGCCGGCCGAGACGATACCCTTCCCCGACTGGGAGAAGGTCAACAGGAACGGTTTCGGCAATCCCAACTACTCTCATACCTCGGCTATGGCCTCGCTCGATGGCGAATTGTTCATCAGCGGATTCAAATGGGAGGGCTGGCTGACGGATGCTGAAGTGGCAGAAACAATCGTACCGGGAACCGCTGCGGACAATGTCTTTGCCAAGACCAGTGATGGGCTGACCTGGGACATCATTACGAGAATCGATTTCATGGAAAAGCCGATGGCCGGCGTCATGTGGATCGAGTCATTCGAGGGAAAGATCTACGCCGGCGGTCACGCTCGAAACGGACCCATGCAGTTGTGGGTCTATGAAGCGGTGAAATTATGAGCACATTCGATCTGACGGGAAGAGTGGCGCTGATCACGGGCGGCGCAGGCGGTATCGGCCGTGCCGTCGCCCGAAGTTTCGGCGATGCCGGCGCCAGCATCGCGCTTGCCGATATCAATGGAGATGCGAGCTTTGAGGCAGCAGCAGAATTGCAGGAACTCGGTTTTCGAGCCGCAGGTTTCAGCGGAGACGTGAGCAATCCCGTTGACGTCGAAGCGTTCGTCGCGTCGACACTGAACGAGTTCGGACAAATCGACATTCTGGTCAACAACGCCGGATTTATGGGCCGTGCGGCACCGCTTTGGGAGCTTACGGATGACGATTGGCAAGAGGTCATGGACGTCGACTTGAAAAGCGTTTTCTATGTCAGCCGGGAGGTGATCAAGCACATGCGTTCGCGTGGCAGCGGATCCATCATCAGCATCTCTTCCATTGCCGGCAAGGAAGGAACGCCCCAACTCATTCCCTACTCCGTTGCCAAAGCCGGGATCATTGCTTTCACGAAGGCGCTTGGAAAAGAAGTGATCAAGGAAGGTATTCGGGTCAACTGCATCGCACCGGCAATCGTGGAGACGCCATTGCTCGACCAGCTTCCCAAGGAAACGATCGACCTCATGTTGAGCAAAGCACCGATGGGAAGATTCGGCACGGCGGATGAGGTTGCTGCGGTCGTACATTTTCTCGCATCCGATGCTTCGAGTTTCATCACCGCTCAATGCCTCGATGCGAGCGGCGGTCGAGCGACCTACTAGACGAAAGGAAGATTAGTGAAAAAGAGTGTGGATAGAATACTTACCACCCATGTCGGCAGCCTGCCTCGGCCTGATGATCTGATCGAATTAATGTTTGCCAAGAGCGAAGGAAAAGACGTCGACGAGCATTTGCTCGAAGATAAGACGCAGGCGGCGGTGGCCAAGGTCGTTCAACAGCAGAAAGATGCCGGCATCGATGTTATGAGCGACGGTGAAATGAGCAAGGCGAGTTACGCTACCTATATCACTGAGCGGCTGACCGGCTTCGCAGGAACCTCGGACTTGCCCAAACTCAGCGACATTCTCGAGTACCCGAACGTATCCAGCGCTTATTTCAATGATCCGGGCGTCAAGAGTCTGAACAGGCATCGACCGGCCTGTGACGGCCCGGTAACTTCGATGGGCACCCAGGATGCCGAAGTCGACATCGCGCATTTCAAGGAAGCGCTCGCCGCGGCCAATCCGGAAGAGGCCTTCATGAATGCGGCGTCTCCCGGCCTCGCGTCCATGTTTCTGGGCAACGTCTATTACGAGACAGAAGAGGAATTCCTTTGGGCCGTCGCCGAGGCAATGAAGCCCGAGTACCAGGCGATTGTCGATGCCGGTTTTCTCCTGCAACTCGATTGTCCGGACCTTGCAATGACCCGGCACCGGGAATTTGCCAATTCACCGGTCGAAGACTTTCGTGATTATGCTGCCCTGCATATCGAGGTACTCAATGGGGCACTGAGTGACATCCCGCAGGATCGCATCCGCGTGCACATATGCTGGGGCAATTACCCCGGCCCACATCATCACGACGTGCCGCTCGAGCAAATCATCGATTTGCTGTTTACGATTCGTGCGGGTGGCTTACTGATAGAAGCCGCCAATTCACGACACGAGCACGAGTGGGCGGTCTTTGAAGACGCCAAACTGCCGGATGACATGGTATTGATCCCGGGTGTGATCGAGTCGATGTCCAACCGTATCGAGCATCCCGAACTGGTCGCTCAACGCATCCTGCGTTTCGCCAAACTTGTCGGCCGGGAGAACGTTATTGCCGGCAGTGACTGCGGCTTCGGGACCTTCGTTGGCCTGGACCTGGTCGATCCCGGTATCGCCTGGGAGAAGCTTGCTTCATTGTCCGAGGGCGCACGAATTGCTTCCGGGAAACTGTGGTAGGGCCGGGCGCAAAGCAGCAACGCTTTAGTGGCACAATTGGCGCGATGGATTTTCAGGATATCGGCAGACTTCCGACCCCGGGCGACAACGCGGCAATTGCCACGAAACGGCTCGAAGCGGGCACTCAATATACCTTCAACGACGGTGTGCAAACTCTATCGCATGCGATACTCGAAGGGCACCGCTTCGCTGTGGAACCAGTTGCGGCCGGGGCAGCCGTGTGTTCCTGGGGTCTGCCCTTCGGCAAAGCGCTAAGGGCCATCCAGCCCGGTGAGTATTTATGCAATGCCGGGATGCTGAGCGAACTGAAGCTGCGCAATCTGGACTTCAAACTGCCGCCGGCGGCAAACTTTCAGGATTACCGGGAGAGCGTCGAACTGGATGACAGTACGTTCGCTCCGGGAAAGCAGGTCGCGCCGTACGCACAGCAAAAAAGTTTCGAGGGATTTGCCCGCTCGGGCACGCGTGGCGTCGGCACTCGCAATGACATTGTCATCCTCGGCACGACGTCGTTGACGGCTAGCTTCGCGAAAACGCTGGAGAAACGCTTCGAGTCGCGATGCGGCGCGTTTGCGAATATCGACGGTATTACAGCCGTAACCCACACGGAAGGTGGCGGTCGCAGAAAGCCGAACAATCTGGAACTCGTACTGCGTACGCTCGCCGGATTCATGGTGCACCCGAATGTAGGCGCCGTACTCGCCGTCGATTACGGAACGGAGGTTCTCACCAATGAAATGCTGAAAGAGTATCTGCGCGAAAACCAATATCCGATCGATCACGTCCTGCACCGCTTCTACTCCCTGAATAAAGATTTCGCGACCTCGCTCGATGAAGCGGAGCAGATGATCGATGCCTGGCTCGAGCCGGTCGATGCCATGGCACGGTCGCTGCAACCTCTGTCCGAGCTCAAAGTCGCCCTGCAATGCGGCGGTTCCGATGCGTTTTCCGGGGTGTCCGGAAATCCGCTGGCGGGATGGACAGCAAGAGAGATCCTCAAACACGGCGGATCGGCGGCGCTTGCCGAAACCGACGAGCTGATTGGCGCGGAGCCCTATATCCTGGCCAACACGCGTGACCTGGGAACCGCGAGACATTTTCTTCAGAAAATTTCGACATTCAAGGAACGCATTGCCTGGCATGGCCACGACGCCGAGGGTAACCCGACCGGAGGCAACAAACTTCGCGGACTCTACAATATTGCGCTGAAATCGATCGGTGCAGCACGAAAAAAGGATCCGGATGTCCGGCTCGACTATGTCATTGACTACAGTCAACGTATAAGCGAGCCCGGCTTCTACTTCATGGACAGCCCGGGCAATGACCTCGAAAGCATTGCCGGCCAGGTCGCCTCCGGCTGCAACATGATTTTTTTCATCACGGGCAATGGCTCGATAACAAACTTCCCGTTCGTGCCGACGGTCAAGTTCGTAACGACAACCGACCGCTGGAATCTGTTGTCAAGAGACATGGACGTGAATGCCGGTCGCTACCAGGACGGCATGCCTCTTGAGGAACTCGGCACGGAAACATTCGACTACACGGTCAACGTTGCCTCGGGAACGCCGAGTGTCGGCGAGCGAGCCGGCCACTCACAGGTCTCGATCTGGCGCGAGTGGCGGCAATCCGATGGCTCGCAGCTGGACAATTTGCAGCACCGGCGCGATCCTGGCGGCGCAGCGATCGGCGTTAAGAAAGTCGAAGCGAGTAATGCCCGTATCATGGCAATATCGACGAAAGGCGGATTCACAACGGAACAGGTCGGACTGATTGTTCCCACAAGCCTTTGCTCGGGACAGATTGCGCTGCGCATCGCCCATGAACTGAATGCCAAACCGGATATTTCCAAAGGTCCCGTGTCGAGATTCGTCGCGTTGCCACATACCGAGGGCTGCGGTAATTCAGCCGGCGAGAACGAGGAAATCTATACGCGAACGCTGATCGGACACCTGTTGCACCCGATGGTTAAAGAGGCGGTATTACTCGAGCACGGCTGCGAGAAGACCCACAACGACCGGATGCATCATGAATTGAACAAGCGAGGCATCGATCCGGCCAGATTTGGTTTCGCGAGCATCCAGATGGACGGCGGGATCGAAAACGTCGTCGCCAAAGTAGAACAATGGTTCGCGGACAGGTTCGCTGATGAGACGACCGGTTCCCGTGAGGATGTCGGGCTGCAGGCAATGTCGCTGGGACTGACCTCGATCCAGCCGATGCCGGAAGCAGCTGCAGAGGCATTGGCGCAAATCACCGCTGCAATTGTGGGCGGTGGCGGTACTGTCGTTATCGCGCAAAATTCCGCCCTTCTCGAATCCGCGAGATTCCTGGGCGGCCTCGGCCTTGCCGATGCGCCCGCAGCAAGTCTGCAATACGGACAGATTGCCGATCATGCGGGGCTGCATGTGATGGCGACGCCGACTGGACACATCGTCGAATCGTTAACGGGACTGGGTGGCACCGGTGTGCAACTAATGCTGGCACATGTAGCGGATACGCCGATTCAGGGCCACCCGATGATACCGGTCCTGCAGATAACGACAGCTGGCGCGACAGCACATGAATTCTACAAGGACATGGACTGCGTAATTCCTGCCGATGATCAGGATACGGCGGCGATCAGCGAAACGCTTTTTCAGTTGCTCTGCGATACCGCTTCCCGCACGTATCAACCCAGACTATGGGCGGCCGGCAACACGGACTTTCAGTTTACGCGTGGATTGCTCGGCGTTTCCCTGTGATGACAATGAAGACAATCATTCTTTCGTTGCTGGTACTGATGAGTTGGGCCGGATGCACATCCGAGCAATCACAGACCATTGGTTTGTCGATGCATTTCATGCGCGATGACTATGCGGTCAGGCTTGTCGATACGGTCACGGAAGTCGTCGCGCAGCATCCGGATATCAGGCTCGTCGTCACCGACGCCAACGCAACGCCGCAGAAGCAACTTGCGGATATCGAGAACCTCGTGGTGCAGGGCGTGGATGCCATCATTGTCGTGCCGATCGACGAGAAGGCTATTCTGCCTGCGATAAGAAAAGCCAACGACGCGAATATTCCGGTCATCGCAATCACGACGATTCCCGATGCGACGGTTCTTACGACAATTGCGGCGAGCGGCGATTATGCAAACGGCAAGGCGAGTGGCGAGTTGCTGGTGGAAGCAACCGGTGGGCGGGGCAAACTCGCGATGATCGGTATCCCGTACAGTCTGTGGCGCATCGATCAACGGGAAAGAGGATTCCTGGATGCAATCGAGGCAACCGATCTCGAGGTGGTCGCACGGCAGAGCGGCCTGGACCAGGCCAAAATACAGGACACGGTCGCCGGCATTCTGGTCGCACATCCCGATCTCGTCGGCATATGGTGCACGTTCAGCAATCAGATCGTGGGAGCGGCCGATGCCCTGCGATCGGCCAAGCGAAAAGACATTGCGCTGACCGGAATCGACGCGGACAAGGCCATCATCGAGCGTATCAGGAGCGGCTGGATTACCGGTACAGCCGCGCAGTTTCCGGATCAGCAGGGCCGACTGGCCGCCCAGGCGATCCTCGATCACTTCGCAGGAAATCCTGTCGCGACCAACTATGAAGTACCGATCGGCCTGGTTACACGCGGCAATGTCGACGAAATGGAAAGGACGATCTGGGGCGAATAGCAAGAAACAATGTTTCCCGACGCCAATGCATTGAAACGCAAGCTGCCGCAAATCGGCATAGCGGTCGCGTTTCTGATCCTGGTCGTCATTTTCTCGATGCTTTCACCGGCGTTTTTTACCTACAGCAATTTCGCCAATATCGCGAATCAGACGGCCATTATCAGTGTGCTGGCGTTCGGCATGACACTCGTCATGCTGGCCGGCGGTATCGACCTGTCCGTCGGCTCCATCGTTTCCCTGTCTGCCGTCGTGTGCGCATTACTTTTGGGCGCCGATGTGCCGACACCAATCGCCATGGGGCTCTCGATCCTGACCGGTGTGGCATTCGGCGCGACCAGTGGTTTCATTGCCGTGCGCTGGGGCGTGCAGACATTCCTGGTGACGCTCGGGGCCTTGAGCGTAGCGCGGGGCTTGTCTCTCGTACTGAGCGAAGGAAGAACCATCTATATCGAGTCCGATCTGTTTCTCGCCCTTACCGCGCAGGGCTTTATCGGGCCGGTTCCGGTTCTGTTCGCCTGGACGCTCATATTTTTCGTCCTCTCCTGGGTGATCCTGAATCTGACGACCTTCGGTCGAAAAGTCAGAGCGGTGGGCGGCAACATCGTGGCTGCGCGTCATGCTGGCCTGCGCACGAACTGGATCGTAATCAGGGTATTCATGCTCAGCGGCGGGCTTGCGGCATTCGGTGGCCTGATGATGGCGGGCCGCCTGTCGAGCGGCCTGCCAACGGTCGGTATTGGCATGGAACTGGACGCCATTGCGGCCGCCGTGCTCGGTGGTACCGGATTCAAAGGAGAAGGTGGCTCGCTGGTCGGTACATTCTTCGGCGCGCTGGTCATGGGTACCGTCATCAACGGGCTCACCATTCTCGGGATCAACCCGTACGTTCAGGAGATTACCAAAGGCGTCATTATCGTGTTCGCGGTGGTCATCATCAGCATGCGGAGAAACTGACATGGCTCCCGCACTGCAATTCGAATCTGTATCCAAGAACTTCGGTGGCACTCACGCACTACTGAATGCAGATTTCGAATTGCGACAGGGAGAGGTCCACGCCCTCGTCGGCGAAAATGGCGCGGGAAAATCCACGCTGATCAAGATACTGGCCGGCATTCACAGCCAGGATAGCGGTCGCGTACTCTGCGATGGCGAGGAAATTCGGGTCGAGTCGCCGGCAAATTTACGGGATCTCGGCGTCGCCGTGATTTTTCAGGATTTCGATCTCGCGGCAAATCTGTCAGTTGCCGAGAACCTCCTCCTGGGGCGCGAGCCGACTCGTATTGCCGGCATCATCGATTACAGGGAACAAGATAAGCGCGCAAGCCAGTACCTGCAGAACGTAGGACTCACCGTCGAAGCCGATACGCCAGTCGCGGACCTTACTGTCGCAGAGCAACAGCTCGTCGCAATTGCGAAAGCAATCTCGCAGGATGCACGGATCCTGGTCATGGACGAGCCAACGTCGGCGCTGGCATCCGACGAGATTGACAGGCTCCTGAAATTGGTCGCGACACTCAAGAATGCCGGCGCGTCTGTTGTCTTCGTCAGCCACAAACTCGATGAAGTATTCGCAATTTCGGATCGCGTCACGGTATTTCGGGACGGCGAATCCGTCGGCACACGGGATATTGGAAAGACGTCCATACAGGAAATCGTGTCGATGATGGTCGGCAGAGAGCTTAATGACCTGTACGGAAAGCAGGATCACACGCTGGACAAGGTACTTCTGGAGGTCAGGGGATTGCACAAGCACGGTGAGTTCGAGGACATCAGCTTTTCGATTGCCAAAGGAGAGGTGCTGGGACTCTACGGCCTGAAAGGCGCCGGGAGAACGGCGATCGCCGAAGTGCTTTTCGGCCTCGCATCGCGTGACAAGGGAGATCTGTTGCTTGAAGGCGATCACGTAGAGATCAATACGCCCCGGGACGCAATCCGGCACGGCATCGGTTTCGTACCCGAAGATCGCAAGAGTCGGGCACTGTTTCCGAACATGGGCGTCAAGGAAAACCTGTCCATGTCTGCGTTGGAAAACTTGAGCAAGAATGGATTCATCAGCCGCGCCAAGGAAAATGACACGGTTGCGAATCATGTGTCCCGTCTAGACATCAGGATGCAGGGCCCGGATCAGATGATCATGGACCTCAGTGGCGGGAATCAGCAGAAGGTCATACTCAGCAGGTGGCTTATTCAACATCCTTGTCTATTGATTCTTGACGAGCCCACGGCCGGCGTTGATGTCGGCGCCAAATCCGAGATTTACAGGATAATTGACCAACTTGCTTCAAACGAAGTGGGCATTTTGCTCATTTCGTCCGAGCTGCCGGAGATTCTCGGCATCAGCGATCGAATACTGGTTGTCGACGACGGCAGAATAGTCGGCGAGTTTACTCGCAGTGAAGCCACTGAAGAAAAAGTGATGCAGGCGATCCATTCGGCGGAACCTGCGTCAGCATGAGGCCTAAGCGTCGACCAATTGAAGCAATCGATCGTTTACGGTATTTGTCTCTGCTTCGAGTCGCTCATAGAATTTTTCCGCCCCGACTGACACTGTCCTGGAAGTGGACTCGATGCGCACGAGTTCCAACATTAAAGGTGGATCTATGATCGGGCTCAGGGCGACATCAGGCCGGTCACTTTCGGCGATTACCATCAGCCCTGGCAGAATGGCAATCCAATCGGTTCGCGCAACCAGCCCAAGCCAGGCGTGGCTCGCGTCGAGTTCGAAACTTTCTTCGACAGCGACCTTGTTTTCGCTGAGATAATCCTCTATTCGCATGCGATGTGGATTTCCGGGATGCGGCAACAGCATCCGGACAGATTCAATGTCGGACAATTTGACTGGCGTAAGTGTCGGCTGCGATGCAGACCGCCTGGAAATCAGAAATTCGGGTGTCACCACGAATCGGCGGCTCTCAATGCCGGTCTCATGTACTCCTGGAACGAAAGACGGGACGATCGCGAAATCAAGCGCACCAGATCGAACTTGCTGAACCAGGTCAGACGTAAATGCTTCAAAAATTCTAACCCTGACATTCGGGATTTCCTCCATGAACCCGGCCAGAGTCTGCGCCAGAACCGCGCGCGTAAGCGTTTGCATGAGGCCAATCCGAATCTCACCGGCGATTCCGCCCTGATAATCTTTCAACTCTTCGATTGCGCTTTCATGCAAGTGCAGGATCTCAATGCATTTCTGATAGTAAATATCCCCTGCTGGTGTAGGTTCTATGTGTGTACTCAACCGTGTGAAAAGCTGTACGTTGAGCCTTTCTTCGATCTTTCGAATATGCTGTGAAATTCCCGGTTGACTGGTGAACTCGCGCCTCGCCGCCGCGGTAAAAGAACGTTCTTCATAGGCCGCGACGAATAAATGTATGTCGCGCATCTCGATCGTCATAAATGTCGCCTACGAAAATCTCTATCGCCGAACAATCCCGGCAATTTGAAGTCCGACAAGGATGCCGCCAGCGGGGACTGAATGTCAAAAGCTGACCCAAGAACAAGACCCCGCCGCTTATTCAGCGGCGGGGTTTCACTTAGCGATCCTGATACGGCTTGCTAGAATTGCTTGCGCAGAGATACGCCGAATACCTGACCCATCGGACTGGCGACGGTCGCATCGTAGCCACCACTTCCATTCCCGGACGGCGCTATGTTTACGTACGGCGGATCGTCGTCGAACGCGTTTCTGAGATTGAGGCCAAGTACCCAACCATCCTGAAAGCCTCTGCCATCCGCATCGCCGATTTCCAGCCAGACATCGATATCGATTGGTGTAAATGAATCCACGCTCTGCGCGGGCGTCACGAGCGTATTGTCGTAACTGCCAACATGGTTGATGGTCAGCCTCCCGCTCAATGCATTGCGATACCATGACAAGCTGGCACGCGCTTTGAACTTCAGCGGATTGAAAATCACATTGCCCTTATCCAGAAGGGATCCGGCCGGCGCTACAGAGAGCTCATAATCCGACAGGTACATGCCACCGAAATCGACGACAAAGTCTCCGGCACTCGCTGAGGACCAGGCGGTTTGAAACTGGAAGTCGATGCCAGAAGTATTCGAAACACCCAGATTATTCGGGCGACCATCCACGTATAGCGTTACGGGTACTGGCAACACGCCTCGCGCGACGTTCAAGCCTTGCGCAAACAACTCGTCAATTCGCGCCTGGGCCTCAGCACCACGAAGAATGAGGCCTGTGCCCTCGAATTCGGATTCCCGAAGCAGAATATTTCGATCACCAAGGTATTGTGCGATCTGATTCTCGTACTCGACATCGAAGTACGTAAGACTAAATCGTCCGCCTTCCAGGAAGGCAAGGTCGAAATCGAAACCTACTGACCACGTTGTTGCGGATTCCGGCGAGAGCGCCGGATTGCCGCCGGACTGGAATACGCCCTGCGTCGCTGCTCCGCCGATAGTCGGGTCCACAAACGGTTCAACGAACATCGCCGACGAGTTGCCATAAAGGTCGGCGATAAGCGGTGCCCGGAAAGATTCTCCGTAGCTGGCGCGCAAATTAAGGGCCTCGGTCACAGACCAGTTGATACCGAACTGCGGGTTGGTTGTGCTGCCGATATCGCTGTAATCGTCATAGCGAACAGCCATTTTTAGATCGAGTCCCTGGCCGCCGGAACCCCCACTGGCCGGCCCGGTGATGGGTATCAGCAACTCTGCGTAAAACGAATCTATTTCTCTCTGAAGGTCGGGAACGCCCGCTACTCCGCAGGGCACGCAACGATAATCTGAAGTCGGGCCACCGCGCGCAAGCAGCGGGAAACTCGTCTGGTCCTGGCGCTCGTAACCTGCGGCCAGCTGCATCGTACCGCCGGGAAGCTCAGCGATCGGGCCATCGAAGCGCGCCTCGATGCCGACAAATTCGAAGTTAGCATCAACGAGAAATACCTGATCGCTGATTTCCGAAAGCACCGTGTCGCTGGTGCGATGCAGGCCGAACGGATCGAACGCCGTGGCAGGATCACTGCTTGCCAGCGCGGTTATCAGGCTGCCGCTTGGCGGCCTCGAGTCCAGCCCACGCCAGGTCTGTGAGACCTCCTCGTTGTCGCCATAGCTAACCAGGGCCTCGAAGTTCCATTCAGCAGGTAAGCCGGTTCTTATACCTGCCGTTACATTCATGTTGCGAGCATGCCCCTGGGAATCATTGTTTAGAAGATCGTTCACGAACGAGTACTCGACAGTTACGCTGGCGGGATTCGTTCCGGGAGGAGCGACGAAAAAGGCGTTCGTGCTCGGTACGTTCAGGTTTCCGCCCGACGCTCCCACTTTGCGCACGAAGTCACGCTTGGAATACAAGCCGTCAAGATAGACTTCCACATTATCGTTGAAACTGTGATTCAACGTAAATGAAAAGTTGTTGTACTCCTGCTCGGGCAATAGATCCTGATTAATCGATGCTTCACAAACGTTCTCTGTGTCTGGAATCAATGACGCTTCGTTGCCGGCCGCAACGCCGCCTTCCGGTATAGCGTATCGAACGCCGCCAACCACGATATTTCCCTCGTCGCACTGGCGCGTACGATAATCGGCTGCTGGCTGCAACTGTCGGAAATAGTCGCGATCTATGCCGTTAACGTTGCTACGAGAGCTGTTCTCATACGCGGCAAAAAACTGACCCTGGTTCCATGTCGTGCCCCAGGAGAGGCCAACCAGATGTTCGTCATACTCGTCGCCGGTGCCATAACGGGCAAGCACCTGGCCGCCGTCGACATGACGCCGCTGAACGAGATTTGCCACGCCGGCGACTGCGTCCGATCCGTAGATCGCTGAAGCGCCGTCCGGAACGATTTCGACACGCTCCAATGCAAGCGTGGGCAGGATAGATGGATCGACGTTGCGCGAATTCGTAACGACGCGATGGCCGTCGATCAAAACCAGTGTGGAGAATGGCCCGATCGCCCGCAGGTTGATTGAATTGCCATAGACGATGTTTCCGTTTCCGCCTGGCTGACCACGCGATGCTTCGGATACGCCCTGGTTATATGCGATCGGTATCTCTTTAATCAGGGAATCAACAGATACCGCATTCGATTTATCTATGTAGTCCTGGTCAAGGCTGATGATGCTCGAGCCCACCGGAGCCTCGACGCCGCGCATTCTGGTGCCTGTGACAACGATCTCCACAAGCTCTTCGTCGGTATCCTGTTCCTGTGCGGAAGCTATCGGGACCATACCCAAAGCCAGAACGGTGCAGCCGATTGAAATAATGAGTCTTCGCGAGAGTGCGAACAAATTTCCATCTGGAAAATACATGGTCATCCCCCATGAGTTGAGTGCCAACTGGGCTTAAGAATAACAACGTCGGTTGTCTCTCTGGTAATCGGAATTTGGAATGGCATTCATTCGAAAAGTTTATACGATTGCCACGCGCTCACTTTTGGGCCATAAACTACTGTCACTCGCGATGCATCAAGTACATGACGTCTGAACGCGCGACAAGGGAAGATATCTATGAACCACATCAAGATTCTTCACGCTCTCGGTCTGTTAGCAACTGCGGCTATTGCCATTTCCGAGAGTGCTGCTGCGGAGCCGCTCTATTCCGAGTTCGTACGCGAATCCCTATACGTCGCGGTTCGGGACAAGACGAAACTCGCAATGAATATTTACCGTTCGGCCGTGAACGGCGAGGCGGTGGATACGCCCTACCCTGTCGTGTTCACATTCACACCGTATCGCGCACGATTTCGAACTCCCGAGGGCACTATCAGAGAAACAGGATTATCGGAGCGGCTTGGTCTAAAGGGGCTGACCGATCACGGCTATGTCGTCGCGGTTGCCGACATTCGAGGCAAGGGCGCGTCATTCGGAGCCCGACGAGGATTCCAGGACAGGACCGAAGCGCTCGATGGCTATGATCTCGTGCAATGGCTCGCTGCCAGACCGTGGTCGACCGGCAAGGTGGGCATGATCGGTTGCTCCTATCTCGGCGGCGCTACGGTGCAGGTCGCAAGCACGGCACCACCGGCTCTGAAAGCGGTCTTCACCGGCGCGACCGATTTTGACAAATATACCTTTGTCCGCCGAGGCGGCATCACTGCACAGTTCAATACACGGCCTGACGAACCGCCCTCCTACGATCTGCTGAGCGTGCCGGTCGACGCGGATGCAGACGGATCGATGCTGCGCGAGGCGGTCACCGAACATGCAGACAATACGCCGATGGCCGCGCTGTGGTACGGGATGCCCTATCGCGACAGCCTTTCGGAATTTACCGGCACCAGATTCTGGGAAGAGGTTGGGCCGTACACTTATCTCGACACGCTCAGGAATTCGGGAATCGCCTTCTATTTCTGGGGCAACTGGCAAGACGAGCCGACAGAACAGGTAATCCTCGCTGCCGCGAACATCGGCGGCAAACTGATCGTCGGCCCCGGCGGGCATTGCACGCCTCCTCCCGAACTGGACTTTGCGGGTGAGGTGCGGCGCTTTTTCGACCGCTACCTCAAGGGTATCGATAATGGCATCGACCGTGAGCCACTGTACTCCTATCGCATCGACAACGGGCCCGAAGGCGAGGAATGGGTACGAAGCAGCCGGATTCCGGGAGTAGCGGTCCCGAAGACCGGCTTTTATCTCGCCGGTGGCAAAAGTGGAACCGCGCGCTCGGCGAATGACGGTGTATTGGCGAACAGCCCGCCCCGCTCGGGCAGCGACAGCTTCACCGTAGATTACAATGTCGGCGCTGGAGAATATTTCGCGTTCTGGGTTGATCCGATGGACGACAAGGGACTGAGTTACACCGGTCCCGCGCTGGCGACCGACACTACCTTGATTGGCTGGCCCGTCCTCCATCTGACCGTTGCTGCTGACAGAACAGACGCCAATATTTTCGCCTATCTCGACGACGTCCCACCGACGGGCGAGGCAACGGTCGTTGCATTCGGCCGCATTGCCGCATCGCATCGAAAGATTTCGCCTGCACCATACGATGCGCTGCAGACGCCGTGGCATTCCGGGCGTGCTGCTGACGTCGAGCCGCTCACTCCGGGCGAACCCGTTCAGCTGAGCTTCGCCCTTACGCCGGCAGCATGGGTATTCAAAGCCGGTCACCGCATTCGCATAACCATCACCGGCGCTGATCCGCGCCAGCGCAACCTCGAACAGATTAGGCAAGATCCGCCGCCAAGGCTCACTGTGTCGCTGGGTGGGGCGAAGCCTTCACGAGTCGAACTGCCATTAAAGTGACTTATGAGCAATTCTGCCGCCAATAGTCATTGCGAAGTCGACTCTTGTTCGATCGTCCTGAGTGGAGATCTGGTTCTCGACGTCGAGGACGCCGATTACTGGCTGTCCGGAATCGCACCGGCGGTCGGGGAGGCCGACGTCGCGATCGGTCATCTCGAAGTGCCGCATACTCTGCGGGGAATCGAACTCGAAGGCGATGTACCAGCGCCGGCAGCGGACCCGGAAAACCTGAATGCACTGGCACGCGCCGGTTTTACGGCCGTCACACTGGCCGGGAATCATATTGCCGATTGCGGCTCTGAAGGCATCGAAGACACGATCGCGGCACTCGACGCGCTGGCGGTCGAACATAGCGGCGCGGGCCGACATCTGGACGAAGCGCGCCAACCTGCCATCATTGTTTGTGGAGAACGGCGGATCGCGTTGTTGAGCTATAACTGCGTCGGCCCGGAGGCGGGCTGGGCTTCCAAAGACCAGGCAGGTTGCGCGTATCTGCGAGTCGAAACCGAAGACGGCAGCCCCATTTCGCCTGCTGCGTCGCTGGGTCGAATCAGCGCCGAGGCCGCCAACATTTTGGACGCCGACATTGGCGCCGTCAGGCAGCAGGCCGATCTGGTCATCGTCGCGCTGCACAAAGGCATCGTACATACACCCGCAAAGTTAGCGCCTTACGAGCGTCCAATTTCCCACGCCGCAATCGACGCTGGGGCCGATGTCGTCGTCGGCCATCATGCGCACATCCTGCGCGGGATAGAGTTCTATCGTGGCAAGCCGATTTTTCATGGCCTGGGTAACGGCTGCGTCGTCACACGCGCGCTAAGCGCCGATCAGGATCATGAGGCGCGGGCGGAATGGGCGCGACGAAGAAAGGAATTGTTCGGCTTCGAGCCCGACCCGGCATATGTGCTCGCGCCGTTTCACCCGGACGCGGTGAATGCCATTCTGGGACGCTTGCTCTGGCATGCCGACGGCGGGATCGAGGCGGGGCTGATCCCGGTTCATGTCGAAGCACCGGGCAGGCCGATTCTCGCCGATGCCGTGCGCAGCGCCGAGATTTGCGACTATTTCTCAGGCATCACGCTGGCTGCGAGTCTGCCGGAGATCAGTCTTTCGCCAAGAGAAGACATGGTGCTGGTGTCATGACCAGAGTACTCATACTCGTCGGCGGATTCGCATTGCTCGGCGCCATGGCCGTTGACACACTGGCCGTGATTGGCCGTCACACCGGGATACCTTTGCATGGCTCTATTGAGCTGGTGCAGGCGGCTCTGCTGGTGTCCGGCATCGCCGCGATGGTCGTGGCAACATTGGCCGGCAGCCACGCAACCGTACGTTTGATAATCGACCGCACACCACCCGGCCTGCGACTCTGGATGCAACGCGGCAGCCATGTATTGGCCGCGCTCTTTTTCATCGCGCTGCTCTGCGGCAACGTCTGGATTGCGGCGGACATGTGGTCAGGGCATGAAGCAAGCGAACTCCTGGGCATCCCCTACCGGCCGCTTCGGATAGTAGCAATCCTGGGCATCGCGACTATCGCGGTCGTGTTTTTGCGCCAGACGTTCGGGCGGACACCGAAATGATCGCAACACCTGAAACGGGCCTGCTCGGCGTTCTCATCCTTCTCGTACTTTTGCTCTCCGGCGTGCCTGTCGGCATCTCACTCGGAGCAGTCGGACTAGGCGGGCTGACGCTCATCCTGGGTCTGGAGCCTGCGCTCATCAAATCGTCCGTGTTGATATTCGAAACTCTAACGCGTTACGAACTCGGCACGCTGCCGTTGTTCCTGCTGATGGCGCATATCTGCTTCTCGGCCAATGCAAGCCATGATCTGTTCAACGCAGCCGCCCGTATGGTCGGCCATCGCCGGGGCGGTCTCGCCATCGCCTCGGTCGGCGGTTGCGCCGGCTTCGGCGCGGTTAACGGATCGAGCATCGCTACTGCTGCGACGATCGGGTTGGTGGCATTGCCGGAAATGCGCCAGCGTGGATATTCCGATGCGTTGGCCACCGGATCCGTAGCGGCTGGCGGGACCCTTGGTCAGATGATTCCGCCCTCGGGCGCTCTGATCGTATTCGGCATTATTGCCGAACAATCCATCGGCAAATTGTTCACCGCCGCTATCGTGCCGGGCATCACGCAGATGCTGCTCTATTTCGCCGTCATCTGGCTGCTCGTGCGCCTGCGACCCGACATTGCCCCGCCGTCCGAACGCGCCGGCTGGTCGGAACGTTGGAAAGCACTGAAACGCATCGCCGACATCCTGCTTCTGATCCTGGTGGTGATCGGCGGCATCGCGCTCGGCTGGTTTACGCCACCGGAAGCGGCATCAGTCGGATCAGCAGGCGCCATCCTCATTGCCCTCGTGCGCCGCAGATTCAGCTGGGATGCGCTCACTCATGCGCTCGAAGAAACGCTGAAAACGAGTGGTTTCATTTTGCTGGTCATCGTCGGTGCGCTGATCTTTTCGGTGTTCGTCAGTGTCACCGGATTGGCCGAAGCAGCGGGCGACTTTGCGATTGGCCTTGGCGCCGGCACCGTTTTGACAGTCATCGCAATTGCTCTCGTTCTTTTGTTGCTGGGATCGGTTCTCGACGGGCTCGCACTGATGCTCCTGACGACGCCGATACTGCTGCCGATCATCACCGAGCTCGGCCTTTCGCCCATCTGGTTCGGCATATTCCTGGTTCGGGCGATGGAGATCGGTTTCGTCCATCCGCCGATCGGCATGAACCTGTACGTGATCCAGGGCGTCGCCAAGGACGTGCCACTCAGCCGGATTTTCAAGGGCGTCCTGCCGTTTCTCGCCGCAGACTTTGTTCATCTGCTGATGCTCATCCTGTTTCCGGTCATCGCGCTCGGCCTGCCAGCGTGGCTCGGACAATGAACGCGCTCGAGACTTTGCTCGATTCGGTGCTTGCCGATCCAATCGGACCTGCGCGGGCGGCCGGGAATGCCATCGCCTACGTCGGCGCAGACATTCCCGCCGAACTGCTCCTGGCGTCGGGGCGCTTCGCCTGCCATCTTCCGTGGAACGCGGATCAGGCAACACCGGTTGCAGATCGATGGCTGGAGAGTAGCTTCGCACCCTGGGCCCGCTCGATGCTCGAGGACTGGGCCGCCGGAAAGTTTGATTTCCTCGAACGCGTCATTTTCTCTCGCGGCGATGATAGCGCGCAGCGCCTCTATTATTACGTGTGCGAATTACAAAGGCGCCGGGAAATTGGCGGGCCCGAGCCGCTCATCTTCGACATCTCCCGGATTCGGCGAGAGACCAGCATCCAGCGCACGATTGCGGCCGTGCGGCGCCTGGCGGAACGCCTGGATATCAGTGACGACCAGTTGCGCGAGGGAATCGACGCGGCAAATCGGAGACGACGGTTGTTCGCCGCCATCGAAGCCCGGCGCGGCGCACCAGCCAGCCTGTATGAGCGCATCGCGCGGGCGAGCCTTTTTGCCGACATCGATGAGGCTCTTGCCACGGCAAGCCTGCCGGATGGAGAAGTTGAAAACAGAGTGGTACTCGCCGGCAGCGTGCCGCCGGACGAGCGATTACACCTTGCCGTCGAGGCGGCCGGATGGACGGTGACCGGCGAGGCCAGTGACCGGTCGCTGACGCGGTTTGGTCCCGAAATAAACGGCGACTACGCTGATGCGGCTGACGCAATTGGCGCTCATGCCCATGAATTCCTCCCCGGGGCACGGAGTTTTGCAGATCGCGCTGCCTCGTTGATCGATGCAGCGCACCGTACGCGCGCCGGCGCAGTAATCCTCTGGCTAATCGAAGAAGATGAGGGGATCGCCTGGAATGTGCCCGCGCAGCGGGCGGCGTTGAAGGCTGAAGGTATCCCTTCGCTGATCATGTCGCGGCGACGTTGGGACGCAAGCGATGGCGCGGGCGAAGAAATCGCCATATTTCTCGAGGAACTCGACGCATGATGCCGCTCGCCGGACACCGTGTGTTAGCGCTGGGCGATATGGCCGAACGCCCGCTTGCACGTTACTTCGCATCGCTGGGCGCGCAAATTGTCGCAGGCAAAATCGAGGAGTGTTCGGGCGCGTCCTTCCTGATCGACGATCTCGGGCTGGAAAGGCTGGAGGATCTGGGATGGACGCGGTCCCGAATCGAGGCCGGCAACACCGAGCTCATTCATGTTTCGGTTACGGCCTTCGGCAGTGGCGGAGCCAGGTCAGGATGGGCCGGTGGCGAGCTGGTTTGCGCAGCCATGGGCGGCGTTCTGCGGCTCACCGGCGAACCTGACCGGCCGCCGGTCAAAGAGGCACTCGACGCCTGCACTTTCCATGCTGAGATGGTTGCAGCCGCCGGCGCGATGGCGGCGTATTACGCCCGGGGCTCGGGCGGTGCCGGGCAGCATGTCGACGTGTCAATTCAGGAAGTCGCTTTCAGCCGTAACGTCAGCAGCGTCCTCGTCTGGCAATTCGACCGTCGCAAGTTGCATCGGGTAGGTGGCGCACTTAACTACGGCAAAGCGACGGTCCGATGTATCTGGCGGCTCGCGGACGGCTGGTGCTTCCATTCTCTGATGACAGGCCGCTTCGGAGCGCCGGCGAACAAGGCGCTGTCCGACTGGATCGACGAGGCGGGGCTGCCCAACCCGTTGAGCGATGTCGACTGGCAAAGCTACGATCGCTCTGCGTTGGACCCCGAAACCCGGGAGAAGTGGGAGACCGCGATTGCCGCTTTCTTTGCCACGCGCAGCAAAAAAGAAATTTCGGACGACGGACGCCGGCGCGGAATAAACGCCTGCGTCATCGCCGAACCTGCCGATGTGCTGACCGATCCACATTTGCAGGCGCGAAGGTTTTGGCGGGAAGAAGGAGGCACGAAGCTGCCATCACGTTTCGCTCACATGCTCGAAGGTGCGAAGGCCGCGGTCCCCGCTACTCGAAAAGGAAACCGATCGGGTCCTCTCGCTGGTTTACGAGTGCTCGATTTTTCCTGGGCGCTTGTCGGTTCGATTACGACCAAGACACTCGGTGACCTCGGTGCGGAAGTCGTGAAGATCGAAAGCCGCTCACGTCCCTGCCTCTCTCGCCTCGACGTGCAGGTATCCGTATCGAATCGAGGCAATTTCGACGACAAGCCATGGTTCGCGCACCTGAACAGTTCGAAAAAGAGTGTTGCACTGGATATGAAGCGACCGGAAGCGCGCGAGCTGCTGGATCCGCTGATCGACTGGGCAGACGTCGTCGTGGAAAATTTTTCGCCCGGCACCATGGCGAAACTCGGGCTCGACTATGAGCGCCTCGCCGAACGCAATCCGGGCATCGTAATGGTATCGGGTAGTGTTTACGGCCAGACCGGGCCGCTTGCCGCGGAATGGGGCGTCGACGGAACCGGCGGAGCGCTGTCGGGACGCACCTTTCTCAGCGGTTGGCCTGACCGCGACCCCGTCATTCCAGGTGCCGTACCTTACGGCGATGTCATCGTGCCTTACGTGATGGCGGCTTCCGCCGCCGCGGCGCTTCAGCACCGAAGGGAAACGGGAAGGGGTGCGCATATCGATGCGTCAATGTATGAGATCTGCGTGCAGCAAATGCAAGACGCCATCGTCGGCGCACAAAGCGGCCCGGCTCCACAGCGCACGGGCAATGCCGATCGCGCGATATTTTTCCAGGATGTGTTCCCGGCGCAGGGTGACGATCGCTGGGTGGCCATCAGCCTAGCTGACGAATTCGAACAGGATACGCTGTGCTCGATGGCGGGCGGCGACGACATCGCTGCGTGGACAGCCACAAAGGGCGACCAGGAATTGGCAGCGGAGTTACAGGCTGCGGGCATTGCAGCCGGCGTTGTACAGGATATCGAAGACCTGATCGAACACGATCCGGTGATCGCGGCCCGGGGCGCACTTGTGGAACTGGACCATCCGCTACTCGGTCCGTTCGGACACGTTCGCACACCGATTCAGTTCTCGCGAGATTTTTGTCAACCGTATCGCGCGCCCGGAATTGGTGAACATACGATCCAGGTGGCCGAAGAAATCGCGCGACTAGGCGCGGCGCGTATCGGCGAGCTGTCCGATAGCGGAGTATTCCAATGAGTACCCGCTCCGGACCGCGAAGCCGTAAGGACCTTGCCTGCACCGGCGTAGCCGTTGCGTATCAGAAAGAGTATGGCGCAGAGCTCAAACGCCGTGTTATCGACGACGGCGAAGCGTTCGCAATCGCGCAGGCGGACACGCCGCACGAAATTTTTCATGTCATGGACATTCCGCTGGTCACTAACCAGTGGTGGTCTGCCTACATCTCGGCCAAGCAACTTTCGGATCGTTATTTCGCCGTATTGGAGAAGCGAGGCTATCCCACCAACAGCTGCAAATATTGCTCGCTGGGTCTCGCCTGCACACTCGCCAACGATCCCGCCAGCGCACCCTGGGGCGGCTTGCCAAAACCGGCAGTCTTAGTGGCGCGGCTTACCTGCGATTGCATCCAGCATGTATTCACACAATGGGCCGACGCTCTCGGCACTGATTTCTTCCCGCTGGAAGCGCCGGCGTGGGAGCACAAGGATCCGGAGTGGTTCAAGAATTCGAATGAGCATTGGGACGACGTCTACCAAACAGATCGAATATTGCTACTGGTCGAAGAAATGCGCGACCTGATATCGCTGCTCGAGCAAAAGACCGGACAGAGCTTCGACGACACGATACTCCGCGACCTCATGGACCGCATCAATGTGCAGGAATCCTACATCGACGAGGCAGCCCGACTGATCGGCGAGGCTCGCCCCTGTCCCGTGTCCATCGCCGACCAGATGCCCAACACTATGATTCCGCAATGGCACCGCGGCTCCGACTGGGCGGTCGCGCACGCCAAACGATTCCGCGACGAGGTTGCCGAGAGAGTCGAGAAAGGGATTGGCGTTGTATCGAACGAAAAGCTCCGCCTCATGTGGATCGGGGCCGGCGTCTGGCACGACCCCGGTTTTTACCAGGCTCTCGAGAAGCGGCTTGGCGCCGTGTTCGTCTGGTCGATGTATACGCCATTCGCAGGCCCGCAATACATTCGCACGATCAAGGATCGCCCGATGGAAGCGCTGGCGAGCCGTATCTGTTCAATGAATGAAGTGCTGCACCTGCCACCCTGGATGAACGGCTGGATGGTCAGCGAAGCGGTACGCTGCGGCATCGACGGCGCGGTCATGCTGGTTCCACCCTCCAACCGTTTGTCGCAATCGGGAACGAATCTGACCAAAGCAGCGCTGGAGGATGCGGGCGTGCCGGTGCTTGCGCTCGATGCCGACATGGTCGATGCGAAGAGCTGGAACCATGCGGCCATGGTCGCGTCGGTCGAGGGTTTTCTAAAACAGGCTGAGCTGGCATGAGGCGCAGCGCATTAATCTTCGCAATGCTGCTCGTCGCCTGTGCTCGACCGGGGACGCCCGGCGTGACCGAACTGGTTTACGCAACACCTTACAGCCCGAACCACCCCTTCAGCAGGGCCGATCAAACGTGGATGGATTTTGTCGAGAAACGTTCCGGCAGAACCTTGCGAATCAGGCCGAGCTGGTCAGGTGCGTTGCTCTCATCCGAGCATTCGATGACGGAGCTCAGACACGGCGTGGCAGACATCGGCCTCATTACTCCGATCTACACCAAGGGTGGTGCACACTTGATCCGCGTCCAGGCCGGGTTCTATAGCGGCGTTACCAACATCGAAGATCAGGTCGCGCTGTATGGCTGCATGGAAAAAAGCAGCCCACAGTTCGAAGAGGAACTGAGAGGCCTGAAGGTACTCGCCGTGCAGGGAGGCAATCTGCCCGGCATCATTTCCCGGGACCATCCTGTTGCAAGCCTCGCCGACCTGAAGGGGGTACGCGTTCGCGCTCCCACCGAACTGCTGAGTGTGCTTGGCGACCTCGGCGCCGACCCGGTCAACATGCCGATGGGTGAGGTGTATTCGGCGCTTGCCAAAGGTGTGCTCGATGCGGTGCTCGCGCCTGCCGATACTTTCAAGTCGCTGCATTTCGCCGAGATTACCGATCATTTCACAACACTTGCGGTGCCTCGAGGCGCCTATCCGGCACGTGCGATGGGCGAAAGGCGCTGGAACAGTTTGTCGCCGGAATACAGACGCGTGCTAGAGGAAGGAAATCCAGTCTGGGAAGCGGCACTGGCGCGAGAGTTGCGCGCGGCACTCGATCAGGGACTCAAAGTCGCGGCAGAAGGGGACGTTGATATTCGCCCGGTCACACCAGCCGACCAGCATGAATTCGACGCGCTGTATCTCCGTCACGCGGAGCGCAATGCCACTGCACTTTCGCAATACGGCATCGACGGTCTTTCGGTCTTCCGGGTCGCTCGCGCGAGTGTCGCCGAGAATGGCCAGATTTTATGCAGAGGAATTGAATGATGACGCAACCACTCGAAGGCATACGGATCGCCGACTTCAGCCATGTGATGGCAGGCCCTTATGCATCGCACCTGCTGAGATTGCTGGGAGCCGAAGTCATCAAAATCGAAGCGCCCGGGCGCGGCGATGCCATGCGTTACTATGGCGCGGACCGCCGTTACGACGGCATGGCGCCGGCATTCCTCGCCGTCAATGCGGGTAAAAAATCAATTGCGCTAAATCTCAAGGACGAGCACGACCTCGCTACCGCAAAAACAATCATTTCACGTTCGGATGTGCTGTTGGAAAACTTCCGGCCCGGCGTGATGGCTCGCTTCGGCCTCGATTACGAAGCAATCAAGGTAATCAAACGCGACATCGTTTATTGCTCTGTATCCGGTTACGGTCAAAATGGCCCGTTGCGAGACTGGCCGGCGATCGACAATATCGTACAGGCAACCAGTGGCATGATGCGTCTCGGCGGCGAGTCCGATAGTCCGCCGATGCGCGTCGGCTTCCCGCTGGTCGATACGCTGACCGGCCAGACAGCAGCCTTTGCGATTCTCGCTGCCCTGATGCGGCGCGAACGGAGCGGCGACGGTGATTACATCGATGTCGCGATGCTCGACGCGAGCCTCGCCTTCATGACCTCTGCGGTCGTGCCCTATCTGGTGACGGGTAAAGCACTCGAGCGTACCGGCAACACGGGATATAGCGGCCAGCCGACTGCCGCGTTGTTCGAGGCGCGGGACGACCGGATAATCTCCCTGGGCGTCGTTCAACAGGGGCAATTCGAGGCACTGGCGAGGCAGCTCGGGCGCGAAGACTGGCTTACGGACCCGCGTTTTGCAGATCCCGATCTGCGCCGCAGCAATTCTGAAGCAATGAAGGCCGAGCTCGGCGCCGTGCTCAAGGCAAAGGATGCTGCCCAATGGGAGGTGGAGATGAGCACGGCCGGCATCCCTTGCGGCATGGTGCGCGAGATCGGTGAAGCGGCATCTTTCCCCCATCTTGTCGAACGCGAAGCGATATTGCCGCTAACCGTTCCCGGCCTGCCGGAACGCAATCAGGTCGAGATCGTCAATGCCGGTTTCCGGATGGAAAAAGACGGTCCGACAGTAACCGAAGCGCCGCCCAGGCTTGGCGAGCACACTGCAGAAATACTGGACTGGCTGGGTATCGAGGAAGAACAAGCTGACCGACGGTCCGGCCGTTCATGAGAAGTGGCTGGATGGCATGTCGCTGGTTGCTGCCGATCCTTGCCGGTTCACTGGCATTCTCATCACCGTTGGCCGCGGCCGAAGTAGCGGAACCCAAACCGCCGGGAATCATCGGTAGCCCGTCGGGCACAGGTCCATTCCCGTCAGTCGCCGAATCCAGGGCCGATGCGCCACTTCATACGTTTTACTATCCGGAAAAAATGCCCTCAAAGGCTTTGCCCCTGGTGCTTTGGGGTAACGGCGCCTGCCGCGATAATGGATTGAGTGCCAGCGTTTTTTTGCGGGAAATAGCATCGCACGGATATTTCATCGTCGCAGCAGGACGCCCACGAATGGAACGCGGCATTGTGCCGCGTCGGCCGCCGCCAACGGAAACAACGATCCCACCCCGCAAGACACCGGACGAGACCGAGGCCTCGCAGCTGATCGATGCGATCAACTGGGCGACACGTGAGACAACGGACTCGGCAAGCAATCTGCACCGCCATATCGATACGAAAAAGATTGCCGTGATGGGGCACAGTTGCGGTGGACTTCAGGCGATCGCGGTTTCAGCGGACCCGAGGATTTCGACCTCGATCATATTTAACAGCGGTATTTACAACCGCGGATTCGGCCGCAGCGGAATTCAGATCGGCAAGGACGCACTTGCCAAGCTGCACGCCCCTGTCGCGTACATCGATGGCGGACCTGATGACATCGCGCATTTGAACGGGGCTGACGACGTCAGCCGCATCGATCATGTGCCGGTATTTTTCGGCTCGCTGCCAGTCGGCCACAGCGGCACGTTCTGGTCCGATCCTAATGGTGGCGAGTATGCTCAGGTCGCCGTTCGATGGCTGAATTGGCAGCTCAAGTCGGACGCTGGCGACGCAAGTACGTTCGTGGGCAAAACATGCGGGCTCTGTAGCGACGACCGCTGGACTGTGACTCGAAGGAACTTCCCGGCCACGTACTAGTTTGATTCACGGAATCGCGAATCTGCCACAGCATTCAAGGATTGGTATCTCCCGGTTCCTTACTCAGCAGATACGCATCGATACGCTGCTCCAGCGAAACGGCTTCTTCCACCAAGCGATCATAGTCGCGCCGGAAATAGGTCTGACCGATTCCATACTTGAGGTCGTACTCCAGATCCTTCGGGATCGTCTCGTTGTTGACGATAATGCGTATAAGTAGTCCAAACACCTTCCCGCGCAGGGCGAAAAGCTTTCGATAGGCGACATCGTGCGGATCGTCGCCTTCGCGTGGGCGCCGCTCCTCTGCCGATGGAAGTGACGCAAATGTTTTGTGTGGTTCATCCTGGTACCAGAACACGGTGCTCGAGTAGTCGTTGGCGATATTATTTGCGTGTCCGTGCTCGAGTGTCATTCTGATGGAATTCTTGAAGCGGATCGGATCATTGACGTAGAAACGGTACATCGACACCTTGCCGCTGAAATCGAGATTGCCGATGAGATGAAAACCGGTATAAGGGCCCGCGTACTCGTCCGTGGGAACGGCGCCGCCGCCGAAGATTTCCTCGCTGCCGGTACCATGATACGACGGTGGCCAGGTCTCCCCGTCAATGAAGATCATGTCGTCGCCTTCGCCATACCAGTTGCCCATCGTGTTGTCGATGTTCAGGAAGATACCTGCGACATTGCCGTGCCCCTCGGCATCGAGGAACACATAGTTTTCATCACCGGTGTTGTTGATGCCGTCATGCAGCGTCGTGTTAACGACCTCGCCGACTGCTTCGGTGGGATTCTCACGGTTCCATAACGCATGAAACCGACCGAGATTGTCCGGGACCGAATCCATTTTCTCGTACTCGACGTGGTACCAGACGGCGGTTACCGGATCCGTTCCTTCATTGGTCAGGGTCAGTCGCGCACCGTCGGCGAACGGCATCGGAAAGTAGCTGTTGAACCCGAAGGTGCCGAATACGCCCAGATCTCCGGGATTGACCGTCACCATCAGGGATTTGAAAAACCGTGGACGTTCATGCCCTAGCCCGAAGAAGTCGCCGAACGGCACTTCTACGCATGGCGTCTCGCTACCGTCCCAGTAAGCGCGTATTACCAGGTCGCGCAGATAATGATCGGCGCCCCAGATGCTGAAGTACAGGTGTCGCACAATGCCGGCGCCCTCGATATTCGCCAGATCGATCGTTTCGCCAGGAGCGACAGGAAAGTAATCGCTGTTTCCGCCGTCGCGTCTGTAACTCGAAATGCGCGCCGTCGACGTATCCGTCAACGTCATCATCTCGGAAAAAAGCGATCCGGGCTTCTCTTCCGCAGGCGGGGGCGAACATGCCACCAGGCCGCAAGCAAAAATGATTAGAGTAGTGCGTAGCATTGTTTTCTCCGGAGCTAGAAGAGAGCGATCGGGTTGACCGGACAGCCCGTTCCGCCTTTCAGCCTGAGCGGCGCCATCGTCAGCAGAAAATCGCTCCTGTCGAGTTCCTCGCACACATCGAGCAGCGGTTCGAGTGCCGGAATATCGAGGAGGATCAGACCCATGGCCGCGAGCGAGATCGCGTGAAAATAAATGAAGTACTTCATGCTGTAGGGATTTGGGAATGCGTCGACGCAATCGCCTGAATACACGGAGATCTCACGCTCGTGCATCCACCGCAATGCGTCCGGCATGATGCCCACGCGCTCGCCCAGATTTTCCGGGCCTTCCGCTTCCTCGCGTTTCTGCAAGCCCGTATACACGAAGATGCAGTCGCCTGATTCAACCTTGATGCCCTGACGTTCTTCGGCAGCGATCAGATCGGCGGCGTATACGCCATCATCCGGATCCATCCAGTCCGTGCCTCTCACGGCCGCGATGTTCAGCAGCACGCCACGCGTAAACATGCCGTCTTTTTGCACCAGGATGTCAGCGAAGGACAATCCGGTGGGTAACGCGACGTCTTCTGCCTTTCTGCCGTTGTAGATATCCTGATCCCGGTACACATGCGCCACCGCATCCAGATGTGTGATCGAAAAACCGTGCATGTCGATGACCACGGCATCGACAGAGCCGATCGGATAATGGCTCTGGTAGCACATGCTGTGCCGCACGGGTTGTGGATTATTCGGCGACTGAACAGTATCGAGATCACGCCCAATCGACATCGCTCTGCCTTCCTTGACCAGGGCTGCTGCCGAAATGCGCTTTTCCGGTGTAATGAAATTCAGGGTGCCAAGTTCGTCATCGTCGCCCCAGCGCCCGGCATTGTTCACCTCATCAAACAGCGCATCGAGTTCTTCTTCGCTTGGAAATACTCTTTTATCTGACATTTGAAGCTCCTCTTTCTGAAGCTGTCTCAGGAAGACTGAATCGGGACGACGACATGCTCCTCGCCGGACTTGTAAAGTGCGTGAACAATCCGAAGTGTGCCGAGATTGTCCCTGCCATTCGTCAAAGCCTTACCGTTTGTCGCAATAGCCTCCAGCAACGAAGCCATCGGCCCGATGAATGCAGTCGGAATCCAGCGGCTCGTCACGGGATACGGCATCCAGCCATCGGTGGGTAGAACGCGTGAATTGACCTCGAGTGTATCGGCGCGGCCCGTCGGATAGTCATACATCAGGCCGATCGTGCCGCGAATACTGCCCTCGGTACCGTCGATTCGAAATTCTGCTCTTGGATCGCCGGTGGTGTTCTTGTGAAAACTCCGCAGAAATGCTCTCGTCTCCCCCTCGAATTCCAGGACGCTGATCGTGCGTGTTTCGCCCGCCTCGGGCTGTCCGGGTGCTCGCGCCTGAGTCCCATAGGCATACAGCGGATCTCCGAGCACATAACGCACCGAATCGATGGGATGGATCGTGAACTGATTGATATCGAGGCGTGGCAGTTCGGCGACCCATGGCCAGTGTTCCCAGGGTGTCGAGACATGGAAGTCCCAGGACATTTCGAAGGGCTCGCCTATCCAGCCTGCAGCCACCATCGCCCGTGAGGCGGCGACGCTTTCGGAAAACCGCATTTGCTGATTGACCGCCAGATGCACTTTGCATTTCTCGGCGTGCTCGACCAGTCGAACGGCTTCATCGAAGTCGTATGACAAGGGTTTCTGACAGAGCAGATGTTTGCCGGCATCGAGAAGCGGTACCGCGACTTCGTACTGCGCCCAGGGAAAAACGCCGATGTCGACCAATGCGACATTCGAATCGGCAGCGATCTCATCCACTGATTCATAAACCTTGGGAATCCCGTGCCGACTCGCAACGTCCTCCGCTCTTTCCTTGTTGATATCGGTAATGCCGACAATTTCGAGACCGTGCTCTTCGTACGCAGGCAGATGGGCGAGGTCGATTATCTCTCCCGCCCCCACGATTGCGATTGGAAGTTTGTGTTCGTCTGCGACTTCTATCGTTATTTCTTTCCTGATGTCTGCGAACGGATCATTCATTTGTATTCCCCTCAATCCTTCCAGATGTCACCGTTTTTGAATTCGCTGGTGTGCTGCCCGGTACGCGGTGCACTCTTATGCACGCTGACCGGACTCTCCGAGAACGTGAATGGCGACCCCACGGTGCGGTAGGTTTCACCATCGTCTCCGTAAGGAACTTCCCAGATGAGATTCTTGTGGGCGATTTGTGGGTCGCTTTCTATGTCGGTGTAATGCCTGACAGGTGCACACCAGACGTCGTGGCCTGATAGTAGCTCAACCCAGTGATCGGTCGTATTGCTCACGAAGTGTTCGGACAGCAGTGCGTAAACCTCGTCTCTCGCCGCATACATTTTGTCGTTGTCGTCGAATTCATCCAGCCAGTCGACGCCGAGTATTTCTCCGAGCTTCGGGCAGGCCACCATCGACAGCAGCAGGTATCCGCTTTGCGTCTCGTAGACGCCGCATGGCGCAGTGATGCCTGGATGTCCGACATTACCGGCCGGGCGTTCCATCGGGACATCGTTATTCAACCAGGCAGTGAGTTCCTGTTGTTGAATGGCCATCATGCCGCCGAGCAGATCGACATCCACGCGCTGGCCTTCTCCTGTGCGCTCCCTGTGGTGCAGCGCCGCTAGAATACCGAGCGCCAGGTGGATGCCGGTAAACTCATCGGCAACAGCGGCACCAAACAGGAATGGGGGGTCGTCGCGCCTCCCGGTAAGCCACATTGCTCCTGTAAGTGCCTGGACCAGATAGTCCTGGCCGGGACGCTTTGCATAAGGGCCAGTCTGACCAAATCCCGACGATGCGGCATAGATCAGACGGGGGTTGATCACACGAAGCGCATCAAATCCGAGACCCAGCTTGTCCATCACGCCGGGCCGGAAATTTTCCACGACGACGTCCGCCTTCTTTGCGAGTTCCAGTACTCGCTCTTTGTCGGCGTCATTGCGCAGGTCGACAGCGACGCTGCGCTTGTTACGGTTGAACGCAAGAAAGGCATCCGTTTCACCGTGTGTACGCGCCATAAAAACGCCCCAATGGCGCATCCATTCTCCGTCTTCCTTTTCCAGCTTGACGACGTCGGCGCCCAGATCGGCCAGAATCTGTGTAGCCAGTGGCCCCTGCAACAGGGCCGTAAAGTCGAGGACTTTCAGACCCGCAAGCGGACCCGTTACTTTGCCTCCAACATCCTGCATTTCCATGCTCCCCTTACGCGCTCATTGAAGTTTCGCTTAACCAGTCGGCCAGATGTGCATCCATCAGATTGTCGTACTCGGTCATACATTCTTTTGCTGATATGTTTCTCGCCCATATGTATCGATGCACCAGTTCACCCGCAAGCACCTGAAAGCGGCGATGGCCCGTTACTCTCGGACGAAGAAACGCCTGATCGATCGTTCTTCTTGTCGCAACAAAGAAATTCTCTACCAGGCCATTCACCGAGTCAGATTGCCAGGCCGCGGCATGTCCGGGTTGTCCTCCCGAAGTCGCATAGATACCTGACTGAAGATCTGCAGATGCGATCTGGCGTGCCAGTTCCGCCGCGACATCACGATGCTCACTCAGGGATGACAGCGCAATGCCTACGCCACCCAGCACCGACCCGATATAACCCTCGTCGCCAGCCGGCGCATTGCCGAATTGAATAATGTTTTTCCTGAACCCATGTCGCGAGTAATTTGAGTATCCGAACATCAATGGCACATAGGCGATTTCGTCCGTGTCAGCCATGCAATCGGATATCGCAATTGGATCGGCTGATCTGGACAGTGAATGCAGGTCGTCGCACATGCCGCGAAGGAACTCCAGTGACTCGCTGCCAGACGAAGAATCAATACGCCCGCCATCGGGCCAGAACGCGGGACCGTGAAGACTCAGGCCGACCGACAGGAAAGCACAATAGGCGTGATTCGGATTCAGTGGAATCGCGACCTTGCTGGTTGCACTTCGAGACGAAGCCGCGAGTGTCGCCACGCCATCCCATGTCGGCGGTGGCTGATCGGCAAGGAGATCGGCACGTACTCCACTCACCTGACACGCAGCGTCGACAGCAAGGGCCCATTGTTTCCCTGCCCATGTGTAGGATGCGAAGCTCGGGCCGACGCTATTTGCTTGCTGATCTGACAGATAGGCTGCGTCGACCCATTCGTTCGCCGGCACAATCAGCCCTGATTCAGCGGCAAATCCAACGAACGGATAGTCGATAAGTATCAGGTCGTATTGTGTCGCCAGTTCTTCGAGTGGCTGATCCTCGAAATCCTTGAGTGGTCTCGCATCCCATTCGATCATAAAGTCACTCGTCTTCGCCCACTCGGCGGAGATCGCTTCGAGTGGATTTACGGCGCGCGGATGGTCCCAGGCCATACCACGCAGAGCGATTTCTTGCATCATGATGGAGTTTGCCGTCGATCAAGTTTACAGAAGCAAGACTTCGGGATTATTTTTTCTCCTCGTAGCCCGTCCTGGCGGTTGCCGCGTCCCGATAAAGTACGGTCTGTATGTGCTCGCAGTAGACAACGATTTCTCCCTCACCCTTGAACACTTCGTACTTTGCCCTTGTCAGCCCCCGCTCCTCATATTTGGGTTCCTTTTCCAAATTCGTGCGAATGGTGTAAATCGTGTCGCCGATAAAAACAGGTTTGATGAAACGAAGCTTGTCGTATCCGTATGAAAAAGCCTGCAACCAGTTGGTTGCCACGAGTCCTATTCCCGCACTGAAGACGAATGCGCCTGCCAGGATGCGCCGGCCGAACAATCCCTCATCCTGGGCGAAAACCTTGTCCGAGACATACGGATGTATGTCGCACATGAGCGTATTGAATGTCTGGCTCTCCCCCTCTGTCAGCGTACGCCTGATCGTTCTGACACTGTGACCGATTTCGAAATCTTCCCAATAGATATCCTCAACGCCCCAAATGGGGATCTTCTTGTGTTCGGGCGGGAGATTAGAGTCCAGCATCGCGTCGTTCCTCTTTTTGTTCGGCGAAATAGCAGATTGGTTGATCAATATTGTCAATTGACATGTTAGCGCCAAGCTAAATTGACCAATTCTGTGCAAATATACCAGAAAATGACCGCTGCCTAACATGTTAGACGGGCGTGAATGATCGATGTATTCGCTAAGGGCTGGAAGCGGTCGATTATGGCCAGGAAGTCTCAATGGGCACCTTGAAGCGAGCATCGCCCTGAGACAGTCGCGACAGTCGATTGCCCGTATCCATGCCTCTCAGGTCTTCAATTTATCTCCGAACAGAAACTGTCAACAGATTCAATCTTGTCCAGATAGCTCGCAAGATCCCTTTTGTATGCCTCGCCCAACAAAGAATCCTGCTCCAATAGCTGAAAGTATCCATCCTTATGGTTCATTATCCTGGTCAAGGCTTCTATCATTTCAACATTCTCACAAAGGTCTTCGTTGCCGTACCGGTACTGATAATCTTCGGTATTCCAGGTGACAATACCTGCAAGATCAAAATCATAGGGGAAAGGGAAGCCCTCTCTTTCATTATGAAAAAACTTGATGTTTGCTGAAGATAGCGTGCTCGTCGGCTGTGTGTAAAAAATCACCCAGTCATTATTGCGAATAAGATGCTGAAAGGCGTCCTGCAACTTCAATTGCGAAATATTGATCCAATCCTCCGAGATACCTGCATAAGTCTTCATATTAAAGTCCTGATCAGACTCCAGCTCATCCAGATTCAATCGTTTTTCTACACTATTGGTACTCTCGATGAGAAATGCGTATGTTTCGATAGCATCTTGTTCCTGGTCTATATCGAAGTACTGGATTCTTAGTAAACGAACCTGAAAGCTGTACGGTGTGATCGAGTTATAAAGTTTGTAAACCAGATACTCTCGAAAGAGATGATCAAGTTCCTCCTCCTCACAATGAGTCACTACCTTAAGATTATGATTGTGCTTCAGGAGACTATTTTTTATTTCGGACTTGTCAAAATGGACTCGTAACGGAGGAAACTGGCATCTGGCCAACCTGTTATGTCCCCGGGTCTGGAGTTTTATATCAAACATCGTGGCACCGAGTTGAAAGCTGCCGTCCAGATAATTATTGGAAGACGTGTGGTAATCAGATCTTTCGTTTCTGATTTTGTGTAAATCGGTTTTGATCACTACCACCAGTGGCTGACCAGAACTCTCCTCGAATAAGGGGCTGGCTTCTGTGTGTTGAATGGAGATCAGCAGTACGAGAAGGGAAGCTAGTTTCATAAGAGCGATTGACGACAATCCTGATTGAATCGATACTGAACAAGTCAGACGTGTGATCGAAAGTATAGTACATGGGATGGAGGCGCCCGTTTATGAGCAAATCACATTGTGCATATTGGCTGGCGGCTGGTTTAGGCCTGTTTAGTTTGCCCTGTCAGGCCGACACGGAACCCTCCTACAGTGTGGATTGCGCGCCTGATGCGACGTCGGCAGCACAGTGTCTGGTGGACAAGGAAACGTTTGTCGGCTGGCGCACCTACAACTCCTCGTGCAGCCATTGTCACGGTCAGGATGGTCTTGGAGGCAGTTTCGCACCCAGCCTGGTCGCCGGGAATGCGGCAGTCAGGGATTACACCGCATTTACTCGTATAACTGCGGACGGGTCTGAGGGGCCAACAGGTGTGATGCCGGGATTCAAGGACAACCCGAACATCAATGACAAGATTGCAGCCTTGTTTCAATATCTAAAGGCGCGCAGCGACGGACTGCTTCCAGCGGGTCGCCCCAAGAAGTAACTACGTAAACAGCGGGAACCGCCCACAACGACGGTGAAATAATTCCTGCTATGCGGATCCGACATGCGCAATGTCTTGCGTGTGACTCCTTTACATTGTGATCCGGTTCACACATTTCGACCGCGCAAACCTCAGCGACGATGATGTCGAATGTCCGATGCCTTTTAACGTACAGCCATTGGTACTGCCTACACATTTGTAGTGGTAATCACTCATTCAGATCGGATCCGTTCAAAGGTATCTTCTTATTTGAAAGCAGGAGGACAGTGTGATGACCAACGAAACGGTAAGACATGGATACGCACAGGATGCGATGCCAAATTCACAAGGGATGAGAAATGTCATGAGGGACGACAGCAAAGGAATGATTCGCGAACAACAGATCGACAAGTTTTTACAGACTCAAGCTCGAGAGGACGATCGCGCCCCCAAGTCGAGAAAACGAATAACGGGGGGGCCCCTCAGCCGTCGTTGGTCGAGACGCATGGATTTCGGAGAGGCCTACCGCGCACCATCACATTTCACCTGGCGCTGCTGAAACTACAAATTTTTGGTGGTGATGGGTGGACTTGAACCACCGACCTACGGATTATGAATCCGTCGCTCTAACCACCTGAGCTACATCACCATTTCCTAGCTTCGCTTTGCGGCGAGGGGCGCAGTTTGCTTTGGGCCTGCGTCCGAGTCAAGCCGTTCACACATTGAAGCGAAACAGGATGACATCTCCTTCGCGGACGACATAGTCCTTGCCTTCCAGCCTCATTTCGCCGGCCTCCTTGGCGCCTTGTTCACCGTTTCGGGCCACGAAGTCGTCGTAAGAGATGACCTCGGCCTTGATGAACCCCCTCTCGAAGTCGGTATGAATCTCGGCGGCAGCCTTGGGGGCCCTGGCGCCAATTCTGGTGGTCCAGGCCCGCACTTCTTTTGGGCCGGCCGTGAAAAAGGTTTGCAGACCGAGCAACATGTAACTATGACGGATGACCCGATCCAGACCAGGTTCTTTCAGCCCGAGTGCCGTCAGGAACTCGGCTTTGTCGGCATCGTCCAGCTGTGCGATTTCCGCTTCAATCGCGGCGCAGATGGCGACGACACCGGCATTTTCTTTTGCTGCTACCTCTCTCACGGCGTCAACATGAGGATTGTTCTCGAGCCCCGCCTCATCAACGTTCGCAACATACAGAATGGGCTTCGCCGTGATCATGTGTAATTCCCGAAGCAGCGGACGCTCGTTGTCCAATACATCGAGCGTTCGGACGGGAAAGCCCTCGTCGAGGTGTGCTTTGACTTTCTTCAGGAAATCACGCCAGGCGATTGCTTTCTTCTCGTTCGCTTTCGCGTTTCGCTCGGCTTTGTAGAGTTGTCTCTCAACCGACTCGAGATCGGAAAGCGCAAGTTCGGTGTTTATCGTCTCGATATCGTCGACCGGATCGATATTCGCAGATACGTGTGTGACATCGTCGTCCTCGAAACAACGCACGACATGGACGATTGCGTTCGTGTCACGGATGCTTGCAAGAAACTGGTTGCCGAGACCCTCGCCTTTAGACGCACCGGCCACGAGGCCTGCGATGTCGACGAATTCCATCGTCGTCGGGATTGTTTTTTGTGGCTTGACGATGTCCGTCAGGAGCTGCAAACGTGGATCCGGTACCGGCACGACGCCGACGTTGGGTTCGATCGTGCAGAACGGGTAGTTCTCGGCGGGAATCTCGGCCGCGGTCAGCGCGTTGAACAGCGTGGATTTGCCGACATTGGGCAGGCCGACGATGCCGCAGGTAATGGCCATGGCTTACGCTTCCGTATGAAGGCGGGTCATTGCCTTACCGATGCCCTGTTCCACCAGTATCGGCATGGCGTCGGCGGCGTTATCGATGTTTCGCAACATCGCTTGTTCGACTTCGGCCGAAGCGCGCTTCAGCACATAGTCCGTCACGAGGTCTTTGTGCCCGGGATGGCCGACGCCGATGCGTAATCGCATGAAGTCCGATCCCGTGTGCTTGATGACATCACGCAATCCATTGTGACCACCGTGGCCGCCACCCTGCTTCAGGCGAACGGTGCCCGGCTCGAGATCTATCTCGTCATGTGCAACGAGCAAATCGCTCGCAGCGAGGCGGTAGTAGTCGAGGACGCTGCGTAACGGACCGCCACTCAGGTTCATATAGCTTTGTGGCTTGACGAGCCAGATTTCATTTCCCGAAATGGTGACGCGACAGATTTCCGCATCGAATCGCTTTTCATAGCGAAACTGGGCGCCGCCACGGCGCGCGAGTTCATCGACAAACCAGAAACCCGCGTTATGCAGCGTCCGCGCGTGACGCTCCTCGGGATTGCCAAGTCCCGCTATCGCTGTCAGATACGTGGTCAAGACTTTGACCTGCCGGAGGCAGACTACTCTTCAGGCGTCTCGGCCTCGGCATCATCGCCGGCAGCGGCTTCGCCTTCAGGCGCTTCACCCTCTTCGCCTTCTTCGCCTTCGACTCCCTCAAGCTCTTCTTCCGGAGCCTCTTCTTCGATGATCTCTTCGTGAATGAAGGTTATCGAAACGATTGGCTGAGCCTGTTCTTCCTCGGCCTGTGCCATCCCGACGATTTCCACGCCTTCCGGTATCTTGATGTCGGTCAGGTACAGCATGTCGTTCAAATCCATTCCTGATATATCGACTTCCAGATACTCGGGCAGATCTTTCGGCAAGCAGGTCACCTCGACATCATTCAGCATCCTGGTGACGGTTCCACCTTCCTCTCTCACGCCTGGTGCGACATCCTCGCCGACATAGTGGATCGGCACGTTCATCTTGATTGCCTGGTCTTCGACGATCCGTTGCAAGTCGATGTGCATGATCAGCCGCTTGGACGGATGACGCTGAATGTCCTTGACGATCGCCGCCTGCCTTTTTTCGCCGACTTTGACATTGAGGATGCTCGAATAGAACGACTCGTTCTCGAGCTGTTGAATGACCTTGTTATGGTCGAATGTGATGCTGCGCGGCGGCCGGCCGGCACCATAGATGATTGCAGGAACCTTACCTTCATGACGCAGGCGGCGGCTCGCACCTTTCCCCTGGTCCTCTCGATAATCTGCAATCAGATCGAAATCCGTAGCCATTAGAGCTCTCCGATAACTGATTGTTTATAAAGCTGTTTCCAGCTTTTACTAAAAGCCCCGATCGCGACCAATCGGGACAAGGGCGCGCATCATAGCGGATAGCGGGTTTGGTCGCAATCGAGAACCTATCTCAATATGCCACATGGCCGCGAAGCGGCCTTTGCGGGATGGGCTGTGAGGCGCAAGGAGCGAATTGTGGTCGTTCCACCAGAGCGACGAGCAACGCTGCAGACCGCCCGCAAAGGCGCTTCCCATTCGCGTTTCGACGCATTGGCGCGGATACGCGGCTCATGGGGAATACTGAGATAGGTTCTAATCGACGTAGAGGGAGCTGACGGATTCCTCGTCGGCTATACGGCGCATCGTCTCTGCGAGGAGTTCCGCTGTCGATAACTGCCGAATCTTGTCGCAGGCCTGGGCGCTCTCATTGAGCGGAATCGTGTCGGTTACGACGATCTCGTCGAGTGCCGATTCGGATATCCGGGAAACGGCCGGCCCGGACAATACGGCATGCGTAATATACGCAACCACGATTTTGGCACCGTTCTCTTTCAGGGCGCCTGCAGCGTGGCACAGGGTACCGGCCGTATCGACCATGTCATCGATCAGCACGCAGGCCTTGCCTTCGACTTCGCCGATGATGTTCATGACTTCCGACTGGTTGGCTTTGGAACGCCGCTTGTCGATGATGACGAGGTCGGCATCCCCGAGGCGTTTCGCGAGAGCACGGGCGCGAACCACACCGCCGACATCGGGCGAGACGACGACCATGTCGTCGTATTTTTGCTTCCAGGCGTCGCCGAGCAATACGGGTGAGGCGTAAACATTATCGACGGCTATATCAAAAAAGCCCTGAATCTGATCGGCGTGCAAGTCTACGGTCAGCACGCGATCGACACCGGCCGCGCCGATCAGTTTGGCAACCAGCTTGGCTGTGATCGGAACGCGGGATGATCTCGGCCGCCGGTCCTGCCGGGCAAATCCGAAGTAAGGGATAACAGCCGTGATCCTGGCGGCCGATGCCCGCTTGACGGCGTCGACCATAACGAGCAACTCCATGAGATTCTCGGGTCCCGGCGGGCAGGTGGACTGGATGATGAAAGTTTCTCGCCCCCTGATGTTCTCGAGTATCTCGACATTGATCTCGCCGTCGCTGAAGCGGCCGACAAAGGCCTTGGCAAGCGGCACATGGAGTACACGGGCTATGTCGTGCGCCAGCTTCGGGTGGGCATTGCCTGAAAATATTGCTAGTCCTGCCGGGTCCATGGACCTATCTCACCTTGTAGTGGCTGGGGTGGCAGGATTCGAACCTGCGCATGACGGGATCAAAACCCGCTGCCTTACCACTTGGCTACACCCCATCTGCCCACGATTTGCGCGAAATAAATTGCGCGCGATGAATTGCGCGCAATTGTGAGGGGCAGCAATGGAGGTGTCAACGACACTACTCGTGGCCACTATTTCCCTACCGGAATGTCCAGTTGTCGATGACCAGCCGGACCTTGTTGTCACCCGAAACCGCCGTCAGCCTACGGGGCATCAGCTGCCCTCCGCTTTCACGATACTGGGAGATCTCGACATTCCAGTTGCCCTGCTCGAGTGAGCGTAGCTGTCCCTCTTCGTTGAATTCGGTGAAAGCGAGCTCTTCAGGATCCGGAATACCGAGCGCCCAGAAGCGCAGGCTCGCTACCGGAATGGTCCAACCGTACATGATCTGCAGATCGACCTCCGGATCCGGGAGCTGCCATAACTCACCATCTTTGTCGGTCACGGTGACCTGCCGGCCATCTCCGTTTATGCGAACCGTTCCAAAGCCGAGTGGGCCACTCACGGTCGCACGGAAGTTGTCGTCGTTTTGCGTATATCGCAGCTTACCGTTGAAGCCTTCCTCACCGGCGCTGACGCCGATACGACCCTTGAACTCCCAGTCCTCGATACCACCGAGAACTTCGGTCCGGCTGTCCCAGTCCGGCATGTCCGGCAGACCGACGCCCTTTTGCGTGGCGCATCCGCAGATCGCCAGCGAAATCATGCCTGTGGTCAGTAGTCTGGCGGTTGTGTCAGGCCGCATGGGAGGTGTGGATCGCTACCCTTCCGGGAATACCCGATCGCGAATATTCCTGAGGAGCACATGATCCGGGTACAGAAGCTCTGCTTCTTCGAGAATTGCTCGCGCTTCGTCCAATCTGTTCAGACTGCCGAGTACCTCGACGACGTGCGCCGCAACCTCTGCATCCTTCAATATTTCGTAGGCACGTTGCAGTTCCTCGAGGGCGCGTTCCTTATCACCGAGTCGATAGAGTACCCAACCATAACTGTCGATGATGGCAGCGCTGTCAGGATCGAGCTTCAGCGCTTTCTTGATGAGTTTCTCCGCCTCTTTATATTCCTGCGTCCGGTCAGCCAGCGTGTAACCGAGTGCATTCAGTGACATGGCACTTTTGGGCCAACGTTTGACCGATGCACGATACTCATCGATGGCGTCGTCAAGTCGATCCATGCGTAGCAGAAGTTCCGCCCTGCCAAGCACCGCTGGCTCACTTTCCGGGCGAAACTTAATGACCCGGTCGTAGGCATCCAGCGCGTCGTCGTATTGGTGCATGGACACGAGAAGCTGGGCTTCCGCTTCGACCATCTCGACTGCGTAAATCGGATTGTCGGTGCCAAACTGCCTCAGATGATCAATCGCTTCTTCGTCCTCGCCCAACTCCACCATGATGGCGGCCGCCCGCCGCTGTGATATGACCGCATTGCTGCCTCGGTGAACCTGGGAATACAGGCGAATCGCCTGTTCGAGTTCGGAGCGCCGATCCGATATCCGGCCCATGTAGTAGAGCGCGTCCATCGTGTAATGACCGCTCGCCAGCACGTCCTGAAAATCGGCCCACGCGGCATCCAGATGGTCCAGGCGAAAGTTGATAATCGCCATCAGCCGCAAAGCATCTGTTCGGTTGGGCTGCTCGAGCAGAATCTGGTTCACCTGGCTCAGCGCATCGTCATCTCGCCCGGCTGAGAGCAGCATGATCGCCAGTTCCATCCTTGCCTCCGGATCGGGGTCAGGATCGTCACCAATGATTCTCGCCGTATAGTCGATCGCCGCGTCCTGGTCGCCGGAGAGCAACATCGCACGCGCCTTCAATAAGTGTGCCTTGATCCAGTCGGGGTCGTCCTCCAGCGCGAGGGTAGCCCGTTCGATGGCTTCGTCCGAGTCTCCCGCCTGCAGAGCCATGACGCCGACCGCGTAATGCGCTTGTGGAGAATCCTTATACGGCTTTGCGAGTAGGCGCATCAGCTTGTGAGCGTCTTCCGGGTCTTCCTGGGAAAGAAATGGAATCAGGGCTACCAATCTTTTATCCGGCGGCTGCTCGCCCCGCTTCAGCAGGCCGGAGATTGTGCGGTTTGCCGCCTTTATTTCACCGACTCTGAGTTGCAGCTGACCGACAAACAGGAGTGCTTCGTCGCTATCCTCATCGAGCTTCGCCCAACGCTTGGCAGAGCGGAGCGCATCGTCATTAAATCCGTAGCTGAATCCGATGCGGGTCGCCTGTTTCGCGATTTCGACGTCACTGCTGAGCTCCGCGGCTTTTCGGTACTCGGATGCCGCCGCCTTGTACTCCTGACGCTGCAGCGCCATCTCGGCCTGTAACACATGTGCACTGGCCTCATCGCTTTCGGCACCTGCATTCGCGACGTTCACTGCCAGACCGGCCAACATTATGGCCACAAGGGGCCAGATGCGTGGCATCTTGAGCACGCAGAAATCCTTTAATCCAGAGTTAGTCATTAATACCGCAGCCGATTTTCCATCCAGAGCTAACACAGACAAGCAACTGAACTGTCAGTTCGCTTATCATATGCCCTGATTTCGCAAGTAGTTCTTAAAAAGCGCCCCATGCCGCTGCAAATATTCGGGTTGAACCATAACACGGCGCCTGTCGAAATACGTGAACAGGTCATATTTTCTGGAGACGACGTCACCCGGGCGCTTTCTGCTTTGTCAGACCTGGATGGCATTGACGAAGCGGTCCTTTTGTCCACCTGCAACCGCACGGAATTTTATGTCGTATCGAACGACGGCGGTGCGGAAAAGCTGCAAGCCTGGCTGCAGCAGGACCAGAATCTCGATGCGGAGGCGAGTAAGGCTCTGTTTACAATGGAAAAGGACGATGCCATCCGCCACATCTTCCGGGTCGCCTGCGGGCTGGACTCCATGGTGCTCGGCGAACCGCAGATCCTCGGCCAACTCAAGGACGCTTATCGGCAGGCACAGACAGCGGGCACGGTCGGCAGCCAGCTTGGCCGACTCCTGCAGCATACTTTCTCCGTCGCCAAGAAGGTCCGGACCGATACGGAGATCGGCACCAACCCTGTTTCCGTTGCCTACGCAGCCGTCACACTTGCGAACCAGTTTTTTGCCGGCTTCGGACGTCACACGGCACTGTTGATCGGCGCCGGCGTGACGATGGAACTCGTCGCAAAACATCTCGACAGCAAAGGCATCGGTCGATTGTTTGTCGCCAATCGCGATGTTACCCGGGCACAGACTCTGGCCGGCCAGTTCAGCGGATTCGCCCTACCGCTATCGGAGATCGATGGCACCTTGCCTGAAGCCGACATTCTGATCAGCTCGACCGCCAGCACCAATCACGTGATTTCAGTAGAACAAATGACCAGGGCCGTGCAGGCGCGGAAACGAAAACCGGTATTCGTGGTCGACATCGCGGTTCCGAGGGACATCGATCCGCAAGTGAGCGAACTCGACGACGTCTATCTTTATACCATCGACGATCTCGACAAGGTGATCGTCGAAGGACAGCGCAATCGCGAGGCTGCGGCTCTTGATGCCGATCAGATTCTGGACGAGGAAATTCGCCGCTATCTCACGATGGAGCGCAGCAAGGAAGTTGCGCCGGTGATCACAGAGATTCGGGATCAGGGCGACGAAATCAGGAACGAAGTCTTGAGGCAGGCTCGCCTTCGGCTCAACAAGGGCGCCGACGGCGACGAAGTTCTCGAATATGCGACCGCCTCTCTGTTGAAGAAACTGCTGCATAAGCCAAGCGTGCGATTACGTCAGGCGGGCGAGCTTTCGGACAGGGAACTGGTCCAGGCGGCGCGCGAACTCTTCGGACTCGTCAAGAAAGACAAATGAAGTCGTCAATCAGAAACAGACTTGAATCAGTTCGCGATCGATTCGAGGAATTGGCGGGACTATTGTCGGACCCGGACGTCATCGGCAATCAGAATCAGTTTCGCGATCTGTCACGTGAGTATTCGAAGCTCGAGCCTGTCGTCGGCCTGTTCCAGAAATTTGAATCGATTGATGAGGACATTATTGCGGCCGAGGAGATGGCGAACGACAGCGATGATGAGATTCGCAAGATGGGGCAGGAGGAGCTTACCTCTCTCACCGAAGGCCGCGATAAACTACTGCTAAATCTGCAAAAAGCACTGATTCCGCCGGATCCGCGCGACGATAATAATGTTTATCTGGAGATACGAGCCGGCACGGGAGGTGACGAAGCGGCAATTTTCGTCGGTGACCTCTTTCGCATGTACTCCAAATACGCCGAGGCGATGCGCTGGTCGCTCGAAATCGTTAGCTCTCGTGAAGGCGAGCACGGCGGCTACAAGGAAATAATCAGCCGAATATCCGGCAATGGCATCTATGCCCGTCTGAAATTCGAGTCGGGGGCGCACAGGGTGCAACGCGTGCCGGCCACCGAATCGCAGGGGCGCATTCACACCTCGGCCTGCACAGTCGCAGTATTGCCAGAGGCCGATGAGGTTGAGGAAATAGAAGTAAACACTGCCGACTTGCGTGTCGACACGTATCGGGCCTCCGGCGCAGGCGGACAACACGTCAACAAGACTGACTCGGCCGTCCGATTAACGCATCTGCCCTCGGGTATCGTGGTCGAGTGCCAGGACGAACGGTCGCAGCACAAGAACCGCGCAAGAGCGATGTCGCTGCTCAAAGCAAGACTCCTGGACGCAGAATTATCTCAGCGGGAAAGCGAGCAGGCCGAGACCCGGCGGCTTCAGGTCGGTTCCGGCGACCGATCGGAACGCATTCGGACGTATAATTACCCGCAAGGCCGGGTGACCGATCACCGCATCAACCTGACCCTTTATAAGCTGACCGACGTTCTCGAAGGCGATCTCGACCAGGTCATTCAGCCGCTCGTGAGCGAATACCAGGCCGATCAGCTGGCAGCGTTAAGCGAACAATAATGAGCGAAGACATTCGGCGACTGGTTCAGTGCGTGGGGAACACGCCGTTGATCCGACTGAATCATCTTTCGGATGCAACCGGCTGCGAGATCCTCGGTAAAGCCGAATTCATGAACCCGGGCGGCTCGGTCAAGGATCGGGCAGCACTCGGCATGATTCTGGCGGCAAAAAAAGCCGGTGCGCTGAAACCCGGCGGCATCATCGTAGAGGGAACGGCTGGAAATACCGGCATCGGGCTGGCCATGGTAGGCAGCGCGCTCGGACATCGCTCGGTCATTGTCATGCCGGACAATCAAAGTCACGAGAAGATCGCGACGCTGAAAGCCTACGGCGCGGAAGTAAAACTGATACCGGCTGTGCCATACAAGAATCCGGAACACTTCGTTCATACCTCCGGCAGGTTGGCGGAATCACTCAACGAAACCGACGAGAACGGCGCCTGGTGGGCTAACCAGTTCGAAAATCTGGCCAACCGCGAGTTTCACGAACAGACCACAGGCCCGGAGATCTGGGACCAGACAGACGGCAAGGTCGATGGATTCGTCAGCGCGGTGGGCACGGGCGGAACGCTGGCGGGCGTCGCGCGCTCGCTGCGCTTGAAGAACCCCGACGTCAAGATTGCCTTGTCCGACCCGGAAGGATCCGGCCTGCACAATTTCTTTGCCTGCGGAGAGATCAAGATAATCGGCAGTTCGATCACGGAAGGCATCGGCAACAGCCGCGTAACGGCAAATCTCGCCGATACGGAGCTCGACATTACGTGGCAAATACCGGACACCGAAGCGATACCCATTGTCTTCGAACTGATCCGCAACGAAGGCCTCGTGCTGGGCGGATCCAGCGGCATCAATCTGGCCGGAGCGGTACGAATGGCGCGCGAACTCGGTCCCGGACATACTGTCGTGACGGTGCTCGCTGATTCCGGCGTACGCTATCAGGCACGCCTGTTTAATAAGGAGTACCTCGCGAGCAAGGGACTGGATTTCCCTGAATGGCTGTGAGCCAGATGCAATAGTCCGTATTCGAGCTGAAAAGCAGTACTCAATTCAGCCAAAACTCAAAGACAGCTTGCACCGAAAGCTACCAGTCATTTGCTGAACAATCTCTCTTGGCGACAGGCAGCTAACTGGTCTGACCCTGGTTATTCGAAAATTCGTCGGATAAAGAAAACCCCGCGCAAAGCGGGGTCATCCAGTAAGAATCCCATCCACCACTGCCGGAAAAAACAATGGTACGGGCGCTTTTGGCTATTCTACGTTTGCACTGACCACAGCAGCCATCTGCATCATATCTATGGTGTCGCCTTCCTTTATTTTGCGTAGATCGGTACGGTTGCCCGACTTGCTGGTGGAATTTGTGTTTTGAAACACCTTAAGCAGTTTTGCGTCGGCGACGATATATTTACCAGCGTTTTCGGGTTTGCCGTTAGCAGATTTGGTTTGAAGTTTTTTGGATTTTATGTAATCCCAAAGTTTTTTTGTGATCTCCGTGCGGGGTAGCTTACTTACTCCACAAAATTCAGCCAAATCAGCTTTCAGACTAACTGGTTTCTTGAGTCCTTTTGGTTCCGCCACAACAAGCTCCTTACATGATAAAGGTCAGTAGACAATATAGCCTTTGCATTTGACAAGGCCGATAGACTTCACGGTTTCCAGAAATATGGTGTGAACTCCCTCACACTATGTCCGTAATCTGAGTGGGCGCGGAACAAAATAGATGATCGGCAGCTCTTCCCGAAAGCAATGGTATGGACTCCTCCTCCCCTAAACGGCATCCAGGTGCCAGACTGGTAAGCGTTACCACCAGTAAACGGAACGAAAGAGTCCATACATAGGGTCATTAGCAGACCCTTAGACTAATATTCGCCTAACGGCCGCTATTGGGGGTGAAGCGCCCGATCGATTTCCCCGGAGATTGTTGAAATGAACGACAGCAAACTGCCGGCGTTTGCAGGGGTGTGTCAGAATTGTCACGACTACATCTGCCGTCGCAGATGGTTCAGGATGTCGGAGCGCGTAATCAAACCGAGAAAATTTTCGCCGTCCACAACGGCCGCGTATGGCTGCACATGCAACATGGCGACGAGATTATTGAGGTCCGCATCCTTTTCAACCTGGATGTAAGCCGTTTGGATCGCATCCCTGACCGGAGCGTTCATTAACTCCGGCTTACCGAACACGAATTGCATTATCGCGTCTTCGGTCAATACGCCAAGCAACCTGCCTTTCTCCATTACCGGCAGTTGCGAAATACCGGCATTGCGCAGGCGATTGTGCGCAGTGGTCAAGACGTCGGTCGGTCCGACGGTGATCGTCGCGCGTTCATCGTGAGGCCGGCCGATCAGATCACGCAGATCGCCGAATTTATCGCGCTTGATGAAGCCCTGATCTTCCAGCCAGAAATCGTTGTACAACTTTGACAAGTACTTGTTGCCGGTATCACAGGCGAAGCTGACGACCCGTTTTGCTTCGCTTTGCTCGTGACAGTACTTCAGGGCCGCGGCGACCATCGTTCCCGTCGACGAGCCCGCCAGCAGGCCTTCCTTTCGAAGAAGTTCCCGGGCAGTCTTGAACGATTCGTAGTCACTGATGCTGTATGCTTTGACAACCTTGCTGAAGTCGGTAATCGACGGTATGAAATCCTCGCCGATGCCCTCAACCAGCCAGCCCGCTGATTTCTCGTGTAATTCGCCTTTATTGACGTAGTCGGCCAGAATCGAGCCCACCGGATCCGCAAGAATGAGATCTACCTGTGGCGCGTGCTCGGTAAGATACTTGCTAAACCCGCTTGCGGTGCCGCAGGAGCCAGCACCAAGAACGATCGCGTCGACGTCACCATCCATTTGCTCGATGATTTCCGGTGCGGTTGTCTGCTCGTGGGCCAGCGGATTGTCCGGATTGCCGAACTGGTTGATGAAGTAGGCGCCTTGCTCATCGGCAATTGACTTGCCGAGATCCTGGTAATACTCCGGGTGACCCTTCTCAATATCCGAGCGAGTCAATATGACTTCAGCACCCATCGCCCGCAGATTAAATATTTTTTCCTGGCTCATCTTGTCCGGCAGGACGATGATCAACTGATAGCCTTTTTGCGCAGCAACCAGTGCCAGGCCAAGCCCTGTGTTTCCGGCGGTCGCCTCGACAATCGTGTCGCCCGGCTTGATATCGCCGCGTTTCTCGGCCTCTTCGATCATCGTGATACCGATACGGTCCTTGATGGATCCCGCGGGATTCATGAGCTCTAGCTTCAGGAAAAGGCGACACGAACCCGTGTCAAAATGAGTCAACTCGAGCATCGGCGTTCGACCGACCATGTCGAGAATATTGGAGAAGACTTTCATTACACTCACGAAGGCAAGTAAATTTGGCCGCAATACTACGCGAATACAAAGCCCTTCTGCCAGATGACGTCCAAGACAATTAAATCCGCCCTGGCCGATGCCGCAAACCTGATTGCGGACTCGAGCGACAGCCCCGGTCTGGATGCGGAGACTTTGCTCACCTCAGTGCTCAACGTACCACGCAGTCATTTGTTCGCCCACCCGGAGGAGGAACTGACCGGACAGGCGGCAGAAGGCTTCGAGTTCGCTATTACCCGGCGGGCTGAAGGCGAACCCGTGGCCTACATCACCGGTAGCAAGGAGTTCTGGTCACTGCAATTGACCGTCACGGCTGCAACACTGATCCCGCGCCCGGAGACAGAGTTGCTCGTCGAACGGGCGCTGCTGCGGATACCGCAAGACCGATTCTGCAGAGTTCTCGATCTCGGTACCGGTAGCGGCGCTGTTGCGATTGCCATTGCCAGCGAACGGTCGAAAAGCACGATTGTCGCGACGGACACAAACGCCAAGGCGCTTCAAGTCGCAAGAGAAAACGCTGCCATGCACAATCTGAAGAACGTTCGGTTCCTGTGTGGCGACTGGACAGAACCCGTTGCCGATCAGACATTCGACATCGTCGTTTCCAACCCGCCCTATGTTCGTGATGACGATCCGACACTAAAGGATCTGCGCTTCGAGCCACTGGAAGCTCTCGTCGCCGGCCCGGATGGTCTCGACGCTATCAGGAGAATCGCCGTCGAAGCAAGATCCGTGTTGGCGGCGAACGGATCCCTCTTCATCGAACACGGCGCCGAGCAGCAGGATGCGGTAGCCGGCATCCTGCGGCAGAATGGCTGGGAAAACATCGAATGTTTCGCGGACCTCGCAGGGCACCCGCGCGTTACAACGGCTAGAATGGGTGCCCCATCATCAAAGGACCAAGCATGATTACGATCGTGACCAGTCACGGCGACATTGCCGTGGAGTTATTCGAAGAGACCGCGCCAATTTCATCGGAGAATTTCAGACAATATGTCAGCGACGGCTTTTACGCCGAAACGATTTTTCACCGTGTGATTCCAAACTTCATGATTCAGGGCGGTGGTATGACCGCGGACATGGGCAAGAAGGAGACACGGGCGCCGATCAAGAATGAGGCAGCCAATGGTGAGAAAAATCTTCGCGGCACGCTGGCTATGGCCCGAACAGGCGAGGTCGACAGCGCTACTGCACAGTTCTTCATGAATCTGCAGGACAATGCGTTTCTCGATCACGGCGATCGCGATTACGGATACGCAGTATTCGGCCGCGTTACCGACGGCATGGACATCGTCGATGCGATTGCCGGCGTGAATACCGGAACGGTGTCGGGACATCAGGATGTACCGCTGGAGTCCGTGACGATCGTCGAGGTTCGACAGGACTAATATTGAACGAAAGTTCCCAGCGTGGACGCTCTGCCCGGCACATTGCGTTGCCGCAAATCGGAGAGCAAGGCCAGCAGCGCATTGAATCGTCGACCGCGCTCATTATCGGCCTCGGCGGCATTGGCTGTGCCACAGCCAGTTATCTCGCGAGCAGTGGCGTCGGACATCTGATTCTGTGCGACTTCGATACCGTAGATGCGACCAATCTCGGCCGCCAGGTGCTGTACGGTCCGGCCGACATAGGCGAGTTGAAAGCAAACCGGGCCGTTTCAAGACTCGCTGCAATGAATCCGGATGTTCGCCTGACCGGCATCACCGAAAGGTTGAGCGACGATGCACTCGCGGAAGCTGTCAGGCAGTCTGATATTGTTCTCGACGGTTGCGACAACTTCGCCACCCGCTTTCAGGTCAACGACGCTTGTGTCGCAAACAAGCGCTGCCTGATCTCCGGTGCCGCCATTCGCTTCGAAGGCCAGATCGCGGTGTTCGGACCGGACTATTTGAAGTCACCGTGCTATCGCTGCCTCTATCAGGAAGCCGACGAGTCTCTCGACAACTGTGCCGGCAACGGCGTACTCGCACCGGTGCCCGGCGTCATCGGTGCGATGATAGCGACAGAAGCATTGAAGTTCATTACTGGTATTACCGGGGCAAAGCCTGGCCAACTCAACCTTTACGATGCGTTATCAGGACAGTGGCAACAGGTGACGATAAAAAAAAGAAAAGCCTGTCCCGCCTGTTAGTCCTGCAACACTCTGCGCCGCCAGTCGGCGACCGCGCGGCCGATCTTGTGCGGGTGATCCTCCTGAACGAAATGGATGCCAATGCCCAGATAATGGCTGTCAATATTTCTGCTCTGTTCCACGATCGTCGCCGCCGTTTCGGGTGAAATGATGGCGCCAGGGCTGACATAGAGCATCAGAAACGGCATGTCCGTTTTCTTCATCCACGCACCATAACGGTTCATGACATCGGCGTTGCGCTTCGGCCCGTCGGCAAAAGGTACTTCGTTCGGCCAGACCAGCGTCGGCTTGCGGGATTCCGGCATCGTGTACGGCGCACGGTAATAGGCCATCTCTTCTTCTGTGAGACCGCGCACGACGGCGCCAGGAAGTATCTTTTCCACGAAAAAATTCTCTTCGTAGATCATCTTCGGACCGATCTCGGGGTTTCGAAGCGTGTGGAACATCGAGCCCTCAGGCGGCATGAACGACCTCGGCATAGCCGGCGGCACCATCGCCTCCATGAAGGCAACACCAATGACGTTGTTTTCGTTGCGTGAGGAATAATCCAGACCGATCGCCGAACCCCAGTCATGAATGACAAAGGTGATGTTCTTCAGATCGAGCGCCTCGATAAATCCCTCGACATACCGGAGGTGATCGTCATAGGTGTAATCGATGTCGGGTTTGTCCGACTTACCCATGCCAATCAGATCAAGTGCTATGGCCCTGCCTTGTGGAACCAGATAGGGAATGACATTTCGCCACAGGTACGACGACGTCGGATTTCCATGCAGGAACAGGATCGGGTCGCCCTCACCTTTCTCGATGTAATGCAGCTTTGAGCCCAGAACCTCCACGAAGCGGGATTCATAAGGAAATTCTGCTGAGATCGTCGCCTCCGGTGGCGGCGGGCGCTGTTGAGCTTGCGACAGCGGCGCCGTGAACATCAGGATCGCCAGCGCCTGAAAAAGAAATATTTTGAATTTCGCCATCTGAGCCCGCTCTCATCAATCGCACAATTGAGAAAAAGACTACCAGTAATGCAGTCTCGTTGCTTACGGCGGACTCGTGCGATCAGACCGGTACCAGCTGGTGTCTGGAATCCAACCATGAATTAGATGGCCCGAAAGGTCCGGGCCGACATACACTGTGTATGGCAATGACAGGCAGAACAGATTATTTCTGATACCAAACCAAAATTCGGCCTCGCCCTGGGTTCAGGCGCTTCGCGCGGCTGGTCGCACATCGGCGTGATCAAAGCGCTGCTGCGTGAGGGCATCGAGCCCGATATTGTCTGTGGTGTTTCGGTTGGCGCCATCGTCGGCGGTTCTTATGTGGCCGGCAATCTCGAAAAGCTGGAGGAGTGGGTCCTTCGCTCAACCAGGACAGATGTCCTGCGGTTTTTCGATATCAATTTCAAAGAAGTCGGATTTGTCGATAGCGAGCGGCTCAGCTGGTTTCTGGAAAGCTTTGTCGCCGATGCGACCGTCCGCATCGAGGACTTGCCCAAAAAGTACGCGGCCGTGTCCACAAATCTGGAAACAGGCCGCGAGGTCTGGTTCATGGAAGGTGGGCTCACGGATGCGGTCAGAGCGTCGATGGCGATGCCGGGTCTGTTTCCGGCTGTGCGTAACGATGACCGTTGGCTCGTCGACGGCGGTCTGGTTAATCCCGTTCCGGTAACGACCTGCCGCGCATTGGGGGCAGACATCGTCATCGCCGTCAATCTGAACGCGTACATTGTCGGCAAGCACAGCCAGAGCAAAAAGCAAGCCGAGCCGAAGGAACCCAAAGGCATCCTCGGGAACTTCAAACAATCCGCGAGAGAGTATTCGAATTCGATCTTTCCGGACCGCGACGACGGCGATGCGACACCGGGCCTTTTCTACGCAATCGCCAATTCCATCAATATCTTTCAGGACCGGATAACCAGAAGCCGGCTCGCGGGAGATCCGGCCGACGTGATGATCACACCGAACGTGGCCCACATCGGCATGCTGGAATTTCACAGAGCTTCCGAAGCTATCGAGGAAGGCGAGAAGTGTGTAGCAAGAGATCTGGAGGAGATTTGCCGAATGGCAGATTCGGCCCGGCGTTGATTTCCGCGCATTCCTGTTCGCCCTCGTCAGCCAATGAGCAACGGCTCAATCCAGGCTTTGCTCGTACGTGTAACTCCGAATTGTGCGTTGCGCTCAGATAGCGCATAAGAGTGCTGTACACAAGAGGAGTGGAATCATGACTAAGTTGACGCTCACATACGATGGCGATCAGCATGCAACGGGGCTGAAGGAGCCACAAGGTAAGAGTGTTGCTATGGATTGTCCTTTTACCGGCAAGGGAGAGGAGTTATCTCCCGGTAATCTGCTCGGATTCAGCGTCGCCGGTTGCATGTTGTTGTCGATGGGCGCTTTGGCGAAAAGAGATCGCCTGGATCTCAGTGGCACAGTGGTCGCTATCAAACTGAGTGAAACCAATAAGCCGTTTCCCCACGTCGATGCTATAACGCTGACATTCGATATTCCGCAGAATTTCTCGGCTACGGATTGTGAAAAACTCGAAAGAGCTTCCGGGCTTTGTCCGATCAAGGCGAGCTTCCGAGACGAAACAAGGATTACTGCCAGGTTTAATTACGCCGCTGCAATAGCGGCCTGACAGGGATCATTGTCCTTGTGAATACCTCAGGCGGCGTCAGCTTTCGCGGGATCGTAGCCGAGGTTCGGCGCCAACCAACGTTCCGCCTCGTCGATGGTCATGCCTTTTCTTTCGGCGAATGATTCGACCTGATCGCGGGCGATCTTGCCGACAGAGAAATATTTCGAGTCGGGGTGTGAGTAATAGAAGCCGCTGACGGCTGCGGTCGGGAACATGGCGTAGCTGTCGGTCAGTTGCAGGCCGATGCTGTTTTCAGCGTCGAGTAATTCCCAAAGCCTGCCTTTTTCGGTGTGATCAGGGCAAGCAGGATATCCCGGCGCGGGCCTGATGCCCCTGTATTCCTCTGCAATCAGTTGTTCGTTGGAAAGACTTTCTTTTCGATCGTATCCCCAGTGATCCTGGCGTACGGTTTCGTGCATGTATTCGGCCAGCGCTTCTGCGAGCCGGTCCGCAAGTGCCTTCAAAATGATGCTGCTGTAGTCGTCCTTGTCGGCTTCGAATCGTTTGACGTGTTCGTCAATGCCTATGCCTGCCGTCACAGCGAAACCGCCGATGTAATCCTCGGCGCCACAGTCTGCCGGTGCGATGTAATCCGCGAGGCAGTTCTGTGCATGGCCATCCGGCTTGCCGCGCTGCTGGCGGAGGTGGCAAAGGCGTATGATCTCGTCTTTTCGTGCCTCGTCGCCATACACCAGGATGTCATCATGATCGACCGAATTTGCGGGAAAGAAACCGATGACAGCTCTAGCCTGCAGCCAATTCTCCTTGATGATCTTGTCGAGCATTACAGAGGCATCGCTGAACAATGACCGGGCGGCATCGCCGACAGTCTCATCGCTCAGGATCTGCGGAAACTTGCCGTGGAACTCCCAGGCATTGAAGAACGGCATCCAGTCAATGTAGCTGCGCAGCGTGTCGAGGCTGATGTTGTCGAATACTTTTGTGCCCGTAAATCTCGGTCTCGGTGGCGCATATCCTCCCCAGTCGACTGGGTGTCTCTTATCGCGCGCCTGTTGGAGTGACAGTTGCGGAACCTGCCGTGTCTTGCCAGCGTGGCGTTCCCGTCGACGCGCATTATCCAGCCGCGTTTTCTCGACCAGCTCCTTACGCGAGTTCGGTTCTATCAACGCCTGTGCCACACCGACCGAACGCGATGCATCCTTTACATAGATGACTGGGCCTTCGTAGTTCGGCTCGATCTTGACGGCGGTATGTGCCGGCGATGTAGTCGCACCGCCGATCAACAAAGGCAGATTAATGTCGAGCCGCTGCATCTCTTTTGCCACGAACACCATTTCGTCGAGGGACGGCGTTATAAGACCGGACAAGCCGATGATCGCCGCTCCCTCACGCTTGGCGGTCTCCAGAATCTTCTGGCACGGGACCATGACGCCGAGATCGATGACTTCGAAGTTATTACATTGCAGTACGACGCCTACGATGTTTTTGCCAATGTCGTGCACATCGCCTTTGACGGTCGCCATGACGATTTTTCCATTGGTCTGAATTTCTCCGCCTTTTTCCTCTTCGATAAACGGCACGAGGTGGCCAACCGCTCGTTTCATCACGCGTGCCGATTTCACGACCTGCGGAAGAAACATCTTTCCCGCTCCGAAAAGATCGCCGACGACGTTCATTCCGGCCATTAACTGGCCTTCGATGACATCGAGCGGGCGTGACGCTTCCAGTCTCGCTTGCTCGGTGTCGTCAATGACGAACTCGTCAATACCGGCAACGAGTGCATGTTCGAGCCGTTTGTCGACCGGCAGTTCACGCCAGCTCAGGTCCTTGGCGTCGTTTTGCGGTCCTGATTTCTGTCCTTTGTACTGCTCCGCAACGTCCAGGAGCCGTTCGGTAGCATCGTCCCTGCGATTCAGGACGACATCTTCGACTGCATCCCGCAGGTTCTCCGGCAGGTCCTCGTAGATCGCGAGCTGCCCCGCATTGACGATACCCATGTCCATGCCGTTTTGAATTGCGTGATAAAGGAATACCGAGTGAATCGCCTCGCGGACGATGTTGTTGCCACGGAAGGAGAAGGAAACGTTACTGACGCCACCGCTCACCATCGCGTGCGGCAAGGATTCCTTGATGAGGCGTGTCGCCTCGATGAAGTCGAGACCGTAACTATTGTGTTCCTCGATGCCTGTCGCGACCGCGAAAATATTCGGGTCGAAGATGATGTCCGACGGATCGAATCCCACCTGCTCGGTCAGGATCTTGTAGGAGCGTTCACAAATGGACACCTTGCGTTCGATGTTGTCTGCCTGGCCGTTCTCGTCGAATGCCATGACGATGACCGCGGCCCCGTAGTCGAGGACCAGCTTTGCCTGCTCGATGAAGGCTTCTTCGCCTTCTTTCAGGCTGATGGAGTTGACGACGGCTTTGCCCTGGGCGCACTTGAGGCCCGCCTCGATGACGGACCATTTGGAGGAATCGATCATGATCGGCACACGGGCGACGTCCGGCTCCGAAGCGATCAGGTTGAGGAACGTGACCATCGCCTTTTCCGAGTCGAGCATGCCTTCGTCCATGTTGACGTCGACGATCTGGGCACCGTTCTCGACCTGTTGCCGCGCGACCTGAACCGCCGCGGCATAATCGTCCGCCTCGATCAGGCGCCGGAATATGGCGGAACCCGTAACGTTGCATCGCTCACCGACGTTCACGAACAGATCTTCCGGTCCGATCGATACCGGCTCGAGGCCTGAAAGACGGCAGCGTACCGGCAAACTCGGGATCTTGCGGGTTGATTTGCCCTCGATTGCCTCACGCAGCTTGCGAATGTGTTCGGGCGTCGTGCCACAACAGCCGCCGACCATATTAACCAGACCGCTTTCTGCAAATTCGCCGATGATCCCGGCCATGTGTTCGGGCGTCTCGTCGTATTCTCCGAACTCGTTTGGCAGGCCGGCATTCGGGTGCGCGCTGACGCCGGTGTCGGCGACGCGGGATAGCTCTGCTACGTATTGCCTCAGATCCGCAGCGCCAAGCGCGCAGTTAAGGCCAACCATGAATGGATTGGCGTGCTTGACGGAATTCCAGAAAGCTTCCGTCGTCTGGCCGGACAAGGTACGGCCCGATGCATCCGTAATCGTGCCGGATACCATCACAGGCAGTTTGAGTCCGGCATCGTCGAAGCTACGATGTATTGCGAATATCGCTGCCTTTGCGTTCAGGGTATCGAAGATTGTCTCGACCATGAGAAAGTCGACGCCGCCTTCTATTAGCGCGGTCGCGCTTTCCCGATAGGTCTCGACCAGATCATCGAAATGGATGTTTCGGAATCCGGGGTCGTTTACGTCAGGCGAAATCGATGCAGTCCGGTTCGACGGCCCGAGAACGCCGGCAACGAATCGCGGCTCGCCCGTTTTCATCGAGTACGTATCCGCACACTCTCTTGCGATCCTCGCGGATGCCAGATTCAGTTCGCCGACCAGCGACTCCATGCCGTAGTCGCTCATCGACGGCGCGTTCGAATTAAAGGTGTTCGTCTCGATGATCTCGGAGCCGGCATCGATGAATTGCCGGTGA
>Ga0255052_10000138_pt1 | contig 55005 bp, 49 predicted proteins | sample JV7_2_21_MG_FD_188632 | JGI IMG/M metagenome (GOLD analysis project Ga0255052, IMG submission 188632) | Seawater microbial communities from Jervis Inlet, British Columbia, Canada - JV7_2_21 | ecosystem: Environmental > Aquatic > Marine > Inlet | place: Canada: British Columbia | collected...
ACCGTCAAAGATATATTCGGTTTTGAACAGATCATTCCAACTCATCAGGGGCGCGCTGCGGAGCACATCTTGTTTAGTATCATGGTGCAACCGGACTCAATCGTTCCAAATAACACCCATTTCGATACCACCAGAGCGAACATTGAATTCTGCGGTGGAAGGGCTCTTGATATTCCCTGTGCGGAGGCCGACGACCTTGATTCAGACTACCCGTTCAAAGGCAACATCGATCTGGTGGCGCTGGAAAAAATCGTTGCAGAAGAAGGGCCTGACCGTATTCCTCTAATCATGGTCACCGTCACCAACAACTCCGGCGGCGGGCAACCGGTCTCCATGGCCAACATCCGCGAGATCAGCCGAATTGCGAAACGCGCTGGAATTCCTTTTTATATCGACGCCTGCCGCTTCGCTGAGAACGCACATTTCATAAAACTACGCGAAGAGGGCTACAAGAACACACCAACTATCGATATCGCCCGCGAAATGTTCAACTATGCGGACGGTTGCACGATGTCGGCCAAAAAAGATGCCTTCGCAAACATCGGCGGGTTCTTGTGCACCAATGACGCCAGCCTGGCACAGCAGGAACGCAATCTCCTGATTCTGACAGAAGGATTCCCGACTTACGGTGGACTGGCCGGACGTGATCTGGATGCAATTGCCGTCGGCCTGCGTGAAATTCTGGATGAGAATTATCTCGACTACCGACTGATATCCACACGGTACGTAGTTCAGCATTTGCGTGAAGCGGGAATTCCCGTGGTTGCGCCCGCTGGAGGACACGCCGTGTATCTCGATGCCAAACGTTTTCTTCCGCATATAGAGCCGGTGCAGTATCCGGGCCAATCGTTGGCGGTTGAACTGTATCGGGAAGCCGGTATCCGAGGCGTGGAAATTGGCTCCGTAATGTTTGGTGTCGACCCGCACAGCGGGGAAGAGCGCGCTGCTCGTCTTGAGCTTGTGCGTCTCGCAATTCCACGCCGGGTTTATACGCAAAGTCATATGGACTATGTCCTCGAAGGCATCAACCTCGTTTGGGAACGACGAGATGATATTCGAGGAATGCGAATCTTACGGGCACCGAAATTCCTGCGGCACTTCACGGCCGAGTTCGACTGGATCTGAAACACCAGGGCATGCTGCCCCTAAATAGTCTTTGGAAAACCATGAATACGCTAGATATAGACAAACGCACCTGGGCAGAGCCCTATAAAATAAAGATGGTCGAACTCCTCAGGATGACCACGCGCAAGGAACGGGAAGAGGCCATTCAGGAAGCTGGCTACAACACCTTCCTGACCCGAAGCAAGGACGTCTACATCGACCTGCTAACCGACTCTGGCACCGGCGCAATGAGCGACAGGCAATGGGCCGGATTAATGCTGGGTGATGAGGCTTACGCCGGCAGCGAGAACTTTTATCATCTCGAAGCGGTGATCAGGGAGTACTACGGCTACAAACACCTGGTACCAACGCATCAGGGCCGAGGGGCTGAAAACCTTATGTCACAAATCATGATCAAAGCGGGTGATCATGTGCCTGGCAATATGTATTTCACGACAACTCGCCTGCATCAGGAACTGGCCGGCGGTGCCTTTGTCGATGTCATCGTCGACGAAGCGCATGATCCGGAAAGCACGTTCCAGTTCAAAGGCAATGTCGATATCACCAAGCTGGACCGGCTCGTTAAGGAGGTTGGTGCGAAACGCGTGCCTTATGTAAGTCTCGAAGGCAACGTCAACATGGCGGGTGGCCAGCCATTCTCCATGGCCAACCTGAAGGATCTCCATGCTTACTGCCGCAAGCATGGTATTCCGATTATGCTCGACGCAACGCGCACTATTGAGAACGCCTGGTTCATCCGTGAGCGTGAGGACGGCTATGCAAAGAAATCGGTCCGCGAAATTCTGAGAGAGATATGCGACCTGACGGATGGCTGCACCATGTCGGCCAAGAAAGATGCGCTCGTCAATATAGGAGGCTTTTTTGCGTGCAACGATGAAGCGCTGTACCGACAAGCCCAAAACCTGGTCGTCGTCTATGAAGGTCTGCACACCTACGGCGGCCTCGCGGGAAGGGACATGGAGGCCATGGCGCAGGGTATTCGCGAAGCCGTTATGGAAGAGCACCAGGCCGCTCGTATCGGCCAGGTACATTACCTGGGCGAAAAACTTGCAGATGCCGGCATCCCCATAGTCCTGCCTATCGGATCGCATGCAATTTTCATCGACGCCAAGCGTTTCCTGCCACACATTGATCAGGATGACTATCCGGCACAGGCACTGGCGGCCGAGCTATACATCGAATCGGGAATTCGAACGATGGAGCGAGGTAATGTTTCTGCTGGACGTGATCCAAAGACCGGCATGAACCGGCGCCCACCGTTGGAGCTTGTACGTCTGACGATCCCACGGCGCGTCTATACGCAGGCACATATGGATGTCGTGGCGGACTCAGTTATCGATGTTTACAAGCGACGCGACACGATTCGCGGATTGAAAATGGTGTATGAACCGGAGTACTTGCGCTTCTTCCAGGCCCGTTTTACGCCGCTTACGTGACTATAAGTGGTGGAGTCTACGTCGTTCGGAAGTGCGCCGGAAGGCACAAGAAAGGGCTCCTCAAAAAGGAGCCCTGCGTTGTTTGGTGCCAAGAAGAGGACTTGAACCTCCACGACCCTAAGGCCACTAGCACCTGAAGTTACGTATCGCGTCGGCAACCCCCTCCCCATTCTGTGGCGCATTCACGGCTTGTGCATGCGGTCCACACACAATCATCAGCCATTAATTACCCAATGATCAGGTCCCGATCAGGTTCGGTTGACGCTCCCGGTGGACAATATGCCCATGTTCGATGAAAAGCTCACATCGTAGGAGCCACAAATGCACGATAGCGCCACTCGCAGATTCGAGGCAATTGAAACGGCAAGGACTGGAAGTCCAATCGACCATGCCGTTACCGATGCAGATCGACGCTGGACAAGCCTGGATCAGGATGACGCGAAATCCGAGATATTTGATCGCAAGGCCAGAGCCAATGCATCGACCTACCAGCGCAATATCGAATCGTACATTGGCACCGTTAATATCCCGGTGGGTCTTGCAGGCCCATTGCGTATTCATGGCCGTGACGGAACGACTGATTACCGGGTACCACTGGCGACAACGGAGGCCGCGCTGGTGGCTTCTTACAATCGTGGTTCGAAACTGCTCACTGCTGCCGGCGGTTGCAATGCACGCGTTGTTGACGAAGCGGTAGGCCGCACTCCAGTGTTCGCTTTCGAGCGACTGACCGATGCTGAAACTTTTGCCAATTTCATTACGAAGCACAGCGATAAACTGAATTCCGTCGTAGCCGAAGTAACTGCTTACGGACAGCTGCTCAGTGTTCGGCCGGTCACCGAAGGAAATCACGTTTACGTCGATCTTCGTTACAAGACCGAAGATGCGTCGGGTCAGAACATGGTGACCTTCGCGTCCGAGGCGATCTGTAAGGCTATTCTTGAACGCGCGCCAGTAGAACCGCGCTACTGGTTTCTCGAGGGAAATCTGTCGGGCGACAAGAAAGCGACAACACAAACTCTTGGTGGCGTGCGTGGCAAACGTGTTATTGCGGATGCCAGTATTCCGCGCGAACTCGTCTGCCAGCAGCTGCACACCACGCCAGACCGCATGACCGATTACTGGTATGCGAGTGCCATCGGCGGAGTAATGAGCGGATCAACCGGTATCCACGGGCACTTCGCGAATGCGCTGGCGGCTTTGTACCTCGCCTGCGGCCAGGACGTAGCCTGCGTTGCAGAATCAGCAACAGGCATCACCCGGCTGGAAACGACGGAGGCAGGCGATCTTTACGCGAGCGTCACACTGCCGAATATCATGGTTGGGACAGTGGGTGGCGGTACGGGTCTCCCAAGCGCCAAAGCATGTCTGAACATTCTTGGGCTCTCCGGCGCGGGTAAAAGCACAGCCCTGGCAGAGGTGTCAGCAGCCATAGTCCTGGCGGGCGAACTATCGATTGTCGGCGCGTTTTGCTCGGCCGACTTCGCAACAGCACATTGCGCCTTGTCGCGTGGCCAGCCTGCAAACAGGCGGAAATGAATGGGTCAGGGAGGCTATACGATGGACAGCTCATTTATTCTAGTCTCGATTCCACCAGCATTGCTGTTGCTTGCGATGGGAATACTGAGTCGTATTGGCAATAGCGGCGTTGTCGCCCGGGAGCTGAAGCGTAAGGCACTGCACATTAGCGTTGGTTTGATGGCACTCTCGTTTCCGCTGTTCCTGAACACACCGCCGATGATCATTGCAGCACTCGGACTCGTAATGGCCTGGTTGATAGCAGTCAGGCGAAACGCGGGCCTTCAACGACGCTTTGGCACCGTTTTACATGATATTCGGCGAGAGTCTTTCGGCGAAATCTACTTCGCGATTTCAATAGCCGGTTTGTTATTACTTACTCAGAGCAAGCCGTTATTTTTCGTAATACCGATACTGATCCTGGCTTTGGCTGATGCATTTGCCGCAATCGTCGGCAAGGTTTTTCCAGTCGGCCCGTTGGCTGGTATTGCCCGAGGCAAGACGACGGCTGGTTGTGCTACGTTTTTTGTCGTCGCCTTCATTGTCAGTTTCTGGTCCCTTGAATACTTTGCTGACTTGCCAATAGCGCACGCTTTGATAGTTGCAACAGGCCTTGCTTTAACAACGTTCGGCGCCGAAGCGATCAGTCGCCGCGGAATCGACAACCTGATCGTGCCTGCCGTGGCTTATCTGACTCTGCATTTTTCAAACATTCCAGGTGGTGCGGGGAACACGACCGTCGCTCAGTTACAACTTGATTTAAACGCCCTGGTGGCAGGACTCTAGGTATGCATGACATTCTCGAAATGTTGCCCGCAGATCTTGACAGGGTTGAAGACAAACCAACTTCGACGACGCAACCTGCTTGCCAAGGGATTCCGGCCGAACTCATCCTGGACGCAAACAGTTCCGAATCGGCACTTCCTTTCATGGGAGGAAAAGCCGCGAACTTGTACCGGCTCACGAAGCTTGGAGTTCCAGTACCCGAATGGTTCTGTGTGAGTAGCGAGGTTTGTTCCGATGTCTTCGCCAAACAGCAGCGCATCGTGGAACGCAATTTGACGGCGATCGACTTCGAAAACCCGGCCAGCGTCCGGCAATCAAGCGATGCCATTCGTGTTCTGATAGAAAGGACAACAATACCGGACGCTGTACGACGCGATGTCGAGCGCGAGCTGGACAGGATGGGCGCCACACACTATGCCATACGGTCCTCAGGCCTTTCCGAGGACTCCGCTGCCGAGTCGTATGCGGGACAATTCGACACATTTCTTTATGTGCCGCGGGCCGACGTACTGGATCGTATCAAGAGTTGTTGGGCGTCGGCCTTCGCTGCCAGAAACCTCGTATACAAGCACTGCAAGGGAGTGAAAACGACATCCCATGAAGTGGCTGTCGTCATTCAGCCTATGGTAGACAGCGAATCCTCCGGTGTCATGTTCATGGCAAATCCCGCCGGGAGCCTGGATGAAACCGTCATCGTCTCGGGGTACGGCCTGGGAGATGGCGTCGTTTCGGACCGTGTTGAAACTGATACTTATATTTACGATCGATTACGCCGCCAGTGGCGCTGCGAGATCGGAGACAAGAGAAAGGGCATGCGCTTCGATGACGTGCAAGGGCATGGCACCATCTTGTACGAAGTCGCCGATGAAAAACGGCATGAGCATGTACTTTCGAGCAATCAGCGTGAGGCGCTTAGAAGGACGGGCGAAACGATCTCGCGCCTCTATGATGATTATCAGGACATTGAGTGGGCCTTCGATGCGGCCGGTGAGCTTTGCATCACACAGACTCGGCCAATCACCACGATCCCTCGCGGGCAACAGTCAGTTTTCGACAATAGCAACATCGTGGAAAGTTATCCGGGTATCACATCTCCGTTAACCGTTTCGCACATTCGGCATGCCTATGAAGTTTTGTTCAGGAATGCACTGCTGCGGATCGGCGTGTCAGAGAATCTCATCCGTCGAAGCGATCATGTATTCAAGAATATGCTCGGATACCTTGGCGGACGCGTTTACTACAACCTGACCAACTGGTATCAAATGTTTCGTCTGGTCCCCGCGGTAGAACCCTACCTGCCCGTCTGGGAAGAAATGCTGGGGATTAGCAATAAGGTTGATCGAGCGCAGCAATCCTGGTCGAAGAGCATTGTCCAGCTGCCCCGAATTGCATGGGTCGCAGTGCGTATATCGTGGCACTGCATATTCCTTCGTTTCTATATGAAACGTTGTGCAGGATCGTTTGAGTGCGTGTACCGGTCCTTTCGCGCGCGCGATGTGACAGAAATGGATAATCTCGAGCTGGCGGGTTTGTACGATCGTCTCAACGCCCAGGTGTTGGACGGATGGGAAGTCACGTTGCTAAACGATCTTTTTGCATTCGTATTCGCGGCGGCCGTCAAACACCAACTACGAAAGATCGGATTGGATGAAAACGTGTTCGGTGGACTTATGGCCGGAGACTCGGAGTTGGAAAGCGCAACGCCCGTTCGTTCAATGGTTGAAATGGCCGGGATAGCGAGGCGCGATCCGATGTTGAGGCAGCAGCTTGATGCAGCACTGACTATGTCACATGACGATTTCAGCCGAAGGAAGATTGAGGACGTCTTCGACAATGCGGAGTTCGCGAGTCGCTTGCAAAATCACCTGGAGCAATTCGGTGATCGTAGTCTCGCGGAACTGAAACTCGAGTCCGCCTGTTTCCGAGATGACCCGCAGTCACTGCTGCGGCTCATATCGACCTATGCAGCGTCGGACGTCGATAACGAAAAGCTGGACGTGCAGCGGCTCGAGGCCAAGGCGAAGGCGACGGCCACCCTTCGCGACGCACTGCGCGGGCGGCCCGTACAGCGCCTCTTGTTCGGCTGGACTCTCTCCCTGGCGCGCCGTTCGATTCGCTATCGCGAGAGTTCACGACTGGATCGCGCGCGTGCTTTTGGGATCGTGAGAGCGATCTTCCGCTCATTGGGAAAGAGCCTGTCAGGGGAAGGAGCCTTGAATGACCCGCGCGACGTCTTCTACCTCACTGTTGATGAGGTGCTGGGTTTTGTCACCGGCGTGTCAGTCAACGAGACTCTTCAGGGGCTGGTCGTCCAACGCAGAGCAGATCAGGAACGATATCAATCGTTGAGTCCGGCCGAGCGGATACGGTCTCACGGCACCGTTCGACTCAACGTAGTGCCTCCCAAGGTTCGGCCGCCAGCACGCCATGGGAACGAGACGCTTCAAGGGACCGGCTGCTCCGCCGGCCTGGTCACCGCAGAGGCAGTTCTGGTGCGCAATCCTGCGGATGCCGGCGACGTCCGGGGTAAGGTGCTGATAGCCGAAATGACCGACCCCGGCTGGGTTTTCCTTATGGTTTCAGCGGCCGGTTTGGTGGTGGAAAAGGGCAGTTTGTTGTCCCACACGGCCATCATCGGGCGAGAGCTTGGCGTACCGACCGTAGTAGGGGTTGCGGGAGCAACCGAGCTGGTACGGAGCGGGCAGGTCATTCAGGTGAATGGGCAAACGGGGGAGATCATCTTGCAGGACGAGTACAGCGCATGAGCACGCTGTCACAACTTCTCTTCCTGATTGCGGTCCTTGTGTGCGCGGGTGCGACCAACATGGCTTTTGTGAGAGCGCCGATTCTGAGTGGGTTGTCACGACCTATGGATGGAGGCGTCGTCCTCCGCGACGGCAAACGATTGTTCGGTGACAACAAAACATGGAAGGGCTTCTTCGGCATGATCGCCGTAACGGCAATTTGGCTTGCAATCGCCGGACGGCTGGCCGCGAACTTTCCTTACATCGAGAGTCTGTCCCTGGTTCCCTTCGAGGAACTCGAGTTTCCGTTCAACGTCTGGTTTTTCGGCGCCATGTGGGGGCTTGCCTACGTGTTGGCCGAACTCCCCAACAGTTTCCTGAAACGACGAATCGACATACCGCCAGGGGAAAATGCCAGGGGAATGAAAGGACTTTTCTTTCTCGTTCTGGACCAGGCAGATTCCGTAATCGCGTGCGCCCTCATTTTGTCCTTGTTTAGCAGCATCACGTGGCTGGACGCCATCATGCTGGTCGTCCTCGGGTCGTTTGCCCATTATTTTACTAATCTGGGCTTGTACTTCTTGCGCCTGAAGAAGCAGGCGGGATAATGATGAACGTCACATCACGTCGGCTTTTCAGGACTCGCGCACGCGATACGCTCGGACGTATTCTTCTGGGGCGCCTTGATTTTGCGACGTGGCTGACCATGGCGTGCATCACCTTGAGTGTTCTCGCGTTTGTCTTCACGGCTCGCGGATCTCTTGCGGCAGGCGTTATATGCTTCATGTATGCGGGGCTTTGCGACCTGTTCGACGGCTTCGTCGCCAGGCGAACAATACGGACAAAAGCGCACGCGGCTTTCGGATTGCAGATCGACTCCATCGCTGACATGGCAGCGTTCGGCGTCGCCCCGGCTTTTATCGCATTGCATCTCGGCCTGAATTCCCCGGTCGAAATAACAGCACTGATCTTCTATGTTTGTTGCGCCGCTATGCGCCTGGCCTGGTTCAACGTGCATGGGACCACGGGTGACGGGAACCTGCGTTACTACACTGGGCTTCCGGTTACCTATTCCGCCCTGGTATTTCCAGTGCTGCTGCTGGTCGCAACGGCACCGAGCGAGCCGCCGTTGCTGTGGCTGGTCCACGGCTATTTCTGGGTTCTCGGGGTACTGTTCGTGCTGCGCATCCGGGTGCGTAAACCGGGCGGGATCTTTTATGTGATCTTCCCGATCGTCGCTGTTGTGCTCACCATCTTGTGGGGTTTGCGATTGTGAACGGGCACATCGAAAATCGCGTCCGGCTAGTTACCTGCGACCAGCCCTATCCTGGTGCCCACTTTGACCAGTGTTTCCAGTCCCTGTGCGGTGGAATCCAGCAAGTCCTCGTCGGGGATGACCCTGCCGGGTTCAGTCAAAAGAACCACCGTAGACCCACCAAAATGAAAGAATCCTTTCTCCTCACCTTTCTTCACCGGTCCGCGCTCGTAAGTCTGAACGATACTGCCGATAGTCAGCGCACCTACCTCGACCTGCAACATGCGTCCGCAAATCGTGCCCGAAATCATGCTCACCACGCGTTTGTTTCGAAAGCTCCGTGCGCCTGCGGTCAGGGCGATCGGATGTACCGAGTGCAGTCGTTGCCCGATACGCACCGGGCTGGATGCCTGGCCATCGGCGGGAAAATGAAAACGGTGATAATCGCAGGGTGCCAGGCGGATAACGAAAACTGCACCCGGTCTGAATCCACTCAAGCCCCCAACAAGATCATCAATGTCGACGGTGCAGCCTTTGATTTCGAGTCTGCCCCCCGGCACATCAGCGAATGCCAGCACTCGACCCTCGGCGGGTGCAACCAGTTGCAGTGGACCTCGATCGATGGGTCGCGACTCGGGTTTCAGCTTGCGTGCAAAAAAGGCATCCAGAGAACGATACGCGGCAGCCGGAAATTCCGATTCAGTTTCGTCGATGTCGTACCGAAGAATGAAGCCAGGGATCTCCCGCCGGCTGATCGGCGATCGTTTCAGCAAACCGCTGAGATGGCTAAACCAGTCTCTCTTAATGAAACTATGGAGAAGCATATGTCCCCACCATGTCTCATAAAGAAGCCGGAGCGCGCGCTCGCCGTACACCGGCTCAGTTCGCAGCTCCCCGGATTCCCGATGAATATAGGTGATCTGGTTGCTCGAAAGAGCCATCCGTTACCCCTGTGCTCGTCGGGAAACAGCGACTGTCCCACTGACAATATTCCCGAATACACCATTGCAACTATTGATCGCTGGTCGCCCGAGTTTCGTGATTTTGCAGAGCTTCCACATGTCCGTTCCCTGAATTCTCTGGCACCGCCTGCCGCAGAGGTGATTCTGCAACTCGGAGCCGACAGTCTATTCTACAGGCATGGGGAAACCCGGCTTTTCGGTTGTTACCGGAACGGCCAGCTTGCCGGTCGTGTTGTGGCTTCGGTAGATCACGACTATCCCGACCAGGATGTGGGTCATTTTGGTTACTTCGAGGCTTGCCCCGACAAGGTCTGCGCCGGGATGCTTTTACGAGCAAGCGAGGAATGGCTACGGGAAAAGGGCAAGACGCGCATTGAGGGTCCGATCAATCTCAACATCTTTGCGGGCTATCGTGTCCAAACAGCGGGATTCGACACGCAGGCCTTCCCGGGTGAACCACGAAATCCAAAGTACTACCCTGGTCTGCTTGATTCCCTCGGTTACCGCGAAGCGGCCGTTTGGAATAGCTGGGATATTTCCCCGTGGGCATTGCTTGGGCTGCGGGCGATCAACCGACTGAAACGCTCGAAAAGAAAAGCTACCAGGGCTCGTGGCTATAGTGTTGAGGCACTTCGGACCGACTGTCTCGGGGAAGAGACTCGCAAGATCCATCATCTCGTTCACGAGATATTCACTGACAACTATGGATTCAGCGCGATCGATCTGGCAGAGCACATCCAGATGCAAGGTAGAGCGATGGATGGATCGGCCAAGGTTCGCGGTGCCTTTCTCTACCACTCAACCAGTCCCGATCCCGTGGGCTTCTCTTACGGGTTTTACATTGGACAAACTGCTGTTTTCCATACCTTTGGTGTGACAGCCGAGCATCGCGGCAGCGGCGGTGCCGATCTGCTCTTCCATGAAGGCCTGCAGGAAGTTTACGGTCAGGGAGTTACCAGGGTAATCGGGGCCCTGGCGAAGGAAGGGAAATCCAAGTACGAGCGTATTGGCAGTCCGGGAAGAGCCTACGCCATATACAGGAAGCAGCTGTAATGCTGCAGCCAGGGATAATGAATGCCTTGATCAGAAATGCGGTCGGAGTGACCTCACGTCCGTTTCGAATCTGGCGTTATCTTCTGGTGATGTTCCCGCCGCATATCATGTTGTTGTCGGGAGTCGCGAAGTTCTACGCTGCCTATTTTTGTCTTCAGGCACTTGCAAGCGAAGCATCCGTTCATATTTCGTTACGCTCAATGGGCGGGGCAATCAGCATCGTGTTGTTTTCGCTCCTGTTGCGAGTTTACGATGAACTGAAAGACGCGAAGGCCGACATTCGTCTTGGCCGTGCCGGTGATCCCCGCTACAAGGACCGCCCCATTGTCACCGGGGCGGTGAGGATAGAGGACCTCGGAGTTATTCGATGGGTTGTTACCGCTCTGCTGGTCGCCATTAGTGTGCCGATGGGTGGCTGGGGTCTCATCGGATTTGCGGTTCTTTTCCTGGTGACCTGGCTGTCATTCAAATGGTATTTCTGGCCGGCGATCTCAAGGCACCTGCTGCTGGCCTTTCTTACACACAACCCAATCACCGTGTTCTTTGCTGGCTATATCGTGGCTGTCTACGCAGGAGACTATGGGATGCACAGCGTCGATGCCTGGGCGCTGATACTATTGATAGCGTTTTGGGCACCGCTCGGAGCGTGGGAGACAGCCCGCAAGATTCGGGCTCCCGAAGACGAAACAGATTATCAGACCTACAGCCAGATCTTCGGTTGGAAGCTGGCCCCGTTCGTGCCAATCGCTTTCATCGCGCTCGGTACGACCTGCATGATTCTTCTTTCTGGCCGGATGGCGCTCAACTGGATTCTTCCGGTCGTTGTTGTGCTCGCAAGTTGTATCCCTGTCTTTCGCTGTATTGCATTTCGAATTTCACCGAGCAAAAAAACGGCTGTCTTACAGCCCTTCGTGGAGCTGTACGCGGTCGCCATGGATCTGGGCCTGCTTGTGGCGATTTTAGTCTCGCGCGGGCTCGATCCAATTCTGCTTGTGGGACCGTAATACATGCCCGCAACGGTTTCATAAAGGAACAGTAGTGGTAGATATCGCCAGCACCATAGTCCGCAATCGCCGTTGGATAGGCGCGGCCTGTGTGGTTGTCGGGCTGTTACTGCTGCCTCTTACACCTCAGATATCGGACAAACTCGAGGTTGGCGGAGCGACTGTGCATCAAAGTGAGGCGGCGACTGTCGACGCACTAATGGAGACGCGATTTGTGGCTCCGTTCGCGAGCAACCTGGTGCTGGTCGCGACTGGCATACCGTCTCTCAAAGAGGATTCCGGACTCGATGTCGTCCTTGAGATTGCAGAAGCAGTGCAGGAAATACCGAGTGTTGTGGGCGTGTTGTCCTACATTCACACTGTCGACCCGGTGTTCTTATCGGAACACGGCACGTTTCTGATCGTGGGAATTAGCGTAGAGGAGCATCGCATGGATGAGGTCGTGCTGGAGTTGCGCCACGCGACACAATCTCTGCAAGCTCAATTGCGATCAGCGTACCCAATGATTGAACTAGCATGGACCGGCGCCGGTGCGCTCGACTATGACCTCCGTCTGACCAGTGCTACCGATGCAGCAGAAGCTGAGCAGCGAGTATTGCCGGTTGCGCTGATTCTATTATTTGTCGTGTTCGGCAGCGTGGTGTCGGCACTATGCCCGGCCGTTATTGGTGGGCTTGGGGTCGCTCTCAGTCTTGGCGCGGCCGTTCTGATCAGTCCGTACTGGCCGATGACGATACTGCTGCAGAACATCGTGACCATGATTGGCCTTGGAATCGGTATCGATTACTGCCTGTTAATGCTGGGTCGGTTTCGCGAAGAGATGTTCGCTCATCCCGAGCCTGAGCGGGCGGCGATCAACGCCTTGCGGACTGCGGGGCATACGATTGTCCTCTCCGGTGGTGCAGTCGCGATTGGTTTCGCAGCATTACTCGTCGTCCCGGCTACGGAATTGCGATCCATAGCGACAGGCGGACTGCTCGTCGTCGGCTTTTCAGTTTTTCTTGCGACGATGCTTCTGCCGGGGTTACTCACCTGGTTAGGCTCCCGGGTCGAGGCGGGCAGGTTGTGGCGCCCTCGCATCGCATCAGGGCCGCCTTGCCGATGGCAGGCGTGGGGTCGCTGGGTGACTGCTCACCCTGTGCTTGTCATCCTGGTCTTCGGCTTACCTCTGGCGGCGCTCGCGTCGCAGTCCAGGCATATCAGTACTGATATTCCGACAGGGACCTGGCTACCGGAGCATATGGAATCGACGCAGGGAGCTATTGCATTGCAGCGGATGGGCAAAAGCGGCATCGTCCAGACAATACGTGTCGTCGTTGAATTCCCCGCAGGGCAGGCCGCCGATTCGGAGGAAGGCTGGCAAGAGATTATTCGGCTTACCCGGTATTTCGAAGCTGACGACCGGGTTGCGCGTGTGCACTCTCTACCGCGTCTGATTGGTATTGATGATGCTGAACAGGCCCGGAGGGCGATGATTCCACCGGAGCTACGTGCCGCATACATCAGCCATGAAGGTCAGCTGGCATCGATAGATATCATTCCAAGCGAGACTGCGTCTGCCGGAGCGCTCATGCGGTATGTGAGGGAATTGCGCAATATGGACGCCAGCAGTCGCGGCGGTCTGGAAGGTGCTCGCGTCCTGGTCGGCGGACTGCCCGCGCTCAATGCAGATTATCAGGATGCCATCGGTGGCAGCGTCGTGAATATCGTCTTGTTAATTGTGCTCGGCTCATTTGTCGCGTTGCTGGTCGGATTCCGCTCACTGCTTGGAGCGTTCAAGGCGGTCGCACTGAATCTTTTCTCCGTTGCCGCTGCCATGGGCGTAACCGTGCTGTTCTTTCAGCAGGGCCATGGCTCGGAGTGGCTCGGCGTTGCACACCCGCTCGATGGGCTGTTTCCTGCAGTACCTATCATCGTGTTCTGCGTGGTCTTCGGTTTGAGCATGGACTACGAAGTGTTTCTGTGGTCACGGGTCGCTGAGGGCGTACACAAGGGCATGTCGAACCGTGACGCGATCGTCCACGGGCTGGCACGTACTGCCGGCGTAATTACGAGCGCGGCGATGATAATGATTGTTGTATTCGCAGGATTTGCCCTGGGGGATTTCCTGGTAATAAAAATTCTGGGATTCTCCCTTGCGGTCGCGATACTGTTCGATGCGACATTGGTCCGACTCGCGATCGGACCAGCCCTGTTGCAGCTCGGAGGGCGTTGGAACTGGTGGCCGGGTATCCGCTGAATTGCCGTCCCACAAACACAAGGATCCCCAACGGGGGTCTTCACGTGCTTGGTGCCCAGAGCGAGACTCGAACTCGCACATCCGTAAGGACACGGCGACCTGAACGCCGCGCGTCTACCAATTCCGCCACCTGGGCAATTCACAATCCAATCAGGTTTTTCAATCTTACTTTCACACCGCAGATACGACAAAAACGATACCAGTCGCATTGCCCGTGGTCGACCTGGCGTTGTAGCCACGTGATTCTTCGGTAGATTATCATCACGAAGTTCTTAGGCCCACTAGCACCTGAAGCTAGCGCGTCTACCAATTCCGCCACCTCGGCAGGTCCGGAACCGCGTACAATTGCGGCTCTGACGGGTGGCGCACTGTACTCAAAGGGGTCGCAATCTGTCAATCGTCATTTCCCTACTCAACAACAACGGAGCCGCATCACTTGCCGCGCAAATCCGATAAATCCAAAACGTCCCATAAGAACAAGCCCTACAAGCACCCCATTCCGAGTCAAAACAAGCTCATCGACTTTCTAAATGAAGCTGGTAAACCGCTGAAAACAGATGTGATTCTGAAAGAATTCGGGTTGAAAGGGCAGCGCATGCGCGGGCTCCTGCTCGAACGCTTGTATGGCATGGTCAGGGCCGGACAAATCCTCGAAAACCGCCGCGGTGAGTATTGCCTGACCGCGAAACTGGATCTCGTGACGGGCACGGTCAGTGGTCATCGTGACGGTTTCGGTTTCGTCATCCGCGACGATGGTGAGCCCGACGACGTGTATTTGTCAGCCAGAGAAATGCGGCCATTATTTGACGGCGACCGCATCGCGATTCGTGTCATCGGACAGGATCGTCGTGGCCGGGCTGAGGGTGAGCTTGTCGACATACTCGAACGAGGTACACGCGAGATCGCAGGCCAGTTTATTCGTGAGCGCGGCATCGGGCTGGTCGTGCCCGATAACTCGAGAATCTCACATCGAATCCTGATTCCGAAAGGCGAGGCCGGAAAGGCGAAGCCGGGCGACATGGTCGTCGTCGATATCCTCGACTACCCGTCCCAGGTTGAGCAGGCTACCGGACGAATCGTCACGGTCATCGGCGCGCCCGGCGAAAAAGGCATCGCCACCGATATCGCGATTCATTCGCACGCCATCCCATTCAAATGGCCACAGGCTGTGCTGCACGAGATCGAGAGTTTCGGCATACAGGTGCCCGCCAAGGCAAAGGAGGGCAGAAACGACCTGCGCGACCTCAATCTCGTAACAATTGACGGTGCAGACGCGCGCGACTTTGACGATGCGGTGTTTTGCGAAAAGTCGGAAAACGGCTGGCGCGTACTCGTCGCCATTGCCGATGTTTCTCACTACGTCAACATTGGTTCGGAACTCGACAAGGAAGCGACCCGTCGCGGTACGTCGGTATATTTCCCGGACCGGGTGGTGCCCATGTTGCCCGAGGTATTGTCGAACGGACTTTGCTCTCTGAATCCGAAGGTCGATCGGCTATGCATGGTGTGTGAAATGCAGGTCAGCGGTGACGGCAAAGTTACACGCTCTACGTTCTTCGAAGCGGTCATGCGCTCCAAAGCCCGGCTCACCTACAGCCAGGTGAACGCATTTCTTGCCGGTAATTCGAAAAGGTCTGTGCCAAAGGACCTGCACGCATCGATCCGCGAGCTGCACGCGCTATACGAGGCGTTCGCCAGTGCGCGCGCGAAACGCGGCGCCATCGAAATCGATCTGCCGCAGACCAAGTTCAAACTCAATGACGACGGTGAGATCGATCGAATCGAGGTGGTGCCGCGGAATGATGCACATCGCCTTATAGAAGAGTGCATGATCGCCGCCAACGTACAGGCGGCGAAATTCCTGAAGCAACATCGGATCGCCGGACTTTACCGCGTGCACCCAAAGCCCGACCCGGATCGATTCAATGATCTGCGCCTTTACCTCGTGTCGCTCGGATTGAAGGTTGCGCATCCCGACCATGTTGAGCCGCGCCACTTCACGCAGCTGATTCGCCAGGTAAAAGACCGTCCCGATAGCGCCGCCATCACCATGGCCATGCTGCGCTCACTAACCCATGCCGAGTACTCGCCGCAGAACATCGGTCATTTCGGACTCGCATTGGAGTCGTACGCCCATTTTACGTCGCCCATTCGCCGTTACCCGGACCTGCTCGTGCACCGCGCGATAAGGCACATCGTCCGTGGCGGAAAACCGGGGCGCTACGACTACTCCGGCAAGGGCATGGAACGTCTCGGCGCGATCACGTCCTCGCACGAGAAACGAGCTGAAGAAGCCACTCGCGATGTAGAAGCATGGCTCAAGTGCCAGTACATGGAAGGTCGTTTGGGTGACGAGTTCGACGGCGTCATTACGGGCGTCACCAACTTCGGCCTGTTCGTACAAATTACTGAATTATTGACTGACGGCCTCGTGCACGTGACGAGCCTGGACAATGATTACTATCACTATGATACGGGCTCGCAGCGTTTGAAAGGCGAGCGCAGCGGAAAAACCTATAGTCTCGGGCAGGCCATGCGCGTGCGCGTGCAACGCGTTGACATGGAGACACGCAAAATCGATTTTCGTCCGGTTGATGGTGACGTTCGCGGCGAGCGAAAAGGGCGCGGACCCGGCCGAGGGAAGCGGCGCGCGTGAGTAAGTCCCGCTACATCACGGGACTACGCGCTGTCGAGCAGCTGCTGCACGGAGAGGCTGCCGATATTCGGCAGATCTATGCGGAATACCAGACCGCCAATCCTCGTCTGCAAGAGGTCATCGCCATGGCGCGCGAGGCTGGCATCGAGATTCAGCCGGCGAACCGAGCGCGGCTTACGCAGATCGGCGGCGAATCCAGGCACCAGGGCGTGGTTGCCGAGGTGCGTCGCAGCACGGTGCTGGACGAGGCGGGCCTGCGGACACTTGTCGAGGAGCGCCTGCAGCGCCCTGACGCGCAGCCGCTGTTGCTGCTGATACTGGATGGGCTGCAGGACCCACATAATCTTGGGGCCTGTCTGCGTACGGCGGACGCAGCCGGGGTCGACGCGGTGATCGTGCCGCGGCATGGGGCAGCCGGCCTTGGGCCCACTGTCAGCAAGGTAGCGGCGGGAGCCGCGGAGACGGTGCCGTTCGTGCCGGTCGCCAACCTCGGCAAGGTCCTGGCCTGGCTCAAAGACTACGGGGTGCGCTGTATCGGGACGAGTGATAAGACGGACAGCGGCCTGTTCGATACGGACCTCACGGGTCCTGTGGCCCTCGTCATGGGGCGCGAGCACACCGGTCTCAGCAAGGGCATCGCCAGCCGTTGCGACGCGCTGCTAAGCCTGCCGATGCACGGTGCCGTGTCGAGCCTCAATGTCTCTGTGGCCACCGGTGTCTGCCTCTACGAGATCGTCCGCCAGCGACACTTGCGTCTGCCCTAAGCGTTGGGTAGGATGCGCCTCCCCGTCCAAAAGGGCGGATTTTGACCTCTTGCTGCACCGGAATAGCCGGGTAGCTGCAATCCTTACGGGTAGTCTTAAGATTCATCAGAGTACCCGGTGGGATTTGATCCAAAAGGGAAGACAATGAGACATTATGAAATCGTGTTTCTGGTTCATCCGGACCAGAGCGAGCAGGTACCTGCCATGGTGGAACGCTACCAAGGCATGGTGACCGAATCCGGCGGTCATGTGCACCGCAGCGAAGATTGGGGCCGCCGTCAGTTGGCACACCCGATCAACAAAATCCACAAAGCTCACTATGCGCTGTTGAATATCGAGTGCGGTTTTTCCGTGGTCGAAGACGTCAAGACTGCCTTCAAGTTCAACGATGCTGTTTTGCGTCACCTGGTGATTTCTCGCGACGAAGCCGTTACAGAGGCATCGCCGATGGCGGTCGCCGTGGCCGAAGAGAAAGCCAAGGAAAAAGAAGCACAGCAACGTCGTGAGGCGAAGGCCGCTGCCGAGGCAGCGATGCGAACCGAAAGACCGGTCGAAAAACCCTCCGAAGAGAGCGCTGAGCCGGCAGTTGCCGAGGCCGACGTGGCGGCAGAGTCGCCTGCAGAAGCAGAAGCAGAAGCAGAAGCAGAGGCAGAAGCGGTAGCTGACGCCGATGCGACAACAGAATTGAGTGGCGACGACGTCGAAGATGAAGTCGCCGCCAAGAGCGCCTGAGGAGAATTGCTATGAGTCGTTATTCACGCAGGCGCAAGTATTGCCGCTTTACCGCTGAAGGCATCAAGGAGATCGACTACAAAGATCTCAACTTGCTGAAAGCCTACGTTACCGAGACAGGCAAGATCGTTCCGAGTCGTATCACGGGCACGAAGTCTCACTACCAGCGCCAGCTGGCTACGGCAGTCAAGCGAGCTCGTTTTCTCGCGCTGTTGCCGTATACCGACCGGCACTAGTAGTTACAGGAGTAGTGCCGTGCAGGCGTTTGCCGCGTGGCTGGTCGCACGTCCGCAACACGCTGTACTGGGATTGGCAACGACATTGTTGTTACCGGCGCCACAGTTAACCAGTGGCGTCATTATGGTGTTGCTGCTGCTTGGTCAGGGAACGAAGCTCGCGATCATCGAGGCGGCGATTGCCGCGTCGGTGTTGCTGACGGTATCACTGCTATTTGGCGTTTCGATACCGTCGGTAGTGTCGTTGATGACGGCCACCTGGTTGCCGGTACTGCTGCTCGCGCTGCTGCTTGTAAGCTCACGGTCGCTGACCTTGACAATGCAGGTGTCGGTAATCGTTGCGGCATTGGCGTTGACGGGTTTCTACGTCGTCGTTGCTGACCCGGTTGCTTTTTGGCAACCGTATATTACGGCGATGGCGGAGGTTGTACGGCAGAACAATCTGCAGCTGAACACGGAATTGCTCACTGCGGAGGTGATGACCGTATCGGCGGTGCTGGCATTCTGGATGCTGTACACCGCCGGGTTGTTATTGGGGTATGCGCTTTACAAACGCCTGCCTCGCGAAACCAGCGACTTTGGTCGGTTTCGGGATTTGAATTTTGGACGTGTCATTGCGTCTACTATGGCGCTGACGTCGTTGTTGGCTTTCGTGGTCGACGTGACCTGGTTACAGAATCTCGCGTTCGTCATGTTCGTGGTTTTCTGGATTCAGGGTCTGGCGATCGTGCATTGGATGCGCGTGAAGCGGCGGCTGCCGCTGGCGGCGGTCATTGCGGTTTACGCGTTGCTGCCGTTTTTGCAGATTTTGCTTATGACGGCACTGGCCGTATTGGGTTACGCGGACGCCTGGTTTAATTTCCGGCGCCGCAAAACAAACGCTTAGAAGGTTCGAATTATGAACGTAATACTGTTGGAAAACGTCGAAAATCTCGGTGGTATCGGCGATCTGGTCAAGGTCAAGCCGGGTTACGGCCGCAATTTTCTGTTGCCGCAAGGCAAGGCCGCGCTGGCAACCGCCGCAAACATGAAGGCAATTGAAGCCCGACGTGCCGAGCTCGAAAAAGCCGCTGCGGAAGAGGTGGCGAAAGCGAAGACTCGCGCCAAGGCGATTGACGGTGTGGAGCTTGTCATTCCTGCAAACGCCGGAAGCGAGGGCAAACTCTTTGGCTCGGTCGGCCCGCTCGATATTGCGGACGCGTTGGCCAGCATCCAGGTTGAGGTTGAGCGCGCCGAGGTACGTATGCCGGATGGCCCGATACACGAACTCGGGGAGTTCGTGATCGGTATTCACCTGCACAGCGACGTTAATGCCGAAGTCACGGTCAGGGTCGTTGCTGCGGAGTGACGGCAGGCTGTGCTACCTTTGTGTTGGGGCTAATTTCTGACACTGGCTGGCAAGGAAACTCATAAGATGGTCCGAGCGTTGGACGATGGCTACACAGATGACGGTGCGGAACGGCGCCTGAAGGTACCGCCTAACTCCATTGAGGCCGAGCAAGCGCTTATCGGCGGCCTGATGCTCAATGCGCAGGCGTGGGACAAGATCGCCGATGTCGTCGTCGGCGAGGACTTCTACCGCAAGGATCATCGCCTGATGTTCGCGGCGATCGCTAATCTTGTTGAAAGTGGCAGCCCCTGCGACGTTGTCACGGTATCCGAACACCTCGACAGCCGCGGCGAGTTAGAACAGGCGGGTGGCCTCGAATACCTGGCAACGCTGGCCAACGAAACGGCTGGCGCCGCCAATGCCCGCGCGTACGCGAATATCGTGCGGGAACGCGCAACACTTCGCGCCTTGATCAACGCCGGCAACGAAATCAGCGGCAACGCTTTTGCGTCGGACGGGCGCACGGCGTCGCAAGTGCTCGACGATGCCGAGCGAATGGTCTTCGCAATTGCCGAAAAGGGCAGCCGGGGGCGCAAGGGCTTCAAATCCCTGAAGCAGATTTTGCCGGAGGCCGTCGATCGCATCGATCTTTTGCATCAATCGGAAGGCAGCATCACCGGTATTTCGACGGGCTACCACGAATTCGACAAGTTGACAGCAGGTCTGCAAGCAGGCGACCTGGTGATCATCGCTGGTCGTCCGTCGATGGGCAAGACCACGTTGGCACTGAACGTCGCAGAGAACGCGGCCATCGGGACGCAAGTGCCGACCGCGATCTTCTCGATGGAAATGCCGTCACAACAACTGGCTTTCCGCATGATTTCTTCACTGGGCCGCGTCGACCAGACGCATCTCAGAACCGGTAATTTTCCCGACGAGGACTGGTCGCGAATCAACACAGCGGTGCAGCTGATGTCAGATGCGCCGATCTTCATCGATGACACGCCTAGCTTGTCGCCCACCGAGATTCGGGCACGCGCTCGACGATTGCATCGTGAACACGGTCTTGGCCTGATTGTTATCGATTACTTGCAGCTCATGCAGGTCGAAGGCAGCAAGGAAAATCGTGCCACGGAAATTTCTGAAATTTCACGCTCGCTAAAAGCCCTTGCGAAAGAGCTTGAGTTGCCGGTCATCGCGCTGTCGCAGCTCAATCGAAGTGTTGAGCAACGCACCGATAAACGTCCGGTGATGTCAGATCTTCGCGAGTCAGGTGCCATCGAGCAGGACGCTGACCTGATCGTCTTCATTTACCGTGAAGAGGTCTACAACCAGGACACGCCAAGGAAAGGCATCGCCGACATCGCGATCGCAAAACAACGAAATGGACCCATTGGCGATTTTCCGCTAACGTTCGTCGGTCGCTATACGAAGTTCGAAAACTGGGTTCCCGACGCCTACGCGGAAGAGGCGTATCCGTGAGTTTCGGAGCTCGAGCGCTCATCCGGCTCGGCGCACTGGAACACAACCTGGAAACTATTCGCCGAGCCGCACCCGGCTCGAAAATCATGGCTGTCATCAAGGCAAATGCCTACGGCCATGGCATGGTTACCGTAGCGCAACACCTGGATGACGTTGACGCGTTTGCCGTCGCGCGCGTACCTGAGGCGATACAGCTTCGCGAAAATAGCGTGACGGCGCCAATCGTGCTCCTGGCCGGCGTTATTGACCAACACGAAATGGTGGCCGCCGTGAAATGGGGACTCGAACCCGTCGTTCATTGCCCTGAACAATTACAATTACTCGACGTAACGAGATCCGGGTCAGTCAACGTCTGGCTGAAATTTGATACCGGCATGAACCGTCTCGGTTTTCCTCCGAGCGATGCCCAGGAAATCATTAGCCGGCTCAAGTCCATGAGTGCTGTTAATGAACTTCGGTTGATGACGCATCTCGCCAGCGCGGATGAACTCGAGTCCGACACCACAAATGATCAATTGAATCGGTTTCGACCGATTATTCGCGACTTCGACGGTGCGGTCAGTATCGGCAACACGCCCGGTACCCTGGGTTGGCCGGCCGTGTCGGAAGCGCCGCAGGAATTCGGCTTCACCGGCGACAACTGGATAAGGCCGGGCATTGCATTATTCGGCATTTCTCCGTTCCCCGGGCAGACCGGGGAGGATCTCGGCCTGAAACCCGTCATGCAATTCGAGGCTCGCCTGATCTCAACCAAGCCACTGGCCTCCGGCGCCAGGGTTGGTTACAAGGGCAGCTACATTAGCGACGCGGATACGCGACTGGGTGTTGTATCGGCCGGCTACGGGGATGGCTACACGCGCCATTTCAAGAGCGGTACGCCGGTGTTGATTAATGGTCGAGAAGTCTCACTGATCGGCAACGTGTCGATGGACATGATTGCGGTCGATCTCGGCGCGGATGCGACAGACGCCGTAGGCGATGTCGTAACGCTTTGGGGAGACGGGTTGCCGGTCGAAGCGGTCGCAACCTGGGCGGATGCGATTCCTTACGAACTCGTGTGCGGTGTGATGAACCGTGAAGACAGCGAAGTGGTCGACTAGTGCACTAGCTCGAGAAGAATCCCATCTTCACGCCGGCCAACTGTACAACGTCATTGTCATCCAGCTTGCGCGCCTGGGCGCCGATCGGCTCGCCGTTAACCAGCGGATAGTCACCTTCTGTGCCTGACTCAACATGCACAACGTAATAACCCTCGGCACGGCGCGTAATCGCCGCGACCTGTACTCCGGGACGTCCGAGGGTTGTCAGGGCCTTGGTCAATTCAAGTTCGCGTCCTGCAAAAGCACCACTCAGCACCTGCAGTTTGCCGAGCGGAAGGGCATTGGGCGCATCCGCGGCATTGATGCCTGAATGTGTCTCGGTCGGGCGCAAACGCTCGGCTGGCGCGGGCGAAGCCGGTTCGTCGTTAAGTGCCGCGGCTTCCTCGGGGTCGAGTCTTACGGCGGCTGCTGCCTCGGACTCAGCGTTGCTGGCAGCGGCTTCGGCAGCGGCTTCGGCAGCGGCCTCTTCCGCCGCTTTTTCGGCTTTGATGAGCTGGCCGGCGTCCTGCTTGCTCGCCGGAATGACCATGGTTTTCTCAAACTCATCCTGCTCGGAATCGTCCGTTTGCTGATCGGAGAAGCGCAACTGGTGATGGCCGATCGTAATCACGTCGCCATGCTGCAAGGCATGCTTTTTAATCAACTTGCCGTTGACGTACGTGCCATTGGTACTGTTGAGATCCTCAAGAAAGGAATCATTGAGGATATTAATAATCAGGGAGTGGTGTCCGCTGACCGCAGGGTTGTCTATCCGAACATCGTTGTCGGGAAGGCGCCCAATCGTGTAGCGCTCTTTCGTCATGTTGTATTCGGCCAGAACCTGATTGTCCAGACTTAGAAATAACCGTGCCATTTTTTCTCGCTCTTAGACCGCTGCATCCCTTATGAACGAAACCATTTGGCAATCTTTACAAGTAAACCCTTCTTTGCAGGGAAGGGTTCTTTTACCTGTGCAAGCATTACCGAAATATTGTCTCGCCCGCCGTGGTCGTTGGCCAAGTCAACAAGCTGTTGACCAACTACGTCAAGACTAGCATTAAAAGTACTGATAGTTAAATGAATATCTTCATCTTCGACCATGTCGGACAGGCCGTCGGAGCACAACAGATAGACGTCGCCCGGAAGTACTTCGTGCTCGTGAACTTCGACCTCAACGGTCGGTTCCACGCCCAGCGCCCGGGTTACGTAATTGCGATTGGTGGACCGCTGGGCCTCCTCCTCGGAGTAGAAGCCGCGATCAACCAGCTCTTGCAGAAGTGAATGATCGGCCGTTATTTGCTCGAGTTGGCCGTCACGCAGGCGGTAGGCTCTGGAGTCGCCGACATGTGCAATGGAAATCTTGTTGTCGCAGAACATGCAAGCCACGATCGTCGTGCCCATGCCCTCGCAATGCGTCTGGCTGTGCGCTGTCTGGTAGATGATCTTGTTCGATCGGTATACCGCGTCGCGCAGGACGATCGATTGGCGCATCATGCCACTGTGTGGGTCAATCTCATCGCGCTCTTCGCGACCGGCCCCGTCCGTGGCCAGATCGCTGACAATCTGTACTGCGATGCCGCTGGCGACTTCACCGGCGTTGTATCCGCCCATGCCATCGGCGAGCACCATCAGGCCGATGTCGGGTTCGGAACCGATCATATCCTCGTTGTGCTCGCGAACACGGCCCGTGTCGGTTAGCTCCCCAAAATCAATTTTTCCGCGCAGAGTCATATTTTTTGATTCTATATCGCTCGAACGTAACTTAAGAGAATCTGGCGCAATTTCTGAGCGCGATAGCCATCTCGGCGCCGCAGGAAAAGCGATCTTCCGGCCGTTTCGCAAGTGCTTTTGCGAGTACGGAGTCAACACTTGGGGGAATACCGGAGCGCCGAGACGACACCGGTGCCGGATCCTCAGAGGTTATCTTGGTCATTAGAACCGCAATGTTTGTTGCTTTGAACGGGACTTCACCAACCAGTAATTCGTATAGGGTAACACCTAGTGAAAACAAGTCCGACAGTCCTGTCAAATCTTCGGCGCCCAGCTGTTCCGGCGACATGTACATCGGCGTGCCGAGGACGATGCCTGTCTTCGTGCGATTATTGTCCGTCATGCGCGCGACCCCGAAGTCGCTGATTTTCATCGTACCGTCTTTCGGGTTGTACAGCAGATTGGCGGGCTTGATGTCGCGGTGAATTACACCCTGGTTGTGAGCGTAGTCCAGCGCCTCCGCGCAAGACGCGCAAAGCTCCAGCGCCCGTTTAGGGGCGAGCAGTCTTTTTGGATCCGTAAAGTCCTTGAGTGCAATACCCGGGACATATTCCATGGCAATGTAGGCGAGGCCCTTGTCCTCGCCGGCGTCAAACACGGTAATGATGTTCGGATGCGCCAGCCGACCAGCAGATTCCGCCTCCCGGTAGAAGCGCAAGCGCGCCTCTTTGAGCTCCTCGTCCTCGAACTCTTTCTCAATCGGTATGGCCTTTACAGCGACTGCACGATTGATGCGGGGGTCCTTGCCCAGGTAAACAACTCCCATTGCGCCACGCCCGATGCGGCGCTGAATCACATAGCGACCGAGTCTCTCGGGTGCTCCGTCACGGTTACCAGGCGACATATCCGTATGCCCCGGGCCGGCGTGCGTCCGCTTCATCCAGTCCAGAACGGCTTCCGCACGTTCCGGCTTGGCTTGTTCCTCGAAAGCCAGCGACAACTTGTACATCAAAGCAGCCACGGTCTCGGACGGATTACAACGTCGAAACTCGGCAAACGCCGGCTCCAGACGACCTGCAGACAGGAAATCGGCGCCTTTGTTGAAGGCGTCGTACGATACTTTCTTGACGCTTGCAACCAGGTACGCGCTGAGCAACGCGACCCCGGAAAAAATCAGGATGGGGCGGCCGAGATCGATGCGGACGTTCAGGCCGAGCAGGATCAAAGCCTGCAACAACAGGATTGAGACCACAGCCGTCAGCGTAAATACGGCAATTTCGTGGCGGTTACGATCCGGCATGAACAGCACTGCGACGATAGCCAGTAGCGCAGGTGCCAGCCATTCCATCGCCTTGACCCACGCCGGCGAGATAATCATGCGATCATTTTCGATATCGGCCAACAGTGCCGCGGTCATTTCGGACGCCGTCACGAATTGGCCGGATGGCAAAACGCCTACAGCGCCCGCCAGCTCGGGGTCGGAATCGACGAACACCGTTGCACCCTCCAGCGGTGTATTGCCTTCAAGGACCTCAGCAACGCTCAACCGTGAGACTTCGGCGTAGTTGGAAAAATAGATCGCATCGTCGGACCGCGACAGCCTCGGTGCCGTTGCTGTCGCGGACGCAGACAATGCGATGGCCAGCGGCAGGGACGGTGACATGACGCCACCGTTCAGATGCCAAAGCACGGAACGCCGCAGCACGCCATCTTTGTCAGCGCTGAAGTCAACAAAACCATCATTCTTCGAAACGTCCGCAAATCGATGCCGCGACGGTACGAAAATAGGTGTCTTCGATGTCAGGGACGCAGACCAGCCCGGCAGCTTGGCGTTCGCCGCTATGCCTGGCGGATTTGCGAGAATTATTCGTCTGGCTTTCGCGGCCTCGAGTATCTGAATAACCTGGCCGTATTGGTCGCTGACCTGATTCGCGCTGGCCCTTTGTGGGTCGATACTCACGATATACGCATTACTCAGGGAATTCTTTGGCAGGTTGCCGGCGAGTTGGTCGTACAGTAGCTGGTCGGCGGCAACGAACCACTGCGCCAACGGTCCGTAGACCAATAGCAACAGCACGCTGACGAAGCTCAGCGCGATCAGCCGATTGCGTTTTGGGTGGTTTTCCGTGTTCAACTTGCGCGATGTCCCTGCTTTTAATGGCAAAATTATAAGGAAATGCAAGTCGTCGTTATGAGATAGGGTTGGCACTTTTTATGTAATACGAGCTCTGGGCGCGGTGTTATTATTTGGTGTGTCGTACTTTACGCGAATTTAACAATAATTCGCCCAAGCGTCGCGGCATTTCCAAAGCCAGGTCACAAAACCTATATAAAACAGTGGTTTACTTTGTAGGGCGCTGCCGCTCGTGAACGGCGCGGCGCGCCATCCATGCGGAACACGATAATGCCGGGAGAAAACTAGCGGTGGCCAAGGCGAAAAAAGCCTACGTATGCAGTGAATGCGCTTCTCACAGCGTCAAATGGGCTGGACAATGTCCCGAGTGCCTGATGTGGAATACGCTCACCGAAACGACGTTTTCGGCGCCCGTGTCCGTATCACGTGCCGGCGTCCCGGCGCAGCGACTGGGCGAGCTGGCAGGCGACATCGACCAACGCCATAGCACGGGTTTCGGTGAGTTCGATCGCGTGCTCGGCGGCGGACTGGTCCCCGGTGCCGTCGTGCTGTTGGGCGGCGACCCCGGCGTCGGCAAGTCCACGTTATTACAACAGGTCTCCGCCAGTTTGATGACGGACCTGCCGGTCTGCTATGCGACGGGCGAGGAATCATTGCGGCAGATTGGGCAACGTTCGCTGCGGCTCGGGCTCGATGCCTCCGCGATGAACCTGCTGGCGAATACCTCAATTGAGAATGTGCTGGAGCAGGCAACCGTCTGTGACGCGAAAGTCCTGGTCATCGATTCAATTCAAACGATGACTTGTGAACAACTTCCTTCGGCACCAGGTTCGGTCGCGCAACTGCGCGAGAGTGTCGGTCGTATCGTGCAGTTCGCGAAACAAAACGAGGTGTCCGTTTTCATCATCGGGCATGTAACGAAGGATGGCGCCATCGCGGGACCACGCGTCGTGGAGCACATGGTCGACACCGTGTTGTATTTCGAGAGCGACCCGGCCAGCCGTTACACGATGATCCGGTCGGTAAAGAACCGGTTCGGTGCGAGCGGCGAAATGGGCGTGTTCGCGATGACTGAAACCGGATTCCGTGAAGTGAGCAATCCGTCGGCAATTTTCCTGTCACGCGATTCGGTTAACGAACCTGGCAGCGTCGTGTCGGTCGCGTGGGAGGGCAGTCGCCCATTACTCGTTGAGATTCAGGCACTGGTCGCGGATGGTAATAGCAATTACCCGAAGCGACTCGCGCAGGGAGTTGACCAGAATCGTCTCGCGCTGCTGCTTGCCGTGCTGCAGCGTCATGGCGGTCTTTCGATCGCAGACGAAGATGTATTCGTTAACGTGGTTGGCGGCCTGCGCATTAGCGAGACAGCGGTCGATCTACCAACGTTACTCGCTATTGTCTCGAGTTTTCGTGATCGCACTTCGGCGAAACGACTCGTGTGTTTCGGCGAGATCGGTCTCGCGGGTGAGATCCGACCCGTGCGTTTTGGCACCGAGCGCATCGCTGCGGCGGCCAAACAGGGATTCACTCAGGCGATCGTACCAGTCGGCAACGTGCCCAAACGCGCGCCCGACGGCATGAAGGTGACGGGCGTACGCCGATTAAGCGAGGCCCTGGACGAAGCCTGGTAGCGGTTAGTCTTTATGTCGCTGACGGTGACGCAGGAATGCGTCGGCCGATTCTGACCGACCGTATTCGGTTGTCATTGGTTTCGACGATTTCGATCGGATAGCCGTTAACCTTGAGGCAGGTGGTGGGCTTCGGAATCGTCTCCAGCAATTCAACGATGAGTCCGTTTAGCGTCTTCGGCCCGTCTGTCGGCAGTTCCCAGTTTTGAGAACGGTTCAATTCACGAATGTTGGCCGTTGCGTCAACCAGGAACGTGTTGGCCCCTTCGTCAACAACGTCGTCCACGTCGTCGGCAGGGTCGGTTGTGAATTCACCGACGATTTCCTCAAGTATGTCTTCGAGCGTAACGATGCCCTGGATGTCCCCATATTCGTCGACGACTAACGCAATGCGCTCGCAGCGTCTTTGAAACTGCATCAGTTGCGTGCTCAACGGAGTGCCTTCAGGAACGAAATAGGGTTCCGACAACAGATCCTGCAATTTGTCTTTGGTAAGGTCCTGTTGTGCGAGGTTGGCCAGTTTGCGGAGGTGCAAAATACCGACGACCTGGTCGATGTTGTCACGGTACACCGGCAAACGCGTATGTTCGCTGCCGCTGATGATCGATTCAATCTCCGCGCTGTCATTATCGAGATCGATGCCTATAATTTCATTGTGCGGCACCATAACATCGTCGACCGTCACTTTTTCAAGGTCGAGAATGCTAATCAACATTTCGCGATAGCGGGAAGAGATTCGTGCTCCAGCCTCGTGAACGACTGTGCGCAGTTCTTCCCGTGTCAGTGATTGGAGGTCATTGTTACTGTCTCGCACACCGAGCAGGAACAGGACGCCGTTCGATGCGGCGTTTGTCAACCAGACGATCGGGTAGGTCACTTTCAACAACGGGTAGTAAATAATGGCCGCTGGGAATGCGACGCGTTCCGGATGCAATGCGGCGAGCGTTTTGGGCGCTGCCTCGGAGAAAATCAAAACAGCAAGTGTGAGACATAGTGTGCCCAATGCGACGGCAGGTTGCCCGCCAATTTCAAACGCGATTACCGCAACCAGGGAAGCCGCAGAAAAATTTACAAGATTGTTGCCCAGGAGGATCAAGCCGATAAGGCGGTCGGGTCGTTTCAGAAGTCGGTCGGCGAGGCGTGCACCGCGGTGACCTTCGCGCGCTTTGTGGCGCAGCTGGTAGCGGTTGAGGCTCATGAGGGCCGTTTCCGACCCTGAGAAGAAGGCGGAAAGCAGCAGTAAAACAACAAGCAGAGAGATGAGACCTGCTAGTGGAACGTCGTCGCCCAAAAGAAGGGCACCTCCATGTCGGCTGGAACCTGACCAGTTCAACAGCCCGTCGTGATGCTGTCAAGAACGCCCGTCTCAACCCCAGCTGCGATTTAGTATCTCTTCTAATATGAGGCGGCTGCCGAAATAGGCCAGGCAAAGCGCGGTGAACCCCCAAAGGTAGAGCTTCACGGCCCGTTTGCCCCGCCAGCCCGCAAAAAAACGGCCGGCGAGCAGGGTGCCGAAGATGATCCAGGCGACCAGTGACAGTCCAAATTTGTGAGCCAGATGCTGTTCGACGAGATCGTTGACGAACGACAGACCGGATGCGATGGCCAGCGTGAGGCCCGCAAAACCTGCGGCGGCGATGCCAATAAGCAGCTTTTCCGTGGTTTCCAATGGCGCGAACAACTGGTTCATCGGCGTTATTTTTGCGGCCTGCAGGCGACGCTCTTGAATGATCGCAAACAGAGCCACAATCGCCCCCACGGTCAGCAGCCCGTAGGAGAGCAACGCGATCAGAACATGTGCTCTGACCTGCCAGAGCATGGTCACGGCAGCGCCGGCATCATTCGACGCTCCCAGCAACAGCATCGTGCCTGCTGACAACACCAGCATGCCCGCACTCATACCGCGCATCGGCGCTTCCAAAGCTGCGATTAAAGCGATTACCGCGAGCTCAGCGCCGATCATCGACGCCGCGTTGCCTATCGACAAGCTGAAGCCGCCAGCGGGCAACGTAAACTCAACGAGATCCTGAACATGGAGCACGATCGCGATCACGGTAAACAGAAAAGCGACGATGAAATAAGGACGAGATTGTTCTGCAAATCGAGGTAAGCGGCTCATCGCGAAAGCTATGGCTGCCAACAGATAGAGCAATAGAATTGTGATTTGAGACACAGAAACTCGGCAGGCATTGACCTAACTTCCGATCATCCCATAAGGCGTAGTTCAAGAGAACCCTCGTAATGCGAATTCGCGTGCTTGGTTGCAGTGGTGGAATCGGCGCAGGCGCGCGAACCTCGGCAATGTTGATCGATAATGATGTCCTGATTGATGCGGGTACCGGAATCGGGGACCTCGGACTCGGGGACCTCGACTCTATTCGCCATGTTTTCCTGACACATGCTCATCTTGATCATATTGCCGGGCTGCCGATGCTCGTTGATCGGGTATTCGACGAGAACTTCGAGACGCCGCTAACAGTTTATGCGCGTGAAGAAACGCTGCGCGCAGTCAAAGATCATCTGTTCAATGGCGTCATATGGCCGGACTTCACGAGATTACCAACGCCACAGAACCCAATGCTTCGATTTCACGTTTGCAGTCCCGGGGACACGATTACGATCGGGCAGCGGGATTTCTATGCGGTTGATGTCATGCACTCTGTACCGTCGCTGGGTTTTACGGTGCAAAATTCCGGTGGCGCTTTCGCGGTGAGTGGCGACACCAAGACGAATGAAACGCTCTGGCCCGTGCTGAATGCGTGCGACGATCTCAGGCTCCTCGTAATCGAAGTGTCTTTTCCTGATGAGATGCAGGCGCTCGCCACCGACTCGGGGCACTACACGCCAAAAACGCTGACCGACGATCTACGACGCCTGAATCATGAACCGGAAATCTGGCTGACCGGGATGAAGCCCGGTGAAGAAGACAAGATTTACGAACAGGTCCTCAAAGCGGCGCCTGAGAAAAACATCAAAATGCTATCGCGCGGTACCGTTCTAACGGTGTAGGGAACCTCTGATCCATTATTTCACGGCTGCGTTGCGTGCCCAGTTGCGTTGATGGCTATACTCCGTTGTGTGGGCCGGGGCGAATCGGCCGAATAACTTTGTTACGATGGCTCGACAGACCTACGGGTATGTTGTTGCCACCGCGTCTCGTTCTTCGACCGATTCGTCACCGGCGCAGCCGCGAAATAGTTGATCAGAGGTTCCTCAGAATGCGCGCATGTTTGACAATCTAAGCGGTCGCTTATCGGACGCTGCCCGCCAACTTTCCGGCAAAGGGCGGCTAACCGAAACCAACATCAAGGACACGTTGCGGCAGGTCCGCCTGGCGTTGCTGGAAGCGGATGTCGCGCTGCCGGTCGTTAAGGGATTCGTCGAACGTATTCGTGAGCGGACACTCGGTGAAGAAGTTGGCAAGAGCCTGACGCCGGGGCAGGCACTCGTGAAGATCATTCACGCAGAACTGGTAAGACTTCTTGGCAGCGACTCGGCGCCACTTGACTTTCGGGCGCAGCCGCCGGTGGTTATTCTGCTTGCCGGTTTGCAGGGCGCGGGCAAAACGACGACTGCCGCCAAGCTCGCAAAACGTCTCATCGATACCGATAGGAAGAAGGTGATGCTGGTCAGTGTCGATGTGCACCGCCCCGCGGCCATACTCCAGTTGCAGACGCTTGCGGATGAAGTCAGTGCCCTGCACTGCGCCAGCGAGGCGAGCGAAAAGCCAACTGCTATTGTTGCACGTGCGCTCGATGAAGCGCGTCGATCTCACGCCGACGTACTCATTGTGGATACCGCGGGCCGCTTGCACGTCGACGGCGAGATGATGCAGGAAGTCATCGAAGTACATAAAGCGGCTGGGCCCCACGAGACATTGTTTGTCGTCGACAGCATGGCCGGTCAGGATGCCGTGAATTCGGCGACTGCGTTTGATCAGAGTTTGCCGTTGACCGGCATCGTGTTGACCAAAACTGACGGCGATGCCAAAGGTGGCGTCGCGCTGTCGGTGCGAGAAGTAACCGGTAAGCCGATACGTTTCATGGGCGTCGGCGAAAAGGTGGATGCGCTCGAAGCGTTTCATCCCGATCGCATGGCGTCACGCATCCTCGGCATGGGTGACGTGCTGACGTTAGTCGAGGAGATAGAACAGAAGGTCAGCAAAGAGAAGACTGAACAACTGGCCAGGAAGCTCAAGAAGGGCCGCGGTTTCGATCTTTCTGATCTTCGCGACCAACTCGAGCAGATGATGAACATGGGTGGTCTCGCGTCCATGCTGGAAAAGCTGCCGTTACCGGGCAACGTCAACCCCGCCGCCTTGCAGGATAGCGCCAACGAGACAAAAATCCGGCGACAGATTGCGATCATCAACTCAATGACGCCGTCTGAGCGCAGCTTTCCGAAGACGATCAATGGATCTCGCAAGAAGCGCATCGCGGGTGGAGCGGGGCAGCAGATCCAGGACGTCAACCGTCTCCTGAAGCAGCATATGCAGATGGAGAAGATGATGAAAAAGGTGTCCAAGGGCGGCATGAAGAAGTTCATGCGCGGCATGCAGGGAGGCGGTATGCCACCCGGATTGCGCTGATTTTTGGCGAAATTGCCCCTCGAAATGCTGTGATCGGCCTGCTGGGTGCGTATCGGCACTCTAAGGTACCGAAATACCTAACAATTTTCGCTGCCAAAAGGCTTCACATTTGGCCGAAATACCGTACAATGCGCCGTCTACTCGGGCCGGCCCGAGTCAAGGCATGTCTGCCTCTCTTTGCACAAACACGGAAATGTAATGGTTAGTATCAGACTTTCGCGCGCTGGCGCGAAAAAGCGTCCTTTTTATCACTTGGTGGTTACCGACAGCCGCAATCGTCGGGACGGCCGGTATATCGAGCGTATTGGTTTCTTCAATCCGGTTGGACAAGATCACGAGGAAAATCTCAGAGTAGATCTCGATCGTGTGGACTATTGGGTTGGTCAGGGCGCGCAGCCCTCGGATCGCGTCGCGTCGTTGCTTAAAAAGCATCGCAAGGCTGCCGCGAGCAACTGATCTCTTGACGCCCGAACCGATAGTGCTGGGACGTATTTCCGGCGTGTTCGGTGTCAGGGGGTGGGTAAAGGTGTTCTCGTACACCGAGCCGCGAGAAGCGGTATTGGGGTACGCAAGTTGGTTGCTTGGCCAAAAAGGCGAATGGCGATCGGCAAAAGTCGCTGAGGGTCAGCGGCACGGGAAAGGGGTCGTCGCTCGAATCGATGGATTTGAGGATCGCGACCAGGCAGCGACACTTGTTGGCACACAAATCGGCGTGCCCAGGGACGAGCTGCCGGACACGGAAGACGGTCATTATTACTGGTCGGATCTCGAGGGCCTGACGGTAGTGCGGAGCGATGGTTCGGAGTTGGGCAAGCTTGCCTACCTGCTCGAGACCGGAGCTCACGACGTGATGGTGATCAAAGGCGATGCGGAGCGTTTGGTGCCGTTCGTCAAAGATGAAATTGTTGTCGATGTTGATCTTGCTGCAGGCTTGATTACCGTCGATTGGGATTGGGACTGACGCAGTGCATATCAACGTCGTCAGCCTGTTCCCAGAAATGGTCGCAACAATTGCCGAATACGGCGTTGTTGGACGCGCAGAGCGCCGTAAGCTGGTGTCGCTGGATATCGAGAATCCGCGGGACTACACGGATGATGCGCATCGTACGGTCGACGACAGGCCGTATGGCGGTGGGCCTGGCATGGTGATGAAGTACCAACCGGTGGCCGGGGCATTGCAGGCGGCGAAAGCGAAGTTGCCCGAGGGTAGCCTGGTTGTCTGCCTGTCCCCACAAGGCCGGGTATTTGACCAGGCGATGGCCAGGCGATACGCGGCCCTGCCGGGCTTGGTATTGCTGGCCGGGCGGTACGAGGGAATCGATGAGCGACTGATCGAGTCGCAGGTCGATGAAGAATTGTCGCTTGGCGATTTCGTGCTTTCGGGCGGTGAAATTGCGGCGATGGCGGTCGTCGATGCGGTGGTACGATTGTTGCCCGGCGTATTGGGTGACGACGAATCAGCGGAGCAGGACTCCTTTATGGAGGGGCTGCTCGACTGCCCGCATTACACGCGACCTGAAGAGGTTGGTGGAAAATCAGTGCCGGACGTGTTGTTGTCCGGCGACCACGCGAAAATCGCGAGGTGGAGACACAAGCAGGCCCTGGGCCGGAGCTATTTACGCCGACCTGACTTGCTTGAAAAACTGGAATTGAGCAACGAGCAGCAACGGTTGCTCGACGAATTTTTGAAAGAGCAGAGACAATGAGCAAAATTATTGAAGCGATCGACAATGAGCAGATGGGCAAGGAAATTCCCGAGTTTGCTCCCGGCGACACGGTTGTCGTCCAGGTCAAGGTCAAGGAAGGCACGCGCGAGCGGCTGCAGGCGTTTGAAGGCGTGGTTATCGCCAAGCGTAATCGTGGCCTTAACTCGTCTTTCACGGTGCGCAAAATATCGCACGGCGAGGGCGTAGAGCGAGTTTTCCAGACTTACAGTCCCGTCGTCGATTCCGTCAAGGTCAAGCGCCGTGGTGACGTTCGTCGCGCCAAGCTGTACTACCTTCGCGGTCGTACCGGCAAGGCGGCGCGTATCAAGGAAAAGATCTAGTCAGCTGGCGATCTGCTCCGAAACCCCGGGCTTACGGTCGTGGCCCAGGAGTTTCGTGAACCATTTCCCTGTAACGAGGTCACTCGTCACATGAGAATAATATTTCCCGTGTCTGCGCTGAAAGCACCGTTATTGCTGTTGGCGGCGGCGTCGCTGATGGGCTGCGCCTCGCTAATGTCGTCGGCCGCCACCGGCCTGGCCGACAACCTGTCAGTCGCCATTCTGAACCAGGACGATCCGGAGACTGTGCGGGCCGGCGCACCGTCGTATTTGCTGCTGCTCGACAGTTTCGTGGAGGGCAACCCGGACGATCCCGCTATCCTTTCTGCAGCGGCGACGCTCTACGCGACTTACGGTGCCGTTTTCGCGGAAGACGAGACCCGGGCCTCGCGACTGACGTCTCGCGCGCGTCGCTATAGTCTCAAGGCCATGTGCGAATCCTACTCGCCAGCCTGTGGCTGGCCCGACGCGACCTATGATGAATTTGTGGCCACTCTGGACGGTATTGGACCGAAGACAGCAGGGTATCTGTACACCTACGGATTTGCCTCGCTGGCGTACCTCCAGGCACACAGCTCGGATATGAACACCCTGGCCGAGTTACCGCAGATCGAGGCCTTGTTTGAGCATTATCTGGACGTAAGTAGTGACGAAGTTAACAGTAGCGTCTACACCTATATGGGAATATTGCTGACGCTACGACCGCCGGCGCTCGGCGGGGAGCCGGAAAGGGCACGCGAGTACTTTGAAAAAGCCATCTCTGTGACGGACGGCAAGGACCTGGGCGCCAAGGTCGAGTACGCAAGAGGCTACGCGAAATTGTTGTATGAACGGGAGTTGCATGACCGCCTTCTTAACGAAGTCGTCGAAGCGGATCCCTATCAGGATGGATACGTCCTAAGCAATGTTCTTGCTCAGAAGGACGCAGAACTATTGCTGGTCGAAGCGGACGATTATTTTTGATGGATAAATCATGAGAAAACTTTTTCTGGTCATGCTCGCGTTGGCGTTTAGCCTGCCTGTGCATGCTGTGACGCTAAAAATTGCCACCGTGACGCCGGAAGGATCGCAGTGGATGAAAGACATGCGTTCCAGTGCCAAAAAAATCAAGGAACGCACCGAAGGCCGCGTGCTGATCAAGTACTACGGTGGCGGCATCAAGGGCAACGACAAGAAGGTGCTGGGCCAGATCCGAATCCGGCAACTTCAGGGCGGCGCGTTTGCGCCGTCGGCTCTTACCTCTCAGTATTCGGATCTCAATTTGTACGGCATGCCGCTGATTTTCGATTCCGAAGAGGAAGCCGCTTTTGTCAGGAGTCGTCTCGACGCTCGCCTGCAACAAGGTCTCGAAGATGCGGGTTTCGTTAGTTTCGGATTCGCGACGTCGGGCTTCGCGAATATTCTGTCGAACACTCCTGTCAGGTCGCATGCCGATCTTAAAGGGAAACGAGTCTGGGTGCCGGAAGGCGACTCCATTAGTTACGCGTCGATGCAGGCGCTGTCGTTGTCGCCGGTGACATTGCCGCTGACAGATGTGTTGACCGGCCTGCAGACCGGTTTGATCGACATCATTGCAATTCCGCCCATCGTCGCACTCATCATGCAATGGCACACCAAGGTTAAGTACGTAACGCGCGTACCGCTGGTTTATACCTTTGGCTTCATGGCTGTCGATAAGAAGACCTTCGACAAAATCGGCCCCGAGGACCAGGCGATCGTCCGCGAGGTGATGGACGCTACGTATCGAAATTTCGACAAGGTCAACCTGGTTGACAATGAGGGCGCGTTTGAGGCCTTGGTTAACAGTGGCATCGAAGCAGTCGAGTTCGATACTGACGCTTACGTCGAAACTCGCGCGTTATTGCTCGAATCGAACCGGGAGCTCGGAAAAGAGGGCAGGTTTTCGATAGAACTTTACGATGAGATGATGCGATACGTTGACGAGTATCGTAACCAACGTGGTGCCGCCGTCGGCGAGTAGTCGTGTTCTCACGCGTAAAGCCCTACCTCGAGCGTCTGGACAGAGCCGGTAGTTTTCTCGAGACAGCAGCGCTCGTGACGCTGCTCAGCTCGATGATTTTACTTGCGGTCGGGCAAATTGTTCTCAGAGAGATATTCGACACCGGCTTCGTCTGGGCGGACGAACTTGTTAAGCTGATGGTGCTGTGGTTGGCGATGGTGGGCTCGATTGCTGCGTGCCGCGAGAACCGCCACATTCGTATCGACGCGCTGTCACACGTTCTGCCGAAACTGGCCGTCAAAATATCCCGAATTCTCGTCGACCTGTTTGCGGCTCTGATCTGCGGCGTCATCGCCTGGCAGTCGTGGCTTTACTTGCAGGTCGAGATCGAATATGAAGACACGGTCCTCGTCAATATTCCGGCGTGGATCGCGCACAGCATTATGCCCGCCGCATTCCTGTTGATCAGTTTTCGTTTTCTGGTCCTCGTCGTGAAACAGATTGACGAGATGAACACGAGTCCTTACGTGGAATCGGACGAGTGATTATTCTCAGCGCGCTGCTGCTCGTGCTCGCAATCCTGGGCGCGCCGCTGTTTGCGATTATAGCCGCAAGCGCAATGATCGGTTTCTACAAAGAAGGGACCGACCTGATGATCATGGCGCTGGAGGTGCAAAGCATTGCCAGCATGCCATTCCTTGCGGCCATACCACTCTTTACATTCGCCGGTTATCTCTTAAGCGAAAGTGATGCGCCCAAGCGACTTGTCAAACTGACCGGTGCCATGTTGGGATGGATGCCGGGCGGACTCGCGTTGGTCTGTCTCGCGGCCTGTGCGTTCTTTACCGCGTTTACAGGCGCGTCCGGCGTAACGATTATCGCGCTCGGTGCAATCTTGTATCCCGCGTTGAAACAAGACGGCTACGGCGACAAGTTCAATCTCGGCCTGGTCACGTCTGCGGGTAGTCTCGGACTGTTGTTCGCGCCGTCGCTGCCGTTGATTCTCTACGGGGTTATCGCGGAAGTATCCATCGATAGCCTGTTTCTGGCCGGTATCCTGCCGGGCTTGCTAATGTTGCTAATGCTTTCCGGCTGGAGTCTGTGGGTGAACCGCTCGATCAGGCGGCCACTCAGCTCTTTTTCGTTTCGTGAGGTTGGCTCCGCATTGCGGGAATCGATCTGGGAATTACCGTTGCCGGTGGTCGTGCTGGGCGGCATTTATTCCGGATTTTTCGCTGTATCGGAAGCGGCGGCCGTCACAGCGTTGTACGTGTTGCTGGTAGAAGTTGTGATTCTGCGAGAGATTCGTCTTACCGAGTTGCCGCGCATCATGCGGGCTTCCATGGTGCTGGTCGGTGCGATCCTGATCATCCTGGGCGTCTCGGTAGCCTCCACGAGTTACATGATCGATGCCGATATCCCGCAGCGATTGTTCGAAATCGTATCGAGCATGGTAAGCAGCCAGACCTCGTTCCTGATTCTGTTGTTGCTGTTTCTGCTGGTGCTCGGTGCGATTCTGGACATCTTCTCTGCTATCGTACTGGTGGTACCGTTAATCTTGCCGATCGCGGCGGGATATGGCGTGCACGAGGTTCACCTGGGCATCGTCTTCCTTGCGGCCATGCAGCTCGGATACCTGACGCCACCCGTTGGCCTGAATCTGTTTATCGCCAGCTATCGATTTGAGAAACCGATAATGCATGTGTACTCAGCGACATTCCCGTTCTTGATTATCCTGATGCTGTCTGTCGTGATGATTACCTTCTTGCCGGAACTGTCGCTGCTATTCCTGTCAAATCGCTAGTAGGCTGTCGCAACGCCGATCACGATCCGGATGAACGAGGAATTCAATAATCATGAGTGACCGAAATATTTTCGTACGGCTGATGTCTGCTCTGTGGGACGGCGTCAACGGACTGCGAAAAGTACTGCATCTGATCCTGTTGCTAGCCGTCTTCCTGGTGTTTTTTGGTGCCCTGTCGGGAACTCCGCCGTTGCTGCCGCAGCAGGCCGCTCTGGTCATACAGCCGTCCGGATCACTCGTCGATCAGCTGGCTGGCAAACCCTATGACCGCGCACTCGCCGAACTGCTTGACGACATGCAGACGCAGACACTGGTCCAGGATGTTGTCGATGCGCTCGCGTACGCACGCGACGACGATCGCATCCAGGTCGTGCACCTCGAACTTAGCGGGCTGCTGGGAGGCGGACTCACTAAGTTGCAACGCGTCGCCACCGCCATCGAATCGTTTAAGGAGTCAGGCAAGCCGGTGGTGGCGAGCGCCGATTACTTTGCACAGCAGGGCTACTACCTTGCCGCCTACGCCGACGAACTCTACATGCATCCGGAAGGAATCGTGTTCCTGCAGGGTTACGGTTCGTTTCGCAACTATTTCAAGGATGCCATCGACCTTCTGCGTATCGACTGGAACGTCTTTCGTGTTGGCACGCACAAGTCTTTCGTCGAACCGTACACGCGGATGGATATGTCACCGGAAGACAGAGAATCGCGTACGCACCTGATCGAGCAATTCTGGAGCATGTATCAAGAGGACGTGGTGGGCGCCCGGGGACTGCCGGACAATGCGATTGACGACTATGTACGGAATCTTCTTCAGCGAGTCGCGGGTGCGGAAGGCGATATCGCCACGGCTGCCCGTGACAATGGCCTCATCGATGAATTACTGAGCCGAGCCGAGCTACGCGCTGTGCTCAAAGAATATGCGGGCGAAGATAAAGACGACGAAATGCTGTATTCGTCGGTTGCGATGCGCGATTACCTGCGACAAATGCGGCTTCTGCACGGACCCAAGCAGCAGGACGAAAATGTGGCAGTGGTCGTCGCCGTCGGTGAGATTCTGAATGGCACTCAGCCTCCAGGGACGATCGGAGGCGACTCCACGGCCAGTTTGTTGCGCCAGGCGCTCGGCGACGACTCGGTTAAGGCGGTGGTTCTGAGAGTGGATAGTCCGGGCGGCAGCGTTTTCGCGTCGGAAGTGATCGCCCACGAAATCGAAGCGCTCCGGGAAGCCGGCAAACCTGTCGTTGCTTCCATGAGTAGCGTAGCGGCGTCGGGCGGCTACTGGATCTCGGTTGTTGCCGACCAGATCGTCGCGAATCCGGCCACGGTGACCGGGTCGATCGGCATATTCGGCATGTTGCCAACCTACCAGCGAACGCTTGCGGCTGTCGGTGTCGCGACAGACGGCGTTGCGACGACGCCCTGGGCAGGAGAGTTGCGGCCGGATCGCGAGATGTCCGAGCATGCCAGGCAACTTTTCCAGATGATCATCGAAGACGGCTACGACGATTTTATCTCCGGAGTTGCGGAACGTCGTGGCATGGACAAACAGGCCGTCGATCGTATCGGGCAGGGGCAAGTGTGGACGGGTGTCGACGCGCTTGCGAACGGTCTTGTCGACCAGCTGGGCAGTTACGACGATGCCGTCGCTATTGCGGCCGAGCTTGCGAGCCTGACGGAGGGTGAGTACGGACGGAAGATCATTCAGCCGCAGCTGTCACCGACCGAGCAAATGGTGCTTGACCTTCTTTCCGTCGTGAAACGTGGCGGCGTCGATCTGTCGAGCTTCGTCAGCGCGCCGGCGCCAATCGCCGCGTTTGCGAATCAGCTGCAAAAGATGCTGTCACAGGTAACGAAGTTCAACGATCCGAAAGGGGTTTATTCGCACTGCTTTTGCGAGATTAACTAGGCGAACCAGAACCGGTCTGGTCAAGCCGTCGTTGAAATAGCCTACGACCAGGTGCCGTCCTGTGTCTGAGTTACGAACAGCGAGCGCAGACCATCAATGTAGTCTCGCTGGCTCGTAGAAGTCTCCGCACCAATCGCGGCAACTTGCGCAGCCATCTCGATCATCGACTCAGCCTGATCGCGGCTAAACACGTTCTTGCGCTTGTCGGCGAGCCCCTGTAGCTGCGTACCGACGACCTGAGGTGCGCCCAGAAGATGGGTGGTGGAGCCGAGTAAGTCTGACGCGGCACGCGCGTCCAGAGAGAACTTCTGCTCAAACTGACTGAGAAGGTCGTTTTTCTGTTCGGCTGTCAGGTCTCCTTCGAGTTTTACGGTTCCAACAATCAAAATAGCAGCGACGTGCATGGGATCTTCAATCGAATAGATGGGGTCGCCTTCGTATTTGTTCGCCCAGGCGCGGCGGCGGCGCCAGGACCATGGGTTGAGCCAGCCGATATCCACACCCAGACGTTCCAGCAGATAAAGGACTGTGACGACGGAGGTCAGGATGCCGAGAACAATGTGCATAAATCAGTCGCCTTTAGCAAACTCGTGTCAATTCCAATGCAATATAACCTTGCCGGTCTGACCGGACTCCATGAGTTCGAATGCCGGTTGAAACTCATCGACGTCGAAATGATGCGTGATGATGGCTTCCATGTTCAAGCCGCTTTGCAACATACTGGACATCTTGTACCAGGTCTCGAACATCTCGCGGCCGTAGATGCCTTTGATCACCAGTCCTTTGAATATCACTTCGTTCCAGTTGATCGCCATGTCTCCGGGCGGTAGGCCCAGCATCGAGATCTTGCCGCCGTGGTGCATGGTTCGCAGCATGTCGCGGAACGCGTCAGGATTCCCTGACATTTCCATACCGACGTCGAAACCTTCTTCCATGCCAAGGTCACGCATCGCGTCGTCGATGGTCTCGCCCGTCACGTTGAGTGCCCGCGTAGCGCCCATTTTGCGAGCAAGATCCAGGCGGTAGTCGTTGACGTCGGTAATGACGACGTGTCGTGCGCCGGCGTAGCGGGCGATCGCGACGGCCATAACGCCAATCGGTCCTGCACCCGTTATCAGGACATCCTCGCCAACGAGGTCGAAGGACAACGCTGTATGGGTAGCGTTACCCAACGGGTCCAGAATCGACGCCATGTCGTCGCTGATCGAATCTGGCAGTTTGAAGACGTTAAATGCCGGTACCGAAATGTACTCGGCAAATGCCCCGGACCGATTAACGCCGACGCCGATCGCATTCATGCACAAATGACGGCGACCGGCACGGCAGTTTCTACATACGCCACAGGTGATGTGACCTTCTGCGGAGACTCGATCGCCGATCTTGAAGCCACGCACCTCGACGCCGACATCCACGATCTCACCGCTGAACTCATGGCCGACGGCCATCGGCACTGGGATCGTTGCCTGCGCCCAGTCGTCCCACTTGAAGATATGGATATCGGTGCCGCAAATTGCCGTGCGATTAACTTTGATAAGAACATCATTGTGGCCGACTTCGGGGACAGAGATGTCCTCCATCCAGATGCCACGCTCGGCTTTTGCTTTGACCAGTGCTTTCATTGTCGTTCTCGGTTTGCCCTAGTTGATGACACCCAGTTCGCGGCCGACGTCCGTGAACGCGTCGATCGCCTTGTCCAGCTGTGCGCGCGTCAGGCCCGCCGACATTTGCGTGCGAATCCTTGCCTGTCCCTTGGGAACGACGGGAAACGAAAAGCCGATAACGTAAATGCCGCGTTCGAGCAGTTTGTCGGCCATGGTCGTCGCCAGTCTGGCGTCGCCCAGCAAGACCGGGATTATTGGGTGTTCGCCCGGTTTCAGGTCGAAGCCCCGCGCGGACATTTCATTGCGGAAATAGGCCGCATTCGTATGCAGCTGTTCCTGCAAGGCGTTGTCACGCTCGAGCAAGTCGAGAACCGCGATCGATGAGGCAGCGATCATGGGCGCGACTGAATTGGAAAACAGGTAGGGTCGTGAGCGTTGCCGAAGCCAGGCGACGATTTCCTTGCGGCCCGAGGTGTAGCCTCCCGATGCGCCGCCAAGCGCTTTGCCGAGCGTACCCGTAATGATGTCGATGCGGCCCTCGACGCCGCGATACTCATGCGTGCCGCGTCCCGTTTTGCCGAGGAAACCAGCAGCGTGGCAGTCGTCGATCATGGTCAATGCATCGAACTCGGCAGCCAACTCGCAGATACCAACCAGATCGGCAATGGTGCCGTCCATGGAGAAAACGCCATCGGTCACGACCAGGCGCACTTCGGCGTCGGCGGCGTCTTGCAACTGGGTCCGCAAGTCCTGCATGTCGCTGTTTGCATAGCGGTAGCGGCGCGCCTTGGATAGGCGAATGCCGTCGATGATGCTGGCGTGATTGAGCGCGTCGCTGATAACCGCATCGGCAGGGCCCAGTAGCGTCTCGAACAAGCCGCCATTGGCGTCGAAACAGGATGGATACAGGATCGTATCCTCGGTGCCAAGGAAAGCGCTGATGCGTGTTTCGAGCTCCTTGTGAATCGTCTGGGTGCCACAAATAAATCGCACAGACGCCATACCGTAGCCGTATTCGTCCAGCGCCTTGTGCGCGGCGGCGATGACTTCCGGATGATTGGCCAGGCCCAGGTAGTTATTTGCGCACAGGTTAAGTACGTGCTCGGTGCCGCCGTTGCTGCGAACATCGATCGCGGCTTGTTGCGGTCCGGCAATGAGTCGTTCGGTCTTGAAAAGTCCTTCAGATTTGAGCGCTTCTGTCTGCGCGGCAAGCGATTCGAAAAAGGTGGATGGCACGGCATTGCCCTTTGCGTAAGAAGGACGCAAAGTATATCAGGAGGCTTAGGGAGATTGGTTGTGTCACAAGGCGCGCTGCGACTGGACAGGTGGCTGTGGTTTACGCGTTTTTACAAGACCCGGACGGCCGCGAGCGAAGCGGTGCAGGGCGGTCATGTACGCATCAATGGTGAACGTGCAAGAACCTCGACCCGCGTTCGTATTGGCGACGAGATCAAACTGGTGCGCAATCAGCTGAGCTACGACCTCAGAGTGGTTGGCCTACCGTTGCGACGCGGTCCTGCCAGCGACGCGCAGGCCTGTTATGAAGAGGCGCCGGAGAGCATCGAAAGGCGCAAACAGACAGTGTCCGAGCTGAAGCGGGACCGCCTGCAAATGCCGCGGACCCACGGCAAGCCGGACAAGCACACGCGCCGCAAGTTGCGCGAGCGTAAGGGTCATTAGCAATGCTCGCCAGAACGCTGATACTCTATAATCGCCGGCCGTGAATTCCTTTTTGAACCCACTGCAAAAGTGGACGTCGGGAGTAATTGCATGAGCTTCGTCGATCAGCCGGCTGCCCGGGAAGGCAGTATTCCTTATATCAACGATCAATATCTCGCGGACGAAGAGAGGCTGGTTCGCGAGTTGGCCGCTAGCGCCGATCCGGGCGATGCTGCGCGCCGGAAAATTCAGGATACAGCGCAGCAACTCGTGCGCGCCGTACGCAAGAACACATCGAATGACAGTGGTATTGAGGCCTTCCTGCAACAGTATGACCTGTCGTCGGATGAGGGCGTTTTGCTTATGTGCATAGCTGAAGCGCTGCTGAGGATTCCGGACGCCGACACGGCCGACCGGCTCATTGCTGACAAAATTACATCAGCGAAGTGGAAGGACCATCTCGGTGTCAGTGACTCGTTGTTCGTCAATGCCTCGACCTGGGGACTGATGCTCACGGGCCAGATCCTGAGCCTGGACGAGATAGCCACGAGCAATCCCGGCCAGTCGCTGGGCCGCCTGGTGAGCCGTATGGGGGAACCCGTTGTGCGGACCGCAATGCGGCAGGCGATGAAAATCATGGGCCACCAGTTCGTAATGGGCCGGACTATCGGTGAAGCGCTCAAGCGCGCGTTGAAGAACGAGAAACTCCCGTACCGCTACTCATTCGACATGCTGGGTGAATCGGCCCTGACGATAACGGATGCGCAGCGCTATCTGGACAATTATCACAATGGCATCGACAGCATCGGCAGCGGGCCACAGGTCGATGCGCCGGACGTATTCTCGGCGCCGGGAATCTCGGTCAAGTTGTCAGCTCTGCATCCCCGCTATGAATTTACGCACGAAGAGCGTGTCATGGCCGATCTGGTCCCGTCGATACTCGAGCTGGCAAAGCACGCGAAGGAAGTCGGCATTGGCCTGACGATCGACTCGGAAGAGGCGCATCGGCTGGAAATATGGCTCGCGATATTCGAGCGTGTGTACCGGGACTCCTCACTCAATGGCTGGGACGGGTTCGGGCTCGCTGTGCAGACTTACCAGCGCCGCGGCCGTGATGTGATGCGTTTTGTCGAAGAGCTTGCGGGCGATGTTGGTCGCCGAATTCCCGTGCGGCTCGTAAAAGGAGCGTACTGGGACAGCGAGATCAAATGGGCGCAGGAACAGGGCATCGCGAGTTATCCGGTGTTCACTCGCAAATCGCATTCCGATGTTTCTTATCTGGCCTGCGCGCGGCAGGCACTCGAGGCCGGCGACAAGATCTACGCACAATTTGCGACCCATAACGCGCATACACTGGCGAGCGTGTTGCACTTTGCAGGAGCGCGCCGCGACTACGAGTTCCAACGCCTGCATGGTATGGGCGAAGAGTTGTATGCCGAGGTCGTTGATCCCGAGAAACACGATCGACCGTGCCGCGTATATGCACCAGTCGGCAATCACGAAGACTTGTTGCCGTACCTGGTTCGGCGATTACTGGAAAACGGCTCGAACACTTCGTTCGTCAACAAGATCGTCGATGAATCGATCAAGGTGGAAGACATCGTCGCGGATCCATTGACGACAGCGAAATCCCACGATTATCGGCCACATCCACAAATTCCCATGCCGCTCGATATTTTCCAGCCCGAACGTGACAATTCGCACGGTTTCAACCTCGCGGATCGCAATGTCAGCCGCGAGCTACTGTCGGACTTGCAGGTGGCGCGTGCCAGGCCCATCACGGCCAAACCGATTGTTGGCGGCAAGGAAATGTCCGGGACCGAGGAACCATCGCTTAATCCGGCGAATACCAGCGAGGTGGTCAGTGTCTGCCACCTGGCGAAGGAAGAGCACGTCGATGTTGCACTGGACCTTTCAGTTAAGGGGCAAGTTGCCTGGGATCGGATAGGGGCCGACGAACGTGCCAGGATTTTGAATCGTGCGGCGGACCTGTTCGAGTCGCACCACGCAGAATTACTGTCACTCTGTGTCAGCGAAGCGGGCAAGACGATCCCCGACGCTATCGCCGAGTTACGCGAAGCCGTCGATTTCTTCCGTTACTATGCGGCGCAGGCGCAGCGACATTTTGGCGAACCGCTGGTTATGCCAGGGCCGACGGGCGAACGCAATACTTACGGGCTGCGCGGCCGCGGCGTGTTCGTGTGCATCAGCCCCTGGAATTTTCCCCTGGCGATATTTACGGGCCAGGTAGCAGCCGCACTTGCGGCAGGCAACGCCGTGCTTGCGAAACCGGCAGCGCCGACACCGTTGATCGCCTATCGTGCCGTACAGTTGATGCACGAATCCGGTGTGCCGCCTGACGTGCTGCATTTCATTCCAGGCTCCGGGTCACTAATTGGTAGCCGTGCGGTGGCGGATCCACGGGTTGCTGGCGTGGTGTTTACCGGATCGACCGGCGTTGCCCAGACTATTAATCAGACGCTGGCGCATCGGGACGGCCTGATCGGCACACTGATCGCAGAGACGGGCGGACAAAACGCCATGTTTGTCGATAGTTCGGCATTGCCTGAGCAGGTCGTGCACGACAGCATTTATTCAGCGTTCAATAGCGCGGGCCAGCGATGCTCTGCGCTGCGACTGCTGTGCGTGCAGGAGGATATTGAACCGCGAACGCTTGAATTGCTGACCGGCTACATGGACGAACTCGTCATCGGTGATCCGGGGTATCTGTCAACCGACGTTGGACCTGCGATTGATGCGGCGTCAAGGCAGGTATTGGAGGCACATGTCGAGCGCATGGCAAAGGAAGCGAGGATCGTCCATCGATGTTCCTTGCCCGCGAGTACCGACGCCGGGACGTTTTTTGCACCCACGCTCGTCGAAATCGACGATATCAGTGTATTGACGGAAGAGGTCTTTGGTCCGGTCCTGCACGTGCTCAAGTTCAGGGGCCGCGATCTCGATAAAACTGTCGCGGCGGTCAACTCAACGGGTTATGGCCTGACCATGGGCCTGCACAGCCGTATCGACTCACGCGCGCGCGGTCTCGTCGCCGCATCCGGTGCTGGAAATATCTACATTAACCGCAACATGATCGGCGCCGTCGTGGGCGTACAACCGTTTGGCGGCAGGGGGTTGTCAGGTACCGGGCCCAAGGCAGGTGGCCCGCATTACGTACAAAGGTTTGGCAGTGAGTACACGGTAAGCAACAATATTTCCGCCGTCGGTGGCAATGCAAGCCTGCTGACGCTCGGATCCGATTGATGGGCGCAATCAGCATATTTGATATTTTCAAGATCGGCATCGGGCCGTCGAGTTCGCACACGGTTGGACCGATGAAAGCGGCGCGCGCATTCGTTACCGATCTCAAACCGGTGTCGGACAATGTAGCGCGAGTTGCGGTGACGTTGCATGGCTCACTCGCGTGGACCGGCAAGGGTCACGGCACCGATTCCGCCATCATGCTGGGCTTGTCCGGACTCTTGCCCGAGACGATCAATCCGGATGATGTCGATGACGTGCTGGCCGAGATTCGTACGGATCGTCACATTGAAGTGCCGGGCTTCGGTCGTTTGCCTTTCGATCCGGATTCGGATCTCAAGTTCGACTATGAGGCTGAGCTGCCGAGGCATACCAACGGCATGCAGTTCGTCGCGTACGCGCAGGATGGCGATGTCTTGCTCGATGAAAAATTCTATTCGCTGGGCGGTGGCTTCATTGCACGCGAGGATGAGCCTGAACCCCAGGCCCAGGAGGGCGAGCCGCCGCTGCCGTTCGTGACTAGCGAATCGCTGCTGGAAACGGCCGCGGATCTCAACCTGAGTATTGCCGAACTCATTTTTCGTAATGAACTGCAATGGCGCACTCGTGAAGACGTGTACCAGCGCATCGCGAGTCTTTGGCAGGCAATGCGCGACTGTGTCGAACGTGGGCTGCGCACCGACGGCGTTCTTCCCGGCAAGATGTCTGTTCTCCGCCGAGCGCCAAAATTACACCGCAGCCTGTCCAAACGCGGAGAACCCGAAGCGATCGATGCGATGGAGTGGGTGAATGCTTTCGCAATCGCGGTCAATGAAGAAAACGCGTCGGGTGGCCGTGTGGTGACGTCGCCGACGAATGGTGCAGCAGGAATCATCCCGGCAGTCTTGATGTATTACGACCGCTTCGTGCCCGGCTCAAGTGAAGACGGTATACGCACGTTTATCCTGACTGCGGGCGCAATTGGAATACTCTACAAGGTCAATGCGTCCATTTCGGGCGCGGAAATGGGTTGCCAGGGAGAGGTCGGCGTTGCATGCTCGATGGCGGCTGGTGGCCTTGCGGCTGCGTTCGGCGGTAGCAACGATCATATTGAAGAGGCCGCCGAGATTGGCATGGAACACAATCTGGGGCTGACCTGTGATCCGATCGGCGGGCTTGTGCAGATTCCCTGTATCGAACGCAACGCGATGGGCGCCGTCAAAGCCATCAACGCGGCGAAACTCGCGATGCACGGCGATGGTACGCACAAGGTTTCCCTGGATCAGGTCATAGAAACCATGCGGCAAACCGGAATCGATATGTCATCGCACTACAAGGAGACCTCGCAAGGCGGCCTCGCGGTGAACGTTCCGGAGTGCTAGGAGAGATCCATCAGGCGGTTTTCTTCGGGTAATCGTGCACGATCAATTCAGTCTTCGGGCGCTCGAATAGGTTCCAGTCTTCCTTTTCGATTTGCACCGAAACGACGCCCGCGGTCGGTAGATTGTGCGTCAGTCCGGGTGACAGGAAATTAGCAACGCTCGTCATTCCCGGGTTGTGGCCGACGACCATCAATGAATTGAACTCATTGTCCTGCGCCATTATCACGTCGAGTATTTCATCCAGCGACGCCAGGTACAGGCTGTCTTCGCGTTGCAGGAACTCCAACGGATAGGAGATCTCACTCGCGATGATTTTCGCCGTCGTCCAGGCGCGTGTTGCGGGGCTGCTGACGATGAGGGACGGCCGAATACCGTGTTCAAGAATGCGCCTGCCCATAATCGGCGCATCACGTTCGCCACGTTTGTTCAGCGGCCGTTTTCGGTCGCTCAGATTTGTATTGCTCCAGCTGGATTTGGCGTGCCGGACCACTGTCAATGTCTTCATGTGTCGTCGTGCCTGTTGCGTTTACATCAGTCCAGTTTGCAGGCGTGCTTCGTCAGTCATCATACCGACGTTCCAGGGCGGATCGAACACGAGTTCGACACTGACGTCTGCGATCGTCGGAATAACGGCGATTTTCTCGCGGGCATCCTGCACAAGTACATCGCCCATACCGCAACCCGGGGCTGTTAACGTCATGTCTACGCTGACCGAGCGTTGTCCATTGCCGAGCGCGGCGACATCGCATCGATAGACTAACCCGAGGTTGACGATGTCGACGGGAATTTCGGGGTCGTAACAGGTTTTTAACTGCTCCCAGATGACGGCTTCAATGTCTGCGTCCGTCGCGTTTTCCGGCACGTTGGGTGGCGGCACGGGTTCCTTGCCGAGCGCATCGGCGTCAGCGCCCGATATTCGAAATAGATTGCCTTCGACATACACCGTAAAGCTGCCGCCCAGCGCCTGCGTAATGAAACCGTCTGTTCCGCTGCGTAGCGTCAATTGCTCGCCTGCCGGAATAATGATGGCAGAAACGTCGCGGGTCAGAGAGAACGGTTCACTGGTGTGTCCAAACATCGTGTTGCTTACTCCGTGGTAGCCGGTGCGGTCTCGTTGCTCAATGCCGAGTGCAGCGCGTGCCAGGCGAGCGTTGCACATTTGACGCGTGACGGAAATTCCCGCACGCCATCAAGCGCGCGAAGTTTCGCGAACGGCTCTTCGACGTCGACGATGCGTTCGGCCTCGCTATCGTTCCTCGTCAATCTGTTCGTGATCGTCACAAATATGGCTTCTGCTTCCTCGACGGGAAGACCGACGACCGTGTCTGTCAGTAGTGACGCGGACGCGACCGAAATCGCACAGCCGGAGCCCTCGAAACCGGCGGCGGTAATACGCTGGTCCTTATCCACAGAAAAATACACTTTGAGCTTGTCGCCGCAGAGCGGGTTTATGCCTTCAGCAGTATGGGTCGCATCGTCAAGGCGGCCAAAGTGGCGTGGACTGCGCGCGTGATCGAGTATCAGCTCGCGATACAGGTCGTAAAGCTCGTCTGATTGGGCGACGGTAGCACTCATGCGAATACCTGCTTCGCTTTCTGCAGTGCCGCGATCAAGCGGTCAACATCGTCAGTGTTGTTGTAGATGGCAAGAGACGCCCTTGCCGTCCCCGAAATACCGAAACGCGTCATGACCGGCATGGCACAGTGGTGCCCGGTACGAATGGCGACGCCCTGGTGATCGAGAATTGTGCCAAGGTCGTGTGAGTGAATATCATCGAGCAGGAACGATTGCACACTTGCCTTGTTCGTTGCTGTTCCGATTAAATGAATGCCGTCGACATCTTTGAGTCGCGACACCATATACGCGTGTAATTCGTTTTCGTAATCCGCGACACGTTTCATGCCAATCGACTGCAGGTAGTCTATTGCCGCGCCGAGACCGATGACGCCCGAGATGTTCGGCGTTCCCGCTTCGAACTTGTAGGGCAATTCGTTGTAGGTTGTGCCCTCAAAACTGACTTCCAGGATCATGTCGCCGCCGCCTTTGTAGGGTGGCATCTTTTCGAGCATCACCTCGCGCCCATAAAGCACACCGGTGCCCGTGGGGCCAAACATCTTGTGCCCGGAAAACGCATAAAAATCACAATCCAAATATTGCACGTCGACCGACATGTGCGGCACGCCCTGCGCACCATCAACAAGTACCGGGATACCGCGCTTTCTGGCCTCGACAATAATTTCCTTAACCGGATTGATTGTGCCCAGCGCATTCGATACATGCGCGATGGCGAGCATGGCGACATCGTTCGTCATGAGTGACCACAATGCCTCCAGCTCGAGCTGCCCATCGTCATCGATCGGCGCCACGATAAGTTCGGCACCGGTTTGCTCGCAAACCAACTGCCAGGGAACGATATTGGCGTGGTGCTCGATATGTGTGATCAGGATCTTGTCACCGGGCCCAACGCGCGGGCGGCAAAAACTCTGCGCGACCAGGTTGATCGACTCGGTAGTACCACTGGTCAGAACCACTTCGCTGCGACTTGCGGCATTGATGAAGGCACGGGTTTTATCGCGCGCCCCTTCATACGCATCGGTCGCACGATGACTCAGCGTGTGCACGCCACGATGCACGTTGGCATGATCCTCTTGCTGGTAGCGTTTGATAATGTCGATAACGGCCGCAGGTTGCTGCGACGAAGCGGCACTATCGAGATAGACCAACGGATGTCCGTTGATGGACTGGTCGAGGATTGGAAAGTCCTTGCGCCAGCCGGCGGCGTCTACCCGCGATTTTAGCTGCGCCTGCGTCATGACTGCAGGTCCGCTACGAAGTCCGACTCGATGAGTTCGGCAAGGCGAGTTTCAACGAGGCCAGTAATCGCGTCTCTGGCGGCCGCGACAGGGGCGCGCAGTACGATGTCGGCGGCGAAGGCGTGCGTCAGAACCTGCGTAGCGTGACTTCTGCTGAGGCCGCGCGAACGCAAGTAGAAGAGTGCGCTCTCGTCTAGCTGTCCCACGGTTGTACCGTGACTGCACTTGACATCTTCGGCGTAAATTTCGAGCTCGGGCTTTGCATCGATTTCCGCCTTTTCCGAAAGCAGCAGGTTATGGTTCGCCTGGCTTGCATCAGTACCGTCAGCACCCTTGTGCACAATGGCTTTGCCGTTCCAGACGCAGCGGCACTTACCGCTGAGTACGCCGCGGTATTCCTGGGTCGATGTTGCAGGGCCGACGTAGTGATCGACGCACGTGTGATTGTCGATATGCTGCCCGTCGCCAGCCAGGTAGAGGCCATCGAAAACGACAACGGAGCCGGGCTCACTCAGGTCGATGTCAACATCGATGCGTATCAGACCGCCGCCGAGGTCGTAGCTCGCCATGCGCAGTTCTGCGTTTCTTCCGAGCGCAACGGAGGTGCGCCCGGTTTGAACGTGCTTGAGCGAACGGTTCTGAATTCGCACGTGTTTTACTTTGGCATTCGCACCGATGGCCAGCGACAACACCGAATTCGCGTAGTGATCCTCGTTGCCGTCCGAACTGTGGTACTCGATGAGCTCGACCGACGCTCCCGGCGTAACGTCTACCTCGACGCATGACTGCGAAACACCGGCACTGCTACCGGCTCGATCGATGACCAGAACGCCAACCGGTTTCTCAACTCTTCCCGTAACTCGAATGCGCAAGCCGTCTTGCAGCAACGCGGCGTTGAGATCGGCCAATGGTCGTTCCATCACGAACGGTGAGGGCGCATCGCTGAAGCGGGAAATTTCGATGCCGCTGCCCGTTATTCCCTCAGAAGACCGGCCATCGACAGAACCGTTCGAGATAACGAGCCAGGTCGCGTCAATGGAGCTGATGATGGACTCGATATGCGAGCCTTGCGGATTGGGGGCACGCTTGTCACCAGCGGCGTTCAGCCAGCGATTACTGATATCGATGACTTGCGACAGGTCGGTGTATTTCCAGTCCTCGTCACGCAGCGTCGGTAAGCCGTGCTCGTCGAGATGCGCCAAAGCGGCCTCACGCGCGGGCGTCAAGCCGTTGTCCGGCAAGGTGCGCATTACGTCGCGGAGATCGGTAATGGAAAGAGAGCTTTGCTTCATGCGCTCGCGGCCTCGCGCAGCCAGTCGTAGCCGCGTTCCTCGAGTTCGAGCGCCAGGGACTTATCGCCCGAACGAACGATGCGGCCTTCGGACAACACGTGTACCTGGTCCGGCTCAATGTAATCGAGCAGGCGCTGGTAATGCGTCACCAGGATGATGGCGCGGTCCGGGCTGCGCAGCGCATTGACGCCTTCGGCCACGGCTTTGAGTGCGTCGATATCCAGTCCCGAGTCGGTTTCGTCGAGTATGGCGAGACTGGGTTCGAGCATCGCCATCTGAAGTATCTCGTTGCGCTTTTTCTCGCCGCCAGAAAAGCCTTCATTAACGCCTCTATTCAGAAACTTGGGGTCCATTCCCAACGTCGTCATTTTTTCGCGTGCGAGCTTCAGGAACTCGAACGCATCGACTTCGCCGAGTCCTTGATGCTTGCGCTTGGCATTGACGGCGGCTTTCAACAGGTAGGCGTTGTTAACGCCCGGAATCTCGACCGGATACTGAAAGCCGAGAAAAATGCCTTCGCGCGCCCGCTCCTCGGGTTCGAGCTCGAGCAGGTTCTTGCCATTGTAAGTAACCGTGCCAGCCGTGACTTCATAGTCTGCGTGGCCGGCAACGACTTGTGCCAGCGTGCTCTTGCCCGAACCATTCGGCCCCATGATGGCGTGCACCTCGCCTGCGTTTACCGACAATGAAAGTCCGCGCAGTATCTCGCTGTCGCCGATACGGGTTTTCAGGTTTTGTATTTCCAGCATAACGATTGCCTGTTTCCTTTAGCTGTTTCCCTTGCCTGTTTCTTTAGCCGACGGCGCCTTCGAGGCTGACGTTCAGTAGCGCCTGGGCTTCCACCGCAAATTCCATGGGTAGTTCTTTGAATACTTCCTTGCAGAAGCCATTGACGATCATGTTAACTGCGTCTTCTTCCGACATGCCGCGCTGCCTGCAATAAAACAATTGATCTGCGGAAATCTTGGAGGTCGTCGCTTCGTGCTCGATTCTTGCCGTCGGATTCTTGATTTCCATGTATGGGAACGTGTGCGCGCCACATTGCTTACCGATAAGCAACGAATCGCACTGCGTGTGGTTCCTGGCACCGTGCGCCTGCGGCAGGACTTTGACGAGACCGCGATAGGCGTTCTCGGCGCGCCCGGCGGAAATGCCTTTTGATACGATCGTGCTGCGCGTATTGCGGCCAATGTGAATCATCTTGGTGCCGGTATCCGCTTGCTGCATGTTATTTGCAACCGCGACGGAGTAGAACTCACCCACCGAATTTTCGCCTCGCAACAGGCAACTCGGGTATTTCCACGTGATCGCCGAACCCGTTTCGACCTGGGTCCAGGAGATTTTCGAATTGGCGCCCCTGCAGTCGCCGCGCTTGGTAACGAAGTTGTATATGCCGCCCACGCCATTCTCGTCACCCGGGTACCAGTTCTGCACGGTGGAATACTTTATTTCGGCGTCTTTGAGCGCCACCAGTTCGACAACCGCGGCGTGCAGCTGGTTCTCGTCACGCATAGGCGCCGTGCAGCCCTCCAGGTAACTGACGTGACTGCCTTCATCGGCAATGATCAGTGTGCGTTCGAACTGTCCGGTGTTGGCCGCATTGATACGGAAGTAAGTCGATAATTCCATGGGGCAACGCACGCCTTTCGGAATGTATACGAAGGATCCGTCACTGAAGACTGCGGCATTAAGGGCTGCGAAAAAGTTGTCCCGCCTCGGTACGACCGTGCCCAGGTACTGTTGCACGAGGTCAGGGTGTTCCTGCACGGCTTCCGAAAATGAGCAGAAAATGACTCCCACGTCGGAGAGCTTCTCCTTGAACGTCGTTGCAACGGACACGCTGTCAAAAACGGCGTCGACGGCGACGCCAGCCAGTCGCGCTCGCTCGTGCAGCGGAATGCCGAGTTTGTCGTAGGTCTCGAGCAGTTTCGGATCGACTTCGTCGAGACTCTTGGGGCGATCGTCGTCGGATTTCGGCGCCGCGAAATACGAAATCGCGTCGTAGTCAATCTTGGGGTAGTGCACGTGCGCCCATTCGGGCTCTTTCATCTCCAGCCACTGTCGATACGCTTGCAGGCGCCACTCGAGCATGAATGTCGGCTCTTTCTTGCGTGCCGAGATCGCGCGCACGACATTTTCGTCGAGACCGGGCGGCAGGCTCTCGGTTTCGATGTCGGTGACAAAACCGTGTTCGTAGCGTCGATTGACAAGGCTTTCGAGATTGTCAGGATCTGTTGCCATTCCGTCAGCTCTTGTTTTCAACATTAATGGGCATGCCGGCGAAGCGGAACTGTGGCACCGGGCTGTTGGTTCGCAGCAGGTCGCTCAAGGTCACTTCGTCCAGCGCACGCCGAATCGCAATGTTGATGCGTTGCCAAGAACCGCCGACGCTGCAAATGCCCTCGTGCTCACAAAGGCTGCCGACCGAACTGCATTCCGTGATCGACACCGGTCCTTCGAGCGCATCGATGACATCGGCCGCGCTTATGTCCTGCGGGTGACGCGACAATTCGTAGCCGCCGTTCGCACCACGGGTCGAGACAACCAGTCCGGATTTGGCCAGCGACTTCAGTAGTTTGCTGACCGTCGGTAAAGCGATGCCCGTTGCCGATGCCACGTCGGCAGCGCTGCACACACTGGCCCCGTTCGCCGCCAGGTGGGCGAGCAAAACGGTTCCATAATCGGTGAGTTTGCTGATTCTGAGCACGCTGGACTCCAGGTCCGGCCAAATAAAGGACTATTTTAGTCCTATTTGATGGCTCAGGCCATAGCCAACGCCGATTTCTTGCGCGTTCGCGGCAGTTATTCTTGCTATGCTACGGCGTCGCCAAGCGCCGCTT